>Ga0099364_10000156_pt1 | contig 115757 bp, 111 predicted proteins | sample TergutTh196P3_FD_73070 | JGI IMG/M metagenome (GOLD analysis project Ga0099364, IMG submission 73070) | Microcerotermes parvus P3 segment gut microbial communities from Pointe-Noire, Republic of the Congo - Th196 P3 | ecosystem: Host-associated > Arthropoda: Insects > Digestive system > Gut ...
ACACTTCCGCTCAAAGTCCCGGCGCCTGTTTTTATCAGGTTGTTAAAAGTTGAATTTGCATGGTTAAGATTCCTGGTCTGGGCTGCGGCTATGTCAAAAATCACCGTGCCGCCGCCGTGGTTAAAAGTTCCGGTGCCGGTGGTAGACCAATTGCCGCGTACTGTTAAGCTAACCCCACCCCCACTGAAGATGGTTCCGTTTCCCAGGGTGATATCCCCTGTTATTTCGAGAGGTTGGATAAGGGCGAAAGACGTGTTAATTATGTTTAAGCTGGCTATAGAATGTGTGGACGGGCTTGGCGCCATATCCATTCTTACACCTGCGGCGTTGGCGATTGTTACACTCGCACCGGGACCGGGTGCAGTGGCTGCCATACTGCCGTTTTCTTCCCAGTTATGGTTATCTGACCATAGAGTATCATCTCCACTGTAGCCACCGGCAGAACCTACCCAGGTGTAACTCTGCCCCCAGGCTCCAAGTGCGAGAAATATGAAGAATCCGGTAAGGACTAAGAGTTTTTTCATCAGTTTATTACAATATAGCCGAAAATGACCAAACTGTCTAATGCGGCTTTTTCATAACTATGGCTACTCAAAAATATATGCCTAAAACCATTGAGTTTGTCGGCGGAGGCGCAGCGGCGCAGTGCGCTGGCTCTCCTGCTGCTCCAAGCCTGAAAACACGCCTTCGTGCGTTTGCCTGACCACTTAATGCCACTGTATCTTAGTCAATAATAGCTTTTTTTATAACAATGATTTACATCAGTTGTTAATAACTTAGGTACAATTACATTAAGTGGTCAGTCAAGCCGACACGAAGGTCGGCGGTCGGTTACCGCCGTTTACTCGATGTCGCAGATGTCGAGCCAGCACACTGCGCCGCTGCGCCTCCACCGGCCATCCCAGTTGGTTTTGGGCATATTTTAAAGGGAAAAGGGAAAAGAGAAGAGAGAAAAGTATTGACTACCCCTATTAAATAGGGTATATTTGTTTTTGAAATGACTCGTGAATTTGTGATAATGCCGGAGTTTGAGCGCCAATGGGAAAATTTGGGTCTTAGCGATGATGAACTGCGCCAGTTACAAGAGGTTCTGCTTAAAAATCCCAAGGTAGGAGTGGTAATTCGGGGAACCAAGGGTCTGCGTAAATTACGCATTGCCTTTCAGGGGAAGGGGAAAAGCGGAAGCGGCAGAGTTGTATATGTAGATTTTGCCGTCCACGAGGTGATTTATCTGGTAACCGCATATCCCAAAAGCGTAAAAGACAATCTGACAAAAGCAGAACGAAATGCAATCGCCAATATGATTGTCCAGTTAGAAAGAGGTTTGAAAAAACAGGAGAAAAAGAAATGAGTGTTTACAACAGTATTATCCAGGGTTTATCTGAAGCCATGGATTACCAAAACGGAAAAATCACCGCCAGAAAAACAAGGCTGACCATAAAACCTGTAGTTAGTTTTAACAACAATGAAATAAAACGAATACGCCAGAAAACCGGTTTGAGTCAGGTAATGTTTGCCGGATCAATAGGCGTCTCACCCAAAACAGTAGAAGCCTGGGAAAACGGCAGAAACAAACCAGAAGGAGCTTCGCGCCGTTTGCTGGAGGTAGTCAGGAATGATCCCGGTTTTTTAAGGCAGTTTCAGGCGTGAGCGGATCAATTTCCCTTTTACTTTTTAATTTTTAACTTTTACTTTCTCCGTGCCGCCGTGTAGCGGCTTTTTCAAAACTATGGCTACTCAAAAATATATGCCTAAAACCGGAACTGAAAGCGGTGCGCCGTTGCCCTTCCGATGGCTGACGGGGTAGTTACTTCATAACCATGGTAATTCTAAAATGTATTTGTTAATGTTCCTGGGGTCCTGTCCGGTAAACTCGCGCCCTCGTTCGAGGGCCGCAGTTTACCGGACACCCCGCGTTACATTTTCTTATACATTTTAGAATTACCGCAGTTGTGCAGCACTGGCGGGGTAGGGCATAGGAGCTTCGCGCACCGCTTTCGGTGCATTTTTGGGCATATATTTTTGAAATTGTCGTAGTTGTGAAACGCTGGCGGGGGGAGAGAAGGTAAAAAGGAAGAGGGAAAAGAGTTGACAAAACGTATGTTATAACCTACATTGAAGGTGTGAAGGAAATGCGGAAAACCGGTGAAAAGATTAAGACAAGTAAATGGGATCCATCTGAAGTTATCGAGACAAAGGAAGATGTCCTTGCATTTCTGGAAGGCGCTCTTGAAGAAAACGATCCTGAGTTTCTTTTTAAGACAATCGGGTATATAGCCCGTTCCAAAGGTATGGCCCGGATTGCCAGGGAATTGAATCTTAACCGTGAGGGGCTGTATGCTGCTCTTTCTGCACAGGGAAATCCATCTTTTATAACGATTGCACGGGTTTTAGACAATTTAGGTTATCAGTTAAGTGTAAAACAGAAAGTACCGGCATAGTTTGAAGGGAAAAGAGAAAAGGGAAAAAGGAAAAGAGTTGACTTTTTTGGTAAATGTATATACATTATTGTATGGTGTTGAATGGAAAAAACGATTATCAATCTTTTGCTGAACGGATTGCCGAAATAAAAGCGTTTAAGAACACAGATTTTTCAGATTGTCCTGTGCTTACAGAGGAAGAACTAAAAAGACTGCGCCCACGGCATCCTGAATATTTCAAACCAAAAAAGCAATCAGTTCAAATCCGTCTTGATGCAGATGTATTGGCCTGGTTTAAAACTTATGGGAAAGGATATCAAAGCCGGATTAATGCGGTGCTTCGGGAAGTAATGCTGCAAAGTGTACAAAGCTGATAAAAATCCGGAGGCAAGCGATTGCAACGCTGGCGCAAATACGCCGAAAAGCAGGAGTAAAAATGGCACGGATGACCGAAGAAGAAGCCAATAGGCTTGACGAATTATGGACAAGGACTACGCCTGAAGTAGATACTAGCAAGCCCGGGTACTTTACCCAGCATATGGCGCGTTTAATTGAAGTTGACACTGTTTCTGCGGCTTACCTGCGGGCCCGGGCCGATGCGGCTCATAAGACCCCTACACAAATAATAAGCGAAATAGTACGTGAACAAATGAGCGCTGCAATGTAAATCTTCGTTCTTTGGTTCCAACTCCCTTCTCCGTGCTGCCGGGTTCGCTGTGTGGGGAACATTCGGGTAATTTCGGAGTGGCCGGCGTACTGTAGCTTTTTGTCATACGCAAAACAGGAGGGCATTATGATTATTGACTGTCATGTTCACACAAATCCGGCGCCTGGATCGAAGGAAGAATTAATAAAGCAGCTTGATACTGCCGGTATCGATCGGATGATTCTTCTGTCGTACCATCCTGCATCTTTTTACCGCCGGGATTCTTCTGACGGAGAAATTTTCGCCAAGCCCATTGCGCCTGCGGATTCCCTTTTTCAGGTAATGGAGTGGGCTGCTTTTTCCAAACGGATTATTCCTTTTTTCTGGATCGACCCATTGGAAGAAGATGCCTTTGACCAGGTTGATAAGGCTGTTGCTGCCGGAATTGCCGGATTCAAGGTGATCTGCAACCGCCACTTTCCCGGGGACGAGAAGCCAATGCAGGTATGGGAGCGGATTTCAAAAGCGAATAAACCCATATTGTTCCATTCGGGGATTCTTTATGGAAACGGCCCATGGTCTCAATTTAACCGTCCAGTGGGATTTGAGCCGCTCTTTGAAATACCGCATCTGCGTTTCGCCATGGCCCATGTTTCCTGGCCCTGGTGTGATGAGTGTTTAGCGGTTTACGGTTATTGGCAAAACCGCAGGAATCGCATGGCAACGACTGCGGAAATGTTTATTGACACAACTCCTGGAACCCCTCATATTTATCGCCGGGAAGTATTCAGTAAGATATATTCGATAGGTTATGACATCGAAAACAATCTGATATTTGGAACTGACTGCTCAACAAATTACAGTTCCGGTTATGCAAAAGAAATACTGTTAATGGACGAAGATGCATTAGACAACGCAAAAGCCAGCCCTTCGCAAAGGGAGAAATACTTCTGTAAAAACGTTATGCGCTTTCTTAACGGATGAATGTATCCGAAAAATGATTTTTTCCTTCCTTCCCCTCGCAAGCGTTTCACTACTGTAGTTGTTTCAGAAATGTGTGCTGGAATAGGTAGCGAAAACAGTGTGCGGCGGCGTATAAGCCCTGCCGAGGGCAAGCCTCCCTTCGGTCGGCGATCGTAAGGAATTTTATTAAATCGCCGCTAACGCGGCGCACGATTACGGCGTGGCATCTTAATTGTCAGCGTTTCACTGCTGTAGTTGTTTCAGAAATATATGCCCCTCGCAAGCGTTTCACTACTGTAGTTGTTTCAGAAATGTGTGCTGGAATAGGTAGCGAAAACAGTGTACGGCGGCGTATAAGCCCTGCCGAGGGCATGCCTCCCTTCGGTCGGCGATCGTAAGGAATTTTATTAAATCGCCGCTAACGCGGCGCACGATTACGGCGTGGCATCTTAATTGTCAGCGTTTCACTACTGTAGTTGTTCCAAAAATATATGCCCATAACAGGTAACAAGGGTGTCCTGAAAAAGGTAAAAAGTAAAAATTAAGAGGTAAAATCTTTTCTCGTCAGCGTTTCACTGCTTTGGTAATTCCAAAAATATATGCCTTAAAAATTTTAATTTAAGCGGTGCGCACAAGCCCTGACGGAGGCATGCCTCCCTTCGGTCGGCGATCGTAAGGAAATTTATTAAATCGCCGCTAACGCGGCGCACGATTACGGCGTGGCATCTTAATTGTCAGCGTTTCACTGCTGTAGTTGTTTCAGAAATATATGCCCAATAAAATACTTGAGGGGTGCCTGTGGCAAAAATGCCGCCCCCGCGCGGTATTTTTGGCCACAGGCAGGCCCCCAGGAATTATCTTTAGGCATATATTTCTGCAGTTGGCTATTGTCGTGTAAGAGTAATTTCGGGCAGGCCGGAGTTGAACCGGCGACCTCTTGGTCCCGAACCAAGCGCGCTACCATCTGCGCTACTGCCCGGTAATCCGGCGGGGGCTCCGGTTCAAGTCCCCTAAAGCATTCACCGCACGCAGTTTTTGTTTCGCAAAAACTGCAAAGTTAAAAGTTTGGCTTATGCCAAACTTTTAACTACGGGAGCGACGGGACTTGAACCCGCGATTTCCGGCTTGACAGGCCAGCGTGATAACCAACTTCACTACGCCCCCCAGGATATCAAGAGCTTATCAAATTATCAAAAAGTAGTCAACGGGGGTTCAATTTTTCACGGCTCTGCAAGGTACATTTCCAGCAGTTCCAAAAAACCTTTACGGCTGATTTCCTCTCCTCCAAGGCTTGCCAGGTGAGCCGAGGGAATCTGGCAGTCGATGAAGGCGATGCCTTCGCTGAACAGTTTTTTTGCCAGGCTGATGAATGCAGCCTTGGACGCATTGGGCTTTTTTGCAAACATGGACTCGCCGAAAAACACCCTGCCTATCCGTATGCCGTAACAGCCGCCTATCAGCTCGCCGTCTTGCGTGGCTTCCGCCGAATGGGCCCAGCCCAGGCGATGCATTTCCGTGTATGCCCTGATAATGTCATCTGTGATCCAGGTGCCTCCCTGATCAGGGCGCTTTACCTCTGCGCAGCCTCTTATAACGCCGGCAAAATCTTTATCGAACGAAATTTCGAACCGGCTGCTTCTTAAAATTTTCTTCATGGAACCGGAAACATGGAGCTTTTCGGGAAAAATTACAAAGCGCGGATCGGGCGACTGCCAAAGAACGGGATCGTTTTCGTTGTACCATGGGAAGATGCCTTGTTTGTATGCTGAAAGCAGCATACCGGGCGAAAGGTTTCCGCCGACAGCAACTATGTCTCCCTTCCACTCACCCGGATCGGGAAACTGGTAGGAATCGAATTGAAACAGATAGGGAAAATCAGGATCCTGCCCCGGCTTAAGAACGGGCATCATACACCACAGATTCAGGCTTGCACTTCGGCTGGACTCTCCGCAAGTACATTCATGCAATACCCGTCATCTTGCCAGTCAACGGCTGCGCTGCCGCCCCTGCTAAGCCGGCCAAAGAGCACCTCATCAACAAAGAAACTTTTAATTTTATCTTCGATGATACGGCCGGCATTACGGGCGCCGAATTCACGGCTGTAGCCTTCATCGGCCAGTTTGTCCACGCAGGAATCGGTTACGGTGAGCGTTACATTTTTTTCAGCAAGCTGCCGCGAGAAAGTGTCGATCTCTTTACGGACGATGGAAACCATGATTTCCCTGGAAAGGTGGCTAAAGTGTACGACTGCATCAAGCCTGTTGCGGAACTCCGGGGTAAATATTTTTTCTACGGCGCTGTCTACCGCACTGTCGTCCATTATGCGCTCACCGAAGCCTATAAGCCCCTTGCCTATTTCCCTTGCTCCGGCATTGCTGGTCATTATAAAAATAACATTGCGGAAATCAGCCTTGCGCCCCTGGTTGTCGGTAAGGGTGGCATAGTCCATTATTTGCAGCAAAATATTAAAAATATCCGAATGGGCTTTTTCAATTTCGTCTAACAGCACCACTGCGTTTGGCTGCTTGCGCACAGCGTCCGTAAGCTGGCCGCCGTCCTCATACCCCACATAGCCGGGCGATGAACCAATAAGACGCGACACGGTGTACTTTTCCTGATATTCGCTCATGTCAAAACGGAACATGGTAACGCCCAGAATTTCTGCAAGCTGCCGTGCAAGCTCTGTCTTTCCAACACCGGTGGGGCCGGCAAAGAGGAAGTTCGCAACCGGTTTGTTTTCCGTCCTGAAGCCGGCGCGGGAGCGTTTTACCGCCTTAACCACCGCAGTAATCGCCTCGTCCTGGCCGAAAACCCTCTCTTTAAGCCTTTTATCCAGATCGCGCAGTTTGTCTTTTTCGGTTTCACCGACGGAGCGCTCGGGTATGCGGGCGATTTTTGAAACCACGGTCTCTATCAGCGGCAGGCCAATTTCCACGATCTCGACATGGCCGTCCTGCACTGTCTGCGATTCTGCAGCGACCGGGGCGTTATACGCACCGGCATTTTCCGTCACCGCATCAACCACTTCTTCGACGGCGGGCGGGTTCTGCCTGTAATGTGCAATCCGGGCGAATGCGCCGGCTTCGTCAATAACGTCGATGGCCTTGTCCGGCAGTTTCCGTCCTGTAATAAACTGGGCAGACAGCCGGACGGCCCCCTCCACAGCTTCATCACTGTAATGGACTTTGTGATAATCTTCGTACTTGGATTTTAAGCCTTTAAGAATGGCGATCGCATCATCTTCGGAAGGTTCGTTAATGTCGATTTTCTGGAAGCGGCGGGACAGCGCCCTGTCTTTTTCAAAGAACTTGCCGAATTCTTCATGGGTGGTAGAACCGATGCAGCGAAGCCTGCCGGATGCAAGAGCCGGTTTTAATAAATTCGATGCGTCCAAAGCGCCGCCGGAAACTGAACCGGCTCCTACCAGGGTATGTATCTCGTCGATAAAAAGTATGGACTTCTCTTTTTTCAGCATCTCCTCGATGACTCTTTTTACCCTTTCTTCAAAATCGCCCCGGTACTTTGTTCCCGCGACAAGCGAACCCATATCAAGAGAATAAACGCAAAAGTCCTTCAGCGGTGGGGGTACATCACCCGCTACAATCCTCTGGGCAAGCCCCTCTGTAATGGCGGTTTTTCCAACGCCGGAATCGCCGACATGAACTGGATTGTTTTTCATCCTCCGGCAAAGCACCTGTACAGTCCGTTCCAGCTCCTCGCTCCTGCCGATAAGAGGCTCCAGTTTGTTATCCCTTGCAAGGGCTGTTAGTTCTGTAGCGTAGCGATCCAGGGCGTTTTTTTTGCTTGACTTGGCCTTCTGCGTAAAATCGCCTGTGTCCTCGTCGGGGAAGCCGGCGAATTTTGCGTTGTCCTCAGCTTCTTCACGCCTTTTTCCCGTCCCCAAAAAACCGTCCGCTCCGTAACTGTGGGAAAGTACCTGCAGCAATTCAAGCCGCTTAACGCCGACCTTTCGCAGATAATAGGCGCTGTAGCATCTTTCTTCATCAAAAATTGATACAAGAATATCGGCCACATCTATCATGTTTTTTTGGGAAGTCTGACTCTGCAAAACCGCCCGTTCAATGACGCTCTGAAAACCAACTGTCTGCGTGGGCTCCGCCTTGCCGGGAATAACCGGCAGCTTCTGCTCAAAGTAATTTTCCATTCCATGTTTAAGCTGATCCAGATTTGCTCCGCAGGAAAAAAGCGCTCCCTGAACTTCGTCAAAAGCAAGGGCTGCATACAGAATATGCTCCGGTGTCAGATACTCATGGTTGCGAACCTTGGCTTCGTTATATGCAGCATTGATTATGGCCTGCACGTGGCCTGAAATTTTCATTAATATCCTCTCTATACAATATACCACAAAAGCGGTTTTCTACCACTAATTAAATGCATCAGTTGCTGCTCCATTATCCGTTAATTAAACCGGTTCCACAATACACCTAAGCGGGAATTGATGCTCCCTGGCCGCAAGATGTACCTGCTGCACCTTGGTAGCAGCAATATCCCATGTATATACGCCCACAACTCCCTTGCCCTTGCGGTGTACGTCCAGCATTATCCGGTTTGCATCATCAGGGGTTTTATGAAAAATAACCACCAGAATATCCACCACAAATTCCATGGTTGTATAGTGGTCGTTCAGCAGAATCACCCTGAATTCATCAGGTTCCTTGAGCCTTTCCTTAAATTTATCAACCGGCCTGTCTTTGATCCGGGGTTCCATAATTAATTTATATGATATAATTTCCCATGCGGATAGTATCCTGGAATGTAAATGGTATTCGCGCGGTAGAAAAGCGCGGTTTTGTAAATTGGCTTACGAATGAAAGGCCTGACATTTTGTGCCTTAACGAGACCAAGGCCGAACCGGGGCAGTTGTCGCCTGAGCTTCTGAATCCGCCGGCCAAGGGGAAGCCATATTTATCATTTTGGGCAAGCTCCAAAAAGAAAGGCTATTCGGGAGTGGCTGTTTACACAAGAGAAAAACCTCTTGATGTGCATTATCTTGGAAAAGCTGAATTTGATAATGAAGGCAGGGCGCTGATAGCCGAGTATCCTGAATTTACATTGATAGCCGCCTACTTCCCCAATTCCCAGGATGAGCGCAAACGCCTGGACTACAAGCTGGCCTTTTGCGATGCCATAATGAATTTATGCAATAAAATCGTAAAAAAGGGAGGGCACTTTCTGCTCTGCGGGGACTACAATATTGCCCACACCGCGATAGACCTGGCCAGGCCCAAGGCGAACGAAAACCATGCCGGTTATCTGCCCGAAGAGAGGGCATGGATGGACAAGTTTACAAGCTGCGGGCATGTTGATACCTTTCGTCATTTTCACCCGGGCGAGGGCGGCCACTATACATGGTGGTCATACTGGGGGTCGGCCAGGGAGCGGAATGTGGGGTGGAGACTGGATTATCACTGTGTAGACAAAAACTTTATGTCGAGTGTAAAATCATCAATAATAAGATCCGATGTACAGGGATCAGATCATTGCCCCGTGGAGATTGAATTAAAACTATGAGGATTAAGTATAACGCGCCGACGGTTCTTACATTCGCCCTGATAAGCGCATTGGTAATGGCACTGACGCAGACCTTTCTGCCCGGCCTGGCCGACAACTGGTTCATGGTTCCCGGCAAGGCAACTTTCAATGCCGGCAACTTCCGTCACTGGATTACCATTTTTACCCACATCGCCGGCCATGCCAACTGGTCTCATTTAATCAACAACTTTACGCTGATTCTGCTGATTGGCCCGATGCTAGAAGAAAGTTACGGCACTTTTTCACTGTTTATAATGATCGTCATTACCGCGCTGGTAACGGGAATTCTGAATGTTTTTATTTTCCGCAGTTCTCTGATGGGCGCATCGGGAGTAGTCTTTATGATGATCCTTCTGGCGTCGTTTACTAATTTTTCCAAGGGCGAAGTTCCCCTTACATTTATTCTGGTTTTGGTTCTTTATATCGGTGTCCAGCTTTATACTTCGTTTAACACTGATAATATTTCGCATTTCGCTCATATTGTGGGGGGGTTCTGCGGCAGCTTCTTCGGTTTTATCCGCCCGCCAAGAAGGTAATTTTTAATGAAAAAAGAATTTCTCCAGTTTGATATTGTGCGTGATAATGCCATTAAACTTGCGCATAAGATTTACAATGACGGATTTATTCCCGATGTTATCTATGTATTTCTACGCGGCGGGGCATATCTGGGAAATATAATCAGCGAGTATTTTAAGATTGTACGCAGAGGAACCCACCCTGTTTATTACGCCGCCGTTGTTGCCCGCTCTTATACCGATGTTGCGCAATCCGATAAAATAAAAATAGACGGCTGGACATATTCGCCTGAACATCTGCGGGTTGGGGACAAGGTGCTGCTGGTAGACGACATTTTCGATACAGGCAAAACCATTAACCATCTGGCTCAGGTAATATTGGACATAGGAATTCCGCGCAAAGACTTAAAAATTGCAGTTCACGATTATAAATATTTTATTGATAAAAAAGAGCAGCTTCCCATTCACCCCGATTACTGGTGCCGCAAACACGATGTTTCGGTTAACGATGAAAGTTACTGGATCCACTATATGAGCCATGAACTTGTCGGCCTTTCGCAGGCGGAGCTGGAAAAAAATTACTATGAACACGACCCGCAGTTACGCGAAGCGCTGAAAGTAATTACGGGAAACGCCTAGTGTTATGCGGCATCGATGAGGCAGGAAGGGGTCCCCTGGCCGGGCCCGTCTGCGCCGCCGCAGTGATTCTTGGCGATAATTTTAAGCGTGACATTCTCGGCGATTCCAAAAAACTTTCCGGCGGCGCACGGGAGCGGGCAAGGCAGGTGATCTGCGGCGGTGCACTCGCCTGGGCAGTGGGCTGGGCGGATCACATGGAAATCGACGCAATCAATATTTTGCAGGCAAGTTTGCTGGCAATGAAGCGCGCTTTTGAGCAAATGCTAAGGAATTATCCCGCCCTGCCCCTGGGCGAAATATCGGCCATTGTCGACGGCCTGTATGTACCTGATATTTCCGCTCCATGTACTGCAATGGTAAAGGCAGATTCAAAAATCCACGAAGTAATGGCGGCATCGATTCTTGCCAAAACATCACGGGACCGGCTTATGGACGAAATGGCGGAGCTTTATCCGCAATATGGTTATGAAAAGCACAAAGGCTACCCGACAAAGGCCCACCGCGAAATTATTCAAAAGCTGGGACCATCCCCCATTCAGCGGCTGAGTTTTAGGGTAAAGTAAAGGGTGTGAGGGAAAAGGGAGCCAGTTTAATAATCGCCTGTGTTTAATGTTTTTTCAAATTGATCATCAATTAAGCCTTTAACTTTTTCCCTTAGTGATATCAGGCTTTTAAGGGAAGATTTTCCGGACTTTTTATCGTTATCGTATTTTTCCGGCAGTAAAAGCTGAAATTCGCAAATATTCAGGGCCCTTGCCAGTTTTGACAGGGTATTGTCGCTGACCCACCTTCTGCATCCTTCAATATCTTTTATTGTTTGAACCGATAATCTGGTTTTTTCCGCAAGTTTTTCCTGTGAATATTTTAGGGTGTTTCTGTAGTTTTTTACATTCTTTGCAAAAGTCATTCGGATCGATTTTGTGTTAGATTTCATATCAAAATAATAAATCATCATTCGCGATTGACAATTTGCTATTACCTATCTATAATGGTTTGCTAAGGGCTTTTTAGTAACTTTTTCTAAAACGGAGGCAAAAATGATGAATAAATGTTTTAGATTATTCGGAATTATACTGGTATTCGCATTGGTATTTACGGGGTGTCCGGCGGATACATCTACAGCAACGGAATACACCGTAATTTTCGACGCAAACGGCGGCACGGTTTCACCGTCCAGTATAAAAGTAGACAGCAGCAAGACAATTGCGCAGCTGCCTGTTCCAGAGAAAACGAGTGGTAGTACCAACTTTTGGGGCTGGTATACCAAAAACGGAGATATCAACAGCGACTGGGGCAGCCCCTTTACAACAGCAACTCCCGTAACCGCCGATATAACCGTATATGCGCGATGGGAATATTCCCCGGTGCCGGACATGCACACAATAACATTTAACGCTGCCGGCGGAACGGTGAGTCCCGCCAGCAAACAGGTTTTATCAGAAGAACCGGCAGGAGAATTGCCTGTACCTTCAAGACAAAACTATACTTTTAGCGGCTGGTATACGGCCCAGGGCGGCGGCGGAACCTTATTTACATCGAATACAATCGTTACCGGAGATATAACCGTATATGCAAAATGGACAGAAGGCGCTCCCGGCGGCAATGAGGAAACCAATATAGGCTCATCGGTACATTTGGGAGATACCATATCCATAAAAAACATGCAGGTCTATTCGTATGTCTATTCATATGAATCTGGGGATTGGCAATGGAACTTAACTGCAATGAATAATGCCGAGCCGGTTGAACTTAATCTTCCAGAATATGGTGAATATGCACCTTTATTCAATTTTGATAGTGCTATGCCGCTTCCCCTAATGATTACCTGGGGAAAAATCAATATAGAAATACCGGTTCCTGCCGCTGATTCGCTTGGACCGATTGATTCGGATAGCTACCTTACATCCAGCAATTCTAGCGCCAGAGGTTTTGTCTTACATTCTTTTATTCATTATGAATATTATGATTATGAAGATAATTATGGCTGGGGAAATAGGTTTTATCTGTATTTCAGAAATAAAAATGACTTTAATTATTATGCCGCCTTTATCTATGTTGACAGGGACACGGTAATCACCGGCATTGGCGCGTCCAAGTATTGGGAATGTTCACTCAAACAGGGCTGGAATTCTGTTATTGTAAACGGGCAGGATGGAACTGTAAAGACAGGGATTCCTGATGAAAACTATGTGTGGGTATTAGGAAATGAGGGCGACAGTGATATCTACCCTTTTAAAGTTGCAGGTCGTCCATATATTGATGGGAGAGGTGCAAAAACTCTGGAGGGAACCATTTCCACAACAGTAGATGGAGTCCCTCCAGCAGGTGGCTATGATATAGTTATTCTGGAAAATGATTGGGGCAATACTATTATGGAAATTATTTCTGCAACAGGCAGCACATGGTCGATAACAATTCCCACTGCATATCAATTTGGATATGATAGATATTTCTATTTTTATGTAATTATCTATCCCGATGCTGACAGAAAGAACTATTTTACAAGGTATCCGGACATAAGCAGTTATCTACATCAATACGATGAGACTACACAAACTCTTTCCGATATTGTGTTGAGTGTTCGGCCAATTAACACCAGACAAATGACGGTTAATGTCTCCAATTTGGGAACAGTTGAAGCAAAAATTATTCCCTATCACTTCTATCTGTATGAGGGGTCTGAAAATGGAATGTTTATTTCCGGCAATGGGACGATAACAATGAAAACAGAGCAGTATAGTGATGACTTCTGCTGGTTCAGAGTAGTAACGGACACAAATACCTATGTTACCAAGGGCCGCATCGATACTTCTTCCACAGTAAATTTGGACATCTCGCAAATGTTCCTGCTGGAGTGAGGGGAGGGTTCAGTATCAGGCACCGTATGCGTTAACTTGGATGCCAGCAAACACTGATTAACACGGATTTTACAGATTTTCACGGATTATCTTAATTTTTATCCATGTTAATCTGTTTAATTCGTGAAAATCCGTGTTATTCTTAATTAAGAAGGTCAGAATGACAGATGCAGAATGTGAATATTGGGATGAATATTTCACAAACCAGGACTACAAACCCACAGGACCAAACCTTTTGGATTTTGGAATAAAACCAGGATTCGCCAACAGGACATTGATTTTAGGTGAACTTGACAAGGAAGTAACCGCATATTTACGTACACAAGCAGAGAAGTTTCAAAAAAGCCACACGCAGGTATTAAGCGAACTAGTCCATGAAAAATTGGCTCTTGGTGCTTGATACAGAATTTACCGATTTAGTTATTCTTTTGTGTTAATTCAGAAATATATGCCCCCTACGCCGGCGTTTCACTGCTGTGGTGATTGCAGAAATATATGCCCAATAAAATACAATGTAAGCGGTACGCAAAGCCCCACCGGAGGCAGGCCTCCCTTCGGTCGGCGATCGTAAGGAAATTATTAAATCGCCGCTAGCGCGGCGTGCGATTACGGCGTGGCTTCCCCCCCTCGTCAGCGTTTCACTACTTTGGCTATTGCAGAAATATATGCCCAATAAAATACAATGTAAGCGGTACGCAAAGCCCCACCGGAGGCATCGGTGTGGATTCACATAAGGCGACGCCAAAGCGTCCGTAGACAAAGGCCACAGCCGTCAGCCTCCGGTGGGGCTTGTGCGTACCGCTCTATTTTATAGTTTTAGGCATATATTTCTGCCGCTGCCATAGCCGTGGAAGAGCCTACCTCTGTATCCGCGCCGGGGCGCCGGAGGCGAATGCCTCCACCTGTTCAAGGCTGCACATAGACGTGTCCCCCGGCGTGGTGGTAACAAGGGCGCCGTGCGCCCAGCCCAGGGCAAGGGCTTCCTGCGGTTCTTTTCCGCAGAGCAGGCCGTAGAAAAGCCCGGCTGCAAAGCCGTCGCCCCCGCCTACACGGTCATACACATCAAGTTCGGCAACGGGCGCCTGATACGTTTTACCATCCAGCCAGAGCACGGCGCTCCATGAATGACGGTTAACGGAATGGACTTCGCGTAACGTGGTTGCCACGGCCTTTATATTGGGGAAATCCCCGGTAACATTATCCATCATGGCGAAAAAGGCCGACGGGTCCAGCTTGCCCTTAACCTCGACATTCTGCCCTTTCAGACCCAGGCCCTTCTGCAAATCTTCTTCGTTTCCGACAAGTACGTCAACGTTAGCCGCAATTCTTCTTAGAGTCTTCGCCGCTTCCTCGCTGGCCTGTGCGGCGTTCCTGCCCTGCTCAACGGCCGCCGCTGTCCACAGTTTTTCCCGGTAGTTTATATCGAATGACACAACAGCGCCGGCCTTTTTCGCGGCCTGCATCGCTTCGATTATCAATTCGGGGGTGGTGGGCGAAAGCGCGCTGAAAATGCCTCCTGAGTGAAACCACCGCACCCTGCCGGCACCGAAAATCGTATTCCAGTTGAAGCTCCCGGGTGCAAGCCTCTGGGCAGCTTCGTTTGCTCGGTTGTAAAAAACTACCGGCGCCCTAAGCCCCTGGCCGCGGTCGCTCCACACAATGCCCATGTTCGGCCCGCGTACGCCGTCATGTTCAAACCGCTTGTAATATGGAAACACTCCTGCCCGCTGCACCGCGTACTCGACGCGCCTGCCGATGGGATAATTTACAATGGCGCTGACAATCGCCGTTCTCATGCCAAAGCAGGTTGATAAATTAGCGGCTACATTATACTCCCCGCCGGCGACATGCAGGGTATACTCATCCGCCTGTGCAAAGGGAGTAACTCCCGGGTCAAGCCTGGTTACCAGAGCTCCAAGGGCAAGTAAATCATGTGCAGCACCGGCGGCCGCCGGAATTGGTAATAGCGGCATATTGCCTCCTTAATTTTTATCTCACTTTAATACCTAAATATATGATAATGGTATAACATGATCATTTTTCCCCAATGGGTAATATGACTGTGCCAAACACAATACCCCGCCCGGGGCAATTTCTTTCTTAAATTGGGAAAGAGCAGTAAAATGCTTTATATCTTTTTCATCCGGGTTTGATTTTTGCTTAACTTCCAGGGGATATAGTTTTCCGTTTTCTTCCAGGAGTATATCTATTTCACGTTTTTCTTTATCCCTGTAATAATAGATAGCGGGAGATTTGCAGTTATGCCAATAACTTTTTAAAATTTCGGAAACAGCATAGGTTTCCAAAATTGCTCCGGAAAGTGCTCCGTTTTCAAGAGTTTCGCTCGTATTCCACTTTGTAAGAAAACACACCAGCCCTGTATCCAGAAAATACAGTTTTGGAGTTTTGATAATTCGTTTTGTCAGATTATTGGAATACGGCTGCAAAAGATAAATAAGCCCCGAAGCCTGCAAAATGGACAGCCATGATTTTATTGTCGTCTCATTAACACCAACTTCTGCGGCAACGTTTGCGTAATTGAGCATTTGGGCAGTTCTGGCGGCCAATACCTTCATAAAGTTGACAAACAAAAGTTCATTGGAAACTTTTGTAATCTGCTTTACATCGCGTTCAATATATGTATGCATATACGAATCGTAAAACATCATCCAGTCTTTATTGGATTTTTTAAACAAGGCAGGATAGGAACCTTTCCAAATTCGATTAAAAATGTCTTTTACCCCCTTGTTGGTCTTTTCGCTTGCCGCAAGATTTTTTTTACTCGGCAGAAACGGAGCCGTATCCGGCGCATTGTCTTTTTCCGCCTGGGAAAATCCCTGTAAACTTAAAATACCAACCCTGCCTGCCAAACTTTCGGTTACATTAGCCATAAGATTAAACTGCTGAGACCCTGTAATCCAGTACATTCCTTTTTTCTTTTCCCTGTCAACATTTGCCTTCATATACGGAAACAACTGCGGAGCATACTGTATTTCATCGATTAATAAAGGCGTCCGGTACCGCTCAAGGAACCTTTGCGGGTCTTTCTTTGCCATCTCCTGCATTTCTATTGTATCCATGGAAACATAATTTCTGCTGGTCGATTCGCAATTCTCAAAAACGGTGGTTTTCCCAACTTGCCTGGGACCGGTAATAAGGACTACCGGAAAGAAATTGCTCGCCCGCTTTATGGCTTTTTCCAGTGTTCTTTGTATATACATATTGCCTCCGACTAATCCGGTTTTCAATCCCAGATTAGTCGGTGTAATTTAAAAAGTCAAGTAACGGCGGGGAATGGAATAATAGTTCTCTTAAAAATACTCTTCCAGATATTGCTGGGCATTTACCGTTTCTCTGTATATTTCCCTGTTAAGCATTGATAAAACAAGCGTGCTTCCCAGGGGCAGCCGGTAGGGAACGGAAAAATCTCCGCCCGGGTATTCAACATTGATCAGGCGGATGCGGTCTCCGGCGGGAAGCAGGGCTTCCAGGCGCATTGCCAAAGGATAGGGATTTTTCGGCACTGAGTAACGGAAAAGGTTGAACACCTCGCCGCCGGCAAGATCATCGGGGACATTTACGATAAGCCTGACTACATTGTCAATCGGCATCGAGGTATTTGCCGGTGGGTTCTGGTAGACGATAGTTTCACCTGTTTCACTTCCACGAATTTCGCGCAGACTGAATTCAAAGTTGATGCCCATGCTTCCGATCAGTTCAAGCGCCCGTGACAGTTCCAGGCCTGTTAACTGCGGTACGATAATCACCGTGTTTTCCAGTCCCCGGCTTACAACAAATTCCAGGGCAAGCGGGCCTGATATATCGGCTCCCGGCTCCGGCTTCTGGGCGAGAATTGTTCCCGGGGTCTCGGCGGAAAAATCAAACATTAAAGGCTCTTTCAGGCTGAGCAGGGGGAGCCCTCCGGAGGCGCTGTAAAGCGTCTGCAGATCCATTCTTACTTCATCAATATTCCTGCCGACATAGTTTTCGACCCTGCTGATCATCACTCCCTGGCTTACAACAAGGCGTACCCGCCGGCCGGCTTTTACAATGGTGCCCGCCCTTGGTTCCTGTTCAATAATAAGCCCCCTGTCATGGGCGGACTGGGAATAACGAAGCTGAAGCCTTGGATAAAGTTCCTTTACCTGCAATTCCAGCAGTGCCTCCGTCAATTCCCTGCCTGTAACATCGGGAACCATGCACTGCTCGGCGCCTCTAACGGCGATAAAAAAAATGGAAATGGCAATAATTCCAACAATAACAAGGAGTCCTGCAACCGATAATATAAAAACTTTTAAGTGATTCGACACATAATCTTCTATCGAACTAAGATCAAAATTGAAAATACGCATATAGTTCCTTACCCCAGCCTTGTACCCGTAAAATTCCTGGCGCCGTTCATGAAGGCCCGCCATTCAAGAGCCTTCCTGTTTTGATATTGAAGCTCCGTAATCACAATAACCCCATCTCCGGTTTGTATCAATATACCATGCTCCCTGTCCGCTCCCAAAACCGTGCCCGCCTGAACGCCGGCGTCAATTTGTCCGCCGCCATTTTCATATACTTTTGCCTTCAGAAAAAATAGCCTTGCCCCCTTGTGCAGTGTCCACGACAACGGCCACGGATTATAGGCCCGAATTTCCGCTTCGATTACGGGGGCGCTTTTGCTCCAGTCCACAAGGCCGTGGGCGCTTTCGATAAGCGAACAATAACTCGCTTCGCTGTGGTTCTGCGGCTCTCCTTTGGTTTTCCCTGCTGTTATGTCCCCTAAAAGCGGCGGCAGCAGTGCGGCGGCTTTCAGCGCCATGGTTTCGGATAGTTCCCCTGCAGTTTCGGCGCCTGTTAGCTGCAAATGTTCCTGAATTAAAATATCGCCGCTGTCCATTTTCTGCGCAAGCCTTTGGACGCTTATTCCGGTTTTGCTGTCGCGGTTCAGAATTGCCGCTTGTATTGGCGTGGGGCCGCGGTACTTTGGCAGCAGGCTTGGGTGGATATTTATCCCGCCCAGCGGAAACAGGCCTAAAAATTTCGGGCCGAAAATTTTTCCGTAAGCAAAGGAAACCAGCAGATCTGGTGCAAGAGACGTCACCTGTTCCCGCGCTGCCGCATCCAGTTTCATGGACTTCAGTACGGGGACAGGTGCAAAAGCCTGCCCCAGCCTTTCAGCGGCGGCGGCAACATCGGTTGGCTCATGTCTGCCGCTCCGCCCCCTTGGGCTGTCCGGGTTCGTCAGCACTCCAGCCAATGTTACACCTTCCGCCGCGAATAATGCCTCCAGGCAGGGAACCGCTATGGCCGGACTGCCGGCGAAAAGAACCCTCATCCCTGGCTATTCACCTGTTTTTCGTATTTTGTCCTGAGCCGGTTTCGCTTGGCTTCCGGCAGGCGCTCCAGAAAAAGAATCCCTTCAAGATGATCGTATTCGTGAAGAATAACCCTGGCAAGAATCCCCGAAGCCTCCAGTGTAAAGGGGCGGCCCTTTTCATTCCATGCCTGAACCTTCACAGCCTTTGCCCGTTCAACATCGGCATATATGCCCGGAATTGAAAGGCAGCCCTCTTCCATTTTTGTCATATCCTGAGATGTTTCTATTATCGAAGGATTGATAAAGACCCGCTCGATATCACCCTGTATATGAACAACAAAGATCCGCTTCATGAGCCCGATCTGCGGGCCGGCAAGGCCTACGCCCTTGTCTGTAACAAGGGTTTCCAGCATTTCTTTCGCGGTTTTTCTTAATTCATCGTCAATATCAGTTATCTTCTCAGCTTTTTGCGATAAAAGCTCGTTTCCCATTGTAATTATCTTCATAATATCATATTAAATATTTTTATTGTTATAGCCAATAGCGAAAAGAAAGCTTATACACCCGGGGCTTTTTTTCCCGGCGTTATGTAAAGCGAAACAATATATATCAGCGCCGCAGTCCATATAAAGCCAAAAACAATAAAGTTATACCTTGGAAAAGATTCATTAAAAATAAAATACCCCTCCAAAAAATTCAGGGTTGGAGAAATAAACTGGATAAATCCAACTGTAGAAAATGGAAGTATTTTCGCTCCCTTTGCAAAAAGATAAAGAGGCAGGGTGGTGATTGCGCCGCACAGCAGAAGCAGGAACCAGGTTGATGCGGGAAGCCCTGCAAGATAGCTGATTCCATGCCCCCCCTGCAAATTTTTCGAGATGCCGGGAGCAAAGAGCAGGAATAATCCCAGGGGGGAGGCAATCAAAGTTTCAACACCCAGGGTTTCCAGCGCCGGGCGTTTAATGGTTTTTTTGCACAGGGCATAAATCGCAAAACTTCCCGCAAGCAGAAGCGAAATCCATGGCAGTGAACCGGAGAATATTGTCTGAATCGCCACACCCGTCATGGCAAGGGCAAAAGCCAGTAATTGCAGTGGTGTAAGTCTTTCCTTAAAAACGCACATTCCCAATACAATTACGATTAAGGGATTTATATAGTAACCAAGAGAAGCTTCAATGGTATGCCCTGAATTTATTGCCCATATATAAAAACCCCAGTTAAAACTTATGGCAATGGAGGCCGCGATATAAAGAAATCCTTCTTTTTTATTTTTAAAAAATAAAATCCAGGAAAAATTCTTTCGGGCAAAAAGGATTATACTGACCAGTACCAAAGAAAACAGGATTCTGAAAGCAAGTATATGCAGGGCATTAATCGCAGCCAGCATTTTCCAGTAGAGCGGAAGAATACCCCATAGAAAATATGCGCAGGCTGTCATTAAAACGCCTTTACCAAATGTTTTGTTCATATTGTTGTTCATGATACCGTATTCGGAGATCTCTTAAAAGTCCCTTCCGGCAACCGGCGCCAATGCGTAAAATTGACATTTTTGCATAAAAGATATATATTTAATCCGGAGGTGTGTTATGAAAGAAAAGATTTTTATCGTTGTTGTTTTCTGTATTGGTGTTTTTGCGTCATGCAAATCACTGAATTACGCACAACCGGATTTTAACAGACCGTATTCCCATGTGATCGACTCTTACAGCGCTTCGGGCGGTCTGGAAGACCGTATCAGATTATACAATCAATCTTCAAATTCAGGTATATCTTTTAAAGTTTATGTGCATGATCCTGATGCGAACACATGGCTGGAGTATGGTACAGGAACACTTAGGAGGCAGGGCGATACCGATTTTATTAGTTCCTGGCTGGCCGGCAACCTAAAAAAATACAGGTATTATGCAATAGCAGCCCTGGACGAAGAAGAGTATACCTATAATTTTTACAAAAGAAATAATGATTTGCATATAGTAATTGGCGACAATATGCCTTTTTTTTAGGCATCTTTGCTCTTGCCATATTCAGAAAAAAGCCTGGAGCGGTAACATGTTCGGCGAATGTTTAATCATGGCAGGCGGTTCGGGCACAAGGCTCTGGCCTGCAAGCAGTTCCGCCCTGCCCAAGCAGTTTTTGCCAATCGGCGGGAAGGACGAGGGAAGTTTTTTTTCATCCGCCGTGGAGCGCGCCCTGGCTGTTACTGAAAAGGGCGGCAGGGTAACAATAATTGCCGGCAAGAACCACATTCCCCGCGTAATTGCAGACTGCGCCAAACTGCCCGCCGCCGGCAAAAAACGCCTTGCTATTATCGCCGAACCCGAAGCAAAGAACACCGCCCCCGCCATTGCCTGCGCGGTAATCTACTCCCTGTTAGGTGCTAAAAGCCGAAACATGCTGGTTCTTACAAGCGATCATATAATAAAGCCGCTGGACGTTTTCATGGCCGATGCCGCCCTTGCCGCCGCCTGCGCCGATGAAGGCGCCCTGGCGGTATTCGGCATTCCGCCCGCCCGGGCGGAAACCGGCTACGGATACATCGAAACAGGCAGGCCAAACGCCTGCGGCATTTATCCGGTAAAGGCCTTCCGGGAAAAGCCGGACATGAACACAGCGAAAAAATTCATCGCTTCCAAACGTTTTTTCTGGAATTCGGGAATGTTTGCCTTTTCCACCGAATTCATGGCGGGCGAATTCCGGCGTTTGGCCGGTGATGTTTTTCGCCCCTTTGAAAAACTTAAAAACCCGCCGGCGAATTCGTACACTACTACAAAGGGACTGCGTATTTTAAGCGCCTGGCCGGCTCTGGCGGCTGCCTACCGCAAGACCAGAGCCATATCCTTCGATTACGCCATTGCCGAAAAGTGCCGGCGGACGGCAATGATCCGCGCCGGTTTTGCCTGGGTTGATATCGGCAGTTGGGAAGATTATTCCACCCTGCGAAGCGGCGCACAGTCGGAAGTTTTCAGTGAAAACGGGGCTTCCTGTTATGTTGATTCGGACATTCCTGTGGCGCTTGCAGGGGTGGACGACCTGATTGTGGTAATCCGTTCAGGCAAAACCGGCGCGCCGGCAGCCGCACTGATAACCCGCAGGGGGCAAACCCATAAGGTGAGGGACATTGTGGAGAAAATTAAAAAAGACGGAAGGGACGATCTACTCTAAATTCTTTCACTTGCAATATTATTAAATATGGTTTAAGTTGTAGTTATTGGTTTTGGTATGAATTTAAGTTTTATATAAAGCTAATTTAGCTTTTTTCCTAAAAAACAACAAAAAGAGGAAGCCATGGATATCCAGGTTCAGGAACTAATAGACAAAATAAAGAGAGACGGAATTGAAACCGCATCGGGCGAATCCGCCCGAATCAAGCGGGAAGCGGAGAAAGAAGCCGCCCAGATAGTTGAAGCTGCCAAAAAGGAAGCGGACGAGATTATTTCCAGGGGCAAACAGGACGCTGAGCGCTCCGAAAAGGCGGGAATTGCTGCGCTGGAGCAAGCTTCCAGAAACCTTGTTTTGGCATTCAGGGAAGAAATTCAAAATCTTCTGAACAAAATAGTGACCGCTCAGTTGAATGCCTCCTATGGGGATGATGTCCTTAAAGCCGCTTTGCCGGATTTACTGAAGACATGGGCGGCAAAAGATGATGACAGACTGGCTGTGCTTCTTAGCGAAAACGAGCTTTCAAAACTTGAAGGATTCTTTAAACAAAAACTTGCTGCAGAACTGTCCAAAGGGCTGGAATTGAAGGTTGGGCGTTCAATCGGCGCCGGTTTCCATATTTCCAGCAGGAACGGCTCCATTTATTATGATTTTTCCGCAGAAGCCGTCGCACAAATGCTTTCGGCATATCTTAATCCAAAGCTGGCGGAAATAATGAATTCATCAAAAGGGATATAATCCGTGGGTTCTTACTATTACCTAGTATCCCAGCTTCCACATCTGATATACGGCCTGCCGCCTCCCATTCCGTCTGCGGAATTCAGGGAGTTTGTGAAGCCCCTGATGGACGAAGACGATGCTGCGCTTATTGACCTGATCAGTCTGGATCCGCAGCCGGTGTCCGCGGAAGGGCCTTCATACGCTGAAAACGCTCCCGCTTCAGGCTCCGAATTTATCGACGGTTGGAGGGATTGGGAAAGGGCGCTGCGCCTTAACCTTGCCAGGTACAGAGCCGCCAGGCTCAAGAGGGAAGGCGGAGCCCCCCTTGATCCGCCGGCTGTTCCGGCAGACGCGGCGGCGGCGGCAAAAGCGGTTACAGATGCCGGCTCTCCGCTGGAAGGGGAGATACTCATCGACAAGGCGAGGTGGAGCGCGATTGAGTATTTACAGGGCGGCAGTTATTTCGGCCGCAACACAGTTTTCGCCTATTTGCTAAAGCTAATTTTGCTGGAAAGGCGTATGTCATTCGATAATGAAAAGGGATCAGCTGAATATGAATCACTGTATGCTTCCATTCTGGACAGCGTACAATCAGGTGTTATGCCAATGGGAGAACTTAGATGATCGGAACAAAAGGATCGGTTGTAGCCGTTAACGGCAATATGGTCAGCGTGCGTTTTGACGGTGCCGTCTCCATGAACGAGGTCGGTTATGTAAGGGTTGCTGATAAGCTGCTGAAAAGCGAAGTTATCAGGATTCGCGGCGATGTAAGCCAGCTGCAAGTTTTCGAAATCACCAAGGGAATTACCGTTGGTGATGAGGTAGAATTTTCCGGAGACATGCTGTCGGTAGAGCTTGGGCCCGGTCTTTTGGGACAGGTTTATGACGGCCTGCAAAATCCCCTGCCCCAGCTTGCCGAGGCGGCGGGTTACTTCCTGGAAAGGGGCGTATATCTTAACCCCTTATCTGATGAAACAATCTGGGAATTTACTCCGGTTGCCAAGGTCGGCGATAAAGTCGAAAGGGCAGATACCCTGGGCACAGTGCCGGAAGGCGCTTTTACCCACAGGATCATGGTTCCCTTTGGAATGTACGGAAGTTACACGATCTCGTCCATAAGGGGCGCCGGTCCATGTAAACTTCGTGATACGGTAGCGGAGCTGAAAGATGAAAAGGGTGAAATATTTCCCGTAACTTTATTTTTCCGCTGGCCTGTAAAACGGGCGATTGACTGCTATGAGGAGCGCATGCGCCCCGAAGAACCGATGGTAACAAGGGTGCGCCTTATCGATACATTCTTCCCTGTTGCCCGCGGCGGCACATACTGCATTCCCGGCCCGTTCGGCGCAGGCAAAACAGTATTGCAGCAGATAACAAGCCGTTTCGCCGACGTGGATATTGTAATTGTCGCTGCCTGCGGCGAACGGGCAGGCGAGGTTGTCGAAACACTGAAGGAGTTCCCCGAACTTGTTGATGAAAGAACCGGACGCTCCCTTATGGAAAGAACGGTCATTATCTGCAACACTTCGTCCATGCCTGTTGCCGCCCGCGAAGCGTCGGTATATACGGCAGTAACCCTTGCCGAATATTACAGGCAAATGGGGCTGAATGTTTTATTGCTTGCCGACTCAACCAGCCGCTGGGCACAGGCCATGCGCGAAATGTCCGGCCGTCTGGAAGAAATCCCCGGCGAGGAAGCATTCCCCGCCTATCTGGAATCCACCATTGCCAGCTTCTACGAAAGGGCCGGCATTGTGCGCCTGCGGGACGGCAGCGTCGGCTCCGTTACCATCGGGGGCACGGTCTCTCCGGCGGGCGGCAACTTTGAGGAGCCTGTAACACAGGCAACGCTGAAAGTTGTCGGCGCCTTCCACGGCCTTTCCCGCGAGCGCTCCGATGCCCGCAAATTCCCGGCCATTCACCCGCTGGACTCATGGTCAAAATACAGGGGCATAATAGACAGCGAAAGAGTGGCCTATGCCCACGGCTTTATGCGCCGGGGCACCGAGGTCGAGCAGATGATGAAGGTCGTCGGCGAAGAAGGTACAAGCATCGAGGACTTTGTAATTTATCTGAAGGGCGAACTTATCGACTCGGTGTATTTCCAGCAGAACTCGTTCGACGCGGTTGACGCCGCGGTAAAGCCAGAGCGGCAGGAATATACTTTCACAAAACTGCTTGTCATTCTGGCTTCTCAGTTCAGCTTTCCCGATAAAAACGAAGCCCGCATGTGGTTTAACAAATTAAGGCTTAAGTTCCTGGACTACAATGGTTCCCAGTGGCAGAGCGATCAGTTCAGGGCTTTCGAAAAAGAACTTGAAGATGCGGTAAAGAGTCAGTCAAAAGGTCTGGACAAGGCCGCCGAAAAAATTCTGGCGCAGGACGGTAAAAAATGAAAAAGGTATACAGCAAGATTGAATCGATAACGGGAAGCGTTATTACCGTCAGGGCCGAAGGAATCCGTTACGGAGACCTTGCCGAGGTAGATACCGTATTCGGTACATCGCTGGCGGAAGTGAACAGGCTGAATAATGATATCGTATCGCTGCAGGTATTTGCCGGAGGCCGGGGTATTTCCACAGGCGACACGGTTCGCTTTTTGGGGCGCCAGATGCAGGTTCCCTTTTCAGATAACCTAATGGGGCGTGTTTTTTCCGGCTCCGGCCAGCCACGGGACAAGGGGCCGGCTCTGCACGAAAATATGATCCCAATCGGCGGACCGTCGGTTAATCCATCCCAGAGAATTATCCCCCGTAAAATGATCCGCACCGGCATACCCATGATCGACCTTTTTAACACCCTGGTCGTTTCCCAAAAACTGCCGATTTTTTCGGTATCCGGCGAGCCGTACAATCCGCTGCTCGCGCGCGTTGCCCTGCAGGCCGAAGTTGATGTAATCATCCTGGGCGGCATGGGCCTCAAATACGACGACTATCTGTTTTTTAAGGATACTCTGGAAAACGGCGGCGCGCTAAGCCGTACGGTAATGTTTATCCATACCGCAAGCGATCCGACGGTTGAATGTCTTATGATACCGGATATGTCCATGGCAGTAGCGGAGCAGTTTGCCCTGCAGGGCAAGGACGTGCTGGTGCTTCTTACCGACATGACCAACTTTGCCGACGCGATGAAGGAAATATCGATTATTCAGGAGCAGGTTCCGTCTAACCGCGGTTATCCGGGCGATTTGTACAGCCAGCTTGCCAGCCGGTATGAAAAAGCCGTTGACTTTGAAACAGCCGGTTCCATTACCGTGTTAGGTGTAACGACAATGCCCGGCGACGATGTAACCCACCCCGTGCCGGATAATACCGGTTACATAACCGAGGGGCAGTACTATCTGAAAAACGGCCGCATCGAGCCGTTTGGTTCATTGAGCCGCCTTAAGCAGCTTGTCAACGGAAAGACCCGTGATGACCACCGCGCCCTTATGGACGGTATGATCAAGCTGTATTCCGCCTTTAAGGATACGCTGGAAAAAAAGGCCATGGGCTTTATCATGACCCAGTGGGACGAAAAACTTTTGAAGTACGGTGAAATGTTCGAAGCCAAGATGATGGATCTTTCGGTTAACATTCCTTTGGAAAGGGCGCTGGATCTGGGCTGGGAAATTCTGGCCGGCTGTTTTAACCCCGAAGAAACCGGCCTAAGGACAGAGCTGATCAGTAAATTCTGGCCAAAGAAAGATTAGGATTATCTGAATGGCAAAAATCAAGCTCACCAAAAACGAGCTTAAAAAACAAAAAGATTCTCTTAAAATGTATCAGCGGTACCTGCCTACCCTTATCCTGAAGAAACAGCAGCTTCAGGGGGAAATACGGACAACCGATATCCGGCTGAATGAATTGCTGGAAGATATTGAAAGGCTGAACGAGGCGATTAAAACATGGATTGCTGTCTACGGCGAAGAAGGTGTTTTTACCGCGGATATCCTGAAAGTCGCAGGCCTTAATATCAGCTACGGAAACATTGCCGGAGTTTCCATCCCCATTTTTGAAGGCGCCGAATTCGAGACTGCCCCCTACGACCTGGCGCGCACGCCTGCATGGCTTGATGCCGCCGTCGAAAAAATGAAGGAGGCGCTTCTGCTTGAACTGGAGGCGCGGGTTGTCCGGGAGCAGCGCAGGCGGCTGGAGCATGAACTTCGCATAACGACCCAGCGTGTTAACCTTTTTGAAAAAATCAAAATCCCCGAGACGAGGGGCAATATCAAAAAAATTCAGGTCTATCTTGGCGACCAGCAGACATCCGCCGTGGTGCGCGGAAAAATCGCCAAGAGCGGGCTGGAAAAAGCCGCCGCTCTCTGAGCTTCTCCGCTAATTCAGCAGGGCGTTATCCGCCATGTTTTTCCAGCGGGCTCTTAGATTGTAATAAGAGGCGTCTACGGCGCCCTTGGAAATGCCAATAACCTCGGCAATCTGGCTATTGGTGGCGGTGGGGCGGATCCCGGCCAGCCGTTTCCGCATCAGTTCCAGGCGGGTGCGCGCCTTTTCCAGTTTTTCTTTCATTCTAAGCCTGGCAATGTTGTTTTCTGACAAAAAGGTCAGTTTTTTTTCGTAAACCATGCACCGGTAAAACTGGCAGTATACTCTTTCGCGCATATCGCGTAATTCCTGATCACGCCTTGCCCTTATTATACGAAGTTTGTCTGTCATCTCCTGAAGTTTTTCCCTGGGAACGCCCACCCTGGGTGCGGCCCTGTCCAGAAAATCTTCTGAAACATAGCAATAGCATTTAAGAATCAGTATTAAAAGCTGCCTGGGATTTTTGAAATCAACGGATAAATCGTTTTTATCTGTTGATTTTTCCGGTTCAGCCGTCTCTTCGATTTTTTCGATTATATAATGCGGCTCTTCCTGATGCGTGTACATTTCCGGCACCCGTGCATTCCAGACGGCATATTCGGTTATATTTTTGCTCGCACTGCGTACATGGTATTCCTTGGCGGACAGCTTTATCATAGAAGCAATGTATGCATCAAATGACGACCCTGTATTCTTGTAGGAATCCACAGCGCTGCGTATGCGCGGGTACAGCCATGAAATAAAATCATTTAATTCATCATCAGTTAAGTTATTCGTGTTGTAACTATGCTTTTTGTCTGCGATGGCCGAATGGATCGCGCCTTCAAATTCCTGACGTTCAATCTCTCCGTCTGAATAAAGTTTATAAAGCTCATTAAAAGAATTGGATTGCATTGCTTACCTCTGATTCCTGATATCGGAATGAGGGAAACATTTTTCATTTTTATATCCCGGCAAATGAAAATTGTAATAACGTAATTTTACCGTGTTTTAACCATAATTTTTTAATTAATAATAAGCGAAAATTATTATTACATATAAAAACCGGGCGGGAAAATATTATTATTTCCTGTCTGCGGCGAATGGCAGGATATTACAGCTAATAGTATGATTATTTACAAACTATCAGCATAAATTATTCCTGTCAATTCCCGGCGGGTGGTCTTAAAGATGCTGTTATGCTAAAACTACGGCGCTTGTATTACTGCGGGAAAGTTAAAAAAAAAGCCACCCATCGGGAAAACCCCGGCAGATGGCCTTCTGTTTTCTTGGCTGTGTTCAGCGTCAGAATTCCAGTTGAAGGGTTTCTACACCTTCAAACATGCCCCTTACATCGGCAACAATGGATAAATTACCCCAGGTTTCGTGGCTCTTTACCCTGTGCACATAAAGCCTCACATGGCTGAATTCACCGTCTTTGTAAAAAACCGACATGCTGGGCCAATTCTTCCCCCTTGGCAGGGTAATAATCTCTGACTTTCCGGCTGAAAGCATGAACCATTCGTTTGGAATGGCAACACGGCCTATCTGATTTACGCCTTTACGGTACAAAACAATGTACCCATAACTTGTTGTGTAAATCTTTTCCACCGGTATATTCACATAGTAGATATCAGTATCACTGTATCTATTATCCGAACTGTCCTGGGCAAAAACCGGCAGACAAATCGCCATTCCGATTAAAATAATCAATACAATAACCAGCTTTTTCATCTCTACCTCCAGCACTGTAAGTGTAATAGACAAAACGGGATTATTCAAGGGTTTTTTTCTCGAAAAAAATCCCGCTTCGTTCGTCAGCGACTACTGCCTTGTAATGGTATAGGTTCCGGGAAATTCAGTAGTTTTGTTAAGAGTTATACGGATTGTATCCTCGCCGGTAATGGTTGCCGTACCTACATCTCCGCCAAAATGTGACGTTAAAGTAGCCCTGTCGCGATCTCTTACATAGGTTCCTGAATCATTATAATAATTGTCAATCATTACGATCATATTCCACGTTTTGCCTGCGGAATTGATAGTGAAATAAACATCAGTGTTATAAGTTCCCCCGTCCACCCTTTTTGTAACATTTGTTTTCCATGTACCGGTTTCATTTACATGCGGAAAATTATCGGTGATGGGGCCTTCTCCACCCCCGCCGCCGCCGGAAGGACAACCGGTAAGGGCCAGTGAAATAAACATTAGTGTTCCAATCATGAAAACAATTTGCTTTTTCATATTACCTCCTGAAAATGTACGGTAGCCTAAAAATACCGTTTTAACAAGCCTTTGAATCCGGCGCAATGGCGGGCTTCGTCGCGGGCCATTTCATGCACTGTATCATGGATTGCGTCCAGACCCTTTTCCTTGGCGCGTTTGGCAATGTCAGTCTTGCCCGCGCAGGCGCCGTGCTCGGCCTCGACACGCAGTTCCAGGTTCTTTTTGGTGCTTTCGGTGATTACTTCGCCCAAAAGCTCTGCAAACCTGGCGGCATGCTCCGCTTCTTCGAAGGCATAGCGCTTGTAGGCCTCGGCAATTTCAGGATACCCCTCGCGCTCGGCCACCCGGCTCATTGCCAGATACATGCCCACTTCGCAGCATTCGCCGTTAAAATTGGCCTGAAGATCCTTGATGATATCGGCATCCACACCCTTGGCAACGCCGACCACGTGCTCGGCGGCAAACCCGCCGCTTATGTCCTGCTCCTTAAACTTGGCAGGGGGCGCCTTGCAAACAGGGCATTCCGCCGGCGGCTGATCGCCTGTGTGAACATAACCGCAAACTGTACAAACCCACTTTTTCATAAATACTCTCCTTGAAATTTCCGGCTCTGAGAGCCTGATTTTGTATTAACAATACATGCTGGAAAATTATAGCATACATTGTCTATTAAAACAGGTAGGAATTATAGAAAAGGTGCAGGCGCCAAAATGTGCCGGTTTCTTCACCCGAAAGGATTGAAAAACCTGTTTCCCGTGCGGAAGGTAAACCAGATACCGGCGGCAAACAATAAGACGCTGACTGCCAGGGCTGCCCTGTCGGCCCGGCTGAAGGGCTTGGCCGAGTACCAGGTGCGCTTGTTGTTCTTCCCGAAGCCGCGCAGCTCCATCGCCCTGTTGATCACGTCTATGCGTTCCAGGGATGAGATGATCAGGGGCAGCAGCAGCGGGACTGTTCTTTTAAGCCGTTTTACAAAGGAAGCCTTGCGGGAAAGCTCAAGCCCGCGCGCCTGCTGGGACTGGGAAATTGCCTCGTAGTCCCGTTGAATGTCGGGAATGTAGCGCAGTGTCAGGCTTACTGCATATGCCGCCGTGTAGGGAATGCCTATGCGGTTCAGAGACGCAGCGAATTCGCTCGGATGCGTGGTAACAATTAAAAGTATGGCCGGCGGAATTACGGTAATGTATTTGATAAAAATATTAAATTCGTAGAACAACTGTTCTGCGGTTAAGGTAAACCGCCCGGCACCTTCCAAAATAACATTTCTTGTCTTATAGATACTCACGCCTTCTTCGGGGGAAAAAAGATAGATTGCCGCCAGGTTTAATATAAGAAAAAACGACATAAGTTTGATAATAAAAGAAATATCGGCAAAGCGGATTTTTGAAATGCGGAAAAATACAATCCCCATTATTGCCAGGGCAATAAGGATGGGTGTTTGAAAGCTGGTCATTGCCAGTACAGACCAAAGAAGGAAGATGATTAGCTTTGTTGCGCCGCAAAGCGAGTGGACAGGGGAGTGCTCTTCGATGTATGTCAACATTCTTTTGTCAGTCATACACTCCGCCTTTGTCTGTCGAAAGCGATGTAGCGTCCTACAAATCCGCGCGGGTCTGCAAGCCCTGCGTTCAGGGCCAGCGAGTAAAGGCTTGTCCGTTTAAGGCTTGCCTTTTCGATAATTCCATCGTCGGTTAGAACTTCAAAAGGCTCCTGGTCGGCAATGCAAACGCCGTCCGAAAGAACCACCGCCCTGGCGCTGTATTCCAGCATTAGGTGCATATCATGGGTAATTAAAAGAAGAGATAATCCCAGTTCCTTTTTAAGTGTTAAAAGAAATTCCATAAACTCGGTATAATGCCGGTAGTCCTGCCCTGCCGTCGGCTCGTCCAGGATCATCAGCGAAGGGCGCAGCGCCAGAATCGATGCTATGGTCAGCCGCTTTTTCTGGCCGTAACTAAGGGCATTCACCGGCCAGTTTCTGAAAGGGTACAGGCCGCAGATTTTAAGAACATCGTGTACCTTTGTTTTAATGTCTTCTTCCGTAAAATCTCTTGTCCGCAGACCGAATGCAATCTCGTCGTAAATCATCGGAAAAGAAATCATCTGGTTGGGGTTTTGCATAACATAGCCGATTTTTTCCGCCCTTTCCATAATTGACAATCCGGCGATGTCCTGTCCGTTAAAATAAATTTTCCCCGAATCGGGCTTAACAAAACCGCAGATGCATTTTGCAATTGTAGACTTGCCGGAACCGTTCCTGCCGACAAGGGCTGCGCACTCTCCGCCCCCCACCGAAAAGGAAACGCCCTTCAGCACCTGCTCACCTTTTTCAGTATAGCGAAAACAAATGTCTTTAACCTCCAGACATTTTTCTCTATTTCCTATTCCCTTTTCCCTTTTCTCTATTCTCTTTTCCCTTTGTTTATCGTTCCATTCAACAAGCTGTTTGTAATCAACCCGGAGAGTATCAACATGCTGCGGCTCCATGGAAGGCTCAATCTTAATTCCCGAATATTCAAGGGCGCTCAGGTACAGCGGCTCCCGAATGCCTGTCTTTTTAAGAATATCCGAGGTTAAGAGTTCAGCCGGCGTTTTATCCGCGGTGATTCTGCCGTTGTCCATTACCACGATGCGATCCACCGGCCGGTGAAGAACATCCTCCAGGCGGTGCTCTACGATCAGAATGGTCTTGCCTGTTTTTTTGTGAAGTTCGTCAATCAGCTCTATTGCGTCTTTGCCCGCCGCCGGATCGAGGCTGGCCAGTGGCTCGTCAAAGAGCAGTATCTCCACATCGTCCACAAGAACCCCGGCAAGGGAAATTCGCTGTTTCTGGCCGCCTGAAAGATCATGCGGGCTCTTGCCCAGGTGCCGCTCCATATCAACTAACGCAGCGGTTTCGGGAACCCGCTGTCGCATTTCCCCGGTGGGGACGCAGTCGTTTTCCAGGGCAAAGGCAATGTCCTCTGCAGCACTCAGCCCCACGAACTGGCCGTCGGTATCCTGCAGCACTGTTCCGGCGATTTTTGATATGTCAAAAATGTCGAAGCCGCCAATATCTTTATCCAACAGGGAAAGACGGCCGGAACTTTCGCCATTAAAAGCATGGGGTATAATTCCATTGATACAGTGAAGCAGCGTAGACTTACCCGATCCACTTTGTCCGAGAATGAGGATTTTTTCACCTCGTTTTATGGACAGATTAATGTCGATCAGTGTCGGCTCGGTCTGTGCCTTGTACCGAAATGAAAAGTTCTCGAATAGAATGAGCGGGGAATTGGGACTGGGGAATGGGGATTCGGTTTCCTCGTTTAGATTACAAACCATTCTCCCTATTCCCTCTTTCCTTTTACTTTTTAATTTTTACTTATTCCCTTTTTACCTATTCCTTTTTTAGACTTCCGGCTCTTGTTTTGGTCTTGGAATACGCAAATGCCAGCAGAGAGCCGAGAATCAGGACAACAACAATATTGCTTACGCCGGCTACCAGCCCCTGAAGGTATACCTTATCCGCTGGTTCTGAATAAATAAGAATGTCAAGGGTTGGTGCAATGCCGCCCCAAACAACAACATTGGCGGCAATTTGTGCGCCGTTAAAAATGAAGCATTGCTTAAGGCCGAATTCGCCTTCTTCTATTTTGTAGAACTTAAAGAAACAGCCGACAGCGCCGCCGAAAAGAGCCGATGAAATTACCCAGCTCCACCATACGCCCCAGCCCCAGGTAAGGTCTACCAGTGTATGGCCGATAAGACCGATCAGGAAACCGGCAATGGGGCCGAAAATGGCCGCAAAAATCGACAAGACCGCAATGCCCAGATTGATGTTGACATTGGGAATTCCCGTGGGAATGGCGACAAAACGCATCAGCACAAACATAAGCGCCGCGCCAATACCGATGGCTACAACCGTTTTTACAGAAATCATCTTGTTTTTCATGTTATCTCCTTTACTTTAAAATAACATAAGCGGCGGATTGTGTCCATGTGAGCCCGGCGGCGTTTAGAATTTGTGTTTTTCAAGATTTTCAGCATCGGCAATATCCATGCTCCTGCCGCTTGCTCTTTTGTTCTTGATTAAGTCATCTCTGGAAATTACATTGATTTCGGTATCATCAACGTTGATTGTCTCTTTTCTCGGATAACAATCATCTATACTGATGCCGTCTGCTGTATTGATAATATCAATTTGTATTGGGGAGCTTCCTATTCTGATAACATTGCCTTTTTCTCTGAAATATCCGATATCTACCGGTGGTGCGCCAAAGTCAAGCAGCGCCTTCTGTATTTTTTTTAAATTATCGCTTTTTGCAGAAATTAAAAAATCAATATCTTTTGTGGCTCTTGGATTTCCGTATATGCCAACAGCCCAGCCGCCGATAAGGAGATATTTTACCTTATTTAAGTTTAAACATTGTATAAACTCTTTGAAGTCGTCCGGTAGTTGCCTCGTCGCCATAAAAACATTCCCTTAAAAATGTTATTGTCTGTAATTTTTCTTCTATCGTGGCATGGTTCCAGTACCCGGTATCTCTGCTGTCCAATTCGTCTTTTTTTGCGATAACAATACGGGTTCTGTCCATTTTCTCAGTCATTGGTCTTTAATATAATGCTCTTCAAGGCCCAAGTCAATGCACGGATTACAGGAATATCGAAGAGAACACCCTATTGACAACAATAGTTTTTTTCGTCATATTGACTATAGAAACTGAATATTTCTATTGCGGCTGTCGTATAACGGCTATTACCCTAGCCTTCCAAGCTAGAGACGTGGGTTCGACTCCCATCAGCCGCTTAATCGGGGTATTTTTATAAATAAAATAAAAGAGCGTCTGCCTTCGGTCAGCCGCTTAATCGGGGTATTTTTATAAATAAAATAAAAGAGCGTCTGCCTTCGGTCAGCCGCTTAATCGGGATATTTTGAGATCAAAACAAAGGGGCGGCTGCTTTCAGTCAGCCGCTTAATCGGGGTATTTTTATAAATAAAATAAAAGAGCGTCTGCCTTCGGCCAGCCGCTTAATCGGGGTATTTTTACTAGCAAAACTTATATCTCCGTCTGAATCAGGCGCCCGTGTTTTTTCTCATCTTTGTAGAGTTCGTAAACATAGCCTCCGCTTTCCCTGTAGAGGCCGGTTTCTATATCGCAAAGCCGGTCAAAAACTTCCGAATTGTAAAAGGCATTCATAGCTTCCTGTACACTGATGCTTGAATCCTTAATTGCGGCTAAAATCACCTCGGTAGTTACAAAGTCCATCATGAATCTGATTTTATCCTTAGCCATAAAACACCCCTGTTTTCAATAGATGTTTAATTGATTTTTCCGTGTGAAATGAAAATTGCATGCTCAGTTCCCTAAAGGTCAATTCTTTTGTCAATGCCTCATCCGACAATATTCCTGAAAGATAAACATCAATCAGAGCTGTAATGTCATCGTTTGCAACAGGCCCAATTACAATATCGTATTTACTGTCTGCATTATTTTCCTGATTCGGGGCTCCTGTAAACCTGGGATTCCGGTTGTTTATAACAAACCTTGCCCAATCGGCGGTGGGTTCCTTTAATTGCTTAACCTTGACATTGAACATTCCGGTTGTGGGATCCTTCGTTGAAAGATCAAAAATAGAATCGTCAAAGGTGAATTCGGTAATGATGGGTTTCCCTTCTCCATATATTCGTACCGTTCTTTTAGCCATCGACAACGCCTGTTCTCTAGAAGGAGTTGTATAAAAAGCACAGCCAAAATCCTTGAACGGTTTGCATTTACTCAATTCAACTTTCTCTATTTCAATATTGGAACCATGATAAAGAATCATTCAATCGTTCCCCCATTGTTTTTACAAACGAGCGTCAGATCATCCACTGCATTCAGTAAAGAAAGCGTATGTTCGGCATCATAACATTCTATCAGGAAATCTATACCCTTATACGCATTTAGATAATTGAACGCTTTAGCCGGCGGAATATTTTTATGCTCGGCAAAAGCCCCCACACAAAGGACAAAGTAGTGTATGCGTTTACGGTCTATTTCACCCATGGTTTTACTATAACACGGCTTTTTATGAAAGTCACTCTTTTTCCCTTTTCCCTTTTACTTTTCCTTACACTACCATCAGCCCTTTTCTGTCGGATATGCTTATTACCGCTTCGGTTCCCGAATTAAATGCGATAAAATCATTTTCGATTCCGTCGCTGAAGATTACTCCGTTTTCACCCATCAGGGATTCTATGCGAAGTTGCTCGCCGGCGTTTAACTTTCCAAAGACTAAACTTGTGCCCGTGCTAATTGACGGGAAGGGCTCACGGACGGCAAATAGCAGTTCGTTGCTTGACCACTTACCCACAACACCGGCCAGATCGGAAATGCCGTATTCCTTTTTTTTCAGCCGCGCTCTTGGTTTGGCCAGTTTTATTGCCTGAATGGACGACGCCTGCACCGATGGAAAGACTTGCGTGTCTGCGCTGCTTTCCGCCATTGCCGCCTGAACGGGCATTGGCCCTTCATAAGACGCGTCAATATCGGGCGCTGCATATTCTGCCATGGGCGCTTCCATCATGTATGCGGCCTGCTCATCTTCATCAGTTTCCAGCAGTTCCTGGCTTTCCTGTGCGCTTCCGTATGGCCGCCCGATAACTGATGCACTTATGCGGTTCGATCCGGCAATGATGCTTTTCATCCAGCCGGTTGATCCAAGGCCGGTAGAAACGATAACTCCGCTGGATGACTGGTTTTCCTTTACCCCCGCATATTTTATTATGTAGCGGGCGGAGCCGTGGCCTTTCATGCCGATAAAAAAATCGTTTACCGCCAGCAACTCCTGGCCGTTTTGAACACGGGCGCGCGCCATTGTTACCAGTTCGTACTTCCGTTTTCCGGCGGCGGTTTCTTCCACAATCCGGGCGGCGTTTTTCGGATTAAATGGAAGCAGCACTCCGTCCCAGCGGGCGGGATCGGGGTTCACACCGATAAGGGGCTGGCCGTCAAGGTATTTCAATATGTTCGCGACAAGGCCGTCCTGCCCGACCGCCAGCACGATATCGTTAGGCGCAAAGATAAAGTTGGGAAGATATGACCGATCGAGGATTTGAACAGTTGCCAGCCCTTCCATGTCCTGCCGGGTTTTTTGAACCGATTCATGGTACTGTTTGTGCTCTGTCTCGTATTCATCAAAATCACCGCCAAGCTGTTTTACATAAAACTTTGCCTGGGACATGGTATTCTGGCTTTCCAGAACTTTTTTAAGGCGTGTTTCCCTTGTTACAATAACAATCCGGTTTTCTATTTTCTTCATGGCGTTATCGCCGGTTTCGCGATATTCCTACTTGCCCTTGATAATCGTATTAAGCAGATCAGGGGTGATGTTCAGATTGCCGATCTTGTCTGCACGGTCGGCGATTCCCTGGAAGGCCAGCGCCATCAGCCGCCCCGAATCGATGCCCGCCGCGGTCAGGGCTTTCAGGATATCGGCCGGTACTTCCTGGTAAACCTTCATAATCTCCCGCAGGGCATAGGCGCGGGCATCTGCCTCGGTTCTTTCATTGTAGCTTTTCAGCCCAACCAGCGTTTTATTCTGTTCTTCCGCATGGATGCTGAATTTGATTTCCGCTTCCCTCATTTCAAGCTGCTTCTGCTGGGCAAGCGCTTCGGTTGCCAGCCGGGTTTCCTGGATTTCGCGGTTTTTATTTTCCACGGCAATTTCCGTATTCAGCTCTGTTTCCCTGATTATCCTCTCCTGCTCAACCGCATAATTACGCCTGCGGAAGATGGCTTCGTCGCTTTCTTTAAGAATTTCTTCCCTTGTTTCAGCTTCCAGTGCCCTGGCGGTTTCCGGGTTGGGTTTTACTGCCGCAACCGATATGGAAAGGATATGAATCCCCAGATCTTCTACCATGGTATCTTCAGTCATGGACTTAAATACCGTCTGGGCTACGCTGTCGGAAGAAACTATCGCCTTTTTAAGGGGTATATTCCTGACAGCTCCCTTCGCGGCAATCTGGGCAAGGTTGATAAGCCTGTCCGCCAATTTTACAGGATCATCGGAAATATACGAAAGATGTTTACTATCTATTGTATAATTAAGCATTTTTGAAGTTTTTATCGGATCAATGATCCGGTAGGTGATTTGCCCCTGGATTGTTACTTCCTGAAAATCCGCCGTTGTTTCCGCGAACATAAAAGAAGCGTCGGAGCTTCCTACCGGCACTGCCACCAGTGTTGTTGTACGCGCACGGTACCAGAAAGACAGGCCTTCTCCCTGGGCGGTAATCTTGCCTTTTTTGTATTTTAGTACATAAAGAGTAGGCTCAAATTTGGCAAAACGAATTCCGAACATATATTCCCCCATATGGATTGATGACGAAGTATATCAGATTATTCATTAAACAGCCAGATACCGCATATTTTTATTGTGTTTTTATTCGCGGCGAGGGTTTAATCAAGAGGGGAACCTTCGCCTGTCTGCGACAGGCTCGGTTGAGGAGACCACGCCCCTCTGGGGCGATTATTAAAGGTATTAAACCCGAGACAAATACCTTATAAGAATAACATACCCCGTCCGCTCTGCGGCGGGGTTGTTGATTGTCAAAGTATGGTATAATATTATCCATAGTAATTTTTGGCAGGATAACTGCCGGAGGAGAGTGTAATATGAAAGGTTATGCAATGCTGGGAATCGGTAAGACCGGTTGGATCGAGAAGGAAAGGCCCAAATGCGGCCCCCTTGATGCTATTTGTAAGCCCCTTGCGCTTGCGCCCTGTACATCGGATGTCCACACTGTTTGGGCGGGGGCAATCGGCGACAGGCACGATTTGATACTGGGGCACGAGGGAGTAGGCGAGGTTGTCGAAGTCGGCGCGCTTGTAAAAGATTTCAAGCCAGGCGACAAGGTGCTTGTTCCCGCTATCACGCCGGACTGGAATTCCGTAGAGGCGCAGGCTGGTTTTGCACAGCATTCGGGGGGCATGCTTTCGGGATGGAAATTCTCGAATATCAAGGACGGAGTGTTTGGAGATTTTTTCCATGTTAATGATGCTGATGGAAACCTGGCGCTGCTTCCGGCCGGAATGGATCTGGCAACGGGCTGTATGCTGTCGGATATGGTTCCCACGGGAATGCTCGGCGTGGAAATGGCGGACATTCACTTTGGCGACAAGGTTTGTGTAGTCGGCATCGGACCCGTTGGGCTGATGGCTGTCTCAGGTGCGGCAATAAGAGGCGCATCAGAGATTTTCGCAGTAGGGTCAAGACCGACCTGTGTGCAGGTTGCAAAAGAGTTCGGCGCAACCGAGATTATCAACTACAAAAACGGCGATATCGTTAAACAGGTTCTTGATCTGACCGGAGGCAAGGGCGTAGATCGCGTTGTTATTGCCGGCGGCGATAACGATACATTTGATGAAGCCGTCCGCATGGTAAAACCAGCCGGAAAGATAAGCAATGTTAACTATCTTGGCGAAGGTGATTTTATAAAAATACCAAGGGCTGAATGGGGCGTAGGCATGGGTCACAAGCAGATCATCGGCGGTTTAATGATGGGCGGAAGGCTCCGCATGGAACAGTACGCCGCGCTTTGCAAGGCCAAAAGGATAAACCCTGGCAGAATGGTTACACATACATTTAAGGGCTTTGACAAGGTCGAAGAAGCCTTGTTGATGATGAAGGATAAAACACCCGACCTGATAAAACCGGTCATATTATTGTAGTAACAGCGGGCAGGTTAGGCTCCTATGTTCGGATAGAAAGATCCTTCACAGAGGAAATGCTGTGATGGCGCATAAAGAATTCGATGCCAGCGATTATTTCGAGCATTGTTTTTGGATGAGCGAATGTAGCCGAGCCGACCTGCACCGCTGCCGCGCCGGCCATAAGAAATTCCAGGGCATCATCGGCGCAGGTTATGCCGCCCATACCAACAACGGGAACCGTTACGGCGGCGCAGAGTTCCCACACCATGCGCAGGGCAATGGGCCTTATTGCCGGCCCTGAAAGCCCTGCGCTTATATTTTCAAAAACAGGTTTTCTTTTTTTCACGTCAATCGCCATGGCCTGGAATGTGTTCACAAGCGACAGGGCATCTGCGCCGGCGTTAACGCAGGCGAGGCCGACGGCTGTTATGGCCGGCGCGTTAGGTGAAAGTTTCACCATGAGGGGCTTGCTGTTCAGGGCGCGGCGCACCCGGGATGTAACCGCCGCCGCCGTTTCCGGATCGAGGCCGAAGGCCATACCGCCGGCTTTAACATTGGGGCAGGAGATATTAAGTTCGACCATGTCGACGGAACTAACGTTAAGCAGCGCCGCGCCGGCGGCGTATTCCTCCACTGTAGAGCCGGAAAGGTTTGCGATGACTGCCGGTCCCAGCTTCCGCATTTGGGGCAGTTCCTTTTCGATAAAGGCGGGAATGCCCGGGTTTTCAAGGCCGATGGAATTCATCAGCCCTGCCGGTGTTTCCCAAATGCGGATGCCGGTATTGCCCGCCCTTGGATGCAGGGTTAGCCCCTTTGTGCAAATTCCGCCCAGCACCGAAACGTCAAATATTCGGGCGTACTCGCTTCCATAACCGAAAGTTCCCGACGCCGCAATAACAGGATTTTTCAAGCGCACACCGGCAATGTTTACGGAAAGGTCAATCTGTTTCATCGAAGATTATCTCCCCGGCGTCGAAGACCGGCCCGTCGGCGCAGCAGCGGCGGTTTCCGTTTATGGTTTCCACAGTGCAGCCAAGGCAGGCGCCGGTGCCGCAGCCCATGTGCCGTTCCATGCTGATAAAACAGGGGACTTTTTTATCGGCGCATTTGGCTGTCGCTGTCTTTAGCATCGGCTGCGGTCCGCAGGCGCAGACAGCCGAATATTTTTCCGGCTCCAGAAAATCTGTGATGCGTCCCTTTAGGGCGCCCATGCCGTCTTCGGCGGCGACAATTACTTTTTCTGCCGCAAGAATATCAAGGGAGGGCAGTTTGTTTTTAATGCCGGCGCCGGTTCTGAAGCCTGCATAAAATATAAAATCGCGCTCCGGCATTTCCCCCAGGAGAGCCAGCAGCGGGGCAATCCCAACGCCGCCGCCGACAAGCGCAACCGGCTTGCCGCCCTTTTCCGCCGCCGGCAGAAAATCCGCCCAGGTATTGCCCAACGGACCGGTCAGTTCTGCCTCCTCCTGTATTTGCATGGCGGCAAGTTCCTGTGTTCCCCTGCCGCGCTTTGTTATTAAGAATTTTAAGGTACAGGAGCCGCCCTCCCACATCGCCATGCTGATTGGCCTGCCAAGAAAAACTGAGCTGCGCCTGGGCTTTATCATGAAAAACTGTCCCGCCCTTGGCGGCGCAAACTCCGATTGCGCCGCTGCGGGCCATACAAAATCCAGCCTGAAGATTTCTTCGTTAATGTCTTCCTTAAAAACCAGTTTGCAGAATTCACTTTGTTTTTGGAAGCGGCTGTTTGCGCAGCTCAATTTTTTACCGCCTTTAGTATCGCATCACGCATTTCAATTGCCGCTCTGCGCGCCGCTTCACCGGCAAATGTATTTGTTGCTTTCGATTCATCGCCGCCGGAATTGGCAATTTCTGCGGACCAGGCTTTCAGGATAGAACGCGATGCATTTACTACGCCGCCGTTTCCGTTTTGTAAAAGCAGGGCCGCATCTTCCGCCGCGCCGCCCTGTGCGCCGAAACCTGGAATAAGGAAAAACAAATTGGAATATTGTCTGCGGATTTCGGCGGCTTCTTCTTTTTCAGTGCAGCCTACAACCGCGCCGAATGCGCCATAGCCGTATTTGCCCGTGTGCGCGGCGGCAATGGCGGCAAGTTTATCCCCCACAGCGTGGTAAAGGCGGCGGCCATTGCCTGTTTCCAGGTACTCAAAATCCCTCATGCCCTTGTTGCTTGTCCTCATCATTACAAAGGCGCCCTTGCCCTCGCTTTCGGCATAGGCAAACCATGGCTCAATGGAATCCATTCCCATGTAGGGGGACAGGGTTACAAAGTCCGCCTCGAACTCTCCGGCAAAATGCGCATTCGCATAACGGGCAGCTGTGTCGGTTATGTCGCCGCGTTTAATATCGGCGATAACAAGGCCGCCTTTATCACGGATGTACCGCAGTGTTTTTGCGTAAGCCGAAAGCCCGGCGACACCCATTTCCTCGTAATAGGCGATCTGCACCTTGTAGCAGGCGCAGACATCGAATGTCGCTTCGATTATGGCTTTGTTAAAAGCCAAAACCGCTTCGGTATCAGAAGCTGTCTTCTGCCGTTCGCCGGAGGGAATGTATTCCGCCGCAGTATCAAGGCCGACGCACACATGCCCCTTTGCGGCAACCGCCTCGTAAAGCCTGTCGATATTAAACATTTATTCCGCCATTAAAAACAATGCGTCCGCTGTTGAACGTCATGATAATTTTACCCTGCAATTCCCTGCCCGCAAAGGGGCTGCATTTTCCGCGCGATTTAAATTGCGCCGGATCAACTTTCCACACCGCTTGTGTATCAACAATAACAAGGTCTGCCCTTTGCCCCTGCGCAATCCTGCCCCTGTCTGTAAGTCCTGTTATCCGCGCCGGATTCGCGCTCATAAGGGCGGAGATGCGCTGCAAGTTTTGGCCAAGGTTCGACCAGCAGGCGGCAAAGGCTGTTTCAAGACCGCTGAATCCGGGCGCACCGGCGGCCTTGTCCGTCTCCGTATGCGGCGCGTGATCCGTGGCGATGGCGTCGATTGTTCCGTCGAAGGCTGCCGCAATAAGGGAAAGCCGATCGGCCTCTGTCCGCAGGGGCGGGTTTACCCTGCCGAAACTTTTCTCGCCCATGCGCCGCGCATCTTCTTCATTCGCACCGATGTGGTGTGGAGTAACCTCGCAGCTCAGGGCAAAGCCGGAATTGTCAGGCGGGGCTTTTTTCGCCTTGCGGATTGTTTCAACGGCTTCTTTAGTCGAAACATGGGCGATGTGAATGCGGCAGCCTGTTTTTCTGCCAAGCTCAATGGCGCGGCGGACAGCATTATTTTCTCCATCAAGATCGCAGTGGCATGAAACGGGAATGCCAAGCCTTTTTGCTTCGGCCATCGCCGCAAGGAACAGCCCGTCATCGGGCACATCCCTGCCGTCTTCGGAGAGCATCAGTGGAAGCCGCTTGCCGCCGTCATTTGCGACGCCCAGGTTTTTTATCTGTGAAAGCTCCATGCCTTCCATGTTTTTTGTCAGGGATAAAACCGGATATAAATCAACAAGGCCAAGGGCGTCGCTGCGGTCTTTAAGAGCGCGGGCCTTGCTGATGGTGTCGATTACCGGATTGGTGTTTGCCATGCAGATAACGGTGCAAAAGCCGCCTGAAACGGCGGCAAGCGAGGCGGACTCCAGGGTTTCTTTTTCGGGAAACCCCGGCTCGCGAAAATGCGCGTGAAGGTCAACAAAGGCAGGCATAATTACCGATGACGGGGCAAAGCCGCCGCCGTCGATTATTATGTCCGCGCCGCAGGGATCGTTTTTTCCGGTTACAATTTCTTTGATGCAGCCGTCTTCGATTACAAGTGATCCAAAAAAATCGCAAGACTCATCGGCAATCCTGAAATTTTTTAAGATGATCCGCTTCAATTTTCGCTCCTGCCTGTTTCAGGCATCCCTGAAATCACCCGCCAAACGGATTTCATCACAGTATTCACAGCGGTAGGTTCTAAGTTCCTGGTCTTCAAGGTGAAAGATGTGGGGAATGTACTTTTCCGTGGAGGTAATGCAGCGGGGGTTTTTGCAGATCAATACATCTTCGACCCGCTCGGGAAGCTGCAGCTTGATTTTTTCTGTTATGCGCTCATCGCGGATTATATTTACGGTGATATTCGGATCGATAAGGCCCAGAATGTCAAAATTAATTGCGATGGCATTATCAATTTTTATAATATCCTTTTTGCCCATTTCCCTCGATGTGGCGTTTACAACAAAGGCCACCGTGTATGAAGATTTATCGAGCCCAAGCCAGTCAAAGATGCGTATTCCCTGCCCGGCCCTGATATGATCGATTACAATTCCGTTTTTTATTTTTTCGATATTTAACATCAATTTACTCCCAGTATGGACGACAGCAATGCCATGCGGACATACATTCCGTACTTCGCCTGCTTAAAGTATGCCGCTCTTGGATCGGCATCCACCTCGACGGCAATCTCGTTAACACGGGGCAGCGGGTGGAGAACAACAAGCTCTTTTTTCCCCAGCGCCATTTTTTCCGTGTTAAGAATAAACGTATCTTTCAGGCGGATGTAATCTTCCTCGTTGAAAAAACGCTCCCTCTGAACCCGCGTCATGTAAAGCACATCTAGGCCGGGCATAACTTCTTCCAGACTGCGGGTTTCCGTGAACTGAATGTCCTGTCTCTGGAGCTGGCGTATGATGTATTCGGGGACGGACAGTTCCTGCGGCGATATAAAAACCATATTGATTTTTTCGCAGCGGGCAAGCGCCTTTGTTAATGAATGAACGGTACGCCCGAATTTAAGATCGCCGCAGAAGCCGATGGTAAAGTTTTTTAAGTTTCCCCGCAGCCGCCGTATCGTTAAAAGGTCGGTAAGTGTCTGGGTAGGGTGGTGGTGTCCGCCGTCCCCTGCGTTAATAACCGGTACTTGCGAATAACGTGAAGCCAGCAGCGCCGCCCCCTCTTTTGGGCTTCGCATAACAATTACATCGGCATAGCCGGCTGCCATACGCACCGTATCGGCAAGGCTTTCGCCCTTCGCCGCCGAGCTTGATCCCGGCTCGGCAAATCCCAGGCAGCTCCCCCCCAGCCTGAGCATGGCCGCCTCGAAACTCAGGCGGGTTCTGGTACTCGGCTCAAAAAAAAGCGTGGCAAGCAGTCTGCCTCGGCAGCTTTCGCGAAGATACCGCTCGTCTGCCTCAATTTTTTCCGCAAGACTGAACAGTCCGTCCATTTCTTCCAGGTTGAAATTTTCCGGTTCAATCAGGGATCGTCCTTTCAGCATTGTTTCCCCCCATCTGCGATTATTTTTTTAATAAAATCCATTGTCAATACCGGTTTAAGATGCAGGTTTTCCTTTTTTAATATTTCAGAGGCTTCATTATTTCTCTGAATGGCGCATAAAACGGTATCGATTACTGCTCCCCTGTTTCTTAATTCCTTGACACTTTCTATTATCTGTCCGCCGGTCGTTACTACATCTTCGATTATGCAGACATTTTTGTTTTGTAGGTCGCTTCCTTCGGCGATTTTGCATGTTCCGTATTCTTTCGCTTTTTTACGGACAAAGGCAGAAGCTATTCCTGTTTCTATTGATAGTGCCGTAACCAATGGTATCCCGCCCATTTCCAGTCCGGCAATTATGTCAGTACCTTCCGGAATCAATACCTTCATTTCTTTTACTATTTCCATTAGCAGTTTTGGATCGGATTCAAACAGATATTTATCAAAATATTCATTTGATCTCTGCCCTGATCTTAATAAAAAATCTCCGGTTAAATGAGATTTTTCGTATATTTTTTTGGCCAGTTCATTTTTATCCATTTTGTACATTCTATAACAAAACCGCTCCCGTATTCAATTTGACGCGGCATAAACCCGCAGCCCTTGACACGCCCTGTCATTGCCGGTAGGGTAAAAATACGGGCGCATAACTCAGTTGGTTAGAGTGCTTGCTTTACACGCAAGATGTCCCTGGTTCGAATCCGGGTGTGCCCAAAACCTATTTTTCCCCTCTTGATGAACCCTTCACAAACAATCAATGGAATCTGTTAATGTTCTATCCGGAATAAATATTTTTTTATCTTCACGATTTGTCCTTACAGCAATTTGAAACTTGACAATATGAATAATAGTTCATATACTTTTAATAAGATGGCATGGGAAGTAGAATCAACAGATGAATATGACGCCTGGTTTTTGGAACAAACTGAAAATGGCCAGGCATCTATTCGTATGAAGGTTGAGCTTCTTGTAGAATACGGTCCGAACTTGCCCCGTCCTCATGCAGATACTTTGAAAGGAAGCAAGATGGGCAATCTCAAGGAGCTTAGGACACAAACCGAGAACCATGTTTTTCGGGTGGTATTCATTTTTGATGAAGAGCGAAAAGCAGTACTACTGATAGGTGGAGATAAAAAAGGTAAGAATGAAAAACGGTTTTATCGGAATCTGATAAAACAGGCCGAGGAAATATATGAAGCTTATCGCAGTAGATAGGAGGAGGATAGTATGCAAAAAAAAACGCATCCAATAAGTGAGCTTGATGCCAAAATGAACCCAGAGGTACTTGCAAAGGCCAAGAAAATGGCCGAACAGGAAAGCCTGAATATCAGGTTAGGTATGCTGCGGGAAAAATATGGCGTGAAACAAAGCGAAATTTCAAACTTTACCCAAACCGCCGTTTCGAAACTTGAAAATCGTAAAAACATACGAATTTCTACACTGATAGATTATCTTGACAGCCTTGGCATGGGTTTGGAAATAACGGCCTATCCCAGGAACTCGTCCAATAAGGAATTACTGTTGCGAGTGTAAAGTGGAACAAAACCCGGCAGAAATTAATGAAAAAGTATGGAATTTGACAAAGTCTGCTTTTTTTCCGGTATTCAGGGCTTGCCGTACGGTATTAAACCATTTATGCTAGCAGTGAACAACCAAAAATTCAGGAGGATATTATGAAGAAAAAAGTAATTGGCATGAGTTTGGTCATGCTCGTTTTGGTCACCCTTTTAATGACGGTATCGTGCCGCAGGGGACAGGGCGCTCAGACTGTGGCTCCGGGGAGTAGGACGACCACGGTAAGGCTTCTTACCGATGCCACAGGCATCGACGACAAGTCTTTTAATGCGGCGGCGTGGCGTGGAATTCTCGAATTTTACGGCGATACCTGGACAAATGCCAGGCAGCGGGGGATTTTATACGATGTGGTTACAGCCCAGACCCAGGATATGTATGTTCCAAACCTCAGGCAGGCCACTGATGAGGGCTACGACCTGATCGTTACCACAGGGTTTACATGGGCCGATGCCCTTGCCCAGGTTGCGGCGGATAATCCCAATCAAAAATACATGATTGTAGACGTGGATTGGCTGGATGCCCCCAATGTAATGCAGGCGGTATATGCGGAGCATGAAGGCTCCTACCTCGTTGGTGCAGCGGCGGCTTTAAAGGCAATATCGGACGGCATTAACAATCCGCGCTTTGGCTTTATCGGCGGCGTACCCGGTGCAGTTATCACCAAGTTTGAGGTTGGCTATGTGCAGGGTGTTCTTTCGGTTCTGCCCAATGCGGAGATTGTTGACTACTATGTGAACAGCTGGGGCGAGCCGGCGCTGGCAAAAACCCAGGCGATGAACTGGTATGACAGCGGTGTCTACATTATCTATTCAGCGGCAGGCGGAAGCGGCAACGGAACAATTGCCCAGGCCAAGGAATACAGGGCTGCGGGACGGAATGTGTGGGCGATTGGCGTCGATTCCGATCAGCATGAAGAAGGCCTTTACAGCGGCTCCGATTCTGCGGTACTGACATCCATGCTAAAACGTGTTGAAACTTCCCTTATTTATGCTCTTAATGCAGTAGAGAACAACACATTTAGGGGCGAGGTGATCACATTCGATCTTAGGGCAGACGGCGTCGGCTATTCCGAAACCAATCCGGAATTGAACGGAGCGATAAAGAATGAAATCGAAGCGCTGAAAAGGCAGATTATCGACGGCGATATCAGGGTTTTTGAAACCCATGCGGAAGCCAGAAGGCTCATGGGTTTCCCGCAGAATTTAAGAGCGGTCGACGACTAATTAAGGGAAAAGAGAATAGGGAATAAGTATGGAAGCCATTATTTGTTCTCTGTTCTCTGTTATTTATTACTTTTTACCTTTTAACTTTTAATTTATAAAAGAGGTTCGCAGTGCTGGCGATCGAAATGCTGGAGATAAGCAAAGCCTTTCCCGGAGTTCTGGCAAACGATCGCGTAAGCCTGCGGGTTGAACGCGGCGAGATTCACGCACTCCTCGGCGAAAACGGAGCCGGCAAGTCAACCTTAATGTCGATCCTGTTCGGTCTGTACGAGCCCGATAGCGGCATCATAAAAATAAACGGAGAAGAAGTACGCATACATGATCCCAATGACGCCACCGATCTGCGGATCGGAATGGTTCATCAGCATTTTAAGCTCGTTCATAATTTCACCGTAACAGAAAACATTGTACTGGGAATGGAACCGCGCGGAAACATGGGTAATATTGATCTACGCAGCGCAGAAAAGCGTGTTGCGGAGCTTTCCCAGACCTACGGATTGTCGGTGGATCCAAAAGCTAAAATCGAAAACATTACCGTTGGAATGCAGCAGCGTGTGGAAATACTCAAGATACTGTACCGAAATGCGGATATTTTAATTTTTGATGAGCCGACAGCGGTCCTTACGCCGCAGGAAATAGACGAGCTTCTCGCCATTTTCCAGCGGCTAAAATCCGAAGGAAAAACCATTCTGTTTATCACTCACAAACTGAAAGAGATAAAAGCCGCCGCCGACCGCTGTACCGTTTTGCGCCGCGGAAAATATATCGACACTGTTGATGTCGGCACAGCCACCGAGGCGGAACTTGCTGAAAAAATGGTCGGCCGGTCGGTCACCTTCAGGATCGAGAAGAAACAGGCAGTGCCCGGTGATGTTGTTCTTAGAATTGAAGACCTTACGGTAATCGGAGCCAAGGGGACTCCTGCCGTGAGCGGTCTTTCCCTGGACGTGCGTTCGGGAGAAGTTGTGGGCATCGCCGGCGTTGACGGCAACGGACAGTCGGAACTGGTTGCGGCCATTGCCGGTCTCTTGCCAATCAAGTCGGGGCGGGTGTTGCTTAAAGACCAAAACATTTCCAGGGAAAGCATACGATGCCGCAACGAAAGCGGGCTTGGCCTTGTGCCCGAAGACCGGCACAAACACGGGCTGATACTGGATTTCCGGCTCGACGAAAACCTTATTCTGAAAAGTTTTCGCAGGAGCCCCTTTTCAAATCGGGCCGGTTTTTTGCGCTTTCCAGCCATCGCCAAACACGCTGAAACTCTTATAACCGATTTTGATATCCGCGCAGGCGGCGGGCCGGCAACGCCGGTAAAATCCATGTCCGGTGGTAATCAGCAAAAAGTAATTATCGCACGCGAGATTGATCTTTCGCCCGATTTGCTGATCGTTTCACAGCCGACACGAGGTCTGGACGTTGGCGCCATTGAGTACATTCATCAACGTATAATAGAAGAACGTGATAAGGGCCGCGCGGTGCTTTTGGTATCCTTTGAACTGGACGAAATACTCGGCCTGTGCGACCGGATTGCGGCAGTTTCCAAGGGCCAGGTTGCCGGCGTGCTAAAGGCTGATGAAGCTGATGAGCGGCGTATTGGCGCGATGATGGGCGGCCTTCATGCTTAAATTCAAAAAAAAGCCGGTCAATTTGAGCGGCGGTATTCTGGAAATGTTTACAGGTTCCGATGCGCTTGTTTCTGTATCAGTTGTTTTGCTAGGCTTTTTTGTTGCTACATTAATCATCATCATCATCGGCAGAAATCCCGGCGGCATGTATCAGGCTATTTTACAGGTGGTAACGGGGTTTGACCTTCGCAGGGGAACACATAATATGCGCTATGTGGGGGAGTGGCTTGTCAGCTCTGTCCCGCTTATCCTGTGCGGTTTTTCCATGGCTTTTGCCGCCCGTACCGGGCTTTTCAATATCGGCGCCGAGGGGCAGTTTGTCGCCGGCCTTACGACGGCGCAGATAATCGCCCTTTATTTTCCGCAGATTCCGGTATTCCACTGGATAATCGCGGTGTTAGGCGCAATTCTTGCAGGGGCTGCGTGGGGCGGCATTGTGGGTTTCTTTAAGGCAAGATTCAAAGTTTCCGAAGTGGTTGCAACCATAATGATGAACTACATAGCCCTGTATATCCACCGGATACTTACATTAAGGATTCCCGGCAGCAATACATTCAGAACGCCGGACTTTCCAAAAACGGCGAGCATTGCCAGCCCCATGCTGGCCTCGCTGACAAACGGCTCCAGGCTGAATTACAGCCTGTACTTTACCCTGGCGGCGATTTTTATTTACTGGATCATTATGGGAAAGACGCGGCTTGGCTTTTCTCTTCGCGCAACGGGCCTGAACAAGGACGCGGCTTTTTACGGCGGCATCAGCGTAAATACCAGCATTACCGTGGCTATGGCCATTGCAGGAGCGTTTGCGGGTCTTGCCGGCGCGTCGGTTTCGCTGGGTGTTTTTAGTTTCGGAAGGATCCTGCCCGTACTGGAAGGTTACGGGTTCGACGGCATTGCCGTAGCCCTGGTAGGCAACAGCACCGCCGTAGGTACTGCTCTTGCCGGCCTGCTTTTCGGTATGCTTAAATCCGCCCAGCCATTAATGCAGAGCCGGCAAATACCCAAGGAAATTACAGCGATCATAATGGGTTTGATAGTGGTCTTTATTTCCCTGCGGGCGGGCGTAAGACTGCTGATAGACTGGCAGATGAAAGAAAAAGCCAGGCGTTCTACCGAACGTGTCAGCGCAGAGCAGGATGGAGGGAATTAATGTCAGTCTTTCAGACTATTTTGCAGATGCTTCCGTCTACTTTTATGATTGTTTCCCCGATTCTTATCGCCGCCATAGGCGGAATGATTTGTGAACGTTCCGGCGTTGTAAACATTGCACTGGAGGGGCTGATGGCCATGGGCGCCATGAGCGCCGCTGTCTGCCATTTCCTGCTTGAAACAAAAATGGGGTTTTCAATACCGATTGCGCTGCTGCTGGCTGCGGCAGTGGGCGGTCTCCTTTCGCTGATACATGCTTTCGCTTCAGTTACCCTGCGGGCTGATCAGGTAATATCCGGAACCGGAATAAACCTTCTTTCCAACGGGCTTACTGTTTTTGTCTGTCAGTTGATATTCAGAATGGACCGCAGTCAGAATTACCGCATGGGAATGCGTTCAGGCATTTTCGGGATTTACCCGACTGTGTGGATTGCCCTTGCGATTCTGGCGGTAAGCTGGTTTATGTTATACAAGCGCCCCTGGGGTCTGCGCCTGAGGGCAGCCGGCGAGCATCCGCAGGCGCTTGCTTCCGCCGGCGTTAATGTAATAAAGATTCGCTACATTGCCGTTTTGATATCGGGCATACTCGCCGGCCTTGCAGGCGGCTGCATTGTTCTTACCCAGGATATTCAGTACACTGTAACTACAATTAACGGAAAGGGCTTTATCGCGCTCGCGGCGGTATCATTCGGGCGCTGGCTGCCCCTTGGAGTGCTTGGTTCGAGTTTTCTGTTCGGCATGTCTTCCGCCCTGGCTGTTAACATCATCAATATAAGGAGCCTTCAGTTTCTGCCTTCGGAAGTGTTTAATGCAATGCCGTATTTTATTACATTGATAACCCTGGTTATTTTCAGCGGAAAGGATTATGCGCCAAGGGCTGTAGGAAAACCTTATGACAAAGGCAAGAGTTAGGTGAAATATGTATAGTGTGGGAATGGCTTATCTGCTTTGGCTTATTTCAGGGTGCGGCGCCCTGGGGCTCCACCGGTTTTATCTGGGCAAAATACCGACCGGCCTTCTTTGGATGTGTACAGGCGGTCTTGGAATGTTCGGCTCCGTATATGATTTTATTACCCTGCCTGCCCAGGTGCGCGAAGCCAATATCCGAAGGGCAATAATCGATGGCGCCGGAAAAAACTTTGCAAATAACCGCCAAAGCTGGCGCAATGTCAGCGACGGCGAAGCCCGCATTGTAAGGGAAAAAGAGAGTATAGAGCGTGTGATTTTAAGGATAGCAAAGGAAAACAAGGGTATTCTTACGGCGAGCGAGGTTGCGCTGGCCGCCAATATTTCCATCGATGAAGCAAAGAAGGACCTCGATGCCCTGGTTTCCAAGGGCTTTGCAGAACTGCGTGTGCGCAAATCGGGCACTCTTGTTTACACCATTCCCGAAATAATGGATAAAGACGAACCCCTGGAAGACTTTTAGCGCAGGATTACTTCGGTTCTTCCGAAGCCGCCCAGTTCCGGTCTTGAAAAATAATATTCTTCCACAGACGGATCGTTTTTAAGATAATCGTGAACGCCCTTTTGTAAAATACCGTCTCCCTTGCCGTGGATAACCGAGAAGGCCTTTAATCCCGAAAGGGCGGCGGCTTCGATCTGGCGGCGCAGGGCTTCCATGGCATCTTCAAGCCTCATACCCAAAAGTTTCAACTCGAAAACTGCTCCTGCCGAACTGCCAAGCTCCGCCGCCCAGCCGCCCGCTGTTTTTTCCGCTCCTGCGCCGCCTGCGGGGCTTAGGTCTTTTTCGGGAAAGCTTATTTTAAGGGAGCCGGTTTCCACAATCCAGGAATTTCCGCCGGCGCTTTTTTTATCAAGCCGCAAAATTGTGCCGCGCTGTTTTGAAAGCCCGATAAAGACTTCCATGCCCGGCGCAAAGCCGGCGGAAGCAGCCGGGGATTCTGTGCTGCGAAGTTGTTCCCTGATTGCCAGCTCTTCCTTTTCGAGAACGTTGTTTTCTTCTTCTACGTTATGTGCAAGTTCATTCAAAAAATCTTTTACCCTGCGTGTTTTTTCACGGTCAACGCCGTCTTCCTTTATTTCGCGTACAAGGTTCTCCAGGGTTTTCCGGCTTTCGTTTAACAGCAGGCGGAGTTTTCCGGCAGCATCACGCTTTAGTTCCGCCTCTTTCTGCTTTAAGCTCAGCTCTTTCAGGTCGGCCTTTCTGCGTGTTTCCCTCAGCTTGATCTCTTCGCTTTTGTTTTTATTTTCCAGCCCGTGGAGTTCTAGATGCTTTTCCCTTAAGCCCTTTATCAGGGCGGAGACATCGGATTTTTCCTCATCAAGATAACTTCGCGCCTTTTCCACGATTTTGGTGCCCAGTCCGTTCCTGCCCGCTATATCAAGCGCGCGGCTTTCGCCGGGAACTCCATTAATTACTTTATAGGTAGGGGATAGTGTTTGGGCGTTAAATTCCACGGAGGCATTCTCTACGCCATGGCGCGTATAACCGTAGTTTTTCAGAATTCCGTGGTGGGTTGTAACAACCATTCGCGATTTTTTTTCAATTAAATAATCCAAAACCGCCATCGCAATTGCCCCTCCCTCCGCCGGATCGGTTCCAGAGCCAAGCTCGTCCAGCAGGACAAGCGATTTTTCCGTTGCGTTGGAAACAATGGCCGCTATATTGCTGATATGGGCGGAAAAAGTTGAAAGCGACTGTTTAATGGACTGCTCGTCTCCGATGTCGGCATATATTCCATCGAAAAAAGGAAGAATGCTGCCTTCGTCCACAGGAAGTGCAAGGCCGCTCTGATTCATCAAGGCAAACAGCCCGAGGGTTTTAAGCGCTACTGTTTTTCCGCCCGTATTCGGCCCGGTGATAATAAGCGTCCGTGTATTGCCCTTCATGGCCAGATCGATGGGAACCGCGTTTTTCAGCATGGGGTGGCGCGCCTGTTTTAACAAAAGCGAATCGTCATGCTCACTGCTGTTCTGCGCGGTAAACTGACCCTTTGTATTAATCGAGTATTTGGCCTTTGCGCGTAAACATTCGCTTTCAATAACCCAGCGGTGAAAATTTTCGAGCTCTGCCCTTTGTGCCGCGACACAGATTGTCAGCTCACGCATGATTTTAATAATTTCAGCATCAAGATTTCGTTTTTCAACGAGCAGTTCATTGTTTTTTTCCACTACGTCCAGGGGTTCCACAAATACAGTCTGCCCGCTTGATGAAACTTCGTGTACTATCCCCTTGATTCGTCCGCGAAAGTTGACCTTTACCGCTAATACGGTTCTTCCATCACGCTGGGATGGAACGGCTGACTGAAGCATCTTTCTGGTTTCATCATCGGATATATAATGTGATATTGAGACTTCCAGTTCCCTGTTAAGGCTCTTTATCCGCCTTTTGATTGCACGTAACGGAGGGAGGTCGCGCATTTTCCCTTCTTTGTCTAAAACCCTGAAAATATCTGCCGCTATGGTCTTGCAGTCAGGTGATGATTCAGACAACGCGCCGCTGTCTTCCTTGTTGAGCAGCCAGTCTTTTAATTCCGTGCCCCTTTGCACAAACAGGCCGATTGCGTATGCTTCGTCGATTTCCAGGACAGCGCCTTCGACGCCCAGCTTTGGCATAAGAAAGCCGATGGAAGGCAGCCAGGAGCCAGGTACGCTGTCGCTGTTATTGATCCGCGCCATAATGTAAAGGACTTTTGTTTTTGTTTCTTCCGCTCTGCAAAAGTCAAATACGGGCTTTTCATTTTTAATCAATGCGGCGGCTTCATCGCTAAGGGCAAAAGACGCGGCTTTTTCCATAACAGTGGAATATTCAAGAAGGGTCAGTGTTTTTGCTGTAAGTAAGTCTTTTTTAATCTTCATTGTTTTTACCCGCAAGCTCGTCCCGAATGCGCAGAAAACTTTCGTAACGATCTTCATGGATATGGCCGGCGTGAACTGCTTCCATTATTTTACACCCGGGCTCAATTTTATGGGAGCATGAAAGCCCGTAACTGCACATGCCGTTAAGCGGGGCGAATTCCCTTAAATGCTGAATCGCGTCCGCCGCGTCGATTCCATCAGGGACAAAACGGCGCAGCCCGGGCGTATCAATTATTTGCGTAACAGTTTTATCAGAAGGCGCGGAAATTGTTAACATAAATGACATGGTTGTGGTATGGTTTCCCCGGTCGAACTTTTCGTTCAGAGCGCCGGTTCTGATGTTTTGATCCGGCTGCAGTGCGTTTATAAGGCTGGATTTGCCGACCCCGGACTGTCCGATCAATACAGAGGTTTTTCCGGTGATGAGCGCTTTTAGTTCTCCAAGCCCCATGCCGGTTTTTGCGGAAATACGGAGTACCCTGTATCCAATACGGCAAAAATCTTCCAGGCGTTCATTTACGTCGAGGTCGTCGCTTGGCAGATCGCATTTGTTGCAGATAATGATCACTTCTATTCCGGCGAAATCCGCCTGCATCAGAAGGCGATCCAGAAAGCGGGGTCTGAAGGGCGGAGACAGGGCCGTTGTCATGCAGAGCGCCAGATCAACGTTTGCAGCTAATGGCTGGCTTGCGCTTCCCTTTTGATTAAAGCGGCTGAACAGGTTACGCCTTTCTTCCCGTTCAAGGATCATGCCGGTATTTGATTCCGGCGAATATTCAACAATAACGCGGTCGCCGGGAGCGAGGGGATTGTACAAATCTTCTGACTTTTTTAATACCTTTCCCTTTATGCGGCATGATATCTCCTTTTTGTCAAGGCGTACTGTAAAAATATTGTGCGAACCCCGTATTACAATTCCTTTTAAGACAGTCTCGCCGCTCATGTACCACCAAAAAGGGAAATGGGAAACCCCAAGTGTTCAGCCCATCTTTGCCACGATGAATCGGGCAGCTCTGTGCCGGTTATCATGAATTTATCCACGGTTTTTTTGCTGTTTTTTGCCCTTAGCGCGCCGCCGTTGTCGTTAAGCAGCGATTCAATTCTTCGCGTAACAGGATCAAGGGAATCGAATATTTTGATGCCCGGAGCGGCTTCTTTCTGGAATTCTTTTGCCAGAAATAAAAAGTGCGTACAGCCCAGTACAACACAGTCTGTTCCGGCGGCGCGGAAACGTTTTATGTATTCTTTTACGGTTTCTTCTTTTTCATTTTCGCCGGCGTCAATAAAACGCTGTTCGACAAATTCAGTAAGCTGCGGAGCGGCAATGCCGTAAATCTCGCAGGCTCTGTCGGAAGAATGGCGGGTTTTGAGTTCCTCTATGGTGCGTTCTGTGGCAAGTACGCCGACTTTTCCTGTTGTGCACGCCAGCATTGCCGGTTTTACCGAAGGCTCTGTTCCCACAAAAACAATGTTTGGAAAACGCTGCCGCAATTCGCCGATTGCAGAAACCGTGGCGGTGTTGCACGCTAGGACAATAATTTTTGGATTTATTGATTCAACAAGCAATTCAACAAGTTCAACAAGCAGGGTGATAAGTTCCGCCCTGCTTTTTGAGCCGTATGGAAAATTTCCGCGGTCTGCCAGGTATATCACGCTTTCGCCCGGATTGCGTTTTTTAAAAGATTTACAGTATGGAATTCCGCCAACGCCTGAATCCAGAAAGATTACCGGCCTGTTATCTGCAATATCATTCATATTCGCTACTTAAAAAGATTGTCAAATTCCGTTCTCGCGCTGCCGGCCCTGTTTTGTTCTTCCGCCCGTCCGGCGCTTTGGATGCGGTATTTTTTGTCAAGGGAAAACCAGTCGCAAAAATTGGATCTCTCCTTGTCTGCTGCCGGTTCGGCGCTTGTTTCCGAGCAGTCGCCCCTGCTGCCGGGAAGAAAGAAGCGGCAGTTTTTACAGGCCCTTAAATCCTTGCCGCAAGATGGGCAGACCTGAGAACGGCCGAATGGCTCTTTTTCGGTAACGGGTGTACCGCAATACCAGCACATAATTCATTCTAGCCGACACCGGGGCTGGTAGTAAAGATAATTCTGTGTTATTTTTAATCATGTTTACCATAAGCCCATGCGCTGCGGGCTGCGGAAAACCGGCGATTACAGGTTCCAATTTGTGTTTTGCTCATCAGGCGAATCAGGAGCAGGAAAGCCGGCGCATCATTGATTATATCAGTCAAAATCCGGTAATTAAGGATTTGAATGTAACCGGCATGAAGTTTTCCGGTGTTGATTTTTCCGGCCATAGTTTTTATGGCTGTAATTTCAGGGATACCGCTTTTTCCGGCTGCGTTCTTTCGGGAATGGAAGCCGGAATGAGTTTTTTTGATTTTTCCGGTTTTGATGACTGCGATTTTTCAAAAGCAGATTTTCAGTTTCTTTCTTTCGCCGGCTGCGTTTTTAATAAATGCAGCTTTGAGGATTCTGAGCTTGTTCATATTAACTTTGAAGGAGCTTCCATCAGCGAAACATCTTTTAACAATTCCAATTTATACAACAGCCGTTTTATCAATGCGGAATTAACCTCATCAACTTTTGTTAACTGCAACTTAAAGAGGGTATATTTTGTCAGCGCCAGGCAGAAAGATATACTGTTTAAGGCGTCGAATACTGCCGAAGCGATATTCGAAACGGAAGAATGAACGATGAAACTTTTTTTTCATTATTGTTCTTATGGTTTCAGTAATTGTTATATTCTTGGGGGAAGCAGGACAGATCAGGGTGATGAAGCCGCCCGGAGCGCTGACGCAGTTATTGTTGATCCCGGCGGCATGAATGAAAGCATTCTTAAAACCATAGAAAATAACGGTTTTAATCTGCGCGCGGTGCTTATTACCCATGATCATATCCGCCATGTAAGGGGTCTGCAAACACTGAATCGTATTTATAATGCTGAAATTTTTGCCATAAACCACATCGTTCAGGAAAATAAAACAACCATGGTAAAGGACGGGGATAAAATCAATATAGCCGGATTCGATGTCGAGGTAATTTCCATTCCGGGACATTCGGCCGACTCCGTGGTTTATAAAATGGGCGCCATGCTTTTTACCGGCGATGTACTTACCGCCGGTCTTGTCGGCAGTACATCGAGTAACTTCGGCGCGGCAACCCAAATGAGCAAACTCCATGCACGCCTTCTTTCCCTGCCCGGGGATTATATAGTGCTTCCCGGACACGGCCCCCCTTCTACTCTGGAGGCGGAGAGGCGTTTTAATACTGATATAATTAACTACGACCTGAATAAAAACAAAAAACCGGCTTTCAAAGTAGGGTATTAGGCTTTATCTTACCGTTAGCAGCCATACGCGGCCGGCCGCAAGGCCCCAGCGCCGGCTAACATAGGCGGAAAAGGCCTCGGCTTCGGCGGTAAACACCGTTGCAAGAGACGGCCAGGAAGATGAGGCTTCGTCTTTTTGGGGCAAAACCGAACTGCGCCAGGAATTTTCCAGGCGGGAGGGCAGGGTCTGGCCGAAGTAGCGGCCGGCCTGGGATGCCGGCTGCTGTAAAAGATGCGCCATGAATTCATTGACCAGCAGGTATTCGTCCCTTATGTCGTACTGCTGATATTCAAAATATGAGCGGATAAAATTTTTAGCATGGGCGGGGAACTGATTCCATCTGTTCCTGCTGAAATTGCGAAAATCCTCATCAATAAAAAACAATCCGTGGAAGCCTTCGTGCGCCAAAAAGAGGCGGCGCAGATAATCAGCCGATTCCCTGGAGAGCGAAATAATCCCGCCGTTACCCGCAGCAATACCGCTGCTGTCAGCGCGGATTATTCCTTCGTTAAGCAGGATTTTTTCCAGCTCGCGCTCCTCGGTCAAAAGCGGGAAGGCGGTTTTACGCGCCATGTCGAAAAAGCGGGCAAGGTCTTCGGCGCGGTAATCATGCGCATTCCAGCCGTGCAGGCCGGCAATTTCTGCATCGGATGCAAGCCTGCCTCGGAAGCCGGCTTTTTCGACAAAAAACGCAAGACGCTTCAGCAGCCTGTCCTGCACCGCGTAATCGACAGTGTCAATGATCAACAGCGACGGAAACTGCTCCCAGCGGAAAATTTCCCAAGAACTGTTACGCCATCTTTCCCTCGGCCATTCAAAAACAAGTCCGGGGTCGGCCTCGATCGGCTCAGGATATGCGGGGGGCAGCGAATAATCAACATGAAAGGCGGCGATCCTGTCCCCTGACAAAATTATTGACCGCCCCGCCGGCGGGAATATTGCCGGCGGAAGATAAATTTTTTCTGCGCCGGGCTGTGCTTCAATTCGCTTGTCATTCAATTCCAGCGAGGCCCTTTGTCCCGCCGAAAGTGAAACATTTATTTGCGGGGGCGGCCGGCTGAAAAAAGCCGGAAGGTCAATCACATGGCTTCCGTCATTACTTTTGAATACAAAGGGGCTGGTGTAAAAACGTCCGCCGTCTGTGCCGGCGCTGAAACCAAACCAGCGCTCCCTTATACGCAGGGATTTAATTTTAAAAACGGATTCTGTGTTTGAAACCTTTTTAACCGCCGGCAGGACTGATATGCCGAAGCGGCCTGAAAAAGAATCGTCTATGGGCACGGCGTAGTGAATTGCCGCACTGTTGTCAGGTGCAATTCCCATAAATGAAAGATCCATCGGCAGGGCCCATGACGCGCCGTCAGTCTCCAGAACAATCTGATATTTTTCTTTTATTTCATCAGGGGGCGGGGAACTGAATTCATATTCAATTTCCAGTGATGAAAGCGGCGGGACGGAAAGCCCGGAATCGAAACGGTATTCCATTTTTTTTGGCCGCCAAAGATTCAAAGAGCCTTCCTGAGCCGCGCGTCCTGCCGCGTAAAGACTTGAGCCCGTTCCATATACCGGAAAGATAACCATTTCTTCTTTTGCGCATGATATCAGCAGAACAAGGAAAAAAAACGTCAAGGTTCGGGAAAACTTCATTATTATAGGGTAACAATGCTCTTTGCAATCAGCTTTGCAAGATGAAATCTTGAATCCATTTTTCCCCCGGGGCAGTTTTCCAGGAAGGTTTCAAAATTACCCAGGAAAGATTCCGGCAGCACGGGCAGCTCGTAAACCTGCTTAAAATACGCCCGGTGCGAGGGTTCAAAACGCTCATTTATGCAGAACAATGTAAGACATGCGGCCTTGATAAAACCCGCCGAAGCAATAAGGTAATGGAACTGATCCCCCTGGAAACAGGCAGCGCCAAGGTCGGAAAGAAAATGCTCCATCTTTGACTGTGCCGTTATGCGCATTTCCTTCCAGAACTGGGGGGGGAGTTTTTTCAGCCTTTTCATTATTCCCTTTATCCAGTTGTTGCGCGAAAAAATTATTTCTCCGTTTTCCAGCCGGTAAAAGGTATATGTTCCCGAATCCTTGATAAGCCACAGCGATTCATTGTTGGTATCCGCAATACCGACCAGCTCTTCAATCTTTTCTGTATTTTTATACTCCAGCCTTACCGGAATGTTGCCTATAAGAAAACGGTCTTTTTCATTCTGGCCTGAACTTTCAAATGCCGCAACGTCATTGCCGTATGACTGACAGCGCTCTTCCGCATCGGGAATTTGACCTGAGCAAAATACGTCAAGGATCAGCGCAAAGTAGGGGTCAAGCGGATCGGGCAGGGCGGCTTCATTAAGCGTTATACATTCAACACCCGGCCATGTTTGAAGAAGCTGTGAAAAACGATCCACCAAAACTTTTGTCTTATATTTCATAATGATTCCTTTTATGCTATATACATAATTGTAACACCGGAAAGCAGATTTGAAAACTCAAAAACAGAATATGATAAAAATGATGTTCCTGGCCCTTATTCCCCACAGGGACGCCCGTTTACAGGCGCGGAAATGGAGCGGATCCCTGTTTAACGCCGGTTTTGGCGGCGCGTACAGCTTCCCCTGGGCGTCGCCTCTGGCCCTCCTGTCGCGGCATCTTACCGCCGGGGAGCTGAAACACTGCGCCGGCCTGCTGCGGGAAGAAAGCCCACGCTTAAATAACGGCAAAATAAGCGCCGGAAAGGCGGCAAGCATCGTTCTATGCGAAAATACGCAGGCCGGGCATCCGGTTATCCTTGGACAAAGCCTCGATCTTGTCTTTTCAGACTGTGCTATGTCACCGGGTGCCGCAGAAAAAGTGAAATGCCTATTTCCGCCCCTCATCGGCTCTTGTTTACTGCTGCCGGGAGATTCCGTGCCGGCCGATGCGCTTCCCCAGCCGCCCAAAATTTCTTTCCGCGCGGCGGCTCTGGCAAATATGAGCCTGTCTTACGCCCCCGCGTTGAACGGCTCATCAGTTTTTAGTAAATGGAAAATCGGTAAATTGTACTGGCTGCCCTCAACCAGCACGACAAAATTACAATATTCGTCATAAAGTCATCTTTACATTTTCCGGATACCGTGTAAAATTAGCATTATGAATATAACAACATCACCCCGGATGATTCAAAAGAATGTCCGTGACTACCCAAACCTCACCGCCCAGTACAGCAAGAACGAAGCGGGGGATTTCCAGCCCACCACTTTTGCCGAAATGTACAGCGAGATTCTGGCCTATGCGGCGGGATTGCGCGAAGCCGGTATAAAGCGTGCAGATCATGTCGGCTTTATTTCGGATAACCGCAAAGAATGGCTTATCAGCTCCCTTGCCCTGCACTGCCTTGGCGCCGCTGATGTTCCCCGCGGCTGTGATTCTATGGCCGGTGAGCTGGCCTATATCCTTTCCTTCGGGGACTGCACCTCCGTAATACTGGAAAATGAAACCCAGCTTAAAAAGATTCTGTCAATACGCGCCCAGTGCCCGCAGATCAAAATGTTTATCATTATTGATAATGATTTTGACAAGGGGCCGTACCAGGCAGAGTTGTCTGGCATCAGGATACTTGGCTACAGGGAAATTATGGAAAGGGGGAAGACCCTTGGCGAAGAAGCGTCCATAGAGGCGGAGATCGAGCAGGGAAAGGCTGATGATCTTGCCACGATAATTTTTACTTCCGGGACGACGGGCGAGCCCAAGGGCGTTATGCTGTCACACAAAAATATTCTGCACATTGCGGCTCATGCCCCGGTTGCCCTCGATAACAAGCCGGGGGAAATATGGCTTACGGTGCTGCCTGTCTGGCATTCCTTTGAGCGTGCCGTTCAGTACATCGCCCTTTATCCGGGCGGGGGCCTTGCCTACTCAAAGCCTGTCGGAAAAATTATGCTGGCGGACTGCCAAAAGGTAAGGCCGGTTTGGATGACATCAGTTCCCCGCATCTGGGAAGCCCTGCGCTCCGGCGTTTACCGGAACGCGGCTTCGGGCAGCGCTGTGAAAAAGGCGCTGTTTAATTTCTTTGTGGCGGTTTCGGCCTTCCATGAAAAAATGAAGAATATGCTGAGGGGTAGAACACCTCAATTTACGAGGCGCATTGCGATCCTGGATATACTTGTTTCTTTTATTCCGTTTTTGCTCCTGTATCCCCTGCGCTGCCTTGGGAATATTCTTGTATTCGGGAAGATTAAGGCCATGCTTGGCGGACGCCTGAAGGCCGCGATTTCCGGCGGCGCGGCGCTGCCCGAAGCTGTGGATAAATTTTTTACCGCTGCAGGAGTTTTGGTTTTGGAAGGCTACGGCCTTACCGAAGCGGCGCCGGTATTGGCAGTGCGGCACTTCCACAATCCGGTTCCGGAAACCATCGGCCCTCCCTTCCCCGATATGGAAGTTGTTATCCGCAATCCTGAAACAGGAAAAGAAATGCCTCCGGGGGAAAAAGGCGTTCTCCATGCCCGCGGGGATCAGATTATGCTGGGCTATTATAAGAAGCCGGAAGAAACCAAAAAGATTATCGACAGCGAAGGCTGGCTTGATTCAGGCGACATCGGACTGAAAACCTGGAAGGGAGAGATCAAATTAACCGGACGCGCCAAGGACACAATAGTCCTTCTGGGCGGCGAGAACATCGAGCCGGTTCCCATCGAAAACAAGATCCGCGATTCCGAATATATCGATCATGCCATGGTAATCGGCCAGGATCAAAAGTATCTTGCAGCCCTTGTAGTTCCAAACCTTGAACGCATAGAAGCCTACGCAAAAGAAAATTCCATCCCCTACATGGACGCCGAAAGCCTGACAAAACTTTCTGAAATCAGGGACTTTATCCAGTCGGAAATTACTATGCGGATAAACCAGAAAGCCGGTTTCCGCGGCTTCGAGATGATCTTCCGTTCGCTGGTCTTACCGAAACCATTCGAGCCGGGGATAGAGCTTTCCGGCAAGCAGGATTACAAACGCCATGTAATTATGGAAATGTACAAGAAGGAAATCGCGGAACTTTTTTCTGAATAGGGGGTGCTCTTATATGCGCTCCCAGAGTTTTTTTGCATGTTCCCTGGATTTTGCCAAAAGTTCTTCTTCATCAATATTGATCAATGCTCTGTCGCGCATAACAATTTTGCCGTTGATGATTGTCGTGTTCACATGACGGCCGGAAATTCCAAAAAGGATATGGCTGTTGATCGTTTCGGCATTGACTTCGGTGGGGCCGCTGTAATCGGCGATTACTATATCAGCATAATGATCCTTTGCGATTACTCCGAGCTTCCCCCTTATAAGGCGCTCCATAATTTTTTTATTGTTTTCAAATAACATTGCCGGCGGCTCGCCCCATGCAACAGAGGGAAGGGCTCTTGCGTGTTTATGGAGGATCGCGGCAGTCTTGTAAGATTCCAAAACATCAGCTGCATAGCCGTCCGTTCCCATTCCGACAAGCACTCCCTTTTTAATCATTTCCAGAACCGGAGATACCCCGACCGCATTCGCCATATTTGACTGGGGATTATGCACAACTGCAACGCCGCTTTCCTTTAATAAATACAATTCCTCTTCTGTAATATGAATACAGTGAACTGCGATGGATTTTTTCGACAGTATGCCGTGTTTATACAGCCGCTCAATTACACGCATTCCATATTTTGATATTGAATCGATAACGTCTTCGATTCCCTCTGCGGCGTGAATGTGAAAACCTATTCCGGCCAGATCGGCCGCTTCGACGCATTTTTTCAGAGTTTTATCACTGATTGTCATTTGTGCATGCATGCCGAACAGGGAAGTGATCATGTCGTCTTTTTGTTCCCTGCAGTATTTTGCAAAATTAAAGTTTTCTTTTATACCTTCGTCCGCTATCTGCTCTCCGTCTCTGTCGGACACTTCATAACAGAGGTTGCTGCGTATGCCGAAAAGTTTTGCCGCTTCGGCTATTTTGAAAAGACTGCCTGCTGCCGCAAAAGGGCTGGCATGATGATCAATTACCGAGGTTACCCCGCTGCGTATCTGGTCAATCATCGGGGCGGCACAGCTATAGTAGACATCTTCCAGTGTCAGCTTTTTATCCAGCCTCCACCAGAGACCGGAGAGCACTTCGCCGAAGGTGGTTGCGGGCTTTCCACCAAGGTTTATGCCGCGCGCAAATGTCGAATAATAGTGCATGTGGGTATTGATAAAGCCCGGCATTACAATTTTTCCCTTTGCATCGATAAATTCCGCTTTGGGATATTTTTTACAAAGCGCCTGGCTGTCTCCGACTTCTTTTATAAGGTTTTCATTGATGACGATCGCACCGTTTTCCAAAAACGGACATGCATTATCTCTTGTAATTATTTTTCCGTTTCCGATCAGAAGCATGATGGGTTCTCCTATTTGTTAAGATAATCGTATTTACCTTCCAGAGCGGTGATTATGGAAATCCATTGGGCCGGAATGATGTTTTCTTCCATACGGCAGTCCACGATGGATTTATCTTCCATGCGCAGTTTGTAAAAGCCCCTGCCGGTTTTAAGAAAACCTGGATTTTCGCTGTCGTTAAAGCACTCTTCATTCATGAAAACCGTGAATTTTTCCCTGTATGGTTTACCGGCGTACGGACAGAAAGTGGCGCAGTTGCCGCATTCATTGCACAGCCTGTCGATGTGAACGATTTGACGGCTTCCGCCGGCCATAACCGAAACATTGGCGCGGTTCGGGCATACATCGGCACATATTTCGCATAACGCATCGCACTTCAGGCAGCGGTAGCCGTCTGTATTATCCGGCATGGCCTCCATGAGGATTCCCTTCTTTAGATACAGCATGTCGAAATCGGCATTGGCCGGGGCAGGCGCGGCTTCTGTCGAAAAGTCCGCTTCAATGCCCAGTTTACACAGTATATCCGCCGCGGCGGCCTTTCCGTCGGCGATGGCCTTGACCACAGTTGCGGCGCCCTTTCTGCAATCACCGGCGGCATATACGCCGGGAAGGGAGCTTTCCCTGTTGGCGCCGGTTATCGGGCGGCTCCTGTCGTCAAGTTGTACATTGTTAGCCGTAAAAATACCGCTGTCGACTCTTGCGCCGACCGCGCCGATCACTGTATCAAAGCGCAGTTCTCTTTTTCCGCCGGTTTTTTCGACGCCGCGGCGGCCTTTAGCGTCAAATTCACCCAGACGCATAACCTCGCAGCGAAGTATTCCATTTTCGTAGGATTCCGGCGACAATAGTTCAATTATTTCAACACCGTCATCCAGAGCCAATTCCTGCTCTGCATGTTGGGCGGGCATAAACTCCCTTGTGCGCCGGTAAACAATTGTTACGGCCTGCACGCCCTTGTTCCGCTTCGCAGCCCTGGCGCAGTCCATCGCAACATCTCCGCCGCCTATTACCGCGACATTTTTTCCAAGTTCAAGATTGTATTCTGTTTTTTTGGAATCTTCCAGGAAACGCAGGGCGCCGATGATATTCTCCTGCCCCTGTTTTACAGGAGAGGCCCCCTCTTTCCATGCGCCGAAGGCGAGTATGATAAAATCGTGTTTATTTTTGAGTTCCTCTATCGAAAAGTTTTCCAGCGCGTTAAAAATAAATTCCACGCCGAGTTTTTCCGCTATCCTGTAATCTTTCATTATCGCTTCTTCGGAAATTCTGAAAGACGGTATCGCATATTGAACAATGCCATACGGCCCGGGGCGCCTTTCATAAACTGTTACGGGCACTCCATTACGGCGTAAAAACACGGCCGCCGCAATACCGGCCGGCCCGGCTCCGATTATACCGGTTGATTTTCTTGTTTTTACTGCAGGGGGATCAATTGATGAAATAAAGGCTTCCTGGGCATTTGCCGCCGCCATGAGTTTGGCTCTTCTTATCTGCAGGGGATCATCGCAGCTGTTTCTGGTGCAGCTATGCTGGCACTGGTGATCGCAGATAGTTCCGGTAATTGTCGGGGCGGTATTGTCTGCGGCAATGATCCTGAACGCTTTTTCATAGTCGCCCCCGGCGACGGCGGCAAGGTACTCGGGAACATTTTGATTTATGGGGCAGCCCTGGTCTGTTGCGGAGCCGGCCATGCATGGTGCGGTAAAGCAGTCAAACAGGGGAATGGGGCGGGGTGTATATGAAGCCGTTCCGTTCTGGTGGTATTCTTTGCGGTACCTTTTCATTTGCGGCAGTGCTTCAGCTAACGCATCAAGGGCTTTAACATTGATGCCGCCGTCCATACCGGCAAGGGTTCTTTCGGCAAGTTCGGCAAGCTGGCACAGCCTTTCATAGCCGCCGCTTTTCAGGATTGTGGTGGCGGCAGTAACCGGCCTGATTCCGGTTTTTAGAATCTGTTCCAAATTGAAAAAATCTGCGCCGCCTGAAAAAGAAACAGGAAGCTCTCCGTTAAAGGCTTTTGAAAGTTTGGCCGCCGCGGTAATGGAAAGCGGGAACAGCGCACGGCCGGACATATACATTTCTTCGCCGGGCAGCTCGTTTTGTTTTATCTGTACGGGGAATGTATTAGTAAGTTTGACCCCGAAAGTGAGATTTTGCTCCGCTGCTGTTTTTTTCAGGCGGCGCATCATGGCAGCCGCATCATCGAACTGCAAATCGTTGTTAAAGTGATGGTCATCAAAGGAAATATGCGTATAACCCATTTTGTTAAGCAGTTCCCTGGCAGTTTCATAACCCAAAAGCGTGGGGTTGCATTTTATAAAGGTGTGCAGTTTTTTTTCTGTAATTAAATACTCCGCGATTTTTTCAATTTCTTCGCGCGGGCAGCCGTGAAGGGTAGAAAGGGTAATGCTGCTGCAGACAACCGGGAAAATATTATCGAGGTCTTTTTTCGTGAAATTTTTATAGGATCTTATATTAGCCGCAATGTGTTTATAACATTGCTTCCATATTTCAGTTTTCCGCCCGTCTTTTAATCCTTCGATGAAAGAATCGATTTTTTCCGATTTGATTCCTTCCAGGCTATATCCCGCACTCATGTTAAAAACAAAATCACAATTATCCGAAATGCCGAATTCTTTTGAATATAAATGCAGCAAGAACCATGCCTTGATGTATTCTTCCATTGCCTGGACGACGGTAAGCTCGGTAGACCATTCCACATTGTAGCCCTCGTCGCGCGCATTAATGCACGGCCTGGAAATGGCTTTGCGCAGCTGCTCGCCGTCCATCTCCTGCACGGTTTTTAGCTCGATAAAACGTGCGCCGGCAAGATATGCGGCAAGTATATTCTGCGCAAGCTGAGAGTGGGGGCCGGCTGCAGGGCCAAGGGGAGAGCTGATCTTCGCGCCAAAGATTTCCGTGCGCGCGGCATCCGCCGCCGGACGGTAGAATTTCTCTTTACGGATGCCGAATACCGAACCCTGGCTGTTATATTCCCTGTCTGCCCAGCCGGCCAGCGCGGAAAACGGGAGAGGATACATTAGTTCACTCATGTAATATTTATACACCCGAATAACCGAAAAGGCAAATATGGGAGTATTTTCCCGGCGCCCCCTTTACAATTCTTCCGTTTTTTGCTATAAGATAAACAGTATTTGCGCCCACAGGGCTTTAAGGAAGGATAAAATGTCAAGAACCTGCGAAATTTGCGGAAAACATACGATCACCGGCAACAAGGTCAGCCATGCCAAAAACCGCACCCGCCGGACATGGAAGCCCAATCTGCTGAAGGTAAAGACCGAAATCGGCGGAACTACCATGTCTGTAAAGGTGTGCGCCCGCTGCCTCAGGAGCGACTATATTACAAAAAAAGTGTAGCCCATGGCAGATCCCGAGCTTGTTCAGACGCTGGACTATATACTTAACCGCAGTGATGAAAACTCGATTGAGGTATTGGCGGAGGCGGTTGTAAGGAGGCGGCGGGATATTTCCATGTTCGGCGCACTGGTCAACATGCCAGACCCGCAGCAGATGGCCAAAGAAATGACCGAAAAGATCAACACCGGAATCGGGGCTACAATAGAAACCCTGAAAACTTCTGTCTGGGAAATGACGGCGCGGCTTATAAGGCAGGAAGCGCCGGATTTAAGTGAGGAGCAGGTTGAAGAACTGTGCCGCGCCTGGATGCCCGATCCCGGAAACAAATCCAAAGCCCCCAAAGACCTGATGTTTTCCATGGTAGAGCAGTTTGTTTCATTCTCCCGCGGGTTAATGGACAAAAGAATAGAAAAAAATCTGAGGGAAGAGCTGGGTGCATGGCCGCAGCGTTACTGGAAAATATTCACTCCGGCTATCCGTGCAATCATAACTGATTTTCTGAAAGACAGGATAACCGAAGAAGAATATCATTCAAAAATAAAAATGGCCATGGAAGTTATCCAGTAGGCCGATCACTGTCCTGCGCGAATTGAGTTAAACCAGATATTGTTATACACATCAAGATCCGGCCCAAGATCTTCTTTTAGCTCTGTGTCCAGCAGTTCCTCGTATGTATACCAGGACTCGCCGGTTTTCAGCAGCCGTGCGGGAACATTGACTGTCGCGGGAAAGCCCCATTCATCTGCAAACTCAGCGTAAATTTCCGGACGGTGGATAAAGTTGATAAACTTGTGTGCCAACTCGACTTTTTTGGATCCTTTCAGAATGCACATGCTGTCGATGTAGGACGAGCCACCTTCCTTTGGAATATAGAAGTAAGTGTCCCTTATCAGCGCTGGGTTGTCGAAAATTTCCTCGAATACATTTTCCGGGTAACCGTGGACAACCCAGAAATCTCCGTTGGCGTATCCTTTCCCAAAGGATTCTGCGTCGAATTTTACAAGGTTCGGCTTCCATGAATTGTTAATAAGGTTTTGAGCTGCCAGAAGGTGCGTTGTATCCTTGGAGTTTACCGAGTACCCAAGAAAGGAGAGGGCGGCTCCCATCACCTCGCGCATGTCGTCTAACATTGTCATTCTGTTGCGCAGATCGTCCCTGGCGAAGATTGACCAGCTTTCCTCAAAAACGGGAACCTTGGAAGTGTTGACAACAACGCCTGCGGCGCCGAAGTAATAGGGCACCGAGTATTCCATTTCCGGATCGTATGTTGTTCTTTCAAGCACCAGCGGATCGATATGAACAATGTTGGGAACAAGTGATTTGTCGATTTTTTCAAACATATCCTGATTTATCATGATTGATACAAAATCCCCGGTCGGGAAAACAATATCGTATCCCTTGCCGCCTGCCTTTAATTTGGCGTACATTTCTTCGTTGGAATTGAATTCATCGTACTTTACCGAAACATCGAATTCTTTTTCGAATTTTTCAATTACAGACTCCGGCGTATAGTATGCCCAGTTATAGATGTATAACTTTTCCTTGCATCCGCACAGAAAAACAAGGCAGGCGATTATTATGCCCATTTTTTTCATAGCTTCCTCCTGATGTTGAAACCCACATGGTTCCAAAAAAAATAGATTTATTTGGCAGCGATGTATTTCAGAAAATTTCTTAATACAATCGTAAGGCCTACAGTTCCAAGGATCATCACTACCGAAAGAGCGCTGACCACAGGTGTAATTCCGCCGCGGCGGGTAATTGCCGAATAAATAAAGATCGGCAGTGTCGAAGAGCCGGGCCCCGCGACAAAAAAAGTTATTACAAAATCCTCGAGAGACAGGGTGATTGCCGTTAAAAAACCTGATATGATGCCGGGCATGCAAATCGGCAGTGTTACCCTCATTAAAGTCTGCTTTTCATTCGCTCCAAGATCGCCGGCAGCCTCGATTATCGAAAAATCAAATTCATCAAGCCTTGCCATCACCATAAGGAAAACAAAGGGAAGGTTGAAAGTGGTGTGGGCGACAAAAATTGTAAACAAACCAAGGGGAAGGCCGATACCGGCGAAAAAAATCGAAAGGGAGACGCCAATAATGATTTCGGGCAGTATCATTGGCAGAAAGGAAATTGTTTGTACATAGGCGCGCAGCTTAAAACGGTACCAGTTAATGCCGATAGCGCCGATTGTGCCGATAACGGTGGCCGCCGCCGCCGAAGAAATGGCGATTATTATGCTGTTTCGAAATGCCCACCAGAGTTCCCGCGATCTAAGGAGCTGGGAATACCAGCGCAGCGAAAAACCCGTCCAGTTCATGCTGGTGGAGGAGTTAAATGAATAGAAAATTAATACAACAAGCGGCATAAAAAGAAAGATGATGGCTACCCAAAAAACAGTTTGAGAAAACGAAAATTGTCTGCGGTATGCGCGCCGTGCATGGCGGGCGGCTTCACCGTGAGTCTTGCTCGGTTTGGCGGCGGCAATCGCGTTTTTGATAATATCAGGATATTTCAATGCCTGCCTCCGTTTTCCCCGCTTAGCCTGGCGGTTTCCGCCTCTTTCGTGTCGGCGCTTTTCAGGTTTTCCCGTTTTTGAACATTCATCATCAACAGAACGCCCACTGTCGTTACCAGGGTGATAACGATGGAAATCGCCGACGCCCGCGGCCAGTTACGCGATTTGGAAAGCTGGTCGGCAATGATGTTCCCAAGCATGTACGAATCCATGCCGCCGACAAGAAGGGGCACGGCATAGGCGCCGAAGATGGGTATGAATGTAAACATGACCGACGCGAAAATGCCGGAGCGTATATTCGGCAGCAGTACCTTTATCATAGAGCCGATTTTTGTCGCGCCAAGATCGCGTGCCGCCTCCAGCAGAGAGAAATCGAATTTGTCTATTGTCGAAAACAGCGGCAATATCGCATAGGGCAGATACATGTAGACCAGCACCAGAATTACCGCCTTCTGGTTGTAAAGAAAATGAACATAATCATCGATGAGCCCCAGGCGCAGGAGAATCATATTCAGAAAACCATTGTTTCCAAGAATATTCATCCATGCAAAAACCCTTATCAGAAAATTTGTCCAAAAGGGAATTATAATTAAAAGTAATAGGGTAGTCTGATATTTGCTCCTTGCCATAAAATAGCCGCAGGGTAGGGCAATGAGCAGCGTGATAACCGAGGCGGCCAATGATGTTAAAACAGTGCGTAATGTGACCCTTAGAAAGATTGGGTCGGAAAGATAATGGTACGCTTCCAGTGAAAATTCACTCTCTACTCCGCCGTAAAGGCCCCTTTTAAGGAAGCTGTATGCGACAATGATTCCCAATGGCGCCAAAAAAAAGATTGTGAACCAGATCGCCATTGGAGAGGAATATAACAGCCCGAAATTTTTACTGGTGATGCCGCCGCCGCCGGCCGCCGCCTTGCGGCTCAATTTTTTACCTCGACAATATAGCCGTCGTCGGCGCTCCATGAAAGGTAAACAGAATCTTTCCAGAGAATTTCCGGCCCTTCATCAGAATAATTGGCGTGCTGTTTAATAACCCTGATAAGGGCCTTGTCCACCTGAACATAAAACTTGGTCTGGAAACCAGAGTAAATCGGCTCATCAACCCTTCCCTGGAAAAGGTTGATATCTGCCCTTTGGGTTACAGGTTTTTCTTTTGTGATAACTATTTTTTCCGGTCTTATTGTAAAGCTGACCGTTTGTCCGGGGCCGACATCATCAACAGTTGTAACTTTTATACGCCCCAGCTCCGGTATTTCAAGTTCGGTGATATACTCAACCCATTCCCTGTTCATCTTTTCCACGCTGATTACTGTTGCGTCAAAAAGATTGGTCTCGCCGATAAAGCGGGCAACAAAATCTGTGGCGGGACTTTCGTAAATATCGTGGGGGGTGCCCACCTGTAAAACATTGCCCTGGTTCATTACCGCAAGCCTGTCCGAAACGGAAAGAGCTTCCTGCTGATCATGGGTAACATAAATAAAGGTGATGCCTATTGTATCGTGGATTGTATCCAGCTCGATAAGCATGCGCTGACGCAGTTTCGCATCCAGTGCGGAAAGGGGTTCATCCAGCAGCAGGACACTTGGCTGGTTGATCAGGGCCCTGGCGATGGCCACTCTCTGCTTTTGTCCGCCCGATAACTGGTTTGGTTTTTTATGAGCGTGGCCTTCGAGCTGTACCAGATTAAGGTATTCGTTTACCCTGGTTTCAATCTCTTTATCAGCCGCTTTTTTCAATCGCAGGGAAAACGCTACATTTTCGAAAACTGAAAGGTGCGGAAACAGGGCATAACTTTGAAAAACAGTATTTGCCGGCCTTCTGTTCGGAGGCACGGAAAGCACATCGTGCCCGTCGAATGTTACCGTCCCGCAGTCAGGCTGTTCAAAACCAGCGATGATCCGCAGCAGGGTTGTTTTCCCGCAGCCCGAAGGTCCCAACAGGGAAAAAAATTCCCCCTTCTTAATTTCCAGGCTCACATTATTCAGAGCCCTGAAATCACCGAAGGTTTTACCCACCCCTTCGATGACAACATCGCTTCCTTTCAATCTGTTACTTCCAGCCTCCCTCGGCACATCGTTAACGGTTCACAGCCGCACGGCTGCAAATAACCATAATGGTACAATGGGGATTTTTTACTAAATTGTCAATAAGGCTGCAAGCGCCATAACTTTGGCGTCCCCAAGCAGACTTTCCAAAAGCACGTATTCATTGGGTTGATGGGCGCTGTTTGTCAATCTTGCCCAGACCACCGAATCGATTCCGATATTGCGCAGGTACGCGCCTATTGTGCCGCCGCCGATTCCTACCGGCTTTGGCTCTACCCCGTACACTTCCCTGATCGCCGAGCCAAGGCATTTTACTACCGGAGCGCCGGGCGAAGTGGGTTTTGATTCCATGCATTGGGCAAGAGAGTATTCGATACTGACGCCGTATTTTCCGGCGATTTCATCTTTAATTTTGTCGATTTCAGCTAACACGGTTTTTACCGGATAGCACGGGAGGATTCTCATATCCATGCAGAATACGTCTTCGCCCGGTATTGTATTGATATTGGGAACATTGGCTTCCTTTTTGGTTGGCTCGAAGGTGGAATAGTCAGGCTCGAACAGCGGATCTTTGCCGTTGAATTTGGCGGAAAGCTCGTTGTGCAGGCGCACTGCGAGATCGGCGGCGGCAAGGTGGGCATTGGCGCCCATGTCCGGCCTTGAACCGTGGGTTTGCACTCCGTGTGTAGTGAAACAAATCCAGATTAAATTCTTTTCGGCAATTTCCACGGGCTCACCTGTAGAGTCGCCGCCGTCGGGAATAAGAACCATGTCGTCTTTTCTGAACAGTTCCCCGTGGTTTTTAATCAGCCAGTCAATGCCGAAAAACGATCCTGTTTCCTCGTCTGCGGCAAACAGCAGCTTTATTGTACGGCGCGGCTTAATTCCCTGCTGCACAAAGGCAAGAGCAGCAAGAACCGAGGAAACGAGCCCCTGCTGATTGTCTTCCACCCCCCGCCCGATGAGCCTGGGGGGATCATCCTCCTGTATCACCGTCCATGGATCGCCGTCCCATAATTTTTCTTCGCCGGGCGGCACAACATCAATATGGCTCATTATCCAAAAACGCCCCGCTCCGTCTTCTCCGTCGATTGTGGCGACAAGGTTCGGTCTTACCCCTCCTTTGGCGCGGCTGTCCGGCGCATCGTACCGCTCCAGTTGTGTAATCCCATGCTGTTTCAGCCATGCTTCAAGGAAAAGGCATTTGTCCAGCTCCCCTTCGCCGCCGGAATTAGGGGATATGGCCGGTATTTTTGTCAGCCCTGTTTCCAGCTCTATTGCCAAAGGAAGGGCGTCCTCGATCCAGGAGAAAATTTTATCTTTCACTGCATTGCTCCTTGTAAACATTCCAGCTTGTGCTGATCAGTGTTTCCAAATCAGAGTATTTTGCCTGCCAGCCAAGAAGTTCCCGCGCAAGAGATGCCGAAGCGGTTAGTTTTGCCGGGTCTCCATGCCGCCGCCCTGCAATTTTTGCTGGAATGGGCCTGTCTGTAATCCGCCGCGCTGTTTCCAGCACCTCATTTACCGAGCTTCCCTTTTCGCTTCCAAGATTGATAACAAGGCTCCTGTCATTTTTACTGATGTAATCCAGGGCGGCGGCATGAGCGGCCGCCAGATCGGTAACATGGATATAGTCGCGGATACAGGTGCCGTCGGGTGTATCGTAGTCGTTTCCAAAAATTTGTAGTTCCCCCCTCATGCCGCAGGCAGTTTCCATAATGACAGGGATAAGATTTGCCGGGTTTTGCTCCAGCCCCTTAATTTGGCCGTCTATATCATAGCCTGCGGCATTGAAGTAGCGCAGGGAAGCGAAGCGGAAGCTTTTCAGTTTTTCATACCAGAGTAGAAAGCGCTCAATTTCCAGCTTTGTAAAGCCGTAGAAATTTTCAGGATTGGTTCTGTGTTTTTCGTCAATGGGAAGATATTCCGGCTCGCCGTAAACGGCGGCGCTGGACGAAAAGACAATTTTTCTGATTTTGGTCTGCGAGGCGGCGTTAAGAATGTTCAGCGTTCCCGTGATATTGTTATGGGAATATTTTTCCGGCTGCAGCATCGATTCCCCGGCGGCCTTAAGCGCGGCAAGGTGGACGATGGCGTCAAAACCGCCCTTCATAACTTCCAGTATCTTATCGTAATCGAGAATATCCCCGTAAATGAATTCTGCTTCTTGGAAAAGATTTTCCCGCAGCCCGCTGGAAAGGTTATCGAACACTGTAACGCTGCAGCCGCATCGCAGAAGTTCCTTTACCACATGGCTGCCTATGTATCCGGCGCCGCCGGTTACCAATACTTTCATATTATTAGTATAGTGGAATTATTGATATTCTGCCATTACAGAAATCAACTTTTCACTGCCGCATATTTTCAAGTTCTTTGGCCAGCTCTTCCCATTCGCGCGATTTGGATTCAATGGCCGCCGTGCATTCATCAAGTTTGATCTTTACCGCTTTCGCTTTTTCCCCGTTGGCGTACACTTCCGGCCTGGACAGTTCCGCTTCCGCAAGGGCTTTTACGCTTTCCAGTTCTTCAATGGCCTTTAGGATTTCTTCTTCCCGCCTTTCCAGCCTGCGCATTTGGGTCTGCTTCTGTTTGTCCAATAGCCGTTTTTCGGCTGACAGCTTCAGCGGGCCGGGTACGGCGGAATCTGGTGTTTCTGTTTTTTGGTTTGCTCCGGCTGTCTCGCGGTTTACTCTGTCCAGGTAGTATGCGTAATTGCCGTAGAAAAGCCTTGCACGGGACGGGGCGGCATGGCTGCCGGCGGTAAGTTCAAGCGTTTTTGTGGAGAGGGCTTCCATAAATGACCTGTCATGCGAAACAAATATGATTGTTCCCCTGAATTTGGAAAGCGTGTCCAGAAATATATCTTTGGAGTGTATGTCAAGATGATTGGTAGGTTCGTCCAGTATCAAAAGATTTACCGGTTTAAGCAGCATTTTCAAAAGCGCAAGCCGGCTTTTTTCGCCGCCGGACAGCACCGATACGCTCTTGTATACATCATCGCCGCGAAAAAGGAATGCCCCCAGCATGTCGCGTAACTTTGGAACAAGCGCGATCGGCGCTTCGGCTTCCAGAAATTCCAGAACCTGCTCGCTTCCCTGCAGGGCTTCGGCATTGTCCTGGGAAAAATAGCCGGCGCTGATGCCGGCACCGAGCTTGATGCTTCCTGAATAATCATTGTCCTCTCCTGCTATTATCCGCAGAAGGGTAGTCTTGCCGGCTCCGTTGGCGCCCGCCACTACAAGACGTTCTCCGGATTCAACGAGCAAATCAATTCCCGACAATACAGGCCGCGCGCCGTAATTCTTCCCAATGCCTTCCAGGGTAAGGGCGATTTTTCCCGAATGCGGCGGCGGCGGAAATGTTATGCTGATTTTTTTCAGATTTTCCGGTATTTCGATCCTTTCCATTTTTTCAAGACGCTTTATAAGCTCCTGGGCAAAGGCCGCCTTGCTGGCCTTGTATCGAAAACGCCTGATTAGGGCTTCAGTCTTTTCGATTTCCGCCTGCTGTTCTTCATACCGTTTAATCAGGCTTTCTACCTCGGCCTTGCGTGTTTTTTCATAAGCGCTGTAGTTTCCGGCATAACGCTTCAGGTTTCCCTGAAACAACTCGTACACTTCATTAACCGTAATATCAAGAAAATAACGGTCATGCGAAACCAGGAGAAGGCCGCCTGTGAAATTTCCCAGCCAGTTTTCCAGCCAGTTTCTGGCTTCTATATCAAGATAATTTGTGGGCTCGTCGAGAAGCAGAATATCCGGCTTTTCTAGCAGTACCTTGGCAAGGGCGATTCTCATCTGCCAGCCGCCGGAAAATTCTCCTGTTTCCCGTTCAAAATCTTCCATGGAAAAGCCAAGGCCGCCCAGCACCATCGAGATTACCGCTTCACGGCGGTAGTAGCCTGAATTTTCAACCTGTTCAAGGAGCAGGCGGTGTTCTTCCAGCAGGGCATCGGTTGAAGAATCTTTTTTTTGATGTTTTTCCAGAAGTCCGCCGATTTCTTCGGCACGGGCAAGAAGGCTTAAATTGTGATTGAATGAGCTTTCCGCTTCGGCATACAGGCTCTTTCCAAGGTGAACAATTCCCGACTGGGGCAGCCAGGAGACCCTTGTTCCTTTTCGGACAGCCCTGTCACCACAGTCGGCTGCAATCGCGCCTGCAATGACTTTTATCAGTGTGGATTTCCCTGATCCGTTGGCGCCGGCCAGACATGCCCTTGATCCTGGCGAAAGGTTAAGGCTTATATTTTTTAGAATGTCCCTGTCGCCGAAAGCAACAGAAGTGCGGGAAAGCTGCACCCCAGTCATGCGCGGAGTGTTTGGTTTTCCCTCTTGTGTGCTGCCCACGCCTAGTACATTTCATCCCGGAAAAAATATATAACCACAGGAGATGAAGATCGTCGTGTAACGGTAGTGCCTTCGATGGTAAAATCGGGTGCGGCTTCCAGGCGCAGCCCCTGAAAATCCTGGGTATACATAAAATAAACCGGAGTTTCGTCCCTGCGGATATCCTGGAAATAGAATGTGCAGGCTCCGGTATACCGGTCTTCGAATGAGGCTGTTAAAAACAGATTCATGGAGACCCGTCCCCTTCCGGTTGTGTTCTGCGGAATTACATGGGGAACAAGCAGATCATTGCCCGTCCATTGAAATCCGCCGTTTTCGGAAAAAATTATTGTTCCGTAGTTGTTGCTTGTAAAAACCGGCCCGTGATTGTAGATGGAGGCAAACAATCCCTCTCTGCGGATATTTTCCTGCATGATTAGATCGTCTATATCGGCGGGCAGGGCGATGAACAGAATGGTGCGCATACCGCCGGAGCTTTCAATATACTGAACTGCCAGGCTCGAATTGGTACGCAGATTCATCTGTAAACTGGAACCCTCAAAGCGCCATGCCCTTTCTCCTTCTGAACGGATAGAGGTGTATTCAAAACTCCTTTCCAGATCGGGAAGGCGGATCCTGGCTACGCCTGTGTCCTGTCCCGGATCAAAACCCCAGTGCCGTTCAAGTTCGCGGACGTCAATACGCCGTGAATTAAACATCTGTCCGTATGACTCAGGAGACCAAACCCTTGTTAGGACCATATCCAGATCGGGATCGGATACCGCTTCCTCCCTTACAGAAGTTACGGCTTCCAGGGGCCCTCCATAATGATCGAAGAGTCTTAACCTGTAGGAAAAGCAATACCCTACCGCGCCATCGCCGGTCAGCACCTTGTACCAGTCTCCCGGCAGCGGCTCCCCCGTAGCGCTTATTGCAGGAACGCCGTCTGTCCTTTCAAGAATCTTAATAATCTCTCCGCTGCGCAGCCTGTAAACCCTGCGGGCGCCGTTATCCGGGGCATCGCGTATCGGAAGCCCGTCCTGCAGGTTTTGTGCGTACACCGGTGCGTATTGTGCGAATGTTTCCGCCTGTTTTCTTGCTTTTCCCTTACTGCCAACCAACTCTAACTGCGTAAGAGGTATTTCGATTTTATCGAGACCGCCCCTGCTTGTTTTGTATCCTTCGGGAATGCCAACTACCCATACCCTGTCAATATTGGACCGGATATACACCGGTAGAATTGTACCGGACGGTATGGGAGGATCCTCAGTTGACCACAGAAGAACTCCCCAGCCCATGCGCGAACAGGAAGCGAGAAAAAAACAGGCGCCAACAAGAATAAAAAAAAACAGATGGGAGCTTTTTCTCCCCATTCTCTATTACCTTTTAACTTTTACCTTCTACCTATTCTATTATCGCAATTATGTCGGACATTTTAAGAATCAGGTGTTCTACACCGTCAATTTTAACCTGGGAGCCGGCATACTTATCGTACATTACCTTATCGCCGCTCTTAACGGTAACTTTTTCTTTTTCCGTTCCCGGTCCAACTTCTACTACCGTTCCCTGCTGGGTTTTTTCCTGGGCGGTATCGGGAATAATGATTCCACCGGCGGTTTTCGCCTCATTTTTTTCCAGTTTAACCATGACTCGGTCGGCCAAGGGCTTAACTTTCATTTTTTCTCCTCCATTGCAATGCAAATTTAACTTTTTAGATTTTCAGGGACGGCTGTTCCCTGACACATTTAATATATAAAAAACAGGTCATTAGATCAAGGGGGGCTTTTCCACGGCTATGGCAAAGGCAGAAATATATGCCTAAAACTATAAAATAGAGCGGTACGCACAAGCCCTACCGGAGGCTGACGGCTGTGGCCTTTGTCCACGGACGCTTTGGCGTCGCCTTTTTTGAATCCACACCGATGCCTCCGGTAGGGCTTTGCGTACCGCTTACATTGAATTTTTTGGGCATATATTTCTGTAATTGCCATAGTAGTGAAACGCCTGCGTAGGGGCATCTTTCTGCTTTTAATAGGGTTTGACAGCAATGCAAATTTGCTAGAAACATAGGAGAAAATTATGCCGGATTTGACTGATGAAGAATATGATGCTCTGGACGAATACTATACAAAAAACCCGCCCAAATTGTCCGGCAACGGAAAAAGCGGTTTTTTTGCAAAACATGCAGAAAAAGGCAATACGCTTATTTTTGTAGATAGCCTCTCGGCAGACTGGTTGCGAATTAAAGCCGAAGCTGCTAATACCACTCCAGAAGTGATCATTCGCCAACTGGTAAATAAAGAACTTGCCGCTGTCTCTGCTTAATAAGGTGGAGCAATGCGCCAGAAGGGAAAAGTTAAAAAGTAAGAGGGAAGTCCATAGGCACTGCTCGCCCAGCTGCACCTTGTTGCTTTTTTGGGCACACATTTCTGTAATTGCCAAAGCAGTGAAACGCTTGCGAAGAATGACTGACACCCAAACTCCAGGCACTGTTTTTTCCACTTGCACTTTCATTCAAAAGCTGGTATTATTTTCCGATGGTAGGCAACTTACCCGCCCACAGCGTGTTTTCCTTGGCCTTATACCTTGCTGCAAACAGCGGCGAAACAGTTTTCGGAACTGTAATCTCCCCCCCACCAAAACCACCAAGTGGAAATCTTTCTATAACCAGTTATGGTAAGGTATATAAAACTCTAAATGGATGTATTGGTTTCCATGAAGTTAACGAGTTGAACACATGGGGGGACGATGTTTGTGGTGTGTACCAGGATACAATTATGGATTTATGGTCTGACAGGGGCGGTCATTTGCATGAATACCATGAAAACATGTTTTACATGAAAGCCCAACCACCATTTGGGAATTACTATTATGATGATTTAGAGGGTGTCATGAAAGGCTTTTTCCCTTGTTTTACTACGGCAGAGCGTGTGACTGCAGAAGAAGCTGCGTTAGACAGATTTGCTGAACTTTGTCCAGGACACTAAAATTTATGATGTTGTGGATTTTTATTAGATTTCTACACCGGTACTTAAAATTTCAGCCTATTGTTGTGATTGATTGTCGGCTATAAGGAAGTTAGCTAATACCAAGCTTTAGGTTTCCTAATTATTCGCTCATTTTGCGTCTTAATTTCATCCGGAAATTGATGTGAAGCTAACAAAAAAGGTGTAATAGTGCGGATATAAGATGCATTTTTTCTCAATACTCTGAAAGACACAGCCTTGCGGGCAATATATAATCCTACTTTCTTTTTGCATTCCTGTACGGTAATTTGCATAGCATAGGCCATGTCGCTGTCATTGGAAAATAACATGGCGTAGTCAAATTCATCTCTAACGGCATCAACAGCCATTTGTACAGCCAAGTTGACATCTGTCCCCTTTTCTTCGGTTTTAACAACGTCAACAAGCGTTATTTTGCCTTTCTTAAAATCTTCTGCTTTGGGCATCTTGACTTCATGTGTTGAAAAATAACCTAGTTTTACTATTGTATTTGGGTTAGTTTTAAGGGCTTCCAAATAAATTTTCTGTCTGAATGGCTTATCGGGACTTGAGAATTCCGCCCCAATTTGAGCAGTAAAATATTTAACAGCAATAAGCTCTTGATTTGGCGATAAAATAGATTGGCACATAGACCAAATATCAAGCCATTTATACTTGATTCCTTTTAGAGAGCTATAGTAAAGATTGAATCCGTCAACATAAGCAATGACACGTTGTTTTGCCATGGAGCCTGCAAGAAAAAAATTCAGGGGAGACTTTCGTCTCCCCTTGTCGCTGCTGCGAACAACAACGAGCTTATGGTAAAAATATATAGTTTTTTTTAAGAAAAGTCAATACGCAGGCAGCTAGTATCCAACAGCCCTAATATCCAAGCCGGCTGAGTTCCAGGCGGGCGTTTACATTTTCCGGATCAAGGTCGAGGGCATATTCCAGCACACGCCGTGCTTCTGAACTGCGGCCGGCGGCGCCCAGGCATCCGGCAATGCGAAGCTGAATTCGGGATGCTGTTTTTGGGTCGCGCACTCCTGCTGCGGCGCGTTCATAGTAATCGATGGCACGGGCGGCGGAAAGCCGGGCTTCATGGATAAGGGCCAGATTGGCAAAGACTGGCCATTGTGCGGTATGTTCGGGTATGGCTGTCAGTTTTTCCAGGGCGGCATCCAGCGATCCATGGCGCATATATATTATCGCTTCATAAAGAGAGACCCATTCACTGTCGAAATTGTAATTACTACTTCGCTTTAATAAAACTTCAGCCTCACTGTAGTATTGCTGGAAGTCAAAAAACCAGGCTGCCCAGCGGTATAAATCCTCATTTTCCTGATGACGATCCAAAAGCAGCCATGTTTCGGCAACTGTCCGCCCAAGTCCTTCAACTTCGCCCCGCCGCCTTAGGATTTCCAGGTCTACAAAAGGAAATTGATCTGGGGCTAGATCATTTCTGCTTTCAAGAAACGCTGATGCCTGGGCGGGCGGCAGCAGCCGGCTGTAGCGGATTAGGCCAAATTGGCGGCTGGGACTTTCATCGCCGCCGGCGGAATACCCAGCCGGTGTGGATACGAGCTTTTCAAAATATCCGCCGGCTTCGTTTTGATTCTGCGCGGTAACGCCCAGGTTATACAGGCTTCGTTCATGGGGATTTATTTCGCCTGCCGCCAAAATCGACCAAATTGCACGGGCGCTTTCCGTATATCCGCCGAGCCAGAGGGCATCGGCCTGGCGGCCAAGGGCCGCTTCACCCGGTATTTGCGAAAAAAACTGCGCCGAACGCAGAACATCTCCGTAGTCGTAGTAGAACTCTCCGGCAAACATAAGGAAATTTGCGGTAAGTGGAAAAGCGCCCTGTACCATTGCTTGAATTTCCGAGGCGGCTCCCTGGGTATCTCCGTTCAGTATTTTTAATACCGCCATATCGGCGGCAACAGCTTCAGCCTCGTAACCGTCTGCGCTGCCAAAGGAGAGATAGCGGGCGCTGTGCTCAAAGCCGGGCAAAGAAAGAAGATTCAGGTTCAATGCCGTTTCGGCACTGGCAAAATCTCCCAGTAAAATATGAAGGCAAAGGCGCATAACACTAAAAGCCGGATCGACAAGCAGGGGCATATATGAACGCAGCTGTACCTGGGCTTCCCTGTTCAGGCTTGAATCCATTACAAGGGCTGCTGCGGCAATGGCGGCAAGCGGCTGTGAATAGGGGTAGGCCTGCACCGCCCGCAGGCTTGACTGCCTGTAATCCAGGCTGTATTGGGGAAAAGCCTGGGCCAGCACTCTGCGCCGTTTAAGGACAGAAAGCCACATCTCAACGCTTGCCGCTTTTTCTTCCAGCTCGTTCAGGTCGATGTTCTGTTTTTCGCCGTTCGCAGCCGCCAGATCGTAATCGCGCAGCATCCTGTGAAAGCCCCGCTCTTGCACAGTTCTCTGCAAACCGCCCCTGCCAAAAACCGAAAGCGCAAGATATCCGGCGCCTATCAATACAAAAAGTATTAACCCGGTAAAGCATATTATCCGCGTCAGGCTTGCGTTATGCGCTATTTTTTTCAGTTTTTGGAAGGGCATGGCTGTTTTTCCCCCGCCTGCACCGTTAGGCGGATACTGTCGAGAACTCCATTAATAAATCTGTAAGAATCGTCGGTGCCGAATTCTTTTGAAATGCCGATGGCTTCGTCGATGACTATGGAAGGGGAGATGTCGCTTTGAAACATTAGGGTAAAAACTGACATTCGCAGAATGGCGAGGTCGACGCGGTTAAGCCTGGAAAAATCCCAGTGTTCCAGGTGTTTTTTGATCATGGCGTCTATGGTTTCAATGTTTTCTATTGTACCTGTGATTAAGATCCGCGAAAAATCGGTAATGCCCGGGTTAAGAGCCGTGAGTTTTTCTTCTTCCAGCCAGGAAAAGGTAACAAGCTCGCAGGCCGGAACGCGGTTAGATTCCCAGCAGTACAGGGCCTGAAAAGCCAAAATGCGGCCTTTTCTGCGGGACGCCATTTAACCCCCTGCCGTACTACCAGGTAAGATATCTTTCGTTAATCTGGAATGATCTTCCGCCCGCCCGCAGTTCAGCAACAAGTTCCTGGCTGGCACGGGTCAGAGCTGCCTGCTGCATTTCCTGTAATATGGCATTGCCGATATATTCCCTTACGGTTACCCTGGCTCCAATACTGATAAAATCTTCAAGTTCCAGATTTCTCTGGGCATGATTCTCGGTAACTTTGATAATCATGAATCCGGCAGTACCCTGTATCACTTTTGATACTTCTCCCTGGTTCAGGCTGAACGCAGTCTCAATAAAATCCGGGCCGTACCTGTTCTGGGCTTCCGGGTGCCGGGGTACGAAACCACCATCGCCTGCAGTATAACCCAGGTTCGCCGATTGGCCGCGGGTAACTACTTCGTCAAATCTGGAGGCGCTTGTGCCGATTTCGCGCAAAAGCTGGTCTGCCAATTCCCTTGCCCTTGTTCTTGATGACGTATCTTCTCCGTAGGCAACCTGAATTCCTGTAAAACGTAATGTTTCCGGGCGAACAAACCTGGATCTGTTAAGATTAAATTGATTGCGAATCTCTTCTTCGGTGGGCGTCCTGATGTTTCTGAATTGGTCCTCTTTTTTTGCCATCATATATTTTTGTACAATCATCTGCCTGCGGAGTTGATCCCTGAACGTCTGTATGTCAAGGCCGCTTTCACTGGTTATGGCCTGGGCAAATTCGGCATCCGTCGGCTGGCGCCCGATTGTCTCGGCCATTGCAGTCCGCATGGTTTGCATTTGCTGGTTTAACTCATTTTCGGTAATGGTGATTCTTTCTCGATCCGCCGCCTGCAGAGCCAGCCGCTCGTTGATCATTACGTCCAGAACCTGGGTTCTCTCGTTTTGAGTCAGCGTCCGTCCGGCGGCCCTTTCCATCCGTTCTACTTCGATTTTGAGCTGCCCAAGGAAGATACTTTCCTGGACTACGTTCGGGGCAATTTGAACCGTCGCTACAATCTGGGCATCGTTAATGTTGGTTTCTGCGCCTGATTGGTTTCGCTGTCCGGTGGTTGTAGTTATGGGTGTACCGGGATCGGAATTAGTGGAATCACCCTTGTCGGATTTTCCCCCGCCGAAAACCGCAGCCGGAGTAATAAAATATACGGCTGCAATACAATAAATCGTGATTATTAACCTTTTCATTTCAATTCCTGTCAATAATATACTATATAACAACTATTTGGGGAATAGGTTATTCCAGTACCGCCCGGATTCTTCGTACTCCTGCCGAAGAAGACTGTTCCTTCTGTATGCTGAATTTGCCCAATACTCCGGTGTGTTCCACATGGGGGCCGCCGCAGACTTCCCTTGAAAAAACAGCCGGGGCCTTTCCGATTGTGTATACCTTTACCCGGGATTCGTATTTCTCACCGAAAAGGGCAATGGCCCCCGATGCTTTTGCATCATCAATGCTCATTGTTTCAAAAGAAACCGGGTGGTCTTTTTGAATCTGTTCGTTAACAATGTCTTCGACTTTTTTTATTTCCTGTGCAGTCATTGGAGAGGGGTGGGTGAAGTCAAAACGCAGCCGCTCGGCGGTAATATTGGAGCCTTTCTGTGCTATATGTTCACCCAGGGTATTCTTCAGCGCCCTGTGCAGCAGATGGGTTGCTGTATGGTAACTAACGGCCATTTTACCCTGGTCTACGAGCCCGCCCTTGAAAACCTGGCCGCTTTGGGAACGGGAAAGCTCCTGATGCTTTTTGAACGCCTCGTCGAATTCTTCGCGGCTCACCTTCATGCCATGCTCACCGGCCAGTTCCTCCGTAAGCTCTATGGGGAACCCGTAAGTGTCGTATAACTTGAATGCCAGCCGCCCCGACATAATTTTGCGCGGATCTTTCAATAAACCGGGCAGGAGTTTTTCAAACTCACGCTCGCCCTTCTGCAGGGTTTCCATGAATTTTTCTTCTTCGCGATCCAGTTCTCCGGTTATAAAGGCCCTGTTTTCTGTCAGCTCAGGATAAGGCCCCTTGAATTGATCCACTATTACATTTGCAATCGGGGATAGGAAATGAATTATTTTCCCGTCTTCATTGTGCCCTTTAAGCAATTTGCGCCCATGCCTTACCGCCCGGCGGATAAGGCGGCGCAATACATAACCGGCGCCGACATTGGAGGGGCTTACTGCCCTGGGGTCGCCCAGAATGAAAGCCGCCGAGCGTACATGATCGGCTATTATGCGTACAGAGCGGTCTTTTTCCTCATTGGAGCCGTAACCTTCTCCGTTAGCTGCATTGTAACCGCTTGTATCTTCAATCGACTTGATAATCGGTGCAAATATTTCAGTATTGTATACACTGTCTTTTCCGTTCAGAACCGTAACAGTGCGCTCGATTCCCATTCCGGTATCCACGCACTTGCGCGCCAGCGGCTCGTATATTCCTTCTTTTGTTTTGTTATATTGCATGAACACATCGTTCCATATCTCAAGCCATTTTCCGCAGCCGCAGCCGGGCTTGCAGTCCGGCTTGCAGGGCGTGTCCCCGATGTAATAAAACATTTCAGTATCAGGGCCGCATGGGCCGGTTGTTCCGGCGGGCCCCCACCAGTTATCTTCCCTGGGCAGGTATGCGATGCGGTTTTCGCTTATACCCATTTTTTTCCATGCTTCAACGGATTCATCGTCCCTGGGAATACCTTCTTCGCCCTCAAAAACAGTTATGCCGAGTTTTTCAACCGGAATACCCAGCCAGTGCGGCGAAGTAAGGAATTCAAAGCTCATTTCGATAGCCCCTTCCTTAAAGTAATCCCCAAGTGACCAATTGCCCAGCATTTCAAAAAAGGTAAGGTGGCTTGGATCCCCTACGCTGTCGATATCCCCGGTACGGATACACTTCTGATAGTTTACAAGCCGGTCGCCCGCCGGGTGTTTTTCTCCCAGAAGGTAGGGAACCAGGGGGTGCATTCCGGCCGTTGTAAAAAGGACTGTCGGGTCATTTTCGGGCAGGAGGGACTTGCCCTGGATTTGCACATGGCCCTTTGAAACGAAAAATTCTATGTATTTACTGCGAAGCTCATTGGCGGTCAATGTTTTTCTCCTTATCATAATTTTATTATAAAATCAGCTTTTTGGTACAGCCGACGCCTGCTATTTTAGGCTTGTCCGGCTATTGAATTTTTTAGTATTATGGTTTATTTTATATCCAGGGGAAAATATGGCAGAAAACCTTGTGGATAAGGTCTTTTCATTCCTTTCCGGCGATGATTTAAGCGATAAAACACAGAGTATACTTAAACAGCTTGGTAAAGATCTTAATCAAAATAAATTTGCGAAGTATTTCAGGGTAAAAACAGAGGAAATAGATCCTTCCTTTTTATCATTTATGTATTCTGCCTATAAATTGACCTATCCAATCAAGGCCTTCATGGTTAACGAAAGCAAGATGGACAAACTTAAGCTGATAATTATCGAATCGTTCATGGACGGCTCCATACTTGAAACCGTTAATAAACTTGCACCTGCCGCCATAGAGGCAAAGGCCAAAGTAACAGCCCCCGACGAGCTTGTTGCCCAGATACAGGCTGATCTTGACAAACTTATTTCTCAATTTGACCGGGGTAAGATAAATGCCGCAGATCGCTGTTATACAATGGTGGCGGCCCTTAATCAGTTCGTTAACTTCGGTTTTTATGGTTTTTTCAAGAAGATTGACCCCCATTTTGTGGAAGAGAGTTTCGGTGAAGACCCGAAATTTCCCCCTGTAAAGTCTGTTTTTATTGTCAAGGAACTGGCTGAATTTCTGGCTGTAACCCAGGCATTAAGACCCGAAGATGACTGGAAAAACCTTCTTGGTCTGCTGAAGATTTGCGCGGGCCAGGAACTGGTAAAACCGGAGCTTTTTGAAGAACTGGTCAAGAATTTTAGGGAGATACATGTTAGCAAAATTATCGAGATGCTCATTCAGTACTCCCTTAAAAACCCTATATGGCAATGGAAAGCCAGGGTTCCGGTTGAGCAAATCGGCGATGACTGGCTGGAAGAAAAAAAAGCCGAGGCAAACCTTTGTATATACCAAATCAATACCGCCCAGAGAAATATCCAGATTAATGCGCTGACCCAACAGATATTCGAAGCTGCCGACCTGGTAAGACTGGAAAATTACACTATGCAGCATGGGGATATTTACCGTAACAAGGGACTGGAAGATTTTGTTTATGCCAGAGGCCTTAATTATCTTAAAGCTTTCCTGGAAGACTATCTGGACAAGGAAATTAAGGAATTGTGCGATATCCTGCTTGTCCGGGGACAATGGACAAACAATATCATGTCGATGGATATGAGTGAGGCTCTTCATCAGCTTATAGATATAGGCGGTTCGATTTCCGCCCTTGACGAGACAATGTCCGAGGATGGCTCGGATGGTTCCCGCCTGCGTGCCGCCGTAATGCGGGTAGACCGTGATAAAACCCAGGCACGCTACATTAAAAGTATTATCGGGAGCAATAATGAAGAGGCCCTGGATTTGATAAACCAGGCGGCCCAATTTTTTATTGTACTGGGGAAGCATCTAAAAAGCCTGATCGAAGATATCAAGAAAAAGCACCCGGAACTGCTGATTAATTGGCGGGAACTGAATTTGGCTTCCAAAGAACCCATGGCCCAAAGAATGACCGAAGATTACAAAAAGATAAATTATTTTATTCAATTGATGACGCTTTGCACGGAATAGCAGGCAGATTGGGTAATTATTTTCACTAAGACTGAACAGGAAATAAACCGATGATAATGGAAGAGGTGTTGTGTCTCCACATACGCTTCGTATATCATTGAATTATGGGGGGTTTTGGGAATGTCCGACAGCGATGATCTGGATCTTGAAGGCGGTGATATCCAGGATTCAGGCAGTTCTCTGAAGAAAAAAGGCGGTCTTAGGGCTTTATTACCTACCATTCTTAAATTTGCCGCAATTGGCCTTGCCGCGTTGATTTTTATTGTTACTGTTTCTGTTATCACTTATAACATTATGAACAAGGGCGGCAAGTCCCAGACATCTGTTGCCGACCCGTCTTCGCCATACATCGGCAGACGTCCTGAGTATGCCATGTATACCCTTATTGGCGCGGTTACCACAAGAACCAAGGATGTTACCCCCATATCGGTAACGGTAGATATGATAATCGGCTACGATATGAACGATCAGGGGGCCGCTGGCGAGTTAACCGGCCGTCAGTATGAATTACGCGACTTTGTAAGGCGCTATTTTACGAGTAAATATGCTGCAGACCTCGCTCCCGAAAAGGAAGAAGAGCTTAAAAGGGAAATTCGCGAGCAGCTAAATACCCGTTTTCTGGACACAGCGCGGGCCCGGATTATTTTGTTTAACAGACTCGATGTAATGGAAGTCTATTAAAAGTGTCTGTCTTTACTTACAGCGGGGAAATAGTTTAACATTTTGTGGGGTAATCGATGACAGAAGTTCTGTCCCAGGATGAAATAGACCAGCTATTAACCGCGATTAATGCCGGGGATGCCGAGCCGGACGACTTCAGGCCGGCTGCCGACAGCCGGAAGATAAAAATATATGACTTTAAGCGTCCCGACAAGTTTTCCAAGGAGCAGATCCGCACGGTTTCGATAATGCACGAGACCTTTGCCCGTCTGACTACTACAAGCCTTTCCGCACAGCTCAGAAGCATGGTTCATGTACATGTGGCCTCCGTAGATCAGCTTACCTACGAGGAATTTATACGCTCCATTCCAACCCCTACAACCCTGGCCATTATCAACATGGATCCTCTAAAAGGGAATGCGATACTGGAAATAGATCCGGCGATTACATTTTCCATTATCGACCGTCTTTTCGGCGGGACAGGTGAGGGCACTAAATCGCAGCATGAACTAACCGATATCGAGCAGTCCGTTATGGAAGGGATTATTGTCCGTATTCTTGGCAATATGAGGGAAGCGTGGACAACGGTTATCGACCTGCGGCCGCGGCTGGGCCAGATTGATACAAACCCCCAATTTGCCCAAATTGTGCCCCCGACGGAAATGGTCGTATTGGTAACCCTGGAGACCAAGGTCGGCGATGTCGAAGGAATGATGAATTTCTGCATTCCCTATCTTACGATAGAGCCCATCATCGGCAAGTTATCGGCTCAGTTCTGGTATTCTTCGGTTCGCCGTAACACCACAACCGAGAACCTTAATGTATTAAAGGACAAGCTTGCAACGGTCGATGTTAATGTAGTAGCCGAAATTGGAAAGATAAATGTGCCCGTAAGGGATGTGCTTTCCTTACAGGTAGGGGATGTAATCCGGCTCTACAATACACGCATCGGCGATCCCTATTCCCTGAACATCGGCAGCAGAAAAAAATTCCTGTGTCGCCCCGGTGTAATCGGAAAGAAAATGGCGGTTCAGGTAACACAGAGAATTGCCGAGCTTGGACAGGATGAATTTGAAGAGCTCACTTCTGAAGGAGATGAACTATGATGAGTGACGGCGCCCTTTCGCAAGATGAAATAGATGCTCTATTGGCAGGTGTTGATTCGTCCAATTTTGGCGGAATGCCCTCGACCATTGTGGCGCCTGGCGGCGGAACAGATGTAGATTTGGCGGCTCTGGAAAAATTCTTTTCGTCTAACACAGGTGCGCTTTCTTCCAATCTTTCCACCCTGACCGGAACTACCGTCAGCCTTAGGGGCCCCCAGGTTACATTTATGGGGCGTGATGGTTTTTTATCCCAGCTTCCTGAAACAGTAACTGTAATAACTGCAAATTTTACCTCGGGCTTTCCCGGCGAACACCTGTTTATTCTTTCTGAAGAAACCGCAAAAAGCATTGCCAGCCTGATGACCAAGGAAGACAATATCCAGCTCGATGATATGGCCATGTCGGTTATAGGCGAGGTGGTCTCCCAGATGGTTGGAACCCAGATAACTGCCCTGACCGACAAGACCGGCAATAAATCCATCGCCAACGCTTCTCCTTCGGCAGCCAATATTCCCAAAGCCGCCGCCGCTTTACCCTCCGGTGATTTTGCCATAATGACCTACCAGCTTTATCTGGGCGACGGTGACTACCAGCCGTTATGGGAAATTGTCGGACAGACACCGGCAACGGATATTTCCCGCAGCCTTGGCGGCGCATCGCCGGCTTCCATGGGGTTAGGTGATATGCAGATACCGGGTCTCAGCGGAGGAATGGGAGGCCTACAGATGCCGAGTATGGGCTCTGGTATGTCAATGCCGGGTATGTCTCACCTTGGCCCGTCAAACGTGCAGTCCGTGCAGTTCCCCAATTTATCAACCCACCGGCTCGGTCCCCAGGAGGCAGGTAATATCGGTCTAATCATGGATGTATCCATGGAAATGACCGTCGAACTTGGCCGTACCCGCAAGCTGATTAAAGAAATTCTGGGCATGGGCGAGGGAACCATCATAGAGTTGGATAAACTTGCCGGTGAACCGGTGGACATTCTTGTAAACCACAAGCTGATTGCCAAGGGAGAGGTTGTGGTTATCGATGAAAACTTCGGCGTCCGCGTTACAGAGATTGTGTCTCCCATGGATCGCATTAACGAGATGGGCTAACTCACTACTGCGTTAATTCCAAAATGCATTTGTAAATATTCCCGGGGTCCTGTCCGGTGAACTCGCGCCCTCTTTCGAGGGCCGCAGTTCACCAGACACCCCGTGATACATTTTCTTATGCATTTTGGGATTAGCGTAGTAGTGAAACGCTGGCGTAGAAGATTGACTAATTTTAATATTTTTGTTATCTTGTATATTAGAGTTGTTCGGAAACTTCAGTTTCTGAACAACTTCTTTATGAAAACAGCAGTTTTGTAGGCCGTAGGCCGAAAAACTGCAAGACTTGTGAGACAACCAACCGGGTTGTCGAACAAGTCCATTGAATGTAGTGTATTAGAGGTATTTATGATTTTGAAATATTTTATTGGTATATTTGTTTTATTGGTTTTTACTTCATGTGGAACAACAGCGGAAACCAGAATGGTTTTCGATAATACAGTACCAATAGAGGAATCATCAAATATTATACTTAATTCGGATCTAGTTATCGCATATTATAATGGCAATTTTGTGAATTATAGAAATGTTAATATGTGGAAATTGACAGAGGCAGTAATACCATCAGGTGAAGCGCGTTTAATATTAAGTTTAAATGGAGCCAGGTCTGGAAACATTATTTACAGTGGGGGGAGTTACCTTGTAACTTATAATTTTGAGAGTGGTCATGAGTATTTTTTAACATACGATTCATGGGGAAGAATAAATAAAGACCAATTTACTGTTGTAATACAAAATAGAACAACCAAAACGAGAGATAAGTTATATGCGTACCATATTGATATTACTCAACAAAACAATAACTAGAAACAGGAATCAGGAGGGAGAACCGCGCATCATTGATGCGACGCCTTTCCGGCTTTATTGAGATTCCGCAGCCCCCGCTAATTCTTAACTTTTCCTTTTCCTCTGGTGTTTTTATGTAGAATCTTTCTTGAAAAATAGAATGAATCATATAATAATTTTAATAAAGGATTTAACGGAAAAACCGGTCATTTGGACAGTTTTTCGAAAGCTGTTTCTAAAACTAATCTGATATTGGAAATGGCTCAGTTAAAAAAATATCAAAAACAAAAGGGAATACAAAATGTCCGAAAAGAATCGTAAACCCAGCTCCAGTGTATTATCGAAAAGGATTACCATACTCTGTCTTTCGCTTGTACTTGCCATTTCCATTATCTTTACCGTAGTAAATCTTGTAAATCTTGGCAATATTACCAACAGGAATCTGCGCTCTGCAGCAGCCCTTACCATGCGTAATCTCAATCTGGATGTACATAATGCAATCCTTCCCGCGCTTGATTTGACAAACAGTATCGCTGCGATAGCTCCCCAGATCCATTCCCGCGACGGGCTGGAACCGGTTTTAAATGATCTGCTGCCCACTGTCTCATCTGTTTTCGAAGTGTATTATGGTACGGCCCTCTCCCGGTTTGACGGCGGCTTTTTTGCTACAGCCACCGATTGGGATCCCTACAGCGACAGTCCGCAGTGGGATCAGATAAGACGGCCATGGTTTGTTACCGCCATGCAAAATCCCGATAAAACAGTAATAACCGATCCCTACGAGGACAACTCCACAGGTGAAATCTGCGTGACTATAGTCAGAACTGTTAGAAGCGGGGGAAGGATTATCGGTGTGGCTGGAACAGATGTATTTCTTTCCGTTCTTACAGAAATTGTTACTTCCCGTAAAGTTACAGGCGATGGGAACACCTTTATTATTGATAAAGAAGGTTTATACCTGGTACACAGGAACAGTAATTATGTAATGAACAATAATTTTTTTGAAGTTGAGGGTAATGGTCTTAAAAACCAAATTGGCGATTCGTCCGATGTAAATATTACGCTCGATGGAAATACTTACTGGGCATCCATGCCTATATCGGATCTGGAATGGTACATTGTATCCACCGGTACTACAGAGGAATTTACAAGCGATTTCCGCCGGCTTATACTGATCACCATTATTTCGGCCCTTGTATTGTCCTTCGTTGCAATTATTGTTTCCCTGCGCTTCAGCATGATCCTTACCAAGCCCATTATCCGTCTTTTTGGCGTCTTGAACAAAATAGCCGCAGGGGATCTTACCCAGGAAATAGAAGCAAAGGGCAGCGACGAAATAGCCCAGATGACTGTGATGTTGAAAGGAACCCAGGATAGTTTAAGGAAAATTCTTGGAGACATAGGCTTAAGGGCAGGAAAACTTGAAGAGGTTGGGAATGAGCTTTCTAAAATAATGAACGAATCTGCATCCGCCCTTAAACAGATCAATGCCAATACGCATGATATGACAGATAAATCAATAAGCCAGTCTGCCAGCGTAAGTGAAACGAACTCGACAATGGTTCAGATTGTCAGGAATATAGAGAACCTGAATCAGCATATTGAAACCCAGGCGGCAAGCGTTAGCCGCTCATCGCAGGAAATAGAAAAGATGATACACCAAACCACTGCGGTTACCCAGGCGCTTGTCGAAAACGAGAAAAATGTTAAAAATTTAACTGTCGCATCCGGGGAAGGATACGGCGCGGTTCAGAAAGTATCCGAGGATATACGCACAGTAACCCAGGAATCGGAAAAACTTCTTGAGATAAACCAGGTGATACAGAAGATTGCCAGCCAAACGAATCTCCTGGCCATGAATGCCGCAATAGAAGCTGCCCATGCGGGGGATGTGGGGAGGGGCTTTGCGGTTGTTGCCGATGAGATACGAAAACTTGCAGAATCATCGAGCGCCCAGGCAAAAATTGTATCTGGTGTTTTAAAGACAATAAAAGGCGCCCTGGATTCCATCAGCAATGCATCGGGAGCGGTTCTGTCAGGGTTTGCCGTAATTGACGGAGCTGTAAAGACCGTTACCGAAAAGGAAAACAATATCCGCGATACCATGGAAACCCAGGATGCCGGAAGCAAGGAAATATTGAACAACATGGAAAGCTCTCTTGATATTACCGAAAAAGTGCGCCTCAGTTCCGAGGAAATGCTTACCGGCAGCCGTGAGGTTATCGGCGAGGGACAGCGTTTGGAAGTATTAACTGCTGATCTGACACAGGGCATGAAAGAAATTGTACAAAACCTTAAAGTTATGGATACAACGGTTACCAGAGCCGATGAAATAAGCCGTGAGAATAAAGAAAGCATAGATGTTTTATTGAAGGAAATATCACGCTTCAAATATTAACCCACAAAAAGGAATGCAAAATGTCAGAAAAAACCAGTAAACCCAAATCCAGTGTATTGTCGAAGAGGATTACCATACTCTGTCTTTCGCTGGTGCTTACTATTTCCATTATTTTTACCGTGGTAAATCTTGTAAACCTTGGCAATATTACCAACAGGAATCTGCGTTCCACAGCAGCCCTTACCATGCGCAACCTGAACCTGGATATACACAATGCAATCCTTCCTGCCATGAGCATGATCGTCAATACGGCGGCGCTGGCCCCCAGTATTCAATATTCAGAAATGGAGGCGATTTTTTTCGATTTGATGTCGACCGAACCAACTGTTGGTGAATTGTATTTCGGTTCTGTGCTTTCCCGTTTCGACGGCGGGGTTTTTATTGTCGGTTCCGGACTGGACGTATATAATGTGTTTCCCGATTTTGATCAGGTTGAACGGCCATGGTTTATTCAGGCTGTTCAAAATCCGGGCAGGGTCTTGATCACCGATCCCTATATAGACACGGGGACCAGCAATCTTTGCGTAACTATGGCCTATGCGGTTAGGTACGGGGGCGCCATTATCGGAGTTGTAGGGGCAGATGTTTATCTTGATGTTCTTACCGAAATCGTTACCAGCCGAAAGATAACGGGCGACGGAAATACCTTTATTATTGATAAAGAGGGTTTGTACCTGGTGCATCCCAATAACATTTATATAATGACCGAAAACTTTTTCCAAAGAGAAGGAAGGGAACTTCGGGGGGATATTACATCTTCAACAGATGTAAATATAACGGTTAAGGGAAATACTTACTGGGCATCCGTATCCCTGCTGGATCTGGAGTGGTACATAGTATCTACCGGTACTACAGAAGAGTTTACAAGTGATTTCCAGCGGCTTTTACTGATCACTGTTATTTCAGCCCTTGTATTGTCTTTTATTGCAATTATTGTTTCTTTGCGTTTTAGTAGAATACTTACGAAGCCCATTATCCGCCTTTTTGGTATCTTGAATGTAATTGCCTCGGGGGATCTTACGCAGGAATTTGAAGCAAAGGGCAAAGATGAAATTTCCCAGATGACGCTGTTGTTAAGGGAAACCCAACAGAGTATTAAAAATCTGATATTTAATATTAAGGAAGAGGCAGATGCGTTATCCGGCATCGGAAATGATCTTGCAAGCGACATGAACGAAACCGCTTCTTCAATGAACGAAATCACCGCCTCGGTACAAAGCATTAAGGGCCGTATATTAAAACAGAACGAAAGCGTTGTCGAGACCCATGAGACTTTGGAAAAAGTTGTCGCCAACATTAACGAACTAAATAGTCATGTTGAAAATCAGAGTGAAAATATATCGCAGGCTTCGTCGGCCATTGAACAAATGGTAGCCAACATTAATTCGGTAACAGGAACCCTTGTCAACAATGCCGGCAATGTAAAAACCCTGCTGGATGCTTCAGAGGCAGGCCGCAGCGGTTTATCCGAGGTGGCCGCTGACATACAGGAAATTGCCCGTGAGTCCGAAGGGATTTTGGAAATTAACTCGGTAATGCAAAATATCGCCAGTCAGACTAACCTTCTTTCGATGAACGCTGCAATCGAAGCTGCCCACGCAGGCGAATCCGGAAAGGGCTTTGCGGTTGTCGCCGATGAAATCCGTAAACTGGCGGAAAATTCCGGTGCCCAGTCAAAAACCATTGGCACAGTCCTCAAAAAAATAAAAAGCTCTATCGATAAGATAACCAGTTCTACGCAAAACGTACTCGATAAATTTGAAGCTATTGACTCGGGCGTTAAGCTGGTGGCAGAGCAGGAAGAGATTATCCGTAATGCGATGGAGGAACAGGGTATTGGCAGCAAGCAGATACTTGACGGCATAGGCAATGTAAACGACATAACCCGCGAGGTAAAAAAAGGTTCCAATGAAATGCTCGAAGGAGCGCAGGTAGTAATAAGCGAATGTGAGGATCTTGAAAGGGCAACCGCCGAGATCACATCCGGCATGGAAGAAATGACCGCCGGCGCTGAACACATTAACAAGGCCATGAACAGTGCCAACGATACAAGCAGCAAAAACCGTGATGCCATAAACATGGTGATACAGGAGGTTTCGCGGTTCAAGGTTTAGTTCCACGGCTATGGCAAAGGCCAAAAATATATGCCCGAAACTGGAATTGAAGGTGATGCGTGACGGCGCAAAGCCCTTTCAGTTATAGTTTTAGGCACACATTTTTGCCATAGCCATAGCCGTGGAAAAGCCTCGCTATTGCCAAATTCTCTAAAAAACAGTAAAATAACCATAGTGTGTCAAAAAACCGCCATTTTGAACAGATCTCCGCCTCAGGCAACAGGCAACAGGCAACAGGCAACAGGCAACAGGCAACAGGCAACAGGCAACAGGCAACAGGCAACAGGCAACCCAATTATATCATGTATACACATACAATCATGTCAACTATCCAATAGCACAAAATATTCCGCTCACAGCAAATAGTCATTTTTTACAAAGCATCTTCATTTTCTCATTTGCAAAAAGAGGCGCTAATACCGCCTTTAGATTTTCCGTCTGTAAGGGCAGGCCATGCTCAAAAATTAAAAGGAGTGTTTATGAAAAAATCAATTAAGATTTTTGGGATTATTGCTTTCATTGCGATAATCGGGTTTTTATCAACCGGTTGTGAAACCGATGGAGGCGGCGGCAGCAGCAGCGGTTTTACGGCAGTTACATCCATTACCGGAGTACCAACAACCGGTGAAGTGGGGATACTTATCCTGACCGGAACAATCAATCCGGGCAATGCAACAAATAAGAACATTGTATGGACTGTTGTATCCCAGGGAGGAACCGGCGCAGCAATCGACGGTAGTACTTTAATAACTACAGCAGCAGGAACCGTTGCAGTCAGGGCGACAGTTACTGATGGGCAGTCGGCAGGAACTGATTACTCGCAGGACTTTGCTGTTGTTATCAGCGGAGGTTTTATACCGGTAACATTCATCACTGGCGTCCCAACGGCAGGTACAACGGGCGCCCTTACTCTTGCCGGAACTGTAAATCCCTCAAGTGCAACTAACAAGTTAATTGTGTGGTCGGTTGCAGATGCAGGAACTACCGGGGCAAGCATTTCAGGGAATACACTTACCACAACAGCGGAAGGAACTGTTACGGTCAGCGCAACAATCGCTGATGGACTGGCGGCTGGAACTGATTATACGCAAAACTTTGACATTGTTATCAGCGGCAGTTTTGTACCTGTAACATCAATAACTGATGTCCCAACAACCGGGCCGGTTGGACATCTTACTTTGAGCGGAACGGTAAATCCCGCCGGTGCAACCAACAAAACTATCGAATGGTCGGTTATTAACGCCGGAGCAACCGCCGCAACAGTTAACGGAAGCACTTTGACTACAACAGCGGCAGGAACTGTAACGCTCATGGCAAAAATCGCAAATGGGCTGGCTGGTGGAACTGATTATACACAAAACTTTGACATCATTATCAGCGGTGATTTAATACCCGTAACATCCATTACTGATGTTCCCCTAAATGGTACAGTGGGTATCCTTGTGCTGAGCGGCACAGTTAATCAAAACGATGCAAGCAATAAAAATATTGTATGGTCGGTAATAGACGGGGGAACAACCGGCGCAGTCATTGTTGGCAATACTTTATTGGTTACAACGGCAGCAGGAACCGTAAAAGTTATGGCGACTATTGCAAATGGACTGGCTTACGGAAGTGCCTATACTCAGAGCTTTGATATTTCAATAAGTGAAAGCAGCAGCGCCTTATCGGTAACATTCAGTGGTTTTAACGACGAAACAATAAACCTTACCATGAATACAAATAATGACCTTAGAGAAGGAGATGTGCTGACTGTAAGCGTGATAGGCGCCTATGACCGTTATTATGATTGGTTTTTGGACGGAAACCCTAATGGCGGAGGTGATTACTATAACAGCCGTGAGGTGCATATTGATGAGTATATGTATATTGGTTTCCATACCCTTATGGTAGTTGTTACCAAAGGCGGTGTTCCATATTCAAAAGAAGTAACTTTTAGGGTTGTAAGATAGGAGGCTGGCGATGAAATTACGATCAAATCAATACATTGCATTATTTGCATTGTTTGGCATTTTGCTATTGGCTGGCTGCGATAATGTGTTTTCTCCGATTTCTGCCAACAGCGGGAACCAAGATGGGTTGACCATTAGTGTTTCAGATGAAGGGCAGGGCGCAAGGACATTGTTTCCGAGTGCGGTTTTTACCAAATACGAGTTGAGTTTTGCCGGCCCGGAAGGAAGCACACATCCGCAGGAAACACTGACGGGCGGATCAAATTCCATAACTGTTTACGGTCTTGCCGAGGGTTTATGGACAATCACAGCGGTTGGGTATGTTTTAATTGACGGCATTGAATACGCAGCGGCGCAGGGGAGCCAGACGATAAACATCTTCCCGGGCTCACAGATAATAAATATTCCCATAACGGCAAGCCAGAGCGGGAATGACGGCTTTTTTTCATATTCGGTAACCTTTCCCCCCACTGTGGATTATGCGGATATAGTATTTTATGAATATGGAACGGGGAGAAACGAGCATAATATCGACCTGCTTTCGCAGCCCTCCGGCATGATCGAAAACCTGCCTCCCGGATATTATATTATGAGAATTGAGCTGTCCGACGGGTATCAAATAGCAGGGAAGACGGAAATTGTCCATATTTACTCGAATATGGAAACAAGGGCAGAATATGTTTTTACAGCGGCAGATTTTGTTGAAACCATAACCCTGAGCGGGACAGTAATTGTTGAAGTTAATGGAATGCCGATAAACGAAAATGCAGTTGTATATGCATATAAAAATTCTGGCTGGGGCCATTATTTATTAAGCCGCATAAATATTAACAGTGATGGCACATGGTCGCTGAAAATTGCACCATACACAACCGCCGAGACATTGTTCTTTTGGGTGCTCTGCCACGATGGTCTTGATGAACATTTGATAGATACCGGTGTGAGCAGATCGGTTCTTGATGCAAATATATCCAATATTGAGCTTGGTACATTTTCTTTTATTTTGGACTTTCCGCCTTCCAGCCACACTCCGTTGATAAACAACCAATGGGAAGACGGCGAAATTATTAATCCCGGTGATGAAGAGTGGTATTCTTTTACGGTAACAAGCGGAACGGATTATTATATCTGGTTTAATAATATCACCTTGAATGGAGCAAGAATAAGAGGTTGGTATGATGACGGGACAGAAATATCTGATATAAATTCATGGAGTGGTTTTCAAGCTGTGAAGAATGGTACGGTCTACATCAGGGTTAGGGGATATTATGAAAATTCAACCGGCACTTATGGCATTGTATATAATACAACAGGAATACATCCGCTTTACCTTCCTTCCAATATTACAGCGCTTATAGACAGCCAGTGGGAAGACGGAGAAATTTTTAACTATAACGATGCAGATTGGTATTCAATTGATGTTACAAGCGGAACAGACTATTATATCTGGTGGAATGACCGTATTTTTGGTGATGGAACAAAAACGCTGCAATATGCGCGTGCGAGCGCCTGGTACAGTGACGGAACGGCAATTTTTAATGCTGATTATGACGGATGGAATAGTTATCGAAGTTTTACCGCAAGCATTACCGGTACTGTTTATATAGCGGTTAGCAGTTCATTGCCCGGTTCTACCGGCACATACGGCATTGTTTACAGCACAAGCAGTACCAGGCCAAGCACAATTGTGTTTCCTTCCAGCCACACAGCGCTTACAGACGGCCAGTGGGAAGACGGAGAAATATTTAATTCAGGCGATGAAGAGTGGTATTCGCTCAATGTTACAAGCGAGACAGACTATTATATCTGGTTGAATTACCGAGGTGATGGTATTGGTGATGGAACTAAGGGGCTGCTTCAACCGTATATTAGCGCCTGGGACAGCAATGGAACGGATATTTTTATCAATCAGAACGGCGAATGGAGTAGCTATCAAAGTTTTACTGCAAATATTACCGGTACTGTTTATATCAGGGTTAGTAGTTTATATACCGGTACATACGGCATTGTTTACAGTACCGGCAGTACCAGGCCGAGCACAATTGTATTTCCTTCCAGCCACACTGCGCTTACTGTAAACCAGTGGGAAGACGGAGAAATATTTAATTCAGGCGATGAAGAGTGGTATTCATTTAATGTTACAAGCGAGACAAACTATTATATCTGGTTGAATTACAGTAATGGTGATGGAACTAAAACGCTGGATAATACAAATACGAGCGCATGGTACAGCGACGGAACGGCTATTTTTATTAATCAGTATGCCAACAACTGGGCTTATCCTCTAAGTTTTACCGCAAACATTACCGGCACTGTTTATGTCAGGGTTAGAAGTGATTGGAACACCGGCACATACGGCATTGTTTGCAGTACAAGCAGTACCAGGCCGAGTACCTTCGTGTTTCCTTCCAGCCACACTGCGCTTACGGCCAACCAGTGGGAAGACGGAGAGATTTTTACCGCTGGAGATGAAGACTGGTATTCACTTAATGTTTCAGGTGGAGCTGGATTAACGCAAATGTTCCGTGTCTGGTTTAATTCCGGCGATTATGGTAATGGTGATGGAACAAAAACACTGCAACATTCATCTGTGAGCGCTTGGTACAGTGACGGAACGGCTATTTTTATTGATGCTTCTGGTGGATGGAATAGTTCTATAAGTTTTATCGTAGCCCCTTACAGCACTTACGGGAGTACTGTCTACATCAGGGTTAGGGCCTGGGACCATGGCTCCGACACCGGCACATACGGTATTGTTTACAGTAACAGCAGTACCAGGCCGAGTACCTTCGTGTTTCCTTCCGGCTACACTGTGCTTACAGCCGGCCAGTGGGAGGACGGAGAAATATTTGCACCCGGCTATGAAGATTGGTATTCAATTGATGTTACAAGCGGAACAGATTATTACATCTGGTGTAATGATAGTTTAGAGGGTAAAACGTTGTTTGGAGGAGCGACCGGGGGAAGTGTTGGTGCCTGGTATGGTAATGGGACTGAAATATTTATTAATCAGGATACTAGTGAATTTGCCATACCTCGTACCTTTACGGCAGCATCAACCGGTACTGTTTACATAAGGGTTAGCAGTACATCGAACACCGGTACATACGGGATTGTTTACAGCACAAGCAGTTTAAGACCATTAGACCTTCCAGCTAATATCACCGCGCTTACAGATGGTCAGTGGGAAGACGGGGTAATATTTAACCAAGATGATAGCGACTGGTATTCAATTAATGTTACAAGCGGAACTGATTATTATGTTTGGTGGAATGCCGCCTATGTTGGTGGTGGTGATGGAACAAAAACACTTGTAAATCCATATGTTAGTGCTTGGTACAGCGACGGGACTGCAATATTTACCTTTTCGGATGATGGATTTACCACACCTCAAACTTTTACGGCAGCATCTACCGGTACTGTTTACATAAGGGTTAGCCCTGGTTATTACGGTACCGGCACATACGGTATCGTTTATACGAAAAACAACAGCACCAGGCCGCCGGTTGTGATTGTACCTCCTGTTTTTACACTTTATAATATTAATTCGACGCAACAAGGTGAAGCCTTGGATTGGTTTATTTTTGGTTTATTTCCAGCCGGAACAACAAACGCAGATGTTTTGTCAGATGCTAAAGCACATAAAAATGGAACAATGCCAAGTACTGCTGTTGCTTATGCTGGAGGTGAAACGTCTTCTTTGTCATGGGAGGGAGATCCGCCAAATATAAGCATTTCGTCTACATTGATATCTGCAAGCGATCATATTAGCGCCTGGAATGGATCTGGTCCATATGATAGCTGGGCTTTGGTGTATGATGGCAGTGTCTGGAATGGTTATCGTTTGACAATAAATGTTCAGGGTGATGTTAATATAAGTGCAACAGCTTTTAACAAAATAATAATAGATGAGCCTTGACATTCCCGGTAACCATTAGCTGCATACCAACAGCCCTGCGTAAAGCTGGGCTGTTTTTTTGTGGGGGAATATTCGATCCTCTCTGTTATCTTTTCCTTTTTAGTTTTTAATTTTTTCCTTAGTTCCCGCGGCGCGCACGGCCGGCTAAAGCCGGCCTGCATTTTTGTAAATGATGATTTTTTTGCGCCGGAACGTTTAGAATTTAATCATCTACACCCTTCGGGTGCAGCTACTTGTTACCACTCTCTTGCCGTAAAGCCATCGGGAACATTTATCATAACTGTAGGCTCCCCTTCGGGTCGCGCACTGAGTGGAAGTATTGAATGGTCGCTTCGAACCTCCGGTTCGTCGCTCCCGGCAGTGACACCGGTCTGCTCTATCACGTAAAAGCCAGCCTTGTGGGCGTAATTTCGTACTGAATCGCTCATTATAGCTCCGGCTATTGCTCCCTGAAACTTTCGCATGTCATTTCGTGTATCAGCACGACGGCGTAATATTTCCATGCGGTTTATGTGTTCGTCAACATCAGTATGGTGCGGTTTTGATTTTACCTCTACCACCATGACCACATTGCCGTTTTCCAGCAGTATATCAATTTCTGCAAGACAGCGTCCGTTACCATCATAAATACTGTGGTCAAGAGAGACTTGCTCGAATTTAAAGTCCAAAGCCTTGAATTTTTCTTTTATGTTGGGAGCAACCAGATGTTCAGCCAATTCGCCAAAACGGTTTCCAAGCCTGCTGATCTGCCGGTCGGTCTCCTTCATCCTTCGGTCAGTTTCCTTCATCTCTTCCCTGAGAATCCGTTCGGCTTCTTTCCTCTCCTCCCTTGCTTCCTGCATCTGCCGGTCAAATTCTACTTGCGATTCCTGGAATTTTTTGTCCGATTCCTGGAACATTGTCCAGACTTTTTCAAAAGTTAATGCTTCTGCCATAATATCCTCCATTACAAGATAATAGTAAAAAATTAAAAGGTAAAGTGGACATAACTTTTACCTACAAACTTTTCCCCTATTAATGGCGTGAATATGCTCTGGTGCATTAGTAAAAATCAAAAAATATTTAAAATTTTTGCTATTAGGGTGATATTATTATTTCACCCAAAAATGCCTTTTGGATCACGGCCAGGGCATGATCCAGTTCTTCATAACCTAGGGCATCGGAGAATTGCAGGCGGACTCTGGCTGTTCCCTCGGAGACTACAGGGAAACCGAAGCCGATTGTAAACACGCCTTCGGCCATCATTTTTCGCCTTCGAACCTTGCTTTCCCCTATTAACATATTCTCCCCCTCCGCAAGTTTTTCACTACTTTGGCAATTGCAGAAATATATGCCAAAAAAGGCAACGAAGGCAATGTGCGCCGGCGCACATACCGCGGCGCGCGATTACGGCGTGTCCCCTTACGCAAGTTTTTCACTACTTTGGCAATTGCAGAAATATATGCCCAAAAAATACAATGTAAGCGGTACGCAAAGCCCTACCGGAGGCATGCCCTTACGCAAGTTTTTCCACTGCTTTTGTGATTGCAGAAAGATGCCCAATAAAATACTTGAGGGGTGCCTGTGGCAAAAACGCTGCCCCCGCGCAGTGTTTTTGGCCACAGGCAGGCCCCCCAGAATTATCTTTAGGCATCTTTCTGCATTGCCATAGCCGTGGAAAAACTCCATTTGACAAAACCCCCAAAAACAGTACATAATATGGTAATCAGTTGTACTTGGGAGGGGAGAACTGAAATTGTCTTATTTTACAGTTCGTGGAGTGTCCGGTCTCGTCCTGGCGGGCATTTTATTCACAAATACACACATTATTTCCGCTCAAACGGATTTTTCGCCCGATCCAATAATTGCCGCCGAGCAGGGCATGATTCTTGAGGAGGGCGTTACAGCGGCTATGCCGGCGGGTACATCTACGGGCGCCATTGTCAGAATGGTGCTGACCCTGGCTCTGGCCGCCGCCGCCATTTACGGGGTGGTTTTCTTCATAAAACGCTCTTCCCGGCGTGCCGATGTAAAAGACCCCTTCCTTAAAGTTCTCGCCACCGCCCATCTAGGCTCGAACAGGTATGCCCATGTCGTTGCTGTCGGTACAAGGGCCTGGCTTTTGGGCGCCGGCGATGGCGGCGTAAACCTTATCGGCGAGATTGATGATAAGGACATATTAAACGCAATGTTCATGGAAGATTCCCGGAAAGGCTCCGAAGTCCCCGCCGGCCGTTTTATCAATTTTAAGACCATTTTCAGCCGCCTTGGAATGCCGGTAGATAACAGCGTTCCTGGAGCAGACAATATCCGCAGGCGCCGCGAAAGGCTGAAGGGGTTCAAATGATGATTCAAAACTATGACAATTTCAGAAATGTATGCGTAATAATTTTTTCTGGGGTCCTGTCAGAGGCCAAGAGCACCATGCGTGCATGGCACTCTTGCCTCTGCCACCCCTTGGTAAAATTTTTTCGGCATACATTTCTGAATAAACTTAGTTGTGCATCACTAACGAAAAGGAAGGTCCTGAATTCATTGTTTTTTGCGCTGTTCCTTCTCTTCGTGCCGATTGCGGGGCAGGCGCAGGAGGAGCTTTTTCCTGATATGTCGGTATTGGGTACTACCGATTTACCCACACCGCCGGGGCCGCCTGTAATACCCTTCATCGATCTTACTGTGCGCAATCCGGCTACGGGTCAGGAAGTCGCCTTTTCGCTGCAACTGTTGTTGCTGCTAACAGTCCTTACGCTTGCGCCCAGCATAATTATTCTGATGACAAGTTTTTTGCGCGTCTCCATCGTGCTCGACTTTATCAAGCGGGCGCTTTCGCTGCAGCAGGTTCCTCCCAACCAGGTAATTTTGGGCATCTCCCTTTTTCTTACTGTGTTTATCATGTGGCCGACCCTTAGCACAATTTATAATAATTCGATACAGCCGCTTTCACAGGGCGAGCTTTCCGTGGAGAACGCCTACAGGGAGGCCGAGGCTCCCCTGCGTCTTTTTATGTACAGGCAGATGGGAAACAGAGCCGAAAGCGTCAGGAACATCAGGCTCTTTATGGCCATGCGCGGTCTTGACCGGCCGAATACGCTGGCGGATGTTCCAACCTATGTTTTAATTCCCACATTCATTCTAAACGAGCTGACCGTGGCGTTCAAAATCGGGATACTGCTTTTTATTCCCTTTATCGTTATCGACATGGTGGTGGCAAGCATTCTCATGTCCATGGGTATGATAATGCTTCCCCCTGTTATGATATCCATGCCGTTCAAACTAATTCTTTTTATTCTGGTTGACGGGTGGGGGCTTTTAACGGATCAATTGGTCCGTTCATTTTTATAGGGGCATAGTATGAGTATAGGTGAAGTAACGGATCTTTTACGGCGCGGTGTATTTCAGGTTTTGATTATGGCAGGGCCTCTATTGTTAACTGCTCTTTTGGTCGGCCTTTTTGTTGCAATTTTACAGGCGACCACTTCCATTCAGGAGCAGACGCTTACCTTTGTGCCAAAGGTACTGGCGATATTATCAATGCTTGCACTGCTTGGCGGCTGGATGTTCACATCTCTTGGACAGTACACGATCCAGCTTTTCAGCCAAATACAGAATATGGCGAGGTAAGGCAGGTATTATAAATTGATAGATAACGCTATCTTGCAGAATATTCTTGGATACGGCCCGGTATTTCTCCTGCTGGCCGCAAGGGCGCTTGCCATGATCGAGACGGCTCCGCTTCTGTCATCCGACGCCATTCCGCAGGTAGCGAAAATTTCCCTTGCCGGCCTTGCCGCGTTTGCTGTTATGCCAACAGCGGAGGTTTTTTTCGCGGAAGGCGCCGCGGCCGGTGTTGTTACCCTTCCCGGCGGCGGCCTGAGTGATTTGCGTTATGAGCCATTCAGTTTCAGGTTTTTGCTCCTCATTCTTGGCGAGGGAATAATCGGCATAATTATCGGTTTTTTCCTTACGATTATTTTCGCCGCCTTTTCCACGGCCGGCCAGTTCTTCTCGCTGCAAATGGGTTTCGGCGCCTCAGAAACCTTTGATCCCCTTTCGCAAATTGAAAACCCGCTCATGGGTCAGTATCTTAACATTGTGTCCATGATGGTATTCGTAACCATCGGCGGCTTTCATCAGCTCTTTTTAGGCGGCTTTTGGCGTTCGGTGCAAACCATCAATATTATTTCCCTTATCGAAGGAACACAGCCTGTAGTCGGAATGCTTACGGCCGGACTTTCCAGGCTCTTTCTGGACGCCATGGTTATTTCCATGCCAATTTTGGGTACATTGTTTTTAACATCGCTTACAACCGGCCTTATTTCAAAAGCCGCCCCGCAGATCAATATTCTCTCCGAGGGGTTTCCCATTTCCATAACTGTCGCGTTTCTTATGATATATACATCACTTCCCTTTATGACCGAGGCGTTTTCGCACGTGATTGACTCAGGGTTCAGCAGCATTGAAAGCTTGTATATCCAAATCGGCCGGCAAATTACGGGAGGAAGGCTTTGAAAAGGGAAAAATTAAAAGTTAAAAGAGAAAAGAGAGAAGATGCCCTTTTACTTTCTACTTCCTACCTTTTACCTTTTATTCACTTGCAGTGGTTTGCTGATGAGGAGCCCGATGCACCCGGCAAGACAGAGCCGCCGACCGAGCATAAACTCCGGCGTCTGCGCGAGGAAGGGCAGGTTGTCAAAAGCCAGGAACTGGTCAGCGCCCTGTCTCTGTTCATGCCGGCTTTATTACTTTTATTTTTAGCGCCGTCGATGCTGCGAACCTGTGTAGAGATGATCAGATTTTTTTACACCAGAATTACCGAGTTGGATCCTGTAAAAGACAGAATTATCGCCGTAGTTTTTTTCAGATATCTGGCGACGCTTGCCCTGCCGATTCTTGCCATAGCGGTTTTTTCGGCGCTGTTCTCCAATATTGCGCAGGTCGGTTTTCTTTTTACGACCAAGCCGATAACGCCCAATTTTTCGCGCATTATTCCCAAAATAGGGCAGTTTTTTAAGAGGATATTTTCCATCGACGGGTTTTATAATTTTTTCAAGTCAATTATAAAAATGGCGGTTGTAGGTTTTGTGGCTTTCATTCTGATCCGATCCGATCTGGAAAAGCTGGTGAACATTCAGAAGGCGGGGCTTTGGCTGGGGTTTACCGCCGTCGCTTCGCTGGCGATAAGAATGCTTATCATAATTTCACTTTTAATGCTTGTTCTTGCAATTCCCGATTATATGTTTCAGCGCTGGCGTTTCCGTGAGCGGAATAAAATGTCCAGGCAGGAAATAAAAGAAGAAATGAAGATGTACGAGGCGGATCCGCAGATACAAGGCAGGATTCGCAGCCGGTTCCGCGAACTGTTAAAACAAAATATCGCCGCCGCCGTTCCAAGGGCGGATGTTGTCATAACAAACCCGACCCACCTTGCCGTGGCGCTGGAGTATGATCAAAAATCGATGCCGGGCCCCATGGTTACCGCCCTTGGAGCGGATGAAATGGCCGCCAGGATACGGCAAATTGCCGAAGAAAGCGGTGTGCCACTTGTAGAAAACAAACCTCTTGCCAAAATTTTATACGATGAAACAAATGTGGGGGATTTTATTCCCGAATCGTGCTGGACGGCGGTTGCGACCGTATTGAAAAAAGTCTGGTACTTAAATCTGGAACGGCGGCGGAGGATGAGCGCATAATGAGGAAGATCAATGGCTGATGCAGCGCGTTTGAGCAATGAAGGGGCCGTCCCGCGGAATCCCCTGAAGTTTCTAAAGGATAGTTTTCCCGCCGTCGTTGTAATAACCGCGGTGGTAATGATTGTCCTTCCCCTGCATACGATTATTTTGGACGCATTGATAGCGGTAAACCTGATCTTCTCGCTATTGGTGCTGCTCATCGTGCTCTACACCCAAAAGCCCACCGAGTTCAGCCTTTTCCCGACCATCCTGCTTGTAGCAACGGTGTTTTCCCTGGCTCTGAATGTTTCATCTACAAGGCTTATTCTTACCAAGGGCGGACGTTTTGACGGCAGAATGATCCGGTCATTCTCCAGCTTTGTTGTAGGCTCGGGGGGCAGCGAAGGCATAGTTATCGGTTTTATCATTTTTATTATTATCATTGCAGTGCAGGTAGTTGTTATTACAAAGGGAGCGACACGGGTTTCGGAAGTCGCCGCCCGTTTTACCCTGGACAGTATGCAGGTAAAGTTTATGGCTATTGAGACCGAGTACAGTTCCGGCTCGATAACCGAGGAAGAAGCCCAAAGAAGAAAGGCCCAGGTACAGAAAGAATCTGACTTTTACGGATCTATGGACGGTGCCAGTAAATTTATTTCGGGTAACGTAAAAATAGGAGTATTCGTTACCGTGATAAATGTATTGGGCGGCATTATTATCGGCGTGGCCCTGCACGGTGAGCCCATCGCCTATGCCGTAAATAATTATATCAGTCTTTCCATTGGAGACGGGCTTGTTACCCAATTGCCCGCCCTGTTGGTTTCCACCGCGATGGGTATTGTTGTTACCAGGGCTGCCGCCACAGGCGTTCTTTCGGATCAGGTGGAGGAGCAGATTTTCTCTCGCCAAACAATAGTCTACTGGATTTGCGCGGGGGTGCTGGTATTTCTTTCGGTGCTGCCGGGTTTCCCCTGGTATGTATTGCTTCCAATGGCCGCGCTGGTTGGGTTTCACGGTTATAGAATTAGGCGCAAAAACCAAAGAGAGGCCAGGTTCGACGGAATGATGGCGAAGTCCAGGGAACGGAAGGACGAAAAGACAGCCGAAATTTCCCCGGTGGTTCCGCTGGACTCCCTGTCACTGGAACTCGGCTACGGCCTTATCCCGTTAGTTGACAAGGAAAAGGGCGCGGAGCTTTTAGACAGGGTACAGGGAGTCAGAAGGCAGTCGGCGCTTGATATGGGATTGGTTATTCCCAAGGTAAGAATAATAGACAACATGGTTTTAGAACCTTCCGAGTACTGTTTCAAAATAAAGGGAGTGGAAGCCGGCAGGGGTAAAATACGCATGAATTATTACCTGTGCATCAATCCCGGTACAGTAACAACCGAGATGCCGGGAGAAAAAACGATTGATCCTGTTTTCGGCCTTCCGGCCATTTGGATAGAACCGGAAAAACGGGATGAAGCCGAGCGGCTTGGCTATAATATAATCGATCCGCCTTCGATTATTGCGACGCATCTTACTGAAATAATCCGCCGCCACGGCGCCGACATTCTTGGTCTGCAAAATACCCAGGAAATTCTTAACACATTGCGCAAGGAATATCCGACTGTGGTAGAAGAAGTAATGCGGGAAGGCGCAGGCCTTAGGGTGGTCGAAATACAAAAAATACTTCAGGGCCTTCTTAAAGAAAGGGTGTCTATCCGCAACATGGTATCGATTCTTGAATCCATTGCCGACTATGCCCCTGTTTCCAAGAACATCTGGTTCCTTACCGAAAAAGCGCGGCAGGCCCTGGCCAGCCAAATCTGCAGCCAGTACGCCGACGAAGACAAAAAGCTGCGTGTGCTTACAATCGATCCTTCCCTGGAGCAAAAGCTGATCGACAGCAGGTACGAGACGCCCTCCGGCATTGTATCCGCACTTGATCCGCCGAGCCAAAAGATGTGGATAAGTGCCGTAAGCAGGGCTTATGCCGCCATAAGGGGCAAGGGCTGGTTCCCTGTTATTCTCTGCTCGGAGCAGGCGCGTTTCCTTGTGAAAAATTCCACCTACCGCGAATTGCCGGATTTGGCGGTTTTGTCCGTTCACGAAATTGTGCAGGATATCAAGCCCGAAGCTGTCGGTGTAATCAAGCTGGAAAGTCAGGAAAAGGCGGAGTAAAAAATGGAAATGTTTGTTGAACAGGGGGCAAGCCGCCGGGATTGCGAAATGAAAATCGCGGAAAAATATAAAAGGCCTTTCCATATCTGGAGCGAGAAAAAAGTAAGAATCGGCGGCTTTTGGGGGCTTTTTGCCAAGGACGGGGTTGAGGTTGAATTTTATTTTTCACCCATAGTAAATAAAACATTTCAGACCGGAATTCCTGTTTCGTACCAGGGCGGCGATTATTACCCGCGGCAGCGGCAATATACCGGCGAACAGGTGACACGTAACGCTGCCATTGATTTCGAAGAAGAGAAAAAAAGGGTGCTTGCGGCGGCAGGCAAGGACATGTCAGAAATTCAGGCGGCCAAAGAAAATGCGCAGCAGCAGATTCTTGACTCGCTTAATGAAATAAAGGAAAAAATGGAAATAACGGGCCGGAAAGAAGAGCATCCGGCCATTGTGCAGGCCAGACAACTTCTTAAACAGAATGATTTTTCCGAAAAGTATATAGACGAAATGATTGAAAGGCTGCGCAGGGAACTGCCCCTTGATTCTCTGGACGACTTTGATCTGGTTCAGGACAAACTTCTTGAATGGATTGGAGAAAGCATAAGCATTTACAGGCAGGTAAATCAAAAACGCGGAAAGGCAATGGTTCTTATCGGCCCGACCGGAGTGGGCAAGACAACCACGATTGCCAAACTCGCGGCAATCTTCGGCATCGGCAATTCTGAAAGACAGGCCATTTCGGTGCGAATGATTACAATCGACGGTTTAAGAATTGGAGCCAGGGCGCAGTTGGAGTCTTACGGGAACATTATGCAGATTCCTGTTTCCTATATGGACAACAAGCTGGAATTAAAAAAAGAGATAGCCCTGCATTCCGCCGATACCGACCTTTTTCTTGTGGATACAATCGGCAAGAGCCCGAAAGATTTGGCGAAATTAGGTGAAATGAACGAGCTTCTTGCGGGCTGCGGAAAAGACGCGGAAATCCATCTGGTTCTTTCGGCAAGTACCAAGACAAGCGATATCGAGGTTATTTTAAGGCAGTTTGAGCCTTTTAACTACTGCTCGGTTCTTCTTACCAAAATGGACGAGACCAGCCACATAGGCAATGTTATTTCCGCCCTGGCTGAAAAAGGGAAACCGGTCTCTTATATAACAGACGGCCAAAAAGTGCCGAACGACATAAAAAAGGCAACTGTTATACGTTTTTTAATCAATCTTGATGATTTTAAAATAGATCGTGAAAAAATGGAAAAACGCTTCCCATGCGGAGAAGCTGATCAATTTCATTGGAGTTAGATGATGGAAGATCAGGCAGAGAATTTGCGGGAGATTATGAGACAAAAGAAAGATACGGATGCAGGGCCGCAAGCCGGCGCCCCGAACAATAAATCCGGTTCCCATAACGAAGATATTCCCCGGAAAAAATCCCGTATTATCACCGTTACTTCGGGCAAGGGAGGCGTTGGTAAAACAAATCTTTCGGTGAATATGGCCATTGCATTTGCAAGGTTGGGGAAGAAAGTCACCGTTATGGATGCCGATCTGGGGCTGGCCAATGTCAATGTAATGCTGGATATGATCCCCAAGTATAACCTTTATCATGTTATTAAAAAACAAAAAACTATCCGGGATATTCTTGTAGAAACCGTATACGGTATTTCCATTGTTGCCGGAGCTTCGGGTTTTTCCCAAATAGCAAACATGAGCGAAGAAGATCGCAGGGATTTTATTAATGAGCTTGATATGCTTTCAAGCGCCGATATCATCATTATAGATACAAGCGCCGGCGTGTCGTCTAACGTCCTGGATTTTATCGCTGCCGCGGATGATGCGATTATTATTACCACTCCCGAGCCGACGGCAATTACAGATGCTTATGGTATAATCAAGATAATCGCAACTGAATATGATACGCTTAACATTGGGCTTAAACTGGTAATAAACCGGGCAAAGAGCGCCGCCGATGCGAAAAGCGTCGCCGACAGAATGATTGGCATTGCCGGTCAGTTTCTTAATTTAAGGGTGGATTATTTGGGTTTTATTTATGATGATTTTGCCGTTTCAAACGCTGTGCGCAGGCAAAAGCCCTTTATGGTACTGGATCCGAAATGCAAGGCGAGCATTTGTATCCAGCATATTGTTGAGCGCATGGAAAGGAACAAGTCATCGGATACAGCCGGTTTCGGCGCCATTTTCCGAAGGCTGTTTGGACGCAATAATGTTCTTTAGGTATCACGGGGAGGGCTCTTGATAAATATCAGATTTGGCTTATTAACCGGCCTGGCAGCGCTTGTCATTTCCTTTGCTGTTGGATTATTAAGCGGTGCAAATATTTTTTATATAATTATTCGGGCTCTGATCTTTGCTGTTGTTTTCTTCGGGCTCGGGTTTGGCGCCCGGCTGGTAACATATAATTTTTTCCCTGATCTGTTGTCCGTAGCCAATGAAAAAGAACAGGATACACTTACGCTCCCGGGTTCTCGGGTAAATATTACCCTGGATAATAACAAGGGCTTTGCCCTGCCTGAAATGTACAAAAACAGGGATAACCCCGAGGAAATCGGTGATATTGCGGATATTACAACCGGCTCTATGGCGTCTGTTTCTGAATTAAGCGAAATATCCGATGAAGGTATAGACCTGAACAGGGAAGATGTTTATACTTATGGGGGGTACGGCGCTGCAGGGGGCCAAAATGCCATTCCGGGCGGGGATGGTCAACACACTGCGCCGGCTTTTACTCCAAGTTTTGGGAGTGATGTTTCGGGTTTGGGAGGGCTGCCGGATTTAGACGCATTAGCAGGCGCTTTTTTAACCAATGCCGGAAAAACGGAGTCTTCGTCTCTTCTTGAGACACCCGGTCCGGTAAGGAGTCCTATGGGGAACAAGCCGCAGCCCATGAAGGGTGATTTTAACCCCAAAGAGCTGGCAGAAGGTTTGCGGACAGTATTAATAAACGATAAGTAAAAAGGAAAGACAGTTGGGAATACCGGGACAAATGACAGAAGAAGAACTCTGGCAGCAGTACCGTAAAACGAGGGATGCTGGAATTCGCGAGGCCTTTATCAAGCAGTATGCTCCGCTTGTGAAGTATGTAGCCGGTAAGGTCGCCATTGGAATGCCCAACAATGTAGAGTTCGATGATCTTGTAGGGTTCGGAGTTTTCGGCCTTATTGACGCAATAGATAAATACGATCCCGATAAAAATGTAAAATTCAAGACTTACGCTGTTACGCGCATACGGGGTGCCATTTTTGATGAACTGCGTCTTATTGACTGGGTGCCACGTTCTGTAAGGCAAAAAACCCGTGAAATAGAAGCGGTAATATCGGCGCTGGAAGCCCAGCTCGGCAGAACCGCCACGGATCAGGAAATAGCCGGCGCGCTGGGCATGGACGAAACCGAATACATGAAGGTTATTCAAAAAATATCGGGAACATCAATTATTTCCCTGAACGATCTTTGGTATTCGGGTGATGAAAACGACAAGGTTTCCATTGGAGACAGCATAGAATCTCCTTCAAGCTATAACCCCGATGTTATGGTGGTAAACGAAGAAATTCGCAGGGTCATTGTCGAAGCGATTAATGAACTGCCGGAAAAGGAAAAGAAGATTCTCGTTCTTTATTATTATGAAGACTTAACACTGAAAGATATAGGAAAGGTGCTGGATGTTACCGAGTCAAGGGTATCCCAGCTTCACACAAAGGCAATACTGCATCTACGATCTAAATTAACGAATATACGCAAAGGCATAGTATGATTGACTTTGCCAGGTTGCAGGAAATTGTAAAAGAAAACCTGGAACAGGATCGGGCAATACGCACAGTCGAAATGTCCGGCCGCACTCTGGAAGAGGCGCTCAGCGGAGCCGCAAGCCTGCTTGATATTCCTGTCCGCCGGCTTGAATACGAAATAATCGAAAAAGGTTCAGCAGGGGTTTTTGGATCCGGAAAAAAAGAATGGAAAATACGCGCATACGAACGCCTTTTGGTTAAAAAGAGAAAAGCGGAAGATGATCTCCTCTCCGATGAATTTGCCGCTTTTGCACCTGTTGTTGAAGATAAGGACGGCGGCTCGTTTGTACAGCTTAGATACGAGGGAGCATTCCTTAAAGTTACACCTCCTGTCGGCAATGGCAAGAAGGTGTCAGAAGAAATTACCATGAAGGCGGTAGACATAAGAAAGCTGGAGAATGTGGATATCGATTTAGTTAAAAAACTTGTGCATGAAGCATCCGGCAGTTATGTGAAAATAGCGGATTTTGAGCACCGCCCGGAAAATGACAGCATGGTAACGGTGGAAATCCAGGAAGGAGAAATGAAAGCGTTCATACAGGTTCTTCCTCCGGGCGTTGGCGGTTGTGATATAACCGCTGAAACATATATCAGTATATGTAAGCAGCATAGAATATATCATGGAGTAAAAGAAGATTTTTTATTTGATTTTGCCGATAAGCCTGTTTACAGGGAAAGGGTGGAAGTAGCTGAAGGAACAAGGCCCGTCGACGGCAGGGATGCCTATATACAATATAATTTTGAAACCGATCAGAACAGAATTCGGCTGCGTGAAGGAAGTAACGGCCGTGTAGATTTTAAGGAACTTAACATTATTCAGAATGTGGTTCAGAACCAGCCCCTGGCGCGAAAGATTCCGCCGGAGGAGGGAACCCCGGGCAAGACGATTACAGGAAAAATGGTACCTGCCAAATCCGGCAAGGAAACCACCCTGCCTGTCGGCAGCAATGTGCATGTCGGAGAGGACGGCATCACCATTTACGCGAGCATTAATGGACAGGTTTTACTGGGAGGGGGCAAGGTTAATGTTGAGCCTATTTACACGGTTGACGGCGATGTAAATCTAAAAACAGGAAATATAATATTCCTTGGTACTGTAATTATCAATGGAAATGTGGAAGACGGCTTTTCTGTTAAGGCAGCAGGAAATATCGAAGTAAACGGAACTGTTTCCAAGGCCGAGCTTGATGCCGAAGGGGATATAATTATTCACCAGGGGATTAATGGTAAAAGCGGAGGTAAAATACGCGCAGGAAGATCCATGTGGTCGCGTTTTATAGAAAACGCATCTGTGGAAGCGGGTAACATGGTAGTAGCGTCTGACGGTATTATTAATTCCCAGGTTACCGCGGTTAACCGCATCATCTGCCAGGGCAAAAGGGCTCATATAATGGGAGGCCGTCTGCGCGCCCGTGAGGAAATAAACGCAAAGGTACTGGGGAATCCTACCAGCGGAACCGAGACCATTTGTGAGGTCGGTTATGATCCGGAAAGCAAACTTGAACTTGAACGTCTTATTGCCCTAAGGGACGGACAGGAAAAAGAACTGGAAGATGTAAAGCTGAATTTGCAGACTCTTATCAATATAAAAAAACAGCGCAAATCCCTCCCTGAAGACAGGGAAGTATATCTTCAGGAATTGATGGATCGCCGTAATTTACTGATGGCAGACCTGAAAAAGTCTGAAGAAAAAATACTTAAAATTCAGGAATTCCTGAACGAACTAAAGGTACGCGGCCGCATTTCCGCCTCATCAAAGGTTTACCCCGGTGTAAAAATCGTAATCCGTGATGTTAAGGAAGATGTGCGCACCGATTACCGGGCTGTAACTTTTATTCTGGAAAACGGGCTTATTCGGGTAACAAAATACGAAGAACCCAGCGATGAAGTAAAAAAGGGACCGGATGGCTATACAACCAATTGACCTTCAAATTCTTTTTACCCAGGTTGACAAAGTCGGGAGGACTCAAACTGCACAGCAGGAGGGTCAGGCGGTGCAGCAGGCAATCCAGGGCGCGCAGCTTCAGAGGAAAACCGAAGAACTGATTCAGGAAGTAAACGAAGCGCAGGATTCCGGGGACGGAGCTCAAAAGGTAAATGACCGTAAACAGCAAAGTCAAAGTGGAGGCGGCGGAAAAAATGAAAAAGATCATGATAATAACGGTGATGGTGGTGGGGATCAATCTTCAGTATTTTTTGATCCCCTGCTGGGTAAAAATATTGATATAAGCCTTTGAGGTAAAATGAATATTAATTTGTTTATTTCTGCGTTCAGTATGATTTTTTGCCTCTTTGTTTTTTTCTACGTTAAATGGTATATAAAGCGGCGTACTTCCGCAGAAGAACTTCTCGGTGAGTACCGCTCCGAAGTGTACAGGCTTATCGCAGAAATTGATGCGGCTACAGACAGGGATTCCATGCTGGTAGAGGATCGCATAAAAACGCTTAACGCTCTTTTGGAAGATACCGACAAGCGCATAACGGTTTATCTGCGCGAGCTTGAGCGCAGCCGCTCGGGGCAGGCTCTTTACAACAATCTGGGGCAGGGTATACGATCGGCATTGCGCATTCCGCCGGCTGCGGGTGGTGAAAACACGTCACGTCCGGAATCCCAAAAATGGCCGGAGCTGCTGCATGTACCGGTTCAGCCGGCGGCGCAGATACCGCAGGCAGCAGGGCCGGCGCAGACATTACAGCCAATGCCGACGAAGCAGCAGATTCGCGTTCAAGTTGCGGATTTGGCTGCCCAGGGTCTTTCCCCGGGTGAAATAGCCTCCCGTCTGGATTTAAGCCTTTCGGAGGTGGACTTGGCTTTTAATCTGCTGGAGGCGGTAAAGGGGAGTCAAACTTAGCGGCGGCCCGTGGGGTAGCCATTATCAAATATATGTGATAGCATTACTAAAGGAGTTTTTAATGAGCGTAAGAGCAACAGAAAGACTTATTGGGGATTTGGTAGCCGTATCGGCGCTTCCCAATGGCCCGCAAATGGTAGTCCAGGCTATCGAAGAGGAAACAAAGATAGTCGTTACGTCGTGGTTTTCGGATCATAATGAGTATCAGGAAGGTTATTTTCCCGCAAAAGCCCTTGATAGGGTAGAGCCGGAAAAAGCCAAAAAAACGACCAAACCAAAAAGCGGCAAAAAATAAGGCTGACCGGCGGGACCTGAAAGTCTTGCGCAATATGCTGCGGAATTCAGGTTCACAATGTTTCAGGTATTCTCATCTCGCCCAAACGCGGGTGATCACTATTCTCAGGAATCGTCCAGCCGTGGTAGTCGGCCACCCACTTCACTACAGCAAGCCCCGGATATCCATAAGATTGAAAAATTGAATTGACAATTTTATGAATAGGGATATAAAGCTCTTAATTATAAAAACCTGTGAAAAAAGCGAGGGTATGGAGTTGTCAACTTCCGCATGCAGCCCTCACCAGGAGAAATCTCAAGCATAACCAAAAATGCTCTGCTTTTAATGTATTCTAAAGTATTTTGGGGAAATAAGCCAAAAATAAAAAGACCAGATTATATTATATTTATCGGTAAAAATCCTTTTTTATAGAAGTTAAAGCTGAAAGTTTTTATAAAAATGATACTTACACAATTGATAAAGATGTTTTAAAGGGACTAAGTGCATTAGAAGAGCAATATAATATAAAAGTATTACTGGCAATAACAAATATTGTAGCGCCTAAGCCGGACTTGCCGTTTTTCAGGCAGGCTTATAAGGTGGCTCGGAATTGTCAGCCATCGACTGCCAATAATTCCGCCTGTTAATATATGCAGTATGCATTTTATTCCTGCGTTCTGCAAGCC
>Ga0099364_10000157_pt1 | contig 114993 bp, 86 predicted proteins | sample TergutTh196P3_FD_73070 | JGI IMG/M metagenome (GOLD analysis project Ga0099364, IMG submission 73070) | Microcerotermes parvus P3 segment gut microbial communities from Pointe-Noire, Republic of the Congo - Th196 P3 | ecosystem: Host-associated > Arthropoda: Insects > Digestive system > Gut ...
GTCCCTTTGCGTATTGTTCTCTTTCCCGAACCAGCCGTTGTCCTCGTTGTAGTTGTACAGCATTGCCATCAAGGGGTTCCAGCCGCCGGGCTTTTCCCAGCTCGTCGGGTCGATGCCGAGCGCGGTCAAGGCGACGATCACCTGTGCGCTGCTCTCTGTGCTGTTTTCCACTGATCCGCCAAAGCCCGCAAAGCCGCCCTTGTCGTTTTGTTGGCTTTGCAGCCAGTCAAGGGCATCATCAACAGCCGCGTGTACAGTCGCGCTTGTCTGATAGTAAGGCGCGAGGGCTTGGATCGCCATTGCCGTGGTATCCACGTCTCCGATTGTCCCCGCAAGTGCCCAAGCTCCATCGCCAAGCTGTATGTCGAGGATGTCAAAGATATAGCCAGTTATTGTCTCGATTTCTTCATAGTTGCTGTTATATGATGTTGTGATAGTGCCGCGCTTGTCGCTGTCATAGGGTTTGCTGTTCAACGCGAGAAGCGCATATATGTCGCCGTTGACCGTGCCGAAGGTCAGCGCATCCATCCTTGCGACGAGGTCTTGGGAAACACCGCCTCCGTCTGCGCCTTTGTAGTCCGAAGCGTCGATGCCGAGCGAGGTCAGCGCGAGGATGATACGCTCCAGATCAGTCTTGGACGTTGTTCCGCCTGCGTTGTTTGCCAATGCGGTGTCAAGCGCAGTTAGGTATGCCGACTCGAAGCTGCTGCCCATTTTGCCGCTGCGGGCGAGGGCAAAGGCCGCCCACTCGCCATTTACGCTGCCTACGCCGGGCGTGGTGGCTGCGATGGTATCGAGCGCGCCGTTCAGAGCCTGAGTATATGTCACCTCCGGCAGCGGGTCGACGATACCTAATTCTGCTTCTGCGGCGATGAGCTTCTCATAGGCAGACTTGTACGGATCAAATGTGCGGAACAGATGCTGCGCATATGCTGAGTTCCACCAGCGCATAGCGTTATATGCCGCACGGGCCGCTATGACATCCGCTTCTGTCGAACTGCTTGTAATGGCTTCGCAAAGCGCCAGAGCCTTTATCACGTCCGCATCGCCTGTGAAGTCTGGTGCTAGGCCCCAAACCGGATTGCCGCCTTCGCCCCAGCCCGAACTGAGCCAATCGGTCTCGGTGGCCCAGCCTGTCTCGGCAGCCAAGCCGTCCATGTTGCTTGGACCCCAGGTAATCTTGTCGCCGTAACTGCACCGCCAACTTGATATGCCGAGGTTTGCGTAAAAGCCGTTGACCGTGTACTGCAATCTGCCGCTCTGTCGCCCGCTGATAATGCCGCTTCTGGGCAGCGGTTCGCCTGCAGAGAAGGTTTTGCTCGGCGTCACTATCTCGGTTTCCAGGTATCCGCTGGTCAATTCGCTCTCTGTGAACAATCGTCCCCCGTAGCCGTTCACCCAATAGCCGAACACGTTGTTGTTTATGTCTAAATACCAAAAGCCCTTTTCGCTGGGATATACCTGTTCCAACGCCGCCCTCATAGCCGTTTCCTGTGAAATCTTATCGGGCACACGGACGAGCATCGATCCACCGCCAAACGACACGGTGATATATTCCGCGTTCGTGCCGTTTATATAGCCTTCGATCATGGTTCTGGCTTTTGCGACGGTCTCTGCGACGGGCTTACCGCGCAGCGTGATGTCGTCGTAAGCCTCTTGGAGGGCTATGTCAATGAGCGCGCGCCATTTCAAGTTTTCAAGCGTCCTGAACTCGTCCCTCAACTCGTTGATTTCAGGTATTTTCGGTATTCCGTCAAAAGTTTGATAGACAGGTTCGATACCGGAGAGCTCAAATCTGACCGTGAGGTATTCGGCGTCGGGCATTTCGAAATATAGGCAATGCCTGAAATGCTTTCTGCTAAAATATTCAGGCGTTAAAATATGATAAAACGTCGGATCACCAAATCGTCCCGCCTCGCTATATAACACGACATCGGTTAAATCCAGAATCGGTTCAACAGTACCGGCTCTTGCTTCAGCTTCTCCACAAGGATACACGGCAATGCTCATATAATGCCCGCCATATTGACCCGGCACCGCATACTCCGCGTATTCTTCCGTCGTACCGCCCCAGTTTTGCAGACCGCTCAGCCTCAGATCGCCGGTGATTTTCCAGCTCACTTCAAACCTAGCGGTTTGGCCCGGTTGAGGCTTGTAATGGGTGCCATCCGGCCAGCTAATTGCATGAGCGCCAAGAAAAGTATCCGGGCCGACTAACGCTTCCGGCTTAATATAATTACTTACACCGGGAATTGTGACTTGGCGCATATTACGGTATGGTTCGATATATAGGTCATGAAACAGCCATGTGTCTTCCACATCCAGCCAGACCCGCATCGGCTCGAACACGGCGCGGTAGGTCATATCTTGGTCTATCGTGACCGTTATTGCCTTTGTCGTCCAGTCCGTATCCGGGACTACTTGGAAAGCCGAGTCATCGGTTATGTCCAGCCCTTCGGCACATTCCCAATGTTTAAGGGCATACTCGATATCGGGCACGGCGGTGAGCTTCCATATATTGCTCAATTCGTCAGTAGCTGTAACACTGCCATATGCCGACTGACCTTCCATAACCAAAGCAGTTAATTTATATTGACTCCCCGCTGTATCAAATATCGGCTCAACAATTACATCTGCACCTGGATCATAACATACAATAACGCCACCTAAATGTGAACCACCGTGTATCCATTGGTTGCCTGCATCACCATACCAGCAAGCAAAGCTATAATCTGGTTGGAATACATTGCCATGAATATCTTTTGAATAGGTGGTGCTATCAGACCCTATAGTAATTTTCCAGCCTGACAAAATGTATCCGTCGGCAACATTGGAAATAATAGCTCCGCAGATATCTGTCGTAGAGCTCCATGTAGTATCAATTGCACCGCTTACATGGCTTTTTTCAGTACTATCTACGGCCCAAGTTCCAAGGATTGTTTTGAACTTGACGTTCGCGTCACCACTATCTGCGGCAGTATATTGAATAGCCAAGTTTTGACCTGCGGCAAAAACGGTAACCGCAGGTAACAGTGATAAGCACATGATAGTGGCTAACAAGACAGAAAGAAATTTCTTGAACATAAACTAAAATGGGCGATTGCGGCCGCAATCGCCCTCAGATTTTTGTTCACTCGCGCCAGAGGGCGAGGGGGGCGGCCGCAAAGCCCTTACCCCCTTTCGGTATTTAGATTGTTGTGCTTGTTGCTATTGGTATATATACAGCCGATTTGCGTCGTCGCCAAAGACGAGATATCCGTCATCCGATGCAAAACCCTGTGGTGCGAATGTTCCGTTCGTTATGGGATTCCAGACAATGCTTGCGCTTGCCGCACCAGGAACATAAGTGTAGCAATACGCATTATGGTTTGGAACGGGAGTTGTATCGAACGAGTGATCCGCATTCGTTGTAAAGTATATATAATCAATGTGGGCAGGCACAGGACCCGTAGAAATACTGTATACAATCGGCGAGGACGTTACCGAGTCGCCAGTGTAGATGGTAGCTACCGAAGTCAACGTGCCACCGCTATACGTGAACGCCTGTACTGACCCGGCTACATTGTTGTTGAGTAAAGGAAGATAACTTGACCCGGTATAGATTATGCCATTACCTGAAACGACCGGCGTCGAAACTGCACCTTGTACACCTTCAACGACTGTGGAAGCTATACTGCCCGCCCCAATCAATGTCGATATCGGAGTAGCGGCAAGATATCCCGGTCGGCTTGCTGGGCCCGCATAGGTTCTGAATGTGAGATACACATTCGTGCCGTCGGATGCTATGCTGGAACGAATTTGTGGTGACAACGAAGATGGCATTGCTTTTGTATCCGCATTAGGATATGTCGCGGTAGCAAAAGCTCCGTTGGCAGGACGGATATAGAGCCTACCGCTGTCGCTGCCGAACACCATGTAGTTCGTGCTCGGACTGCTGGGAATGGACACCGAAGCCGCGCCTGCCCAATAGAAGTCGTCACCGATGTTGCCGCTGTTTGGGTAGTTGACACTTGGCGTATATTTGATAGGCGATCCACTTCCAGCGTACTGATAGTAGCTGCGGTCACCCTCAAAGATGCCCCAATAGATATTGCCGCTATTGTCGTAGCCGATTGGGGTATTCGCCTGACCATAACCGGTGGCTATGAAAGTAGGAGCAATTGGAGTGCTGCTGACATTGACAGACCACAGGTTCCAGTGAGAAATAAGGAACTCGATGCTAGTGGCTGTCAAATTGTCGCTGGTACCATTGTTAACCGTTAAGGTCACATTATATATACCTGGAGGGATGAAATTCTGCGGGCTGCTGTTGTTGTACAGCGTCCAGTTGCCGCCATAGTATTGGGTCGTGCCAAGGCTTATCGATGCTCCGCCGCCCACGGGTGTCAACGTAATTGTGCCTGATAGAGTTCCATCAAATAAGTAATTAGGATCGTTTATATCCGTCGCGAGCTGTGGCTCCCAGTAGCCGTTGGCAGGGATGGTGAGTCCACTATATGTGATTGACGTGGTTGCGTTCTGGGGGAAACTGAAGCCAGCGCCACTTACACCTGCACCTGTCCAACCTGCCGAAGTGGTGCCGGGCAACTGATTGGTGAAGTAGGTAGTAGCCGCATACAGTGTGCTGCCGCTCAAATACGGAGTCGACAACTGGGAAACGTTGTTTGCGGTACCATCAAGTGTAATGTTTGTAGTGGCGCCTGTAGCCAGTGTAGAAATAGCCAATTGCGCGCCGTTTGCGCCTCCGTTATAAAGGGTATAAGCGTACCCATTGCTAAGAACGGGGGTTACGTCTACGCCTGTCCATGCGCCGTTGTTCGGCAATGATACAGGGATTGGCTGGGTATAGTCGGTATTCCCGTATGCGTCCGTTCCATATCCCGTGACCAAAAGTGGATTTGATGCCGGCTGTGTCGCTATGATGCCGTTGTTGGTGTTCGTGTTCTGGAAACTCGGCCACGCCGCGAATACTGTGCCAGCCATGCCCAAAACGAGAACGATGACGAGGATGATTGCCAGTGGTTTTTTCTTAAATAGTTGCATTTTCATAGTCCTTTCGTTTTTTTAGATTGTGATTTCATACTCTCTTTGCTCCCTGCGCTTTTGTCCATGCCTGCAGCCATCAGTCGGAAGCCATTCCGATGTGCTGCTTTATTGTTGTCTGCTTCCATATATGCTCACCACCTCCGTTTCCTCCGTCTGGCGTATCATTGCACCGTGTTTGCGCTTTTCACGTGCGTTCATCAACGCCAACTCATTTGTTTACATTCGTCTTCGCAGAATCGTCGTCTGCTCTTCTTGATACCACCGCGATAACCGGACTTCGTCTAGATAGTATTATGCCCGTTTTCTCAGCCCGTATTTGCGGATATACATATATCGCCGCTAAGTGATCAATTCTGTGGTTACCTCGACCAGTACAGGCAAACTGTTTTGCACTTTAACTCTTGCCTCGCCTTCGTCGATTTCGCGCAGTATTTCAATCAGTTTGCGTTCTTTGCTTGTTACGGCGATACTCTGTCCGTTTTCCTGTCTTGCGTTATTTCGCTCAATATTTCCCATCATAGCCTCCAACTTCTGCATGTCCCCGGTGCAAACAAAAACCGGAGCCAGCTTCGCAATCGCGCCCCTGCATAATGCAGGGATGCCATTGTTTCAGCGTGCTCCGGTTGTTCCGATCGCGCGCGTGGACGGTGTTATCGTCCTTTGAGCAGCGTTACTGCCCCTTCACATCTTTATTGACTTTTTTTTCTTCCATCATGATTATCGTATAGTTCCTTATGATAACTCGTATCTGTCCATATTTGAGCTTCCTAAGTGCTTCGAGCAGCTTGCGCTCTTGCTCGGCAATCATCATCTCCGCCATATCAGACCTGGAACCGCTATGCTGTTTTGACAGTTTTGCTCCACTCACAGCGGAAACACTTCCTTCCAGTCGAGTAAAACATAAAAAGCCACGACAATCATTTCTGATAGTCATGGCCGTATTCCCATCGACATTCGCCGGAACAAGCATCCTTGTTCAAGCATCCTCGTTCAAGCATCCCCTCAAGCTCGTCTCCCGACTTACGCAATTCCGGAAACTATTTCAGTTTCCACGTCTATACTTCAGCCTTCCCAGATCCGCTTGCGCGAAACCAGTGACCGGCTTTCGCCACGAAATATAGCCTCAATACGTTCACGGTGCCGTTGTTTGGCATTTCAGCCGCACACGTTCCGGATTCTCACCGGATTCCATTTATCCACTCACGCAGCATGACCGATTGACCTGCAAGGGGCTTTAGCCGCGTTCGCGCTAGAGTTAAATTGTCCCATTTTGAATCACTTCATGATTTGGATGGGGGTTTGAAATAAACTTTTACTAAACCTTTCGGCTCATGTTTGTTTGTTGGAAATTTCAAACTTGCGCTGATTGTATATGACAAAATCTGAAATGTCAACAGAATTTTTCGCTTCTTTGAAAAAAAATTTTGCGCCGTAAAATGAAAAGTTAAAGTCTATTAATCGAAAAGCGTATCAGACGTTAGTCTGTCGCATATCCTATATCATAATCCTATATCCTAACCCATCGCCACTTCGCAGGTTTTCTTGTGGAATGCTATGCCGTATTTGTGTACCCGTGAATAGCCCTCGGTTTTCAGGTTGTGGAGATATGACTTTTCTTCTATCTGCTTCAGAGCCTTATTGGCTTCTTCTTTCAGGTTGTCGGATTCGTTTTTCAGGTGCTTATACTCCACAACTATGGCTGCGGCGTTTTTGTCTATGGGTTTAATCAGGCAGTCGGCTCGACCTTTGCCCCTTTCTTGGTTTGAATATACGGTGTATCTGCCAGAGCTCGCCAAGAGCATCCCGTATATGAACAAGTGGTAGCTGTTTTCTCTTATGAGGTCAAGGCTGCTCGGGTTGTTCAGAATGTGAACATGGGCGAAATTGAATATTTGATTGAATTTCAATTACATGATATTAACGAAGTGGGAGAGTTCGAAAACCTATATTTGTCCGCGGGATTACCCCAATCAGGTCCCACTATCACATATTCACTCATTAGATTACTAAACAGCATAACAGATGGCATTGTTGCAGCTGTTATCATATTGATAGGAATTTTACTGGTTGCCATAGCTGCCTTATGTCTACGCTTCAACTTGCTGGCTGCCGTTGAGGAGGATTATAGGGAGATAGGGGTAATGAAAGCCATCGGTATTAGCAACAAAGATATCAAAAAACTCTATTTGGCAAAATTCGATTTCATTGCTGCAATTGCCTGTGTCATCGCTTATATCATTTCATTATTCATAAACAGCGCATTTACAGCAAATATAGCTTTGTACATGGGAAGCTCAGACAAAAGCTTTTGGAAAAATCTACTCCCAGCGCTTGGAGCTGGAATCGTTTTTGTGGCAGTGGCTGCTTTCTGCCGTTTGATACTAAGGCGTTTTCGTAGTATCTCGGCTACCCAGGCAATCCGCATAGGGGTTTCGCCAAACAATGGTAAAACACAAAAAAGACTTGAATTATCGAAAAGCAGCTTTCCAAACGTAAATGTTTTTCTCGGTGCAAGGGATGTAATAGGTCGCTTTAGTGTATATGGCTTGCTGTGCTTCGTCTTTGTTATATGCACATTTTTGATGCTTGTGCCTCTATGTACTCTGAGTACAGTGGAATCGCCAGAGTTTCTGACCTATATGGGTGCGGCAAAAAGCGACATTCGTATTGACCTTTTATACGATGGAGAAATGGAACAAAGATACGAGCAGATGATTGACTACATTAGAAATGATGATGATATTGAAAAATATGCGGCATTTCTAGCAAGCAATTACAAAGTGTTAAGCGATGATGGAGCTTACGAAAACATACGCATAGAAACCGGTGATTTCACGATATTCCCGCTGGAGTTCTTAATCGGAGCAGCTCCGACAGACGAAAATGAAATTGCTTTATCTGTTATGAATGCTGAGGAATTGAACAAAAGCATAGGCGATACATTGACATTACTGATAAATGGAGAAACAAAAGACTTGATTATCTGTGGCATATATCAAGATATAACCAATGGTGGTAAAACAGCAAAAGCCATACTTTCATACGACCCCGCTTTGATTCTTTGGTTCACAGTTAATATCAACCTTAAGGAAGGCACAGATATGTTTGCAAAAATAGATGAATACAACGGAGCCTTTGATAAAGCAAAAGTAGCTGATATTGACAATTATTTGCAACAAACACTTGGTGCTGTAGTCAAGCAATTAAAAATGTCTACAAGATTCGCCATTGGTATATCAATTGGCATAGCGATATTGATTACAGCGATGTTCTTTAAGATGCTGACAGCAAAAGACGCAGAGCAAATAGCAATCATGCGCAGCATAGGCTTTTCGCACAAGAATATACATACTCAGTATGCAACTCGAGCTTTAGTGGTTTTGATGATTGGAATCATCGCTGGAGCAATGTTGTCAGCTACGATTGGGCGAGAAATTGCCAGCATAATAATTCCCGGTGTTTCAAATATGAGCTTTTCGGTAAATCCGCTAGTTGCTTATTTCATGTGTCCTTTGTCCATTATTGCAGCGGTTATGACAACAATCTGGCTGGTTGGGATTACAAAGAAAAAAAGCGGTTTTGAACTAGTCGGAATAATATTCCAAAAACCCAGCCTTGACCCACAGCTAACTGCTGAAGAAAACATCCGATTTCACGCATGCCTATATGGAATGTACGGATATCGTCCTGCTTTCAAGCTAATGCCGAAGGAATACCGTAATCGAGTTATGGATTTAGCTGAAATCGTTGGCTTGGAGGACGTATTGTTCAAACCTATAAAAACACTCTCCGGTGGTATGCAAAGAAAACTGGAAATAATCCGCAGCCTTATCCATACTCCGAAGGTTCTATTCCTAGATGAGCCGACGCAAGGCTTGGATGCCGTAAGCCGCAGGAGCCTATGGGAATATATCAGCGATGTGCGAAAAAAGCACGGTACCACGGTTTTTCTGACGACCCATTATATTGATGAAGCTGAGAATGTTGATAGGGTTTGCATTATCAATCAAGGCAAAATCGCAGCTTGTTCACCGCCGAATGAAATAAAAGAAAATCTATTGCGGCAGGAACTAATCATCGACGCATCGGATAGAGAAGCACTAATTGATGAACTCAATGTGCTTGGAATGGATTTCACAGTTAATGGACAGCTCATCATTCCTTTTCGCGGCACTGAATCTGTGCATAAAACAATAGCAATGATCAAAACGAAACTCAGCGTTTTGAAAATAAATGAACCAACATTAGAAGATGCTTATAGCTCCAGTTTCACGATATTCCCTAGTTATTGGAAAAATTTTCGGCTCTATGGTTGGTGCTATCTTCAGCATTGCTGGAACCCTAATTGTCGGAGCAGTTCAAGGAATAACTCTGCCAATTAATAAGCTACTGCTCATATTGGCACTGTCTCCACTCATGTGTTTATCTGGCGGCGCGTTAGCCATAATATTAATAGGCCTCATAAAAAACAAAAGAACAGCAAACATGGCTGTCATGCTCATAGTCACACCGCAAATGTTTCTCTCTGGTGCCATTATCCCAATCAACAACACAAGCGGAGTCTTGATGGTCTTAAGCCGCATGATGCCAATGACATATTGCCTAGACCTCGCTCGCTCTGTTGTATATTCGGGGACACAGGAATACACCAATGTGGTGATGTTTCACCCATTAGCAAATTTCGCAGTCCTAACCGCTCTTACTGTTATATGCCTACTTGTCGGCACGTTTCTCTTCTCACAATCCAAAAAAAACAGATGAGTGAACATGGGAAGGTTATTTTGCGGAGTGAAGTTTTTTCCATTTTCTAATTTTGCTTCGGAAGGATTTGAAAGGCGCGACAGTATTTGTGTGTACCCATTTCCATATGGGCCAGTTTGATGCAGTTGAAGACGACCATTTCCTACCACCTGCTTCAAAGAGCTCATCATCAGAAAAACTGTCAAGCCATATAATTAACGAATCTACAGCACTAATATAAAGCGAGCGCATTTGAGCAAGGGACTCGTCTTGGTATTCTTCATAAAATCCTTGATACAAAGCTCCCATTTGATTCCATTTATACCCAGGAGCAGGGGTGATTACTTCATTGCCATTGAGTTCATCGTTGTCCCAGCCACGAATTAAGCTCATCCAACCAAGCTGGTAAGCCAGCATCTCCTGTGGTGTGCGGTCGACATCATCGTAGCGGATATGTCTATCTGATTCCTCAATATCATCGAATTCTTTGATAAAAAGTTCAGAAGTCTTTTTGATTTCGCTAACAAGCGCATTTTTATCTTTATATTCTGCCATCAATGTTACCCTCATTTCATATGATATAAATCAAGTATACAACACTAAACACGACAACAGTATGTCTTGTATATAATCTAAATTATATTGTTAAGAAGCTACCGCTACTCATCAGAATTGATTATTTTATACGAAGGACGAAGGATAATATCAAATCTTGCTGTGATATATTGGATATAAAAACTTTTTTGTAAATCAGATATATATGGGATTTGATTTACAAAATCTCGAATTGTGTTCATATCTATGCGGTTGTATATACGCTGGAGTGCTTTACAATAATCTTCGTTTTTAGCTTTCATCATAAAATCGAAGTAATTTATTTTCTTATCGTCATGTTTTATCGCAGAAGTCGGATATTGAAATACTCTCGCATTTAGCGCACTCTCGTTATTCATCACTTCCTGCATAACTATCTCGTCTGCCTGCGGTAGTAAACAACTACCACAATCAAAAACAGGTGCAATTTCTGATATTCCGGATACTGGGTCGTGGAGAAATCCCCAATTGCCATTATGCCGATCAAAATTGCCAAGCAAGGCATCAACTACAAACATATCCCAAAAAAAAGCAACCAATAGGTCAGGAGCAATAAATTTTTGTTTCTCAATGGTATCGAGAATGTCATTTAGTTCAGTACCAGTTCCTCCAGATTCTGAATCAATAACAGTGTTTTTTATTGAACAGAAGTCATAAAGAATTTTTCCGCCAATGGTAAAATCCAGACAAGCACAGACTATCTTAGTTGTATCGCCGATAACAAAAGTTCCAAGCATTGTGTCGTGTGCTGTCACACCGAGGATGTTGAAAATTCCGCTTGCAATGTGTTCGCTGATACAGCTATTCGTGTAAGAAAGATCAGTCTTCTTTTTATCGCCAGAAGGTGGAAATTTTAGCATATACTCCTTACCGTTATGTTCCACAGCTATTTTTTTCCCGTTTGCTCCATTATATGCTCTGCCGGGGATTTGGCTGCAGTTTGTGAAATCAATTTCACCCATCATGTTCGCATACCTCTCCATAAAAACTTTTGTCTGAGGTAATCAGCATGTTCGGGAGTAATTGTCCCTTCGCTTATTTCTGCGATGTTAATGCTGCCATATAACTCTCCCCACAGACAATCCAGTAAACTAGAACCTTTTTTCAAACCATCAATATAAGCGTCCAAATCATGCTGTAGGTAACTAGGTAGATTGTATTCATATGACCTCTCGCGCTCCGATTGGCGGATACCTGATTCTGTAAGTAGCTCCATTGAGACACCGAGAGTTTTCGCCAGTTTATATACCGTTTCAGCGGAGCTTTTTTCGAGTTTTGTTTTTCCATTGCAAATTTCACTTAATGTCGAGTGCGGTATGTTCGCTTCAATTGCTAGACGATATTTGGTCATTTTTCGTCGTTCAAGCAGGTCTTCGATTATCATATATAAACCTCTCTTTGCATTTGTTGCATTCATTATATCGGAATACCGAAATAACGTCAAGACGCAATAAGTCCATTTGTGATTAACTTGTGATAATGTCAGGATGACACGGTTAGTACTTGCTGAGGATGAGTTGACCAGTAATCAAAGTGTCATTATCGAACTCAGCCACATTCTCACCACGCTTCCATATATAAGACTGGAAAATTCGCAATTCGTTACAGGTTTTCAAAAAATAACGCACTTTTTTTCCATATAAGGTTTTACACAACGCCTCTCGCATTTGAGCGGCGTTTTATTATTAGGATAGATAAGATGTCGAAATTTAGCAGCAAATATAAATTCGATTCTTACGAAAATTGTCTTTTAGCAATCTCGGACGATTCTTATGTTCACCAGGGTTCAAGAGACGTAAACATAAAGCTATTGAATAGTGTTAACGAATAATATACTAGAATGGTGATAGTAGTTATTGTCAAGTGAAAAATAGCTGATAAGTCGATTTATCAGTGTAAAGATAAAGGGATGCTGTATTATGTGAGACATATAAAGAACATGTCAAATGCCATCAACTATATAGCTGTCTATCTCCAAAAAGATTCATAATCATTGAGATTTCTGATGTATTAAAATGTATTATTACTAGTAAAGTGAGTGAAAACTATGGAGTTAAATGATAAAGCAAGTCGCATATTTTCTATGTTAAACAGTCATGATAGAGATACGACGATAAATAACTTATTTACAGACCAAGGTTTTTTAGTAAGCCCTGGACAACTTTGTGTACCAATTGGAATTGACGTTAATGGAAATAGCGTAATATATGATGTTACTGAGTTCCCTCATCTTTTGATAGGTGGAACAACGGGAAGTGGGAAAACCGTTTTTTTACAATCTATGCTTGCGGGTATGATAGCAACATATTCAGATGAATTGCTAAAACTAATAATATTTGATTCTAAAGGCGTTGACTATCATATCTTCAACGGTATGTTGAATTTGCTGCTTCCAGTTGTTACTGACCCCAGTAGAGCATTAGAAGCCATATCATGGACTTACACAGAAGCGTTGAAACGTATGAAATTATTGTCTGATGATGGATGTAAAGATTTCGCTGCATACAACGAAAAGAACGCAGCATTGCCATATATAGTTGTAGTGCTTGATGATTTTTCAACCTTGTCAATGCATCGTGGAATTGACAAGGTTGAAAATGTATTATTACCTGTTTTATCAATAGGACGCATGGTTGGTATCCATGTGATTATTGTTACATCAATACCAACAACGAAAATAATCACAACGTCACTGAAAGCAAATATACCCAGTCGGATGTCTTTTTGTGTTCCGTCAAGAAATATTTCCAAAATGATATTGGATGAAAATGGTGCGGAGAGCTTAAGTAGACAGGGTGAATTTATTATTAAGAGTGGAATGCGGCTCAGAAAGGGGACAAGCATATACGCAGATGAATATGAAATGAGCAGCATTATTACAGCAATTAAAAGCTTTAACAAATTATCTGATAAAGGCACTGAAGTGAAGGTAATTGATATTCTAGGTCCAGATGAAAATAGTTCATTTTCGAGAGATGATACTTTTTCAGAGAATGAAGACGAGCTAATTAATGAGGCTGTTGATATCATATTCGAAACCGGACAAGCGTCAGTTTCAATGTTACAACGCCGACTAAAGCTTAGCTATTCAAGAGCGGCAAGATTGATTGATGTTTTAGAAATAAAAGGTATTGTAGGCGCATTTGAAGGATCTAAACCCCGGCAGATACTTATATCACGTCAACAGTGGATTGAAAATAAAACATCAAAAGACTGAAAATAATATTGAGTAGTATTTTAGCATTTAGATTTGTAATGCATCGACACCCATATGCTATATACCAGCAGATATATAAAGACGCGCCTATACTGCGCTTAACGCAGGGTGTGGTTTTATTGGACTATGGGTGCGCAGATAGAGGAAACAATCTTGGTTAACCGCAAGAAATTACGATTATATGAAGAGGAGTTGGAGACATGACATATCCTATGATGGAGCAAAAACGGTTCAAGGGTGATGAAATTATCACCGATGGTGATAAAAAGATATCAAGTCTACTCGCATTTTGGCAATGGGCTTATTCGGATTTAGTTGGAAACACGGAACGCGGTGTGCTTGCTGAGTATTTGGTTGCTTGTGCATTAGGAGTAGAAAACAATTACCGGATTTCATGGAATCGTTACGATCTCACATCAAGTGATGGTGTGACAATCGAAGTTAAATCATCAGGATATCTTCAAACATGGGAGCAAAAGCAACTGTCTTATATTGAATTCAATATATCGGAAACATACGGTTGGGATAGTGTTAGTAATGAGTACTCTAGTGTCAAAAAGCGGCAAGCAAAAGTGTATGTGTTTTGTGTGCACAAACATAAGGAACAGGCAACGATAAATCCGTTGCTCATCGATCAATGGGATTTTTATGTATTACCAACAGACACTCTTAATAATGAAGCTAAGACACAAAAAACAATCAGATTGTCAGCACTTACAAAAGTGGGCGCACAGAAATGTGCATTCGGTGACATCAAAAGTGAAATATCTAAATACGCATAACACTTCTAATACCTTCCAGCTTCTGGTGAGGTCTGAAATTATTATTTTTCAATCCGGACGTTAATTCATCGAGAACAATTTCAAAAACACCTATTGGGTAAACAGATGAACATGGGTTCATGAATTCAACTCCCAGGTGACATCATCCCAGGAGAGGATGTCGGGAACTGTTTCTTCTTCCCAATATTTGACAATGTATTGCAACACCACGTCTTTTTCATCGGTATACATTCTGTATAGAGTGATACCTTCTTCCGATGTTTCAAATCCGATTTCCAATGTGTATTGATTCTCGACATTTTCTGTTGGTGCTCCCACCTGAATGAAAGTGCTGTTTTGTATTGGAATGTCGGGTATTAGTATAATAAAGTCCCAAACATTGGGAGTGAAGCTGCTGATCAATTCATCTAGTAAAGTGGCATCGATTTCTTCATCAATAAATTCATCATAATTCGTTTGCAGCGTAAAATTTTGTTCTTGCAATTCATCTTCGAATTGCTTACCGCTACCACCACATCCTATAGCAATAATGATCATCAAGAACACAAGACAGCTTAATATAATTAGTTTTGTATAAGTCTTCATTAGAAAAGTCCTCCGTTACTTGTTCATTATTACCTCTCTAGAGCAGTTACATCAATTTTACGAATGGAGACTTTTTGTTCAAAAGTCTCCATCATGATTACTGATTCAAATATTGAATGTCTGCTATTGGCAAGTCGCTTAGGTCTATGAATGTACCATTTGTCAGGTTAATTAATCCGATGCGCCAAGAGGGGAAGACATATATGGTGCCAGTCGGAGTCAGTATTTCCTCGTATACGCTAACATATGGATGAATCTTTGTCAGGCTATAATCTCGCTCCATCGAATAATAACCATCGTTGATTAAAGAAACATTAAGAACCGATTCACCATATGAATCCGTTTCTTGCCACAGACATTTTAAGTATGCAGTGTCGCCAACTGTGCCGATAATTTTGACATTATCGAAGTTATAAAATTTATCGTTGACATTATGCAGGTCTCCATTTGATGATATGAACCACAGTGTATATTTGTTAGCGGCATACCGCAAAGAACGATTAGTAGATATGTAAATCCCATCAGAGACTGGATATGCTCCGCTAAAGAAGCTGTCACTTGTGTCCATATCAAGCGAAATAACTTCCGAATTGTCAATAACAACGAATGATAAGGCTTGAAATGGAGTATAAGGCGCCGGTATACCGGTTTGGTAGTAAACCATAACATTCAAATAAAAATTATTCTCGAAATCGAATTTTCGTGCATAAAATATAATTGGATTACCCATAGTACTGCCATATTCAGACTCGTTATCGAGTGCAATCAAATCAGTAAGGTCAGCGAGGAGATAATCAGCGTAGTAAAGGCTATTCCCCTGTAAAGAAACATCAACAGAATTACCTATGTCTGATGTCTCAGCTTGTGTATCATAAGGCTCTCGAGGAGTGACTGTATCATCGGCAAAGTTCAATCTTCCAAAATAACGATTTGTTTGAATATGATGCACATAAATTGACCCATCATCTTGCATCGTTTCGGTATAGACTGCCACTTGACCAGAAAAGTCAGCATATGTGTCGCTTATTGATACAAAGTAAAATTGATTATGGTTTGATATCTTTACGTTTAACCCGTTTGTGCTGTCCCAGGATATATCCCATGACAGCTCCTCAGTTGCAAAACGATATGTCATAGGAAAGTAGGTTATATCTCGAAACAATAGAATGGGGTACGCTTCCTTGCTGTTATCGACAAGTTTTCCATTGATATGGATTGAAAACGAAGCAATGCGAGCGGTGTATGTCGCTGCGACGTTGCTAATTGTTCCGTAGTCGGGAATAATGCCTGAGCTAGATCTAGTTGCGGCAACATAGAGTCCATCCGTTGCTGTCCAATTTGTGGCGATTCCCAGATAAGCGCAGTGTTCATATGTCATCGGGAAATATATGATGTCATTGTAGATTAAAAGCGGGTATCTGTCATTGCGAGAATCCAAAGCTGCTCCGTTTATTTGTATGGGAAAGTTGGGAATCGTGACTGTAACATATTCATCCAATGCCCTAGCAGGTAAAGGAGCTGCTAGCGTGAGGATTGGTGTGATAATTGTAATGACTATTAACATTATAGCAAGTAGCTTTTTTGCACTTTGGATTTCCATGATTGTAACCTCCTGGATGTTTAGGGGTCACCCCATAATAATCCTGCTATTTTGCAATACTATTATGGGGTATTCATTTTGTTTATGCGAATCTCTCGCATCATATCGGGCTAGTGCATTGTATCTTTGCTCAGGTAATACTATTGCATACTATAATAAAAGTCAATAATTCAGCAATGCGATGTGATTTGTAATACGCTAGATTCTGGCACTGTGTGAGTAGCAAGCGGTTAAATGCTGAACAATGCGTTTTATTCTCTTAATGCCTTTTCTTTTTCTAGCATTTGCTTTTTGCGGTATATCTTTAAAAAACCATACCCTAATAAAAGACCGCAAGCCAAGCAAATTATAGACAAATATAATGGCGATATTAGATTGTTTATGCGCCAAACTCTGAGCATATTTATTCCATTTAATATATTTACGCACGACAAAATGCCAAGTAAGGCAACAATTCTTTTTAGATGCATAATGCGAGAAGCCAAATCGGAATAAATATCGAAACCGCCACCATTCGTTTTCTTGCGAAAATACACCCACCTGAAAAGCGAGCCAATATGCTCAGCACCAGTATCTTCGATAAATCTAATATACTGTGAACTTTCTGCATGGCTTGCTAAGTTATCAAGCATTTCAAGACGATAGACATAATCGCCTGGGATACCTTCATTAAAGGTATATGTGCAAAAGCCAACCGATTGCAGGTGCAGACCTTTTGCCGACATCTCATTTAGCCAAGATTCTTCTTTGTCAAAATCCCATGCAAAGAACATTTTGTGAATTGTCTTTGTCATTATAAATCCTCCCCAATGATTCGTTCACCGTTTGCGAGTAGCTCTCGCAAACGATTCAGTTCATTTTTTGCAACGGCCTTTCCTGATTCTGTAATTTCATACTCTTTTTTTCTGCTACTAGCTTCTCCTGGTAATGATTTTATCCATTCTTTCTCCAGCATTGAGCTTATAGCACCATACAGAGTCCCAGCTGCGAGTTTCACCCTTCCTTTCGACAAATCCTCAGTTTTTTGCATAATACCGTAACCATGTAGCGGCGAATGCAACGAAAGCAGAATGTAAAACACAGCTTCTGTTAGAGCAATGTTGTCTGTTGCCATATACCATCCTCCGTTATAACGTGATACGATATATTATATCGGTCGGCGATATAGTTGTCAAGAAAAATTTCCTAAACATGCATAGGGAACTCTTCATCATGTTGACATCAATTCGGATACATGATTAAATCATGGAGCAGAGATAAATCAACATGGGTAGTTGCACAATTAACACAATGAGGGAAAATCACAGCGAAGCAACGAAAACATAAAAGGAGGACCTATGGCACAGGGCATATTGATTTTCGGTGCGAACGGGAGCGGTAAAACAACACTTGGGCGTGAGCTTGCGTATATTCTCGGATATAAACATATCGACCACGAAGAATACTTTTTCGAAAAATTAAATATGCCATATACTGTGGAGCGAACGTTCGAAAAAATGGTGGAGCTAATGCTTGCTGACATCAAGAAGAGTAGCGGATTTGTAATTTCCGCTGTAACAGGTGATTTCGGTGATGAAATAGAATCACTTTACGACATAGCGTTTTATCTCGAAGCACCTTTAGAATTGCGCATTGAACGAATCATGCAACGTGGTGTCAAGCAATATGGACAGCGAATTAGCGAGGGGGGCGATATGTTTGAACAACAAAAAGAATTCATAGAATATGTAAAAACTCATCCTCAGTCGAAAATAGAGCAATACGCTAAAAACCTAAAATGCCCAATGATTCGTATTGATGGCACAGTGGATTGGCGAGTTACTGTGAAAAACATAATGGAGGAATGCGAATGCTTTATGAAGTAAACGAAAAACTAAATGACCCACTTGTGCGAAATATTTTATCAGCTTGTTTATTCGATAACACGCCAGAAGGAATTGATAATGCGATAAATAAATATCCAGGCGAGCTGTTCTATGGTTGGCACGAAAATGACGAACTGGTAGCTGTGTGCGGCTTTCGTGTCTTTGATAAAAAAGTAGAAATTTGTCACATTGCTGTTATCGAGAGTTCTCGCTACAAAGGAATTGGAAAAGCAATAATTTCCACTCTTCGCGAAAAATATGGGTTAGCTATTGAAGTCGAAACAGATGATGATGCAGTTGGGTTCTATAAAAAATGTGGTTTTCAAACTAAGGCTCTATACAAGAAACATGGCGACACAGAGTATCGACGATGGATATGTGTTCTTGAGAATGGGTGAATGAACAAGTGAACAAGGGGACTGAACAAGGGGACGGTTCTTTTGTTCACGGTGCTGCGGTGAACACGGGGTCGGTCCTTTTGTTCACGGTGCTGCGGTGAACACGGGGTCGGTCCTTTTGTTCACGGTGCTGTGAAAGACTCGAAATATAACCAAATCTCCCGCTTGACAGGATTGTCGATTGGGTTGGCTTTCACATATCAGGCAAGTGAGTGTCAAAATGAACAAAAGAACCGTCCCCTTGTTCATGCATTAGTCTCTCCCTGTGTTTCTCGTTTTCGGTTTTATCAAATCATAACTCTGCCCAATCATGTATTGCAAATGCTCATCCGGTACATCGCCACCGAGCATGACAGTGTTCCAGTGCGTTTTGTTCATGTGGTAACCAGGAGTCAAGTCTTTATATGTTTGCCGCAGAAAATCAGCTTCAAAGGGGTCGCACTTCAAATTGACGCAGAGTCTACCATGTCTTTCGTAAATCATGGCAAATGATTTCTTGTTCGTCATATGGCGCATGACCATCCACTTGCCTGGATCAGTGATATTGTCGAAGGGGTAATCCTCATATGACGCAGGGAAGGTCAGGCAATAGTCAATTAGCTCTTGTCTGGTCATATTGACCTGCCTTTTTTGAAAGTACCTCCGGTATTTTCGTCGTTCAGCGTCCCATCGAGTTCAATAAGCAAGCATTTCACAAGCTCCGTGCATACAGGGCGATGCAGCGTCCCCTTTGGAACGACAATCAGATCGCCTTGACTCAGCGGCACCAGCCCATCTTCAAACTCAATCGCAAATGAACCTTCAATCACATAAAATAATTCATCCGAATCTTCATGGACATGAAAATCCAATGTCCGATTCTCGGCTTGTAGCACATTCAGAACATGGTTATTCAGATGACCGATTTCAAGGTATTGAAACAGGTTGTCAACACTGTTTGCTTTTTCTAATAGGTTTATTTTTTGAATCATTTGTATGCTCTCCAATCGTTTTAATAGTACGTGCTTGAGAATTATATCTCGCCAAAACATAGGCATTTTGAACACTTTTGGCGAAGTATAGTATTATATCGAAATGAGTAGGAGTAAATACAAATCCTTAAAAAACCTCTATTTACAAAGAAAATACTGTATGTTACTCTGGTATCGAAAATTTATATCTCGCCATATCATACCAAAAAGATAGTGTTTTGGCGAACTATCGCAAGGGAGTGGTTGCATTGTAGATAATCGGGCGTGTAAAAGAACCAGCAGCACTTTGACAATATTATGATTCAGGAATGATGGAATTTTTAGTTGTGAACATTGTAAACATGGGGACGGTTCTGCTATGCGATTTTGATGTGTTTTGAAATCGCATAGCAGATCCGTTCATTTGTGTACAAAAACATAGAAAAATAGAGCCAAAGCTGATATACTGGCATGGCTACATATGGTATCTTTGTTGCGTGAATCCTTATCGATGACCCGGCGCATGTGCATAGTGGGTTGTTCATAAAATGAGCTTATTGGAGGGTATAGTATGTGGGCTGGAGTTTTATGTGCCATAATAAGCATGATTTGTTGGATATTTGGCATTATTTGTTTTAAAGGTTTGAATGTAGTTCTTTTATCTGGAGTTAGTAGAAAAGATGCATTGCGTTTTAAAGAGCAATTTGATGTTATTGCAATGAACAAATTCATGAGTACAACTATGTTTTTCCCATTGGGTAGCTTTCTTACTATTACCGCAATCCTGTTAATTGTAGAAACTCCTTTTATGAGATCAACTATTTTCAGTGTACTATATCTTATTGTTGCGATTGTTATTGTATCGATAAGCATTTACACAGTTACCCAAGTGCTTGGCAATAGATTCAAGAAATAAGCTAACCGGGATGGTTTTACTTATGCTATACTGACGAATAATTAGACAAGCATTATTGGTGTGACGATTGTTCGCTATTGGTGAAAAGAGGGATATTACCGTGTTTGATAAAATTGATGAGCTTTATGCCAGACTTCAAAGTATGAGACCCTTGTCTCCAGCAAGTGTAAAGCGACTTTCCGATGATTTTTGCATTGATTATACCTATCACTCAAATGCGATTGAGGGCAGCACGCTCACTCTGGAAGAAACAGCTCTTGTGTTAAAGGAAGGTATAACAATAGGTGGGAAACCTTTGCGACACCATTTAGAAGCCATAGGACATAGAGATGCATATTACTATATTGAAGATTTGGTAAAAAACAAGGTAATTATCTCCGAACGCACGATAAAAGAAATCCATTCCCTAGTTTTGATGGACAGGCAAATGGACAAAGGAGTTTACAGGAGCGTTCCAGTGAGGGTTGGCAGCTTTATCCCTTGCCAACCATATGAAGTACCTATACAAATGGAACGTTTAATAATAGAATATAATGGTGATATGATGAACCTCCACATTGTTGAGAGAGCAGCGTTGTTTCACTTGAGATTTGAAACTATTCACCCATTTATTGATGGGAACGGGCGTGTTGGCAGGTTACTTATTAACCTAGAATTAATGACAGCGGGTTATCCTCCTGTCAATGTCATGTTTACAGATAGAGCCAAGTATTACGAATGCTTCAATCACTACCGTATAAATGATAATAATCCAGTGAAAATGACTGAGCTAATTAGTGAGTATTTAATTAATGAATTAAGTAGGTACATCGAAATAGCGGATCAATCCAACAAGCTAATGGGAGGCTGAAGTAAAGCTTCCCATTCCTCTTTTTCAACAGAAATTATTAATTTTTAGTAATGGAGCCATATAACATAATGAACATGGGGACGGTTCTTTTGTTCATTATGAAACAGTGAACATGGGGACGGTTCTTTTGTTCATTATGAAACAGGGTGGAATATTTTTATATGTAGTCCGCTTCATTCGGAGCGTGTTTGAGATTGAAGTACCGTTTCCCATTCTGTTTGCTTGAAGCCGACCAAGGCAGTGCTTTTGTCAACGAGCAGGGGACGCTTCACGAGCATTCCGTCAGTTGCCAGAAGTCTCAGACATTCCTCCTCGCTCATTGTCTGAAGCTTGTCTTTCAAGCCCAATGATCGATACAGTTGTCCGCTAGTATTAAAGAACCTGCGGACGGGCAATTCACTGAGTGCCAACCACTCTTTTATCTCGTCGAAACTAGGATTATCCACTTTTATATCACGGGTTTCGTATTGCACATGATTGTTATCCAAGAAGGCTTTCGCTTTCTTGCATGTTGTGCATTGGGGATAGTGAATAAATATTAGCACAATATACCTCCGTTGTAATTAACTGTCAGAACCCTCGTGAACGCGGGGACGGTTCTTTTGTTCATTATTTTGCTTATTGAAATAAATATTCTCACATGCTTGATATAGTAGAAATCAGCCCGATTGACAATCCAGTCAAGCGAGATATTTGGCGATATGTCGAACCTTTTATCTCAGTGATGAGTCTGAGCGCATTATTACGCGCTTCTCGATCAAGAGATGCGATGATTGACACTGGTAGCTTTAATGCTTCCTCAATTGCATTTGATAATTCTACATCTGTCAGTCGATATATTTCTTCATCTAAACCAATGATTTGAGTTTCAACGTCCTCAGCATCTTCCATATAACTTTTAAAAGCTTCACCCAACATCGAGTCCGCCATATCGGTATAAACAAAATCGGGCTTTCCAACATAATTCCCATAGCTGCTCCAAAGGTACTCCGATGGTGTTTTCGTGATTCCGGCTTTCACAGGATTTTGGTGTATATACCTTAATACTGCTAAATAATACGCGTCGGTTTCCACAGCTTCGCTTCTATATCTATCTTGGAACAAGGAACCGATACGGCTATATTTATTGTTATAATACATCGCATAACGAATAGTGATGCGCTTCATGAACTGTGGCAGTGTTTCTGAGTCAAAGATTTCGCCTGTCTGCACCAGTATATGGACATGATTTGTCATCAAACAATAGCCATGAAGGCGAACTTTGCTAATTTCAGTACATTCCGAAAGAATCGATATCATTTTATGTAAATCATCGTCATTATTGAACAAGTTCTGACGATTTATCCCGCGTAGCATTACATGATATATGCCTGAATTACTTTGTTTCCTAGCATGTCGTGCCATTATATCACCTCTATAAATACAATTGCGAACCACGCAATACGTTTTTTCTCATTGTACAGGAAAGCACTGTATATTTCAACATCAAATGAACAAAAGAACCGTCCCCGCGTTCACCCGCGTTCACGTTCATTTGAGCATGCTGTCAAATGAACAAAGAATAGTGCCGACTAGCCGACTACTTTAATTTACGAGAACGATACAAGCATATGCTTTAGTGTATAGCATGCTTATAGTATAATTTAGTAGGAAGTATAAAAATGGTAAAGAAATACTTGGCGATTGTTATATGTCTCAGTGCTATCATTTTTGCGGGTTCATGCAAAGGAGAATCAACTTCATCAAATAACACTCCAGAAGCAATTGACACAGCTAATGATGTTATTGTTGAGAGTTCGGAAAGTAGTGAGCATATATCAATAAACGACAGCTTTGAAATCGGATTTGATAAACTAGAATTTGGTGAACTAGAATTTGATGAACTAGAATTTGGTGAACTAATTTATGAAGCTAGTCACTTTAAGATATACGACCTCACGGAGAACCATAAACCAAAATACCGTTATATTATTTATAATTCCTTAGGTGATATTGTCAAGGATACAACTATGTGGCGGCAACCGTACATAAATTACATATTCGATGAAACAGCACTTTCAATACTGTGGGGAGTGGGTACGGGAACCTACCAAGTCTATTACTACGATATTCACGAAGACGCATTTAGTCAAATATTCATGTCAGTCATTGTGGAAGGACATGACATGATTGTTTATGCTATGTGGATAGATAACGAAATTAAACTCGTTGTGCAGAATCCTTTTGATCCATTGTTGTTCTACACCGAGATTGGCATCAATTGTATACGAGCTGTAAACCCTAGAGAAGCAATTCGTGACATTGAGTTTGTAGATGAAATGACGCTTATTGTTACATATTTGTCGGAGGATAAAAGTGGATATAAGACAGAAACTATTCACATTATGCAAGAAAACTGACCATAAAAACTAATAATATGTTGTTATAGGAAATGTTTATGCTTTTTTGTAGTCTATACTAATGTTACCTCAAGGAAACGGAGTAGACAAATGCAAGCATTTATACAGTCCTCCCTCGATTATATCGAACATAACCTAAAAGCTGACATCTCGATAGAAGAGCTAGCACAAATTGCAGGTTATTCCCTTGGGCATTATTGTCGAATTTTCACACAGGAAATGGGAGTGACCGTTGCCGCATATATACTTAAAAGGCGCCTTGACCATGCGCTTGCTGAAATCAAGTCAAAGCGCAAAGCAATCGAGGTTGTTTTGGAATATGGGTTCGATACATATGCAGGATTCTATAAAGCCTTTGTGAAAATGTATGGCTGTTCTCCAAAGAAATACTTGAGTATTTACAAAGAATCGGAGGTGCTTTTTTTGCACGATATCAATGAAATTAAAAAAATCCTCGAAAACTGGGAGATTTCATCAGACTCAACAATTGAGAATATAACTCACACCCAATGGGAGACGCAAGAGGAATCAGAATGGAAAACATGGAAAATCGGTAGCGAGTATTATCTCAAAACAAACGAGCGGTCAAAAATGATACGCAATATTAACATAGCTAAAGCACTTTACAAACAAGGACTTTCATCAGAATTTTTACCGATTTCAACAAAACAAGGGGAAGACTATCTTGACGGTGAGCATATATTCCTGCTCACTGGTATATTGGGAGAACCGCTCAACACAAGTCCTTTGACTGATGAAGACATTAGTCGCTTGGAAAATAACGAACTGCGTGAAAATCATGCAAATAAACTGGGTCAAGCCATAGCCAGACTTCACAAGGCGTTGAAATCCATCCAGGGAGAAGTGAAGCCAAACGAAGGGAACCTATATGAGCAAGGGGAAAAGGCAATCCCAATCGTAAAAGGGCTTGATTTGGGAATCAGCGAGGGCTTTTTCAATGATTTCATCGAAAATTTCAACATATTACACGAAAAACTCCCCAAGCAGCTTATCCACGGCAACCTAACTGGAGATACCGCTGTCTATGAAAATGGGGAAGTCATTGGCTTCAAAGGTTTTGAGATATATAATCTGTCATTTCCAAGGATTTATGACATCACATGGGGTGCAGGTGAATTGACATACCAACCGACAATTGATGTGTATTTAAACACATTAAAGGAAATGCTAAAAGGCTATGATAGCATAAATCCTCTAAGCTCAGATGAAAAGCAATCCGTTTACTATATTATTTGCGCGACCTATTTAAAGGGGATTGCATATTACACCCAGGTAGAATCAGAGCTCATTGCTGATTTAATAGCACGAAGTGGAAACGCACTGGTTTACCTAAGTAAAAACAAAGAAAGCTTCAATGATTTGTTGTAAAATCAATGTTAGCAATTTAAGAGAACATAGAGGGATGGTATTGAACAAAAGAACCGTCCCTCTGTTCATTGAACAAAAGAACCGTCCCTCTGTTCATTCTTGACAATTGAAGTGTTTATAATATAATTGTGTAAAATATATAGTTGCTTGCTTAAACAAAATGCCAAAGCAATCTATGATAACAATTGCTAACACCGTAAGAAGGGAAGCACACATATGAAACTTGATCGATTGATGGGTATATTGACCATTTTGTTGCAGAATGAAAAGGTGACTGCTCCATATTTGGCGAAGAAATTTGAAGTCAACCGACGCACCATCGGGCGTGACATTGATGCGTTATGTCAAGCTGGAATACCCATTGTCACCCAACAAGGCTCAGGCGGTGGAATCTCCATTGCAGAAGGCTTTAAACTGGACAAAAGCGTTTTGACAACTGACGAACTATCTGGGATAGTCGCCGCACTAAAAGGTATCGGCAGTATATCTGAACAGTCCCGCATAGAAAGAACACTTGACAAGCTTGGAGCAAATTCAGATGCGGTTGTTTCCCTCCGCGAACCTGTTATCATCGACCTTTCTTCATATTATAAAGTCCAACTTACCGAGAAGATAGAAATAATAAAACGCGCAGTATTAGAAGGAAAGCTAATCGAGTTTGATTATTATTACGAAAAAGGCGAAAGCCATCGAGTTATCGAACCGTACTTTGTGATATTCCAATGGACATCCTGGTATGTGTACGGATATTGCATGGAACGCCGAGACTGGCGGATGTTCAAGCTGCTGCGACTATGTGACTTGCAAATGTGCGATGAATCATATGTGGTTCGAGATATACCTTCTGAAAAACTGGATTTTCAAATAATGTATAGCGGAGATATTAAAGTAGTCGCATTGTTTGACCCCTCGGTAAAGTATCGCTTGGTTGAAACATATGGATTAGATTGTTTTACCGAAACCGATGAAGGACTTCGCTTTGCCATGGACTTTTCAGACCGCGAATACATAGTAAACTGGCTCCTTGGCTTCAAAGACAAGGTGAAAGTTCTGGAGCCGCAAGACATCGCAGAAGAACTCCAAGCCGCTGCAAAAAGTATTGTATCTCTTTATCTCTAACTCGCTGAATGCGGGGACTCGCTGAACGCGGAGACTCGCTGAACGCGGGGACGGTTCTTTTATACATTATGTACCTAGCAAGTCTGGCAAACCTTATGATATAAATAGAAAGGTTATAGTTCCATGTCAACAAACATCCGAGTCATAAGATCTGAACATATTGCGGAAACAATCGCGAAACTGTGTATCGAAGCTAACATGGATATTTCACAGGATATATATGATGCTCTCTCACAGGCAGCTGCGAAAGAAACATCGCAGCTTGCCCGAACGGTATTGGATATGCTTTTGGAAAACGCAAAGATTGCTGCCCAAGAGCGACTTCCTATATGTCAAGACACTGGGATGGTTGTCGTTTTTGTCAACATTGGTACAGAGCTTCATGTACAGGGCAATATCGGAGAAGCAATCAATGAAGGAGTGCGAATGGGGTATGGCGCAGGTTATATGCGAAACAGCATTGTAGGCGACCCCATCGAGCGTGTAAACACAGGGGATAATACTCCCTGTGTCATATATTATGATTTCGTTTCCGGCGATAAATTAGAGATTATCGTTGCACCAAAAGGCTTTGGCAGCGAAAACATGAGCGCAATTCGAATGCTGTCGCCATCCGATGGGCTTGATGGAATGGAGCGGTTTATTCTTGAAACTGTGCGAAATGCTGGAGCTAATCCTTGTCCCCCAGTAATTGTGGGGGTGGGAGTAGGCGGAACTATGGACAAAGCTGCTGTTTTGTCTAAGCAGGCATTGTTGCGAAAAATTGGAACTTCGCATCCAGAGCCATTTTGGGCGAATTTCGAATCCCGACTGCTTATTCTGGTAAATGACATGGGTATCGGGCCAGCTGGTTTCGGCGGCAAGACGACATCATTGGGTGTTCATATTAACACGTATCCTACCCATATAGCGGGATTACCAGTGGCAGTTAACATCGGTTGTCATGCAACTCGTCACAAATCAGCGGTCATTTGAGAAACCGTGGCGCGAATGGTTTGCTAGAGCAAAGGATATGCAATGAATATAAATGCTGATTTGTCTTTGTGAAAAACACAGTGTGTAACAATCAAAACGTAAACAGTACTAATAAAGCATTGCAAAAATGAGGAGAATTACAATGGATTATGCAACTGAATCACTAAAAAAGCATTATGAATGGCAAGGGAAAATCGAGCTTGTCAGCCGTGTACCCATCGAAACTACAGACGATTTATCATTAGCCTACACCCCTGGAGTTGCACAACCCTGCTTGGAAATTAAGAATGACCCGACAAAGAGCTTCCAGCTTACCCGTCGCGCAAACCTTGTTGCTGTCGTTACAGACGGTACAGCGGTCTTGGGATTGGGAGACATAGGACCCGAAGCCGCAATGCCGGTGATGGAAGGGAAAGCGGTGCTGTTCAAAGAGCTGGGCGGTGTTGATGCAGTTCCTTTGTGTATAAAATCCCAGAGCATCGATGAGATTGTAAACACGGTTTATCTGCTGTCAGGGAGCTTCGGCGGGATTAATCTGGAAGACATTTCTGCACCTCGGTGCTTTGAAATCGAACGCCGTTTGAAGGAATGCTGCGATATTCCGATTTTTCACGATGACCAACATGGTACAGCAATTGTGGTTCTTGCTGCAGTAATCAACGCTTTGCGTTTCACGGGTAGAGATATGAGCAATGTTGCTGCTGTTATCAACGGAGCGGGTGCAGCTGGAATAGCAACTGCTCGTCTTTTGCACAACTCGGGCATCGGCAGTTTGATACTGTGCGACAGCCAAGGTGCAATTTATAAAGACAGGGACAATTTGAATGCAGAAAAACGCTTAATGGCAGAGTTCACAAACAGGGAAAACCGCAGGGGCACCCTTGCGGAAGTAATAAGCGGTGCGGATCTGTTCATAGGTGTATCCGCAGCTGATTGTGTTACTCAGGAAATGATTCGGAATATGAACAAAGACCCGATCATTCTTCCAATGGCAAATCCGACTCCGGAAATCATGCCCGAGCTTGCGAGGGAAGCAGGAGCAGCAGTCGTTGGAACAGGGCGTAGCGACTTTCCCAACCAAATCAACAACGCCAGCGCCTTTCCAGGGGTGTTCAGAGGCGCACTCGATGCATTCGCAGCTGATATCAACGAAGAAATGAAGCTTGCTGCTGCCCATGCTATTGCCGATTTTATCACAGACGATGCATTATCCGAAAACAATATAATTCCAGGTCCATTGAATAGGGAAGTGGCTGCATCCGTTGCGAAAGCTGTATATGAAGCAGCATTCGCCAGCGGCGTCAGTCGCCTGGATATATACTAGCGAGCGAAAAGATTTGCAGTTTATTGCTTGTCTTTTTGCCGCCATGCGGCACGGTAAATCCAGACCATGCGCTAGCATTACTGCGGATTTCCCGCACCACATGGCAACAAAAATCCAGCGCAATAAATCAGCAAATCTTTCCGCTCGCTAGTATAGAATCAAAGTAGCTGCTCAGGGGAAAAATTCTGTGCTGCTTTCCTGAGTTATTACAAATAAGGACGCTTTATATGACTACAATTACTTCACCTTTGACTGACGAATCGATACGAAAGCTAGTTGCTGGAGAGCTTGTCTTACTAAATGGTATTGTTTACACTGGTAGAGACGCTGCGCATAAACGTATGGTTGAACTGCTGGACGCTGGAATTGCATTGCCCTTTGATGCCGATTCTCAAACGATATACTATACAGGTCCATGCCCTGCACCCCCCGGTCGGGTCATCGGCTCTGCCGGACCAACCACGAGTTTGCGAATGGATGCGTATTCTTTACCTTTGATTGAAGCGGGTCTGAAGGTTATGATTGGCAAAGGCTCTAGAAACGAAGCTGTGGTAGACGCAATAAAAGAATACTGCGGCTTATACCTCAGTGCGATTGGAGGAGCAGGTGCTCTAATGGCGCAATGTATTATTGAAGCAGTTGTTGTAGCCTTTGATGATTTAGGTCCAGAAGCTGTCTACAAGCTCAAAGTAAGAGAGATGCCCCTAGTGGTCGCCATTGACTACAAAGGCAATAGCGTATATAACTAGTGAACGCAGGTGAACGCGGGAATTGAACGCGTGAACGCGGGGACGGTTCTTTTGTTCATTTTGAACAAAAGAACCGTCCCTCTGTTCATTCATCCCCGCGTTCAAAAATGAACAAAAGAACCGTCCCCATGTTCACGTTCACCCGCGTTCATCCCCACGTTTATACAACCGTGTTTTAAATGGCGTTTGGGGTGTAGTTTGCGAATGCGATTATTTTTTTAGGGGTATAATTTCATATTTTTTTCTGGGGTATAATTAATTAGATAATGGTAAATTATACACAATAAAGGAGAAACTATACATGAGCAAAGTAATCGTCATAGGAGCAAACCACGCTGGTACAGCTGCAATCAACACAATGCTGGCGCAAGACCCGAAACCAGAGGTTGTGGTGTTCGACCGTAATTCCAATATTAGCTTTTTAGGCTGCGGAATGGCACTGTGGATTGGTAATCAAATCAGTGGTTCCGATGGTCTTTTTTATTCCAACCAAAAGCTTCTTGAAGAAAAAGGTGCAAAAGTACACATGGAAGCGGAAGTAACCGGAGTTGACTTCGAGAAAAAAACCGTTTTTGTCACACTAAAAGATGGCAGCAACATCGAAGAATCCTATGATAAACTGATTCTAGCCACAGGGTCGGTACCCATTGTACCGGATGTTCCCGGCGGGAATCTGGAAAATGTGCAGCTGGTCAAGCTTTTTCAAAATGCCGAAGAAGTCATTGAGAAGCTAAAAGACCCAAATATCAAAAACATTTCAGTGATAGGTGCTGGCTATATCGGTGTCGAGTTGGCAGAGGCTTTCCAGCTCCATGGGAAAAATGTGGATTTAGTTGATGTGATGCCCCGCTGCCTTTCATCATATTATGATGAACCTTTTTCAGAAATGATGGACGGTGTTCTCAGTAACAGCGGTATCCGGCTCCATTATGGAGAAAAGCTCCTGGAAATAAAAGGTAATCAAAAGGTTGAAAGCATTATCACAGACAAGGGTAGCTATCCATCCGACATGGTAATACTATGTGTGGGATTCCGTCCTAACGCTGTGCTGGGTAAAGATGAAATCGAACTCTTTAGAAATGGTGCGTATTTGGTGAACAAAAGGCAAGAAACATCAATGAAGGATGTCTATGCCATTGGCGATTGTGCAACTGTTCATAATAATGCCATCGATGCCAGCGATTATATAGCATTAGCTACTAATGCTGTGCGCAGCGGACTTGTTGCGGCATATAACATATGCGGGCTTGACGTTGAAAGCATAGGTGTTCAAGGGTCGAACGGAATTTGCATATACGACTATAAAATGGTTTCCACGGGTGTTTCAGTCCAAAGGGCAACTGCTTTGGGAATGGACGTTGCATATGTTGACTACGAAGACCTACAAAAGCCAGAGTTCATCGAAACTGATAACCCTCCTGTCAAACTCCGTATCGTTTATGACAAAAAGAGCCGTGTGGTGGTTGGTGCTCAAATGGCTTCATATTTCGATATTTCAATGGGTATTCATATGTACTCCTTAGCTATTCAGGAAAAAGTCACCATCGACAAGCTCAAGCTGCTGGATATATTTTTCCTACCCCATTTCAACAAACCCTACAACTACCTAACAATGGCAGCACTAAGTGCCGAATAACGCCGAATGACATAGGATAACACAAAGAGAAGATATCCAATATAATAAAACTATAAGATAGGAGACGGTTCCTCCGTGTTCGCACAGCAGAACCGTCTTTTTCACTTATTCATATAAAGTAATAATATGACTCAAAATGTCGATAATTATAAGGAGGCTAAGATGCCTCGTGATGAAATATCTGATGAAAAACCTTTGTATAGATGAGTTCGATATTATTACGTTTAAATCGAGGAATATAAATGACTTATAAAAACTTAACTGATTTACAAGAAGGGGAGAGGGCCAAGGTTCTTTCGCTGACAAATGCCAGTAGCATTAAAAGACGCTTGCAAGATCTGGGTTTAGTTGAAGGCACACAGGTAAATTGCATTCAAAAAAGCCCTCAAGGAGATATGGTTGCATATGGAATCCGCGGAGCAATAATAGCCCTGAGAGCAGAAGATGCTGTCGGTGTTTTAGTGGCAAGCTAGGTTACAACATATAAAAGAAAAGAGGTGATTGGCATCGTTTTAGTCAACAATAGTAATCCAGAAGTGTTGGAAATAATAAAAGGGAGTCCTTCAGATAGGGTGATTGCATTGGCGGGAAACCCAAATGTGGGAAAAAGCACTGTGTTCAACAACCTTACAGGAATGCGACAGCACACAGGCAATTGGCCAGGGAAAACAGTAGCCAGTGCACAAGGAGTTCACAACCATAATGGAAACGACTATATACTAGTGGATTTACCTGGTACATACTCCATCATGGCACACTCGGCAGAAGAAGAAATTGCTAGAGACTTTATACTATTTGGTGGTGCCGATGCAACCATCGTAGTTTGCGATGCCACTGTATTGGAACGCAACTTGAACCTAGTGCTTCAAGTCATGGAAATAACTAAAAATGTAATTGTTTGTGTAAATTTGCTGGATGAAGCAAGAAAGAAAAACATTGAAATTGATCTCGCTGCCCTGGAAGAAGAGCTGGGAGTTCCTGTGGTGGGAACCAGCGCTCGTAGCGGAGAAGGACTCACGGAACTTATTGAACGAACTGAGGAAGTATACTCAGAAACTTATATAGCTACACCTAAAAAAATCGAATATGAAGATGATATAACAGATTCTATCAAAGCTCTAGCAGATAAATTAGACCAAAAGCTGGAAGGTGAAGTAAGCGGAACTTGGTTGGCGCTTAGGGCTTTGGAAGGAGATGAGCTTCTTTGCAATAATGTCCATAAATACCTTGGTAGAAACATAATGGAAGAGACTGATGTGAAATCAGTTTTGATAGAAGCAAGAAGAAAACTAAAACTCCATGGAATATCCGGGGATATACTGAAAGATATGGTGGTATCTCGCATTGTTTATACTGCCCAGGAAGTGGCAGAAATTGTAACCCCCCGCTGTGGAGCAGATTGTGTTGGCTGCGGAACCTGCGCTTTGGGTAATAAAAACCCAGATATGGTGGGCGGTTCGCGAGACCGAAAGCTGGATCGCATCCTCACCAGCAAAAAATTTGGTATACCCATTATGTTTGCTCTTCTTTGCGGTGCTCTATGGATTACCATTGCAGGAGCTAATTACCCCTCGGAAATGCTTGCTGATTTCCTATTTTGGATACAAGATCATTTGACTGCACTATTTATGCGGCTAGGTTCTCCTGATTGGCTCCATGGCTTGCTTGTATTGGGCGTATACCGCGTCTTAGCATGGGTGGTTGCAGTAATGCTTCCTCCAATGGCTATATTTTTTCCGATATTTACAATGCTTGAAGACTTCGGCTATTTACCCAGAGTCGCATTTAACTTGGATCATCACTTTAAAAAAGCAAAAGCTTGCGGGAAACAAGCTTTGACAATGTGTATGGGTTTTGGTTGCAACTGTGCTGGAGTAATCGGTTGCCGCATCATAGATTCGCCAAGAGAAAGACTTATAGCCATACTCACCAATAATTTTGTTCCATGCAACGGTCGATTTCCCACACTAATTGCTATCATATCCATGTTTTTTGTTGGCGTTGCAGGAGGGTTGGTGGACTCCTTACTCTCTGCTTTAGTATTGGCAGCAATTATCGTTTTGGGAATATTTCTCACATTTAGAGCTTCCCATTTTTTATCAGTCACTATACTAAAAGGAGAATCGTCGTTTTTCGCCCTGGAGCTTCCTCCATATCGTTCACCGCAAGTTGGAAAAGTCATCGTGCGTTCGATTTTAGACAGAACATTGCGAGTGCTGGGCAGAGCGGTTGCAATAGCGGCACCAGCTGGACTAGTTATATGGATATTCGCCAATGTTTCCGTTGGCGAAACTACACTTTTGTCCTTTAGTGCGTCCTTGCTGGATCCTTTTGCCAGGCTTCTTGGTCTCGATGGTGTGATTCTACTTGCGTTCATATTAGGTTTTCCTGCAAATGAGATTGTTTTTCCAATAATTATTATGTCATACATTTCCTCTGGAACGATACTTGAACTGGATAACCTGACAGAGCTAAAAACGCTGTTGGTGGCAAATGGATGGACCTGGGTAACCGCTGTTTCCACAATGCTATTTTGCTTGTGCCATTGGCCTTGCTCAACTGCTTGCCTAACCATAAAGAAAGAATCCGGTAGCTATAAGTGGATGGGGCTGTCAATTTTGATTCCAACTGTTGTGGGTGTTGTATTATGTTTTGCCTTTACAAGCACCGTTAGACTCTTTGGTTTTTAAACTCAGTGATATGATGCTAGAAGCATTCCTGCAATAATTCCTACTAATGTCACAAAGGTAGTGCTACGATTTTCGGTCATTATTATGGATTGGGGAAGTATCTCGCAAAAAGTCACATAGAGCATGGCACCTCCTGCAAAGGCTAGGGAAAGTGCTAGAAATTGATTAGATAAAGCACCCATTGATATTCCGATGATGCCACCTAATAGCTCTGTTGCTCCTGAAAGTGAAGTTATGAAAATCACTTTCAAAGGGCTGAAACCTGCTGTTACCAATGGAGCCGCCACTACCATACCTTCAGGCATATTATGTAGGGCTATTATGACAGACATCAAAAGACCGAGCTGTATATCATGACTACCACTGGCACCGACAACGATACCTTCTGGGATGTTGTGTAAAGCCATGGCAACAAACATAAGTATCCCGGATTTCACCATATCATGTTGCTGTTTAATAACTCCTGTTTCGTGATAAAGCTCCTCTGTTGATCGATGTATTTTAATCGTTGGTTCATCACCTCCGGTTAAGCGGTCAACCACATGGTTCAGAATCATCACCACGATAATTCCTAGAGACATCCAAAGGAGCGTATAGAGTATACCTGAGTGATCAACAGCTTCAGGAATAAGTGTGAAGAAAACTATACTTGTCATCACTCCACCAGCGAAGGAGAGTAGCCAACAATTGAGTTTTTGCGATGTTTTGCCTAGTATAATTGCCAGTATTCCGCCAACACCTGTTCCGCCGATACCAGCCAATGCGCTAAGTAATAATGCATACATATTTTCAGCCACCTCCAAGAGTGTTAGTATCCACTAACCATGTTAGCATCAACTAACGCATTTGTCAACACAAATTGTATAGTTTCGTGTTTATTATTGAAGAAATTTCATTTTCGTGTTATGCTGAGATAAGCACACTAAGGCACAGGAGGCAGAGAGATGAGCTACAATGAATCTGCGGAAGACTATTTAGAAACAATTTTAATGCTAAGTCAAAGGGGAGAACCAATTCGCTCCATCGATATAGTAAATAAGCTGGAATACTCAAGACCCAGTGTAAGTATTGCCATGAAAAAGCTGCGTGAAAATGGGCATATCATAATGGGTGATGAGGGATTCATCACCCTTACAGAAAGCGGACGAGAAATAGCACAGACAATGTATGAACGCCATACACTCATATCTGATTGGCTAATATATTTAGGTGTTGATACTGAAACTGCAATAAACGACGCATGCAAACTTGAGCACAACATGAGCGAACAGAGCTTTTTGGCGATTAAAAAACATATAGAAGATTGGAAACGAGATATAAATACAAACAATAATTAATCATTTTTTATGGATTAATTTATATAAGCACATAGTATAAACAAAAAGGAGTAAACAATAATAACATGGGAATAGCATCATTGGTTTTAGGAATTTTAGCACTAGTGCCTTTACCCTTCCCAATATTTGGTCCAATATGTGCAATCGTTGGACTCATATTAGGTGTGGTAGGTAGAAACCAAGCCAAAGAACAGGGAGCACCCACAGGAATTGCAACTGCTGGGATTGTGTTGTGCATCATAAGCTTAGCCTTATCACTTTTAGTGATGCTTGCTTGCGCCGCATGTGTAGTAACACTGCTTTGAGCCAGTTAAATGTGAAATATTAATAGAACTTCGACATTATATTCATATATCGAACTACATATCGAACTGTATATCGAACTGTATATCGAACTGCATATAAACGAGTTTGATAATCATGAGGAGGATTCCTTTGCTACCGTTTATATCAATATTTGGAATAGATATTCCTACATATGGGTTGATGCTACTCACTGGTGCCGCTGTTGCTTGGTTGTTAATATTTTTATTGGCTAGAAAAAAGCAAAGCGACATAGAAGACGTATCGATGGCTTTTTTAATCTGCATTTGTGGGGGTTTGGTGGGAGCTGTAAGCTTGCGTCCATTGATGAAATTAGTCGAAGTTGCCCTTGCCTGGGAGCGGTACAAATTGCTTCCTGCAGGTGAAGTTTTGCAATACATCATTGGTGAAATGGTTTTTTATGGAGGGCTTCTGGGGGGATTGTGCGCTTTAATTATCTATTGCCGCAAATATAAAATTAAAATCGCTCCATTAATTGATTTATTTATTCCAGCTATTGCCATCGCCCATGCCATTGGCAGAATAGGTTGTCATCTTGCTGGCTGCTGCTATGGTATTGTGATGCCTCATGGACATCCTTTAGCAGTTGTATACCCACCAAATGCAATTGGGGCTCCATCTGGCATCCCCTTGCTTTCTATTCCGCTAATTGAGGCTGCTTTATTGCTGCTTTTATCAACGATTCTCGTTGTCATTTATCTCAAAAGCAAGTATATTGGTACAGTTGCAACAGTCTACTTTCTGGTATATTCAACACTACGCTTCTTTATTGAATACTTTCGAGGAGACTTGATTCGGGGAAAATATGGCATTTTTACCACTTCGCAAATTATATCAATAGTTATGTTAGTTTCTGGTCTTGTTTATTATTTTGGCTTTTGCCCACGAATTAATAAAAGGGAAGTGTCTATGGCTCCATAATGCAAAAAGTCTCTCAACAAGGTGTATCAATTGCACTATTGCATCACAACTATACTAAAGTTTCATTAAAAAACTCCGATAATAAGTATAGGGTATTAATGGTAATACCCTATACTTTTGTCGTAATATAACGTCGACTTTTTCTAACTTATCAAGGAATCGTTGATAAGAATTTAATTGATTATAATCGAATGGAGTAGAAAATGGCATTTTCAGTCACCCCCGACCTTGTTACAGGCAATGATATGATAGACTCGCAGCATAGGGAGCTTTTTAAAGCAATCAACGAATTTCAAGATGCTTGCAAAAACAAGCAAGGTAATGAACGTGTAAGTGCAACGATGAAATTTCTCGTTGATTATACAGCAAAACACTTTGGCGATGAAGAAAGGCTACAACAACAAAGTAATTATCCAGACCAAATAAACCATAAGAAGCTGCATGAGGAGTTTAAATCCCTTGTCAATGATTTATCAAAACAACAGCAGGCTAGCGAAGCTTCTTTTGTAGTTTTAACTCAATTATCCAACGCCCTTGGCAACTGGTTTATGAATCATATTATGCGCGAAGATAAAAAAGTAGCCGCACATATACGCAATCAGGGCTAAGCTTAATTGCTTACGCAAAGCGAAATAATTATACGTATTACTCCACAAAGCCTAGAAACACATTGTTTCTAGGCTTTGCTTGTGTAGTAAAAAAAAGTATGCTATAATCGGTTCGCCACATTGGCATGATAGAAAAATACCAATAGAAATACCATATATGAGGAGTGTTAAAAAAATCATGCAAATAAAACTATTTGATGGTACAAACAAAAAAATCGAAGAAGAAGTAAACGAATTTATCAAACAAGAAGACATTCGGGTGACGAGAATCGAAATAAAAACAACAGTAGACGGGACAGTTATTATGGTCGTCTATGAGGATGTCGCATCATCGCCAGTTAAGGGATTCACCCTTTAAACACTCTCTTGCTAATATAATAAATCCTCTAAATGAGCTTGGAATAGTCAGGGAAGTACTTGTCTAAAAAGGGTATATTTTCACATAGGAATTCCTTTTTGTTCAAGTATTGCATTATTCCAGCATCTGATTTAAATGATAACACCAGTTTGTATGAGCATAAAGCTTGGAACTTTTCACCAAATTGCTTGTTCATGCTTTTATCACCATACTTATTATCTCCAAGTATGGGTGTTCCAATCTCTGCCAATTGAGCACGAATTTGGTGGGTTCTCCCTGTAAACAAAAGACATTCCAGAAGCGATAGATTTCCAGTCGTTGCCAATGTCTTGTATTCCATAATAGCTTCCTTCGTCTTTTCGTTGCTTTGTTGGGAAATTGTAACCCTGTTGGCAACACTATCTTTTTCGTGATAGCCAAACAGGCGACCAGCAGGCTCTCCAGGTTCTCCCAGGACAAGAGCCATGTAGTATTTATCGATTTCTCTCTTTCTTATCTTTTCGTTTAGCAGTCTTAGAGACTGAGCGTTTTTTGAAACAATTACGATTCCGCTCGTATTTCTGTCGATGCGGTTGCAAAGAGCTGGACGAAATGAATGCTCATTTTCAGGATTCCATTTTCCACCTTGATATAAATATGCTAAAACCTGCGAAATCAACGAATCTTTATCGCTGTCTTTGTCGCTGTGACACAATACACCTGCTGGTTTATTTATAAGCATTATATTGTCGTCTTCATATAAAATGTCGGGCTCAGATAATATCCTCTGAGATTGGACATTTTTATTATATAAGACATTATTGCGGGTCTCTTCAAAATATTCATCATTAATATACATTTGTAAAACATCACCTTGGTTTAGTACATAATCCCGCTTTGCACTTTTTCCGTCTATTTTAAAACGTTTTAATCGAATGTACTTTTGAGCAAGGGATGTTGGGAGCAATGGAACTGCTTTGCTGATGAACCTATCAAGACGTTGACCCGCATCGTTTTTTCCAATTTGGTATTCTTTCATTGCAACTACCTATTGATTCGTGACAAAAGAGTAAAGTTTGAACTTTTCATTGAAATCATCTGCTTCTTAGAATAGTCCAGACTCTGTTGTGTTTTTCTACAATTTGATTGGAATGGACAAAGGTTTCGCATCTTGCTAGCTCGTCATCGATGGGAAACATTATTATGTTGCTGGCAAACTCGCTCCAAGCATCGGATACTGGAGAAGTATAGCCGATGGCACTCATGTTGCGAATGGCAATGTTAGGACTGCACATGAAGTTTATAAAAGCATGGGCTAATTCGATGTTCTTTGAAGAAGCTGGGATAACAAAGGAATCAGTCCATTTATTGCTACCTTCATCAGGAATAATATAAGCCAAACTGGAGTTTAAATCTACTCCCAGCTTACCATCGCCTGAGTATACAACGCCAATGAAGGCTTCCTGAGCAGTTATCATATCGATTATGAAAGTGGACTCGTAGTAGCCTCTGATATTTCTCCGTGCATTTTCCAGCACCTGGCTTGCCTCGAGTAACTCATCATCATCTGTGGAATTCATACTATATCCAAGCATTTTTAATGCAATACCAACCACATCTCTTTCAGAATCCACCATAAGAATTCCATCAGTTTTAAACATATCTTCCCAAGAACTTATTTGTAACAATCGACGGTTGTACAAAATGCCCAGGGTACCAACCATATATGGTATATGATAATCATTGTTTGTGTCATATTCTGGACTCATATATTGCTCAGATACATATGCCATATTAGGTAGCAAACTATGATCCAGTTTTGTCAAATACCCTTCTTGAATAAGTCGGTCAATCATATAGTCAGAAGGCACTAAGACATCATAAATGCTTGTCTCGATGGCTTCTTCATACATTTCCTCGTTGGAATCAAATTCCACAAGAGTTACGCTAACGTTAAATTCTATTTCAAAATCCCTGAGTACATTCTCATCCACATATTCCACGGGCATATATACGGTTATATTTGTAGAGTAAGAGGGACGTGATGATACTTGTGTACCACCACTTGGCGTTGAACTGGTGATATTGTTGCTTTTACAACCTGCCAGCACAGTTGTAATCAATGCAAGTATAATAATAGCTGATATTGTTTTTTTCATCATTTATCGTCTCTCCTTATGCCTGCGAGCGAAGAAGGCTCGATAAGATGTAGGTGATATTATCTGTACCTGCATCAATATAACTGGCTTCATTTATAGCTGCAAGCTGCTCTAAAATGTCAGTATTTAAACTATTGGTTTCAGACTCGTATCCAATTGTATAAATGGGTATTTTCAGAGCGGCAATGATGGGACTCATTCTTGTGTAATCTAATCCCACATTGCTGTCACCGTCTGTCAACACGAAAATCACCAGCTTCGTATCTGGGTTTTCGTCTTGGTATTCCAGCATCATTTGTAAGGTCACAGCCAATGCATCGTACATAGCTGTCAATCCACCATCGCTCATGTTGCTGATGGCGTTAGAGAAATAGGACTGCTGCTTGCCGTCAAAGGGAGCAATCGGCACTGCGATATTCACTCTATCTGCGAATGTTACCAAGCCAATATTATTGTTTGGGTCTATGGAATTTATAGCGCCTCGCAAACCAGTCTTTAGTCTTAATAATGGCGTACCGCCCATGCTTCCAGAGACATCGGCAATGAAAACTGCAGTTATGTTGGATGACCCACCCCTAACAGAGCGGTATATGCTGCTAAGTCCGCCAGCGATAGTGGCTGATATCAATACATCTGAGCTGTGGTTGGCAACAATAGAATCAAGGGAGCCAGCTCCAGCATTGACGCAATACTCTGAGAACGCCTCCGCGATCTGCGTTTTCACAGAACTAAGATCACCTACAGTATAAATTGGGTTGTTTTGTGCTAACCCAAAGGGTATAAACTTAAAGCCAGATGTGAACTCTGATGTATTTTTATATGAATTATAATCCAGTACATAACCATCGAGGATACCTCGTAAAAACGAGCTTTTCAACTGAGCACTGTCATTGGCAATGAGTGTTATGTTGTTTTGCAATTGTCGTAGACCTTCGACAGCGGTTTCGCTAAGGGGAATTCCATTATCAAATTCGTACAAAACAGATAAGATGAAGTTTAAGCCATCTGGATTTTGCAATGGGTCAACATAGCCAATGGAAAGCTCGCCGTTGTGGACCTTATTAACAAGGGCTGAAAAATCATCAGCATCATTTGTGTCTTTGATGACAATGCCAGATATGCCTCTGACTGTAGAATCTGTAAGTAGGCTTATCGAAGTGTTCCCCAATGACAGTAGCTCGCCGTAAATTTTGTTTACTGGAATAATAAGGTCTGGTGTATATTTGCCCGATAATATAAAGTTTGTACCGAGCGCAGAGTCAATCGCCCTTACGCCCACCGAAACTTGCTCGCCACTAATCGTGATTGCTGCATCGTTAAATTCCCTTGCTGCATTGATAATCTCGGGGTTAGTAGAATATACAGTAATATAACTGGGAGTAATTGGATTAACTACGAATGGATATTCAGAAATATCGGGAAGTGATTGGGTTTCATGGGATAAATCCAAGTCGAATACATCATTGGGATCGAGCCTTACGGGCAATGTGTTAGCGCTGACATTCTTTGCAAGCACTGACAGCTCCGATCTTGCATCATTATAGCTCATGCTTCTTTGGCTACCGCCGAAGATACCGCCTGAGCTGCTACCGCTGCTACTGCTATTGTTGCCGCCAGAGTTGTTTTTACAGGAACTTAATGTTATTAGCATCATGGATACTAATAATATAATACCCACAATTCTTTTATTATGCTTCAACTTAATCATCCTTTCATATTTCAAGGGAATTGACAGTGCAACTTGTAAATTGCACTGTCTTTTTAAATAGTCACAACTTTTTTCATCTATCAGTAACTATGAGTGATTAGCCAGTGCTTTGAAATGGCTGCTGGGTGGTCTTTTCGTCGAATATTTTAGAAGGCAATGCAAGGTTTTCCAATGCTTGAATCCATGCTTCTGTGTCAGTATTTGATTGATTGCCCAATCTTTTGCTGCTGATTGCGGTTGAAGCGCGGACGAGAAACCTTTGATTCGTCTCGAAAACATCCTCGTTGGCACTAAGAACCCGTTTTAGGAGATTTTGAAACTCGATTTCCTCATTTGAATCTATTATTCCAACTGTTTTTTCCACAATCCCACGATTGACCGCTGTCATTAAATTACGTAGTATCGTTTGTTCAGCAAGTCTCAATGTGGAAATGGCTTCGTTTAAATATCCTGCATTATTTAATGCAATTAGTTTTTCAAAGCTTTCTTGCTGCTCAATGATTATATTAATTTGTCTAATGCAGTCATCATATTGCTCAGTTAAACTTGGGTGTTTCTCTTTACAATGGATAAGCATTTCACGAACGCTGTCAGGTGTTAGGGTTTCTAAATCTGGTAGTATTATTTCGTATTCCGGTTCCTTTTTCTTGCTTTTTCGTTTTTTTGGAATAAAAGCGAAAGCGAGGGCGATAAATGAGAACACAGCAAAGGGAGCAAAGAGCAAGTTTAACCTGTTTGCCATAATGATTCCCATTTCAAGTATAATTGCTGTTCTCATTACTCGGGGTATAACATACCCAGCGACTGCCAAAACGAGGACTAGCAAACCAGCTATAAACGGTTTTTTCCGCATAATCGCGCCTCCTTTCTGATACTTTATGCTATGTAGCAATGTGCGAAAGTAGTTCTACAATATCACAAAACACTATTATTCGCAACTGATCCTTTATTTTTGTAACGTATAAAAGTTAATAGTAACAGGTGTGATAGAATCCTGTATCTTGCTATTCATTGCATACATCGTACGCACCACCAGTGTCATCTTGAGCGACAGCGAAAGATCTCATTACACCAAACTGTAGATAATTGAGATTCTACGGTCGCAGGCTCCCTCTTAAATTGCACTGGATTTTTGCTCTATGACTTGTAACGAGCGGTCACAGACAAAGCGGTGCATTGCTTTTCATAGATAATTAAAAAGCAATGCACCATTTCTTATGTCGCTGGTGTCATTTCTTATGTCGCTGGTGTCGTTTCTTACGTCGCAGACATCGTTTCTTACGTCGTTGGTATCATTTGTTACGTTGCGTGAATTGCTTAAACTGTCATCATCTATAATATTAATGATATACTAATCACTCATCATTATGATAAAGTCTACAACCACCATTGCATAGTTTGTTGTAATCACAACTGATACAGGCATCGTCTTTATTCTTTGTTCTAAACTCGTTCAGAGCTTTGCCATATATCCAGTTGTAAAAAGTGAGGTCCTGTACATCGCCAAATGGCTCATTCAAAAATGAGCATGGTTTGTACATGCCATTCACATCAATTGCAATTACTGCATTTCCTCCAAGACAACCATTGTAATCGAATTTCTGGTATGTTTTTAAACTAGAATAATTGCTTTCTGCTAATACTTCAAAGAGGGAACAATCGAATAAAAACATGACTCGCTTATTATTTTTTTGCAATTTCTTAAGGCGTTCTGGTAATTCACCTATGATATTATCCAAGGAAAGATCATGTGTATCCACATTCTTACTAGTAGTTTTATATCGCAAAAATAATACTGCTTTTATTCCGGCTTTTTTTGCGTTTAGAAGAATTTCATCAAGATACGGTAAAGTTTCAGTACTCAACAAAAGATTTAAGCTTGGTTTATGACCAGTTGCCTTTCGGTAAGTGATCATCGCTGGTATTATATGGTCTATATCTTCTGCTGTGTGTATACTGAAATGAACATTGCCAAATACTATACAAGCATTGGCAAATTCCTTAGTCATGGTCAGTCCGTTTGTTGTCATATTTGGTAAGATATGCTTTTCTCTGGCATATGCGGCTATATCGATAATATGTGGATGTAAAGTTGGTTCGCCTCCACCAAAAGACAATGAAAAGACGTTTAATTCAGATAACTTGTCAATTACAGATTTAGCTTTATCAAAAGAAATGTCTATTGGTTTATCTGTTTCATTAGTATTATAACATCCGTGACAAAACAAATTACATCGAGTTGTAATGGCGAAATGTGCATCTATGGGAGCAGAAAATATATTGTCAACTAGTATTGCTCCTTTTGTTTTTGGTATATTGTATTTATTTGCATATTTTTCATCCACATAAGCCAAAAAAGCAGGTTTTTCGTTAAAGATGATTCCCCCGAAGCTTTCCCGCCGAATTTTTTTTATTATTGGGTATTTTAATGAACCATCACTCATTTATCTATTCTCAACTACATATCTATTAGTAAGTAAGTGCCACATATACTAACAACAACCATCACAGCAGAAAAAAGGAACATTAACATAAACCATTTGGCTTTTGTTAATCTATTCATGTTATCTAAAATCTTTGCAGAAAGATAAATAGGGAAATACACCCCAATTGTATGTATTAATAAAGTCCATATGATTAATATAAATATTAGTAAACTGTTACCATATGACGAAATTTGGATTACACAAAAAATAATCCAAAAAACTGCTGCTATTATGGAGAATGGTAACACTAGCTTTAGCAGACGAGTTTTTATAACATTTAAGTTGATTTCGTTGCTGTTTATATCTAAACCAATTGCTGTTCCTGTCCAAATTGATAGAGTTGCTGGTAAGGAAACAATCCATCCAAATAGAGCGATAAGTGGAATATAGCCTCCAGCTCCTGAAAAATTCGCCATGTTGAAGGGGCGAATACGCAAAATTCGTGCTCTCTTTTTTATACGATTCATTCACTACTCCTTTACAACTCATTCAAAGAGGTTTACTTAGTCCTTTATATATTGTCTAAACTTTACGCACAATATCATATAATTTAAACAATAGCAAATTTATATTCAATTCTATCAAAATAATGCACAAAGCATTGAAACACAAGGGTTCCAATGCTTTGTGTGTAAATGAAAACGAACAAAAGAATAACTGGTGGACCCGACGCGGATCGAACGCGCGACCCCCTGAATGCCATTCCCTTTAGTGATAGCCATTCATGCGGCATCGAAATAAGTGGCATCCCTATTTTTGTTGATAACATTACATACATTTTATTCTAGCTAATAAAATTCAAATCCGCATCAGTCTTATTGATAATATTTATATTGCATATACTAATCATTTGTGTTAGTATATGATATATGAATAACAATGTAGAGCGTCAACTGAAAAATGCAGGGCAAATTAAGGCATCAGAATCAGTGGATTGGATGTTAGCGCATGGTGTTTCCTCAATCACAACCAATGACCTCGCTGCTTTACTTGGCATACCCAAAAACCACGTGCCGCAGCGTATGGCGGCGCTCAAGCAACGTAATCAGATCGTCACGCCAGCACGAGGTTTATGGGTACCTGTTCCTCCAGAGTACATGACATGGGGAGCACCACCTGCAATCGAAATCATTGACGCCATCATGAGTCACCTAGAAACAGATTATTATATTGGTTGGCTCTCGGCGGCAGATTTACATGGTGCTTCACACCATGCTCCGCAAGTCTTTCAGGTGGCGACATCAAGAGCGATCCGCTCAAAGACAGCAGGGCGCTCTCATTTTCAATTTTATCATCGGGAGCGTATCAGAAAAGTGTTGTTGATTCAGAAGGAAACGAAGAGCGGTATAGTCTATGTTTCAAGTAAGGAGACTACTTTACTAGATATCTGCAATGATGTCGGGATTATCGGCGGACTGGATAATGCCGCAAATCTTATTATGGAACTATGTGACACATCTTATACGGACATGAATTCTCTCGTAGCACTTACTGAATATTATCCGGTCACCGCCGCACGTAGACTTGGATTTCTCCTAGAGTATTTCACGGAGGTCACCGATCTTGATTATCTTAAGGCGGTTTGTGAAAAACAGAACACATCACCGTCTATACTAGATCCGCAAGGATTGCCTATCGGCATACTCGATGCAAGCTGGTGTATTAAAGTGAATAGGGAGGTGTTACCGGACGTATGATTCCCTTTAACACGGTCACAGCATGGGGCGCAGTGCACCCATGGCCAACGAGAGAACAGATTGAGCAAGACTTGCTACTATCAAAAGCTATTATTGAAATATACAACAACAAAATGCTTGCGGAAGAGTTGATATTCCGTGGTGGTACGGCTTTACATAAAATGGTGCTGCCACATCCAAGTCGATACAGTGAAGACCTGGACTTTGTCCGCTCGAGTGCCGGTGGCATAGGCGATATCATGAAAGAGTTGACTGAGCTTGGGAAGCAATCCGGCTTCACTGTTAAGACGAGAATGGGACAATATCCAAAAGTTTACTGGCATGGCAAGGCGCAGACAGGGCGTGATTTGCGAATAAAGATTGAGATTAACACTTATGAACGCTCTCCGGTACTGTCTCTTATTGAAATCGAGTATTCAATAAACACTGATTGGTTTACTGGAAAGGCGATGGTAAAAATGTTTCAAAATGAGGAAACAGCAGCGACAAAGCTAAGAGCTCTATACCAACGGTCAAAGGGACGGGATTTGTATGACCTCTGGTTATTGACCAATGTGGTTCGAATTGATCCTGTTTTAACTTGTCAGGCGTTTGAAACATATCGCCCTGATGGGTATACAGCAAAAAGGGCAATCGAAAACCTTGAAAAGAAAACTCGTGACAAAGGGTTTCTGACTGATATCGTGAATATGGTGTCTGCGGATACGAGCGAATATAATGCTGTGGATGCTGCCGCACAAGTCATTGAAATGTATCTTTTGAATCTATGAAGTATGTCAATCAATGATTATATGGACAACCAAAGGTCTTCCATTTGGGAACTCAATAAATCTGACGTAACGAAACGGTACGCAAGACTATAAAACTTTTGAAGCGACAAGACTGCATAGCCGCCCTCGCATCGCAGGGGCGATCAACGGAGTCCATCCTGCATTGCTCGCCACATGATGGAGCAACGCTGACAATGCCAAGAACCTGTTTATGAGGTTATCTTTCATCAGCGAGCTTTACATCAAGCTCAGATCTGAAATTAGTTATGTTACCCTCCCTTAGACTCTGGAAAAAGCTATTGATATTTTGTTCCGGAAGGAATGTGAACACATATTTCAACATGAGTCCATTAGCTTTCAACTGATCATTGACAATATCAAAGTGAGCAACTGCATATTCGTTTTTCTTTTTATTCTCCTCAGACGGCTCGTGTAACTCCTCGTTGCCTTTGATTTCAACTACTATTATCAAATCCCCAGCCTTTATAAAGAAGTCAGGACTGAACTTTCCTCGCTTCGGATGCTCTCCTTTTTTCCATGCGTAATCGATTTCGTAAAATCCTGTGGCAGTTGATTTGAGCCACATGTCATAGCAAGCAACATTTGCTGGTTCTAGTAGACTTCTAATGAAGCGCCGTTCATTTTCCGAATCTGCTATTATTAGGTTTAACGGTGTCTTAAAATCATATCGATTTGTGATAGGAATGTGTCTATATCCGCTTCCAGGCTCAATTACTTCATCGAAAAATTCAACTTGCTCATCAGCAAGACTGTCGCGTGTATGATCTGTATAGAAGATGAATTTACTACTGTGTAGTTCTGCCGCTGAGACACTGTTTCCTTGGCGATCATGAGTAGAAAGAGTCTTGAACCGGTCAATCTTTGGTGTGTATCGGACAAACTCCGATGTCTTGCGGCGTAGTGTGCCTAATGATTGAAGGAATTTTTGCTTCATGCTTTCTGTGGCAACATTGGTATTACGTAGCTCAAGTGATTTTTTTACTATGTCCTCCAAGCGGTCTATGGGAAACTGATCAGTATAAACTGTACGCATTTGGGGATTCGGATCTTCCGGGTCTTGATAATCCTCCAACCGAGCATACATGACTGAGGCGATTTCATATGGAGTATAGGTATTACGGCGAATCGTAGTTTGCCAATTATAACGCTCGCCTGTTGCCGCTCTTTCGAACTCGATTCTGACATCCTCTGCAGGTGAATCAGTAGCCAGATCGACATACCCTTTGTCGAAGAGTTTATACTCCCCATCCATTGGCTTTTTGATAGAGGTTTGTTCAAGCGTGTAATCGATGTTATGAAGCTCAAAATGGAAAGGCGAGTCATCAATTATGTTTGAGGATAACCGCCTCTCAATTTCCAGTATCTCATTGACAAGATGCCTTATACTGGATGCCCAAGCATCGTGGTTAAACACTGCTACCTCAGGTTGCTCACCGCTCCATTCGTTCGGTATACGCAATCCACGTCCAAGAACTTGAGCAATCAGTAGCTTACTGTTGAACGCACGCTCTTCATGAGGTACAATTTGAAAGACACGCTTTACATCCCAACCTTCATTGAGCATGGAAACAGCAACTATCCATTCCACAGGGTTGTTGGGTAGATCAACATAAGGCAGCTTTTTCACATCTGGCGCATTGTTGTAGACAACAAGGATTTGATCTTTTACAGATTCAATAGATAATCCGGCTTCCTCAACTAGAAATCCTCGAAGCTCATCAGCTACATCATTGCACTTGGTAATGGTTTGGGTGACTATGACAGTAAGCGGTACGATTCCTCTGCTTATTAGCTTGCGACGGTTGTCTTCGTGGCGATTACGAATCAACTGCCATTTTTCGTTGTGTTCGCCCGTGCGCGGCATTTCAGCTACATAATCGACTCTTTTCACTTGACGCTCTTCCATTGCTTGCCGCAAAGAGTAACGAAAAACCACATCGGCAAAGTATTCATCCTTAACATAACATGTGCCGGAAACACCGATTATATATTGAAACATATACTCCGGATTGGTAAGAAACTCCTTCCACTTTTTCACTTTTGCAGCAGACGCATTTGCTACGTGATGGGTTTCGTCATTCAACACCGCAACCTTTTCACCTTTTCCTTTCAAACTCTCGCGGATGGATGAGCCGACATATTCTAGCACCGCATGATAGTTTTCAACACAAATACTTCCCTTCGTTATCGTTTGGCTTGCGTTGATAATTGTTGGAGTACTAATTCTACTGTCGGAAGGTAATTGAGAGTATATATCAGATTTTGCTGCTAACTCGCGGAACTTATCCATCAATCCAGCCTCAATGGTTGTTGATGGGCATAATATTAGAACTCTATCAACGACCCCTTCGGCTAAAAGTATAACCGCAAGCCCATATAGGACATAGCTCTTCCCTGTCCCTGTTGCCAAATCAAGGGTTGCGGATAGTATATCTGGCATTTGCAAATGACGCTCCATTCCCGCCCAAGAGCCATATCGCGCTTCTAAAACTGGATTCTCGTCATAATTTGCCTTGGCTAGCTGCCGCAAGTTTTTATGCTCACCTGCCAAAAGATAGCGCAATGCAGTACGAATGGCTTCTTTTTGATATTCCCGCGTTCCGCATAACTCGTCGATAAACGCCTCATAACGGCTCTCATCCCATTTGGCGCGATCAACCGCTGTGCTTACCCCGAGTACTAAATCTTCGTTTCTAAAGCTCTGTCTATCTGTATTTCGCGGCATAAATCAACTTCTCTCTTTCTTCTTTGAGATAGGCATACTCATACTCGAAGCAAAAGAACTCCGTGCGAAAACTTCTCTGGCTTCGTTGCCATATATATCAATAAAGACAAGCATGATTGCCTCTCCCATTTGGTTAATTGGAAAAACAGTCTGCCAGCCGGTATTTTGCATTTGGCGCGCATAGAAAACATCGTCCATGTTAAACACTCTGCCATTGTAATCATAATCGATCATTAATACAGAGAAGGTTTCAAAACCTCCATGTGAATCCTTATCGCGAAGACGAGCACGGCTTTCAAACGATGCGATTGTCAGACATGCCTCATCGCCGTTTTCACCCTTATTGATTTGAACAGACCATTTTACTTCAGGCGGTTGAATAAAATCGAATCCGACAGCATCAATTGTATCATTTACTGCAGTCTCGTCACTTGGCTGCCTCAGAGCGGTAAACTCCCTATGGTGTAACTCATTAATGATTGAATATGGTATTCGTAACGCATAATAGCGAACCCCGTCAAGGTCGATGTAGTCTTGCTGGAAGTCAAACACGCTTCTTGGGGCTATGATAAAAAAGCGACTACCTATCTTTTTTCCAACGGCAGTGTGGATATTCTCAATAGTGCCTTCATCAATTTGCATTCCAGGGTTTTCGATGTGATTAAAAACCATTACACTGGCACCTCTTAGTTTTCCGTCCAGACTTAAACCGCCGATCTCGTGCCTTTCATCTATGCATCCGAACAGATGGAGGGCAAAAAAACGCCAGTCAACCCATGGAAGCCGCGTGAGAGTGTTAAAATCGTAGAGTCCGGCATTATAAAGCGTGAATGGTAATAGGTTCAGTTTCTCCCCTTTATTACCAATATCTGACTTCAAGTTGAGCATACGCTTTTGAATGGTGTAGATCGCAAGTTTTCCGCAATCAATGCCGATCCAGCGGCGTCCAAGCTTTTCCGCAACAGCGCAGGTCGTTCCGGATCCAGCGAATGCGTCAAGGACAAGGTCACCTTTGTTTGAGGAACTTTGGATGATTCTACTAAGAAGCGCTTCGGGCTTTTGTGTTGGGTATCCGGTGCTTTCCTGAGCAGTATAGGCATATGTACCAACTGCAAAATCATTATATACTTGCGCAATTTCATCTTTACCAATCCAAACACTCCAAGCTGGTAGATTTCTCGTGTTGTTTCCATACTCAATAGCTTCTGCTTTTGTATAATCGGGATTGCTAGAGATATATGTTTTTAGGTTCTTATTCCCACCGCTACTTTCCTTTCCTCGCGTATAGTACCAGCCTGCGTCATCTTTTTGAAGTGCCCCAGTTATCCGCTTTGAAAGACCCAACCTGTTTTGTGGATTAAAAATCGCACTTTTTCTTTTATAACAGTATATAGTTTCATGGGCTTTGGGGAAATAGTCACCACTGCCCAACAGTCCACAAAGCCAAATAATCTCAGAAAACTCAAAGCCAATAAAAATTTCATCCAGTATTATTTTAATGTAATGCCCCATTTTTGAGTCTAGATGGACATATATGCTTCCATCTGTAGAAAGAAGATCACGGAGTAGGATTAATCGTTTTCTGACATACTCAATGAACAAAGCTCCCTCTATTTTATCAGAGTACGCTTTTTGATCTTTGCCACTCAAAAAATCCTTTTTCGTTGAAAATGGTGGGTCGATATAAACGAGCCTTACTCCCGGTGTACCATCAGCGTTAACGAGTGTTCCTTCCTCTTTCATCTTAAGCAAGGTTTTCAGTGCTTGCAAGTTATCGCCAAATATCAGTTTGTTCTGCCAACCATTACCGTTTTTTCCAAATGTGCTGACAGGCTGAAGGGGTACCGCCATAGTGTTTGCAATGATATCTTCTTCTCGCTCTTTACCATGGTAAACAAGCTCGTATTCCCGTTTCTCAGGTGGAAACAAAAATCTTGACCACTCGATTGGCAAGTCCTCCCCACGTCGAAGAGTTTCAATCACCATTTGCCGTTGTTCATCATTCATAGTATCACCTTCCATCAGATGTCTAGTTTACGAAAGGCTTTCAAGACTCAATACATCAAGAAGCCCAGAATCAGCAAAGCTAAAGATGCCCTCACTTGTCACAATTACATGGTCGAGAACTGACACACTAATCAGACGACAAGCAGATATTAGGTTAGCGGTCAAAGATTTATCTGATTCGCTCGGATAAGCGATTCCTGAGGGATGATTATGCGCCGCAATAAGCGCCGAAGCGTTTGTCTGCAGTGCTTTCGCAACTATTGTCCTTAAGTATGGGTTCACGCTGTCAACAACCCCTTCTGCAATTAGTGCATCGTTAAGTAGCCGTCCTTGCCGATTGATGAATGCGATTCGGAAATGCTCTTCGGACAATCCTCGCAGTCTTGACGCGTAGTACTCAGCAGCCTGTTTACTACTCTTGATTACTGTCTTTTCCCTCGTATCAGGTAAAGCAACGCGACGCCCCAATTCAAGAGCCGCAAACAGTTGTGCCTGCTTTGCAGCACCAAGACCTTTAATACCAACCCAAGCCGATGTTGGTGCCGCCATCATTTCTTGCAGGGAACCGAAGTGTTTCAACACTTCTCTACCGAGTTCAACAGCACTTTGCCCCTTAACACCTGTTCGTAGTAACACAGCAAGAATCTCTGCATCAGTCAAGGCATGGGAACCGCGTGACAGCAAGCGTTCACGCGGACGCTCATCTTGTGGCCAGGATGATATCCCCAGCGATGATTTTTTCATCTGACAAATTCTCCGTTATTCACTGTGTTCATGCCAACTTCGTTGCACCAATTAACTGATTTTAATATAGGTGAAGCCCCGAAACACCTGTATTTCGGGGCTTCTTGGTGGACCCGACGCGGATCGAACGCGCGACCCCCTGAATGCCATTCAGGTACTCTCCCAGCTGAGCTACGGGCCCATAATAAAAGTGTTGCAAAGGAGCGTTGCTGCTCTTGACAATAGAGTGATATTACCACAGCTAAAAGCGTTTAGCAAGTGTTTTTATTAGAAAAAAGCATGATAAGTCGCCAACGGTTTCGGTGTAATTGGATTCATCGCTGGCACTTTGAAAAATACTGTTAGTATAGATGAAATATATTCAATACAGAAGGCACATACGCACCATTATTATCAAAAGGCGTGACTCGTTGATGCTGCTTCTATTATACTATTCTTCGGTATCCCATAAGGGTTCTTGCAACTCTTCTTGGTCAGTTAAAGCTTCATCCATTAGCTTTATCATTTCAAGAACGCTGCGGAAATTCTGCCTCTGATTTTTTTCCACCCAAAGAATCTGACCTTGCCAGGTGGCATTTTGCCTAAACCTGACATTTATTTCAAAAGTACACCTTGGGTTGCCGGAATCAGACAGGGATTTCATGTTAAAAGACTCGCTCATATCTGCATTCACGTCCAATTCTCGTTTATTTTTTTTGCGTTTCTCATCGTTGAAAGCTCTAGGCGTCATGAAGGCTTCGGGGAAACCAGTTGTGTCGAAAACTTCTTCCATTCTTTCAATCATTTGTAGAAAGCTGGTAAACGCATATGGTTTTTCTAAATATATATCATTATGCAGAAGACCTCTAAAAAAATCCGCTTCATACGAATATATTTCAGCTCGCATTTTTAAAGATGCAGCGGTAACAAGGTTTTCTCTCTCGGATTCCATATGACGCTCCCCTTTCATCAAACCGCTTAGATGGGATTCATTGTTTGTTTTAAGTAGTTTTTATAACATTGGTGTTATTGGTTTTATCGAAGTTCCAATCACCTTAGGGAGATACTTCGAGTCTACGCCCCTAAGGATTCTGTTTACGAGCATTTTACAGTTCTCGTATGTGAGCTTGTGCAACATTAGCATATATTGGTTTGGACTGGAGCGGGTGTATAAATCACCTTTTCGCAATGTCTCTGAGATTGCTTTACCCAAATGCATCATCACTCCACCATCCTTAGTCCTAAGATCGTGTTTGGTGTCGAATCTGACGATGTATGTGGCTCTCCCCGAGCGTGATGTGGAGCGGGATTCCAGTTGATAGACAATTTTGAATACACTAAGGTCACAATAGTAGGCACCAGGGAAATCGGCTCCCTTTAGCCATGATTCCAGCGTGTCTTCCAAGGAAAGCCCCTCTTTTACTTCTGGCTGCTGAATTTGTTGATAAAGAGCTCGTAAACCTTCGGAAAAGTCGATTCCCATTTCATCATAGAACATGGTTTCCATTTTGTTGTATTCGTCCAATGCTTCTGCACTTTTACCTAAAGCCATTAACGAGCGCAGATGGTATTCCAATATAAGTTCATCAAAGGGATCAAGACGAAGAGCCCTGACACATAGCTCTGATGCCTCATCGTTGCGACCAGCTTCAAACAGCAGTGCCAAGGCTTCGTGTACACAATTAAAGTATAATGATCTATACCAACGAGCCAAAGGCATAACCCAAAGCTCGCTGGCTGAACTTGGTAAAAAGTCACCACGATATAGCTCTGCTGCTTGCATGAGCAATTCCGTCCGCTCCTCTAAATCATCCACATTGGAAGCTCTTTTGCATAGGGATTCAAATTCTTCGATGTCAATGAGACAGCGAAGTGTTGTGTTCCACCTGTAACCACCGTTTCCCGACAAGATTATATCGTCTGCATGAGCAAAACCTCCAGCGGCTAGAGCACTGCGTGCTCTATAAACCATCGTCCGCACAGAGCTTCCAGGGTTTCCCACAAAATCGCTGTCAAAGAAGACATCCATCAACTCTTCTTGAGATACTGTTTTATGCCTGTTGACCACCAGATATTGGAGCAGTTTCCAAATCTTTGATGATCTCTTTTCCTGCTCGGTGATGCGGTTTCCATCTGATACAATGGCAAAGCCGCCAAGCATTTCCACTCGCACGCTTACATCGTTTGTACTGATTTTAACCACATCCCTTCCCATTATTGTTGTAGTCATTTCAAATAGTGTGAAATTTCTGTATTTATTGTAAAGGAAACTTGTAAAAAACACAATAGTTTTTTATTTTATGCACCTTTATCCCCGTAGCTCTGCTCCAAGGGTGTTGGTTAAACGGCGTATTACTGTATTTGCACAGCTTTCAATTTCAGCAGAAGTAAGGGTCTTTTCCATTGAACCGATGAGCATCCTAAGGGTAATGGATTTTTTTCCGACCGGTACTTGCTGCCCTCTGTATTCATCAACGAAACTCACATTTTGCAACAATTTTTCAACATTATTATCATCGGTAACAGTATCGAGTGCTGTTTTATGTATTTCGCTCCATGGGATATTGGAATTGAAAACAAGGGACACATCATAATCTGTCATGGGATACTCGGGCAGTGCAGTGAACTTGTTTGTTCTGGAAGCAAAAGGAATCAAGGAATCCAAATCAAACTCAAAGAGCATCACTGCACTTCGTTTAATGCCACAATCAAGGGAAGCCTTTTTTGATAAAAGCCCCAAGCTACCAATTGTTTCACCATCAGACAGTATGTTTTGCCAGAGTGTATCCTCTGCCCAAATTGGCTTCTTTGTTGCCGCAAATGACAGAGCTTCGCAATGGGTGTATCGGGGGAGTGCCTCGATAATACCCTTGGCAGTTCTGTACAATGTGCCTATATTTTCAGGGTCACCCACAATGGCTCCCACTGCATTTCTTCTTTGATAGGGGAGAGACTCTGTGGGGTCGTATGGCTTTGTAAAATTCTTATTCCAATACACCATTGCAGTTTCAAAAAGTGAAAACTCATCATAATATCGCAAGTTGTCTGCCACCGCTTTGCATAGATTGGGCAGCAGGGAAGCGCGAATGTGCTGCTCCTGGGGAGATGGTGGTGCTGCGAGTGTTAGGGTATCATTGGTATCTTCTGGGAAGATGGCTCGAAGGTAATCATCATGTATCCATGGATATGTGAAAATTTCGTTCATACCGCATCTGAAGGCAAGATATTCCTTAATTTTTCGTTCGATATCCACATCCAACTGATTTATGGAACCCTCAAAGCTTGTGGTGATGAGAGTTGGTTCGAAATTATCCAAACCATGCATTCTAGCGACTTCCTCAAGTATATCGTTTGCTATGGTAATATCTCCAGTGGAACGCCAAGTTGGGGATAGTATGTGCATCAAGTCTCCATCAAAGCTCACCCCGAAACCCAATAAACCGAGTTTGTGGTTAATTTCCTCATTTTCGATACGCTTACCTAGATTTCGGTATAGCCAATCCAATGACACATCGATTTCGCTTTGCATTAATGGTTTCGGATAAATATCGCTGTACCCGCTTACGCGCATTTGTGGATATAGCTCCTTGAACATATCCATTGCAAAAGCTAGAGCTATGTCGCATCTTTCCGGGTCAATGCCTTTTTCATTTCTAGTGGCTGCTTCCGTGCGGGTTTCGTATCTGTTTGCGGTTCGCCTAATACTAATTGGTTCAAAGTTTGCGATTTCCAGTATGACTTTGCTGGTATCAGCTAGTACCGAGTCTTTTACGCCGCCCATTACGCCAGCAAGTCCGATGGATTCCACATCGTCAGCTATAACTAAATCCTCGCTGCACAGGGATAATTCTTTGCCGGTAAGTAGTAGAAAGCTCTCGTTTTCCTTTGCGCGGCGCACGGTGATATTACCATGGAGCCTATCTGAATCAAAGGCGTGGAGGGGTTGGCCCGTTGCCAGCATGACGTAGTTTGTTATATCGACGATGGCATTGATGGGACGCATTCCCACACTCCATATGCGGCTACGTATATGGAAGGGAGAAGGTTTGACTTCCAGCCCTTCGATTCTAACACCAACATATCTTGGGCAACGTTCTATGTCAGCTATCGTTATATTCAAGTCTTCGCATTGGGGAGGAGTATATGGAACATAGTCCTTAAGTGGCAGATCATAAATGGCTGACAACTCCCTAGCAATCCCATAATGTCCCCATAAATCGGGGCGGTTTGTTAGGGATTTGTTGTCGATTTCCAAGATTGTGTCATCGATTCCCAGGGCAATGGCGAGAGCTGTCCCAGCTGCCGCATCGAAATCTGATAAGTCGATGATTTCCTCTTCATCCTCCAAGGGAAACAAATCAGCAAGACCTATTTCCGTTGATGCACAAATCATGCCATAACTATCTTCGCCTCTCACAGCCGCAATGCCAATCTCCACCAATTCTCCCTCTCCATGCCAACGGAGCATGGCACCGGGTTTTGCAACTGCGACTTTTAAACCATTTTTACAATTGCTACCACCGCAGACTATTTGCTTGATTTCGCCATCGCCAATGTCAACATTGCAAATGACAAGCTTGTCAGCATTGGGATGGGGTAAAACCTCTTTGATGATTCCGATTACAATATTGTTGAGGCTCTGGGATAAATCCACTGCGCCTTCCACTTCAACGGTTGACATGGTAAGGTCATATGATATGCGAGAAAGCTCCAAATCTGGGGGGATTTCCACATATTCTTTAATCCAATTCAATGAAAGCTTCATTTTATTGTCCTTTCTTGTACTTTATGTAAATATAAATTTATCGATTGTACTCTAATATAACTGATGTCCTACGAGGCTCATGTCTTATGGGGTTCGATTCCAAAGCGGTTCATGTTTTGTTGGGATTATGTCTAGTGTAGCTTGCATCTAATGTGGCTCACATCAGACGATGCTCATGACTGACGACTCTTTTCGATCGCTAGTATATATGTTATGCATATGTTATAAGTCATGCAAAGGAAAAGCTATTTAAACTGGCTCAAAAACCTAAGGTCGCCGCTGTTGAAATACCTCACATCAGATATTTCATATCGCATCATTACCAAACGGTCGAGACCTATATTCACATAGAATCCCGTGTATTCATTCGGGTCGAGCCCCGCTGCTCGTAAGACATTTGGATGGGGTGTTCCACCAGGCATGATTTCGATCCAGCCAACCTGTTTACAAACGCTGCAACCTTTGCCATTACAAACCAAGCAACTCATGTCGATCTCGAAACCTGGTTCCACAAAGGGGAAGAAACCCACCCGCATACGAACAGGCACATCACGACCAAAGACCTTCGATAATATGCTCTGTATCATTATCTTCCCAGCGGAAAAGGTGAAATCTTTGTCAACAATCAAGGCTTCGTATTGGAAAAATGCCCTTTCATGCCGCGCATCGGTGGATTCATTCCGATATACGCGCCCAGGATAAACAAAGCGATATGGAGGCTTGTGGGTCTGCATATACCTGACGCTTCCACCAGTTAGGTGAGGTCTTAAACAAAGACGGTCAGCACCCCGCAAGTCTTCATATCCAGCAAGCCAATATGTATCCATACTCTCCCTAGCTGGATGGTCAGGGGGGAAGTTGAGGTTGTCGAAGGCATATAGTTCGCTGGTTATTTCTGTTTCATGGAATATCTCGAAACCCATGGAACGAAAGGTATCATTTAAGTCATAGCACATTTGGGTAATTGGATGAAGCGCACCACCAGCAGGGAGGATACCTGGCACTGTAAGGTCGAAATCCGCAGGGATTTCCGATGCCTTCAGGCTGATTTCTTCCTGTCTCGTATCTATGAGTTGGGTAAAGCGGTTTTTGATGCTGTTGGCAACTCGTCCTATTTCAGCCCTCATGGAAGCTTCCAGGCTTGGTATTTCTTTGAGAATAATGGTTATTTCCGCAGCTTTACCAAGAAGATATGTCTTCACTTCCTGCAATTCCAAAGCCGATATTGCTTTTGCAACCATTTCCTCGCCATCTTTTAGTATTTGGTCTAGTTTTTCTCTCATGATATTAAGCTCCGTTTCTAGTTTGTAAATTGTTTTATAAATACAAAAAACCCTTCATCCCATATAATGGGACGAAGAGCATATATACCCTCCGCGGTACCACCCAGATTCGGTCAAAACCGCGCTCATGATGCAGCAGATTATGCTTGATATATACTATTTGCTATATGGTCGTGTAATGCAAATAGGGTGTGGAAGTAACTTTCATATGTTGCATTTTTTACTGCATTTGTCGATAACGAGACAAAACGCTGGTGATTAGCCAGAGCTCACGGGCGAACTAAGCAAGGCAATCCGCAGGGTGCTTTCAGCCGATGACAACCCCTCTCTGATGCATATGCGATTTGCTATATTCCCGATCAATGCCGTTTATATTTATGGGATAATAACACGAAAATATACAAAATGCAAGGGCTAAGCTGAAAATTACCCTGTTTTTGGTAAATTGGCTTCTATAACTGGGATGTCTTTATTGGGTCCGTTTGTATCTGAATCGTCATGATTGCCACCGATTGGTATTTCCATAAAACTCTCTGTATGGTGTTCATCAGATTCAAAGGGGTTTCCAAAAACAGGTATATCCATAAAGTCTGGATTAATGGGAATGACTAGGTTTTCAGATATTTCAGAGTTACTATTAAACCTTGTGTCCATTGGCTCGTCGATTACATACACAGCGGAATTATCAGAAACGCTTGGAAAATCTTGATTCCCTTGATATGAAATACTAGAGGAATTGGATGACTCTGATTCCACAGGATTGCTTCCAAGAACCTGACTTTCGGATTCGCCTGACTCGGCAGATTCTGTAGGCTGCGCTGACCCAGTGGGCTGTACGGACGCTGTGGGCTGTGAGGATGCAGTTGGCTCAGCTGATTGGGTAGGTTGGGAAGATGCAGTGGGCTCGGCGGATTGGGTTGGCTCAGCTGATGCGGAAGGTTGGCTAGATGCGGTTGGCTCGGTAGATGCAGTAGGTTCTGCAGATTCGGTGGGTTGGGGAGATGCAGTGGGCTCGGCGGATGAAGTAGGCTCAGCAGATGCGGTAGGCTCAGCTGACTCGGGTGGCTGAGTAGAAGTGGGCGGTACGACAGGTTCAGGGGGCCCGACAAGAGGCTCATGACTACACTTGAAATACCAACCACCGCCAATCCAAGGATAATTATGATGTTCTGTATTAGTACCAGAACGTGTCAAGTTACCATTGACGAACAACCTACCATTGGTATGTGCTGATATATTCACCGTTGATGTATGGGGAGCAATAATCGAACCCATTACTTGGGATGACCCCGGAATTTCTAAATAAGTGGCATCAACGAAGTTCCACAAAATAGCAGAGGCAGCATTACCAAAGTTTGGAGTAGCAAGACCATCAACTCGTGTACCATTAATATTAACGGAAGTTTGAAACAAAGTTGCATTTGCACCAATAACATTGATTACAATCGGTGTATATCGCCCGTTGCTACCTTGATCTATATTTGTAAAATAAAAGTCGCAATATGATGTGGCAACAGCCAAATCACTTGCGTTTATTTCAAATACCTGTATTGGAGCACTTATGTCATTGCTATCAAAAGTAATGCTACCTCCAAGGGAAGTGGCTGTTCCTGTGGGTGTCATTAGGGCATACTTAGCAGATTCGGCTTTCAATTCGCTTTCAAAACCAGCCCAATGGGAAATAGCCAGTGGTCCCAGATTATCATAAATATTTCTGCCATCCTCGGAGATGATGAGTCCATCTATATATACTGCCGAAACATCTCCGATTACATCGCCACCTATCAACGCATGAGCAGGAACCGTAACCGTACCACTTACAGGAGCACCTATTATTACCATACTTGAATTTGTAGCAACTAAATCACCGCCAACAGCTAGCATCACACTATCGGGAGTTGGAACGATTCCAGAACCAACACCAACTACACCCACACCTAAAGTGATATTGTGCTGGACAATCATATTTCCCCGAACCACTGTTAGACCTTCTGACTCTTTGAAATCAGAAGCTGCGATAAAATTACCGCCAACCCACATGGCAGGGGAATTGTCCTCAAATATAGTTGATACGCTATTAACGCTGGGTATGCTTGTTAAACAATCGCAGCTTTGTGCTTCCGCTTCCGCTCCAATAGGTACCAGTGTAATTAATAGCGCAATGAATAATATAGCCGCATAGGCGGACTTTTGTATTTTGTTAATCATAAACAGCTTACCCCCTTGTACTTTCGTGTACAAATAGAGTTTATAATTGGAATTTTATGTAGAAATGCAAATGTGCATTGATGCAATTACTATAATAGATTCCGCTTAAATTATGCATCATGTGTAACATTAATACATCAATGATGCACCACATATATTGTATCGGTTATTTTCACTAGAATGATAAGCAAAACCTAGCAATCTAGCATTTTTATTCATTTTAAAATATGATGTAATTTTATGGTTTTTCATGGAAAGCTGTTGTAAAAGTATAATAAAATATGTGAATATATAAACTAATAGAATATGTAAAAAGATTCGATATTATTAAATATGTCATATGGATATCAACCAAAGGGGGAATGAACGGAATAAAGGTAAATAAACATATTAAACAGTAGGGTGCGGCTCCATAAGCGCAACCCCGTAGGGCGCGGCATCCCTGACGCGCCGCAATGGAAGCACAACCCAACAACCAACGCAAAAAAAACAAGCATCGCCCCCGTAGGGTGCGGCTCCATAAGGCGCAACCCCGTAGGGCGCGGCATCCCTGACGCGCCGCCATGGAAGCACACCCTAACAACCAACGCAAGCAAAAACAAGCATCGCCCCCTCGAAAACCGAAAACACCAAATCGATGCTTCAAAAAAATAAAATGAACCATATGACAATTAAGAATGGAAGTAAGCAAAATGAGTAAAAAACATGATAAAGGGAGTATCTCTTTGAAAAGATTAAGAAAAACGATGTCGTTGCTCCTGGTGACAATGCTGCTATTTAATGTATTGTCAATGGGTATAAGCGCATCACCACCGCCCGATGAGATAAACCTGATAAGCGCAACGGCAAACGGCACAAGCGGAACGGTAGATACAGATGAAATTGAGCTTGTGTTCAGCGAAGAAATAGCAGGTCTCACTACAGCTCACATTACAATTAGCAACGAATCAGGAGCGGCAACAGTATCAACAGTTACGAATCCAACTGCAACTGCAAGCTCGCTGACATGGGTTGTTGGAGTTACAAGCGTTAGCGAAGGACTGGTGGAGATAAGTGTTGCCGATTTCGGTGGTTATGACTTCGATGTGAGGTCGGCAAAAGTATGGGTGAACGAAGAAGCAGTAGTCAGATACACAGCAATAGTGCTGAGTCCAGGAGGTAGTGCTACTGGTGGTGGTAGTTATGTAGCTGGAGATACAGTAAACATTAATGCTGGAACTGCGCCAGCGGGTTATAGTTTTACTAAATGGACAGCAGATGACCCATCGGTTTCATTTACACCATCTGATACTAGCAGTACTGCTACATTCACAATGCCAGCGTTCGATGTTACGGTTACAGCAATCTATTCAGCAGCAACTCCAACTGTTGGTACAGTAACTGTCAATCCTTCATCAATAACCTTGTTACCTGGTTCAACATTCCAGTTTAGTGCTTCAGTCACAGGAACAAATTATCCTAGTCAGGAAGTTACCTGGAGTTTAACAGGTGGTGGTTCAGGAACTACAATATCTTCAAACGGCCTATTAACTATTGGTGCAACCGAAGCAACCAGCTCTTCGTTGACTGTCACCGCTACATCCACAGTTCCTCCATCGATAATCGGAACTTCAACTGTTACGATTACTCTCGGTACATTGACTCCAGCAAGTGTGACATCCTTAACAATCACTCCAGGAACGAATTCCATCACGCTCGAAAAAGGCGCTGACTATAGTTTTAGTGCTGTTGTTTTAGGTGCGAATGATCCTTCCCAGGCTGTTGTATGGTCGGTGTCAGGCGGAAGTGCTGGTACTAGCATTGATGCAGCAGGAAAGCTGACAGTTGCATCTAACGAGCAAGCAAATACTTTGACCATTAAAGCAGTATCAGTCGAAGATCCAAGTTTTTCTGATACTGTTGATGTGGCAATTCTACAACTAGCTCCTGCTTTTGTTCCGGTATCTGGCATCACAGGTATACCAACCAGCACAGCAATTGGTACACTGACCCTTGCAGGAACAGTACAGCCATCAAACGCTACCAACACCGCAATATCATGGACGGTGGCTGATCCTGGAGCAACTGGTGCAACTATTACCGCAGGTGTAGTAACAACAAGCGCAACTGGTACTATGGTACTAAGAGCAACCATAGCAGAAGGACTACTCTCTGGCACCCCCGGAACCCCATATGTGAAAGACTTCACAATTAACGTCACATCAGGCTCTGGCGGCTCCAGCAGTGGTGGTGGCGGTGGAGGAAGCTCCAGTACCGCAACAGTCACAGGTGGAGATGGAAGCGTCTCCGTAGCCTTCACCCTATCAGATGGCGTTGTAACATTGAGTCTGCCTGATAATAAAATAAAAGAAATCGTAGACAAAGCAGAGGACAATGTTGCAATTCTAGATATGTCAAAAGTAACAGGAGCAACCGATGTAGCACTACCCACAGCGGCTTTGGCTGGATTTGCAGATGCTGGTCTTGATGTAGAGTTCATTCTACCGGAAGGTGCGATTACCTTGGATAATGAAGCGGTGGAATCCCTGATAGAGCAAGCAGGAGATAATGTGGACATTTCACTAAAAATCCTAAAAATCTCCGACCTGAACCCAGAACAAAGAAGCGCAGTAAGAGGTAGCGATGTGATTTTCGACATTACCATCAGTTCCGCCGGTAAATCAATAAGCGAGTTTGATGGCAAGTTAAAGGTTACAGTTCCTTACAACGGACCACTTCCCGCTGCTGTTTGGTATCTAAACGATGCAGGTGAACTGGAGAAACTAGACTGTGTTTATGACCGCATAACGAAGACGATTAGCTTTGTGACAGATCATCTATCCCTCTATGTAGTCGGTCGCGGTCCCAATCCCTTCACCGATGTGGCAGATAACGCTTGGTACTTCGATGCTGCAATGTATGTCTTTGGAAATGGCTTCATGATTGGAACAGCCGATGATAAATTCAGCCCCAATAGTGAACTCTCCAGAGGAATGATAGTGACAATTCTCTATCGATATGCAGGAGAACCCAGCGTGGATGGTTTATCCAACAACTTTAATGATGTCCGCGATGACCAATGGTATACAGATGCTATCATATGGGCTGCTAACAATGGAATCGTTCTAGGATACGGTGACGGCAGATTCGGAACCAATGATCCTGTGACAAAAGAACAGCTTGCCGCTCTCATACTCAGAACTCAGAGAGCAGAAAAACTGACCGTAGAAAATGTCGGAGGCAAAGACTTCACAGATACAGCCTCGATTAGCCCATGGGCAACAGATGATGTGTCAGACATCATAGCACAAGGCTTGTTCAACGACATCCCAGGAACAGAGCTTCGCCCAAGAGACCCAGCAAGCAGAGCAGAAATAGCCTCCTTGCTATGCAACTGGCTGAGCGATTAGTTAGATTGACACCCAACAATGTCAAACGATGCGTAATTATGCGTAGTGATGTGTGATAATATATAATAACGCATAATTACATTGTAAAAAGCAAAATAACGGTTGTAGATGTATGGTAATTAATAATAAGACATCAGAACGATGAAATAAAGATGATAAGATATAATAAGGCATTATAAGACGTAAATAGAACGAACTATACACTACAACATCAATAGCAGTAACAATATCAAAAAAATGACAAGCGCAAACTCGCCGAGTTGACAATAACTCACCAAGTTTGCGCTTGTTGTTGTTTATGAGGATACTACTATAATATTACTAAGTATTTGTCTGCGCTCTGGGGTAAACTAATGGAGGGGTGATTTTAAATCTTTTTCCAGTGTATATTTTTCGATTAATTTTTGAGCGCATTTCTCATCAATTTCCATGCGGTATTCATGTATTCTCACCTCGTATATGTATTATAACTTTTTAGCTTGTTTTGTAAATAAATAAAATACAAATTCATAAGGTGTATTTTGATGACTGCGAAACTTGAGTGAATAACAACAAATAATCTTGTTTTCTACTATCAAATGTGTTATTATAGCGATATGAAAACGATGTAAAATTTAATTAATAATAACACAAGAAAGGATTATTATGGAAACAAGGAACTATGGGAAGCACATTCAAAACCAGATAATGGAATGGTCTGTAAAAAGGCCAGTTACCACTCAAGAAATCGCAGCTTCTTTGGTGGATGCTTTTGGTATTGATATAGAGAACGCAAAAAAAATTACCAACGTCAATATGAAGCGTTTGGCTGATAAAGGCGAATTGGTGCGTGTGCAGAAGGGTTTATATGGCAAAGTAAGAGAAACACCTTTTGGGATACTAAAACCTCGCCCAGATGAAATAATGACAGCTTTTTTACTCTATGATGATGGAAACACTGTCGGCTATATTTCTGGGCCTACATTACTAAATGCGCTTGGGCTGTGTACTCAGATGCCTGCACATCGTCACATTATCACAAATCGTTACCGCTATAAACTACCCGAAAACTCACATATCCGTGTATATAAGCCTATTGAAAAAGTAAACGATGAAAATGTACCTTATTTACAGACACTGGAGGCGTTTATGGCTACCGAACTGTACCCTGTTGATACGGATAAACCAGATGAAGCGCTGCGTGGTATGCTCAGGGAACGCAACATAAACAACGAGTTGCTTATTTGGTACGCTCGGCAGTATTGCAGTTATAAAACATTGGTAAAAACGATTGACATTGTGTTAGAGGGGGTTGCGCATTGAGGATTCATACGGATACAAATGCATTTTCCGCAATTATTGAGCTGGTAAATGAAAGAACGAACATTCGGGTTAATGTTTTGGAAAAAGACTATTATGTGACGTTGATGCTAAAGGAACTATCTGAGTGGCAGGATACGTTTCCGATATATTTCAAAGGTGGAACTGCGCTTTATAAGGCACAGGGTAGTATCAGGCGTTTTTCAGAAGACATTGACTTAACGGTTTGCATTGACGGTTGTAGTAATTCACAAGCGAAGCGACGATTAGAAAAAGCAGCAAACGGATATAAGAGTTTACCACGCACCGGTAAAAAAGAATTAGAAAGCAATCAAAGAGGTGCGATAACTAGCCTATATGATTATCAAAGTATATCTGGTGAGTTCCTTCCAGATCCGCTTCAAAGGTTCGGTCATGTAAAGGTGGAGGCAACATCATTTACAGTAAGCGAACCTTTCGCGCCTATGCAAATCGCCTCCCTCATTTATGACAAAGCTGATAATGAACAAATGGCTGTCTTGCGAGATGAATATAGAATGGCTCCTTTTTATATAAACACCATTCGTCTTGAACGAATATTTGTAGATAAGGTTTTCGCATCTGAATTTTATTTTCAACGACATGAATATTTTGAAGTTTCCAAACATATCTATGACCTAACTTTGATGATGGAGCTTACTGAAATCAAAGAACTCCTTGCTAATCCTATTGAAATGACCGCTATGATGGCTTTCAAACGGCGTGAAGAAAAAGCGAGGATTGGTAGCGACTTATCAGAAAAAGCAATCTCTGACTTTCAGCTGTTCGATGGAATAAAAGTAGATAATTTTCTACGGAATGAGTTTGAATTAATGCAGAATATTTATGTATTTAACGAAATCGATAAAATTTCCTTTGAAGAAGTTGTAAAGTCTTTATCGGAAATACAGAAAAGCTTGAGAAATGAAATTATATAAACACGGGGACCGATCTTTTGTTCATTTTGTACGCTCGCTTGTTGGATTCGGAGGAAAACAACCCAATCGACAATCCTGTAAAGAGGGAGATTTAGCGATTATGTCGAGTCTTTCCCAACACCGTGAACAAAAGAACCGTCCCTGCGTTCAACACCGTGAACAAAAGAACCGTCCCCGCGTTCGCAACACCGTGAACAAAAGAACCGTCCCCGCGTTCATATCCCCGCGTTCATAAAAAGATATAGAATTAACCTTAATAATTAATAAATTTCTTGATAGTTGAGGTTAATTGTGGTATATTATATTTACAGTTAGGAGGCTATGTTATATGGAATATCAAGTGCTGTATGATGAATACGTAAAATTGCTACATATCAAAATGGAGTGTCGATATAGTCTTAATTTGTTGAAAAAAGGATATATCTCAACAAAAAGGATTTCTGGAAAAAAATACCCTTATTTGCAATACAGGGTAGATGGCAAGTTGGTAAGCGAATACATTAAAGAAGGCTGTTTGTCCGATGTTCGTGTTGAGTTGGAAAAACGGAAGACATTAGACAATGAGATCGGCGAAATCGATGAGCGACTCGCTAAAATAGAATCTGCTGCTGAAATCCTTGATAAGAATTTGCATCGTAAGCTAGTTCTCCTCCGTAGATGCGATGCAATGGGAGCCATGTCGATAGAGGAAAAGGAAAAATCTCTCGCATTCAGCAGAGCCATTGTGTCCCTTGAAGGGACTAGCGCCAGCGAGGAAACGGAGCACAACCTGTCGCGCTGGGTAGCTGGCAATCTTAGCTTTATGGAGAGTTTGCAATATACATTACGAATATATCATCTAACAGAGGTGTAATGTCATGCGTGATCCTTACTTATATGATGATGTCGATGTGCTCCGCAATCTTGGAAATATTCGCAACGCAGAAGAGCTAAGACAAGCAGAATGCGATGTCACTAGGCACACAATGGCGTTGGTTTATGCCCATCATTTCAACAAATTCAACACTAACACCCTCTGTGAGATCCACCGGATTATTTTTGACAGCCTTTATGAATGGGCTGGCGAGTTTCGGACAATCTCGCTTATCAAGCATGAGGATGTGCTTGTGGGCGATACAGTACACTATGCGCATCCTAAGCAAATAAAGAAGGAACTGGATGATGTATCGAAAGAGATATCGAAGCTAAAAAAAAGCGAATCAAAAAAGGATTTGGTCTTCAAACTAGTCCGTATAGCAGCAAAGATATGGCAGACGCACCCTTTTCGAGAAGGGAACACAAGAACTGTCGTTTCGTTTATTGCGTTGCTTGCAAAGCATCTTAACATAGAACTCGATTATACCTTGTTTGAAACATATGCGCCATACGTCAGAAACGCGCTTGTTTGGGCTTCGCAGGGAATCTATTCAAAGCCTGAATATTTGGAACGCATCTTTATGGATGCCGCTGGGGTGGATGTTGTCGCAGATAGTGTTAAAACGGGAAGCTTACAAGACTACACTCACATAGAGGGTTATAATGTAGCTGATTACAAAGAACAGCCACATAAGTATGTCGATGAATAGAGTGTCTGATATGGATAATCGAATGGTCTCTGTCTATATCAACTAGTTCAAAACTATGAATAATGTAATAGATGTGTAAACCATTGATATAAATACAGCAATGACAAGCGCAAACTCGCTGAGTTGACAATAACTCACCGTGTTTGCGCTTGTTGTTGTTTATGAGGATACTATCTTTTTATTACTCCATAGCTTCGATGTATTTCATAAGCATGGTTGCGACTTCTGCGCGGGTGGCTTCGCCTTTTGGGTTGAAACTGCCATTAGGGTAGCCGCTGATGATTCCTGCTGTATAGAACCGCTCTATCGCTTCTTGCGCGTAATTGGCTATGTCCGAATCGTCGATGAATCTGATGTAATTACGCACTTCGGGTAGAGTTATTCCTATAAAGTCGGCGCAACGGGCTAGGATTACCGCTAAGTCCTGACGGGTGATAGGTGCATTGGGGTCGTAATTTCCATTTCCTATGCCCTTAACTATGTCGTTAGCCGCTGCCCATTTAACCGCATCGGTGTACCATGTTCCAGTGGACACATCGTCAAAGGGATTCTCAAAGTCCGACACTTCGGGACTTCCCGCCATGCGGTACAGCACCGTGACGATCATAGCCCTCGTCATCGTTGCATTGGGGCTGAACATCATCGGAATCGTGTTTGTGCCGTTCATCAGGTTATGAAAATATGCGAATAACACAGAATCGAAAAACCAATCACTATCTTTCACATCAGTAAATGGATTGTAAATGCTGATATAGTATCCGAGCGGTGTGTCGCGGTCGAGGATAATTATTGCATCCTCGTTGATATTGAAAGTATTTCCGTTTGCATGGAGGATAACCGCACCATCGCTGCCTTTATGGAAGCCAACTTTCATATCTGGGGTTATCGTTGTACCGGGCGGGGCGTAGATTACCACATTGCCCTGCTTACCGTCAGGTGAAGTAATTTTGCCACCTCCAGGTAAAGTCATAGAACCATCATCGTTCATAATCGGGTCTTGCCCTAAAGGTGTCTCCACAAAGGCGCCGTTGCCCAGATCGGTTATTTTTCCGCTACCGTCCGTAGATGGCGTTTCTCGCGGATTTATTGGTGTTATGCCTGAGCTACCGTTGCTGCCGCCACCGTTGCTGCCGCCTCCGCCTGTGATATTGAGCGAATATGTTTTTGCTGACGCATTGCTGTCTTCAGGCTGAATTACAACTTGGATGCTTGTCTGCGCCCCGGTTGGCAGCGGAAGGGCGTATGATACCGCGCCTGTGCCTGTAGCCACCGTCCGGCCGGTGCCATCGAGTACTGACAGCGTGGCGGACGGGTTTACGCTTGCCGCTGTCAATGTTGTGCTTTCGATGTTTCTCGCTGCCAAATCAGGATATGATAACGTATCCTTGTCAAAATCAACCGCAATCGCTGTGAGCTGGAGGGAGGCAAGATCCGCATTCATGGCGTCGATGTCCGACGTAAAATACCCGGCTTGCACGGAGTATCCCGCCTGAGAGAATATAAAGGTGAAACTGTCGCTTGCTTCTTTGCCGAGATTGATAAGCCCAGCCGCATCCGTTGCGTGGAGCAGAGTTTCTAAGACTTCTCCGTTTAGCCCAAGCAACGTAATCACCAGGTTGCCGTTTTGCGCGGGGGTAAATGAGAGGTTTGTTACCGTGATGTCCGCTAAGGTAACACCGGAAGAATTACTCATGGCAACGCTGAGTTTTATCGGGTTTCCTCCGTTGGCTGCTACCGGATCGGTGAAAACAATCGTGCCTGTCCCGTTTTGATAATACTGCTCTACCTCGATGCCGTTTTCTTCAGCCCAGGCTCGGGCATACAGCCTTATATCCCCATTGTCAAAGCCTTCGTTAGGCAGCTGGTAAACAAGCTGTTTGGTCAAGGCAGATACATCCAGTAACGCAAGCTCCGTACCTGTCAATTGATAAATCATATCATTCCCAGCGGAGTCTTTTGCTGGATTTTTGCGCTCGATGTCGGTGTATATGCCCAGATGGGCCGTATACCCCGCTGTGTTGCCGTCAAATTCCACATCGCTAAGGTTTTGCATTAATACGGTAAATGTGCGCAAGCCATCACCGAAGCTGACCGGTTCGATTGAAGTTATCCCCGCATTAGGCACGGCGATGTTAAGCGTACCTGTGGCTAATTCATTGCCGCCGCCGGAGAATGAAGCGGTCACCGTATAATCCAGGTCCTTGATGCTGTTTTTGGCAACGGGAACCATGTATTCCAGATTGAGCTGCATCGTCTGGTTTGGCAGGATGCGCAGGCCGGTGTAAGTTTGACGTGTGCCGTCCTCCAGCTCGATGGTCACCGCCGTGATGGTTTCGGAACCTTTGTTGGTGACATAGAATGGGAACGTTGTCAGGAAATCATGGACGATCTCCGCCTGGTTGACAGATGCGTCCGCCGCTATCTCGTTTGCGAATTGCGCCGAGGCTTTCCCTATACGCGAACCGGTGTTGGAAATGCCTTCCGACCAGTCCCGAATCAGCATAACTGCGTTTAATGTGTCTGAGTTCGGGTCATACCATCCCTCGATGGAGGATATCTGTTCTTCCTCGCGGGTTTCGGCTGCAATGTCCGGAGTTGTGAAATAGAACCCTTCGGAATCGCGGCAAAGCTTTACTCCATAGAGTATCGAGGAAGCGGCGGCGGCATCGTCCTGTGGATCAAAAAGTTCGCTCCACAGGATCGATAATCCTTCAATGCTCCCGTCCGCGTTCGGCGCGAAACGGAAGTCGGGGCCAACATCGAGGTTTTGTCCGATGACCGCCCTGGTCACGATATCCGTGAACGCTTCGGAAACGGCGCCGCCGCCGGATACCGCCGCCAGCATAATTTGCCCGCCGCCGTTTTCGTCCGTTTCATACCATCCAATGACGAATTGTTCGCCGTCTACGCCGCCAAAGTCTACAGCTTGTATCTGCGGGTTCCCGTTTTGACCCATCAAGGATAGGCGCACATCTCTCAGAATCGTTCCATCGGAGTCAAGGAGCATGCAGTATACGTCGCCGCTGGAAGTGTAGGTCAGAGCGATCGTTCCGTCTGATAGCATCGATGCGTGGATGTCGTTCATCGACGAGGCGTTGCCGATGAGAACATCGGGCGCGCTCCACGAACTCCCGTCAAAGATGCTGAAACACAGTCGGTTGCTGACGTCAGCCAGATTCAGATCGACGCCGCTGACATCACCCGGATCGACCCATCCTGACCCACTGCCGGCGACTGCATCCCAATCGACACCGCTGCCGGCGACGCTCTTCCACGCGGTAAAGGCGTGGGTTCCATTGGCATTGGCCGCCACGACTGGCTGCATGTCGGCAGTCGTATTATCAGTCAAGCGTGTCGTAACCCATGCGCTCCCGTTATAAACCGAGGCTACGATTTCGGAGTTGTTCAAAGCTGCGTCCATCTCGCCGTTTGTGGGATTCGCGGGATCGGCGATGGAAACGTCTTCCCGCTGCGCTTCCCATGCCGCGACGGCGAAGCTTGAGTTCCCGGCGAAATCGAAAGCGGTCGCCGCTGGAAGCCGTCCGCTACCTGTGTCGATAGCGCCCTGATCCGTATATCCCGAAAGACCGCCAATAGCCCAACTGATATTCGTGTCGTTGATGTCCGTGCTGCCGCTGTCCGAGCGGTAGACCATCAAAGCCCCGTCGTCTGAGACCTTCGGCGCGGAATACGGGTTCGCGTTTGTCTGGATATCGGTTATGCCGCCGGGCGTCAGCGATCTGGACATGCCCAGGGATCCCCAGCTTCTGGGGCGCGCGGCAAGATAATCCCTGTCTTCGACCGACCAGCTGGTGCGCTCTTCCTCCACCCTATACCCGCTGTCGCCGGTGTAGTAATTCAAAAGTCTTATCGCAGCTTCCTCTTGCCCTTCGGTATATAAGCTATAGATAGATTGCGCGGCGCGTGTCACAGATAACCCGCCAAGGTAGTCCCTCACGCCGTTCTTTAGCAAATAATCTCTTATATAGGTCATATTGCCGAGCTCAAAGAGCGGATATCTCCATTTGTAAATCTTATACTTATACCCTACGGAAAGGAATAGAAGCGTCATCTCCGCCTCAACCCCTATTTCGCCTTCCAGGTAGGAATTTACCCCGAGAATAGGACCCTGGTTGTATTGAGTCAGGATAGCGCTGAGCACGTTGAAAGTAAGCTTACCGTAGATGCCGATATAGAAACCGAAGACACCGCCCGTCACCTCGGAGGGAAGGCCAAACCCAACTTTTGCTTTGATCCCTATGCTTGACAAAAACGTTATCAGGCTGTCGTGGTCATAATAGGACCCCGGGCTGCGGATGACCTGAAATGCCGCATCCAGGCCCGTCACAAAACAAAAGCTGACGGTAACCGGAGGAAAGGGCAGCATCATGACAAAGATCGGCAAATCGTTGATTGAGGCGCCCGCGACACCACCTCCCTCGGTGATGATCAGCTTCCATTTGCCGTCATTCTGATCGATGCTCACTTCACCCTTGAGATAACAACTAAAGTGGAGTGACGCGCCCGGGATGTTGAAGCCTGACTCTCTGATAAGATCGGGGGCGACTTCGCTTTCCGCGACCTCCGCAGATACATTGTAGACAAAGGGGTCATGGGTTGGTTCATAGGTAATGTTAAGCCCGCCGCCGAAGCCGATGATGCGCGAGAATATGGAGATGAGAGTCATCGTATCCTCGAACTTGTCGAGTGCATCGTGAACTTCCTGGCTGATGTGGCTCGTGTTGAAAAGCTCCGTTCCCAGATAAGCCTTCAGTTGGTCGACCTGCGCTTTCACACCCTCGTCCTGATCCGGAGGGATCAGGTTCACGGCGTTGGCGACGCGAAACGCGGTCTGGACCGAAAAACGCAGACGTCCCCCGCTGTCCAGCGCATTTACCTTTACCGCTCTGTGCATCCCCGGTCCCAGGTTGAGTACGGAGCCTGGCCCGATGGTACGGTCGCTCAGCAGGGTTTCGTTTGTAGTGAACGCCATGTCGATGAAGGGCAGCTTGCGGGTATGTACTGTCTGCGCCTCCAGTATCGCGCCTTCAATGCTCGTCATCTGAGCGCCGTAATCCTCGTCCGGATCCTCGCCCCACCACAGGATACCAGTGACCAGCCTCACCTCGAGGTTGTTGTTCCCAGGACCGACAAATCCTCCGTAGTTAAGTACATCCTTCTTCACAGAGAAGATGGCGCTCCTCAATTCCTGCGTGGTGACAAAGGGGTTTGGCGCTCCGCCTGCATTGGCGCGGAGTTGCGCAACATTGTCGCCGATGCTGACAACGTCAACCGTCGCCAGATTGCCGTTTACCCGCAGGTAGTGGGGGTAGTACAGGTTGTCTGTCCCGCATTCCAGCACGAATTCGAATTCCAGCTTGTCGTCCACCCCTAAGACCTCGGCGTTGCTGTCAACCCAGAACTTCGAGGCGTCCAGGTTGCGCAGGAAATGACCGGTTGCATCCACAGTCATCGTTTCCGAGCGGATTATTGTTTCAGGGCACAGCTCCCCGTTTTTATAAACCGCGCCGCTGTAAGTGACGTTGCCCGACCATGGCGTCCCTGAGTCCGGGAGTTTGAAGTAGACCTCCAGCTTGGTGTTGCGGAGTTGCATTATGTTGACGGGGTACAGCCCCCGGTTGGCGCTGTCGTACTCGCCGGATTTGAGCCGCTCGGGATAGATCGTTCCCAAATAGACCATGCTGCCGCTGCCGGACTGCAGTGAGATGTTGCTGGTGATGCCGAGCGGTTCATAGACCGCCAGCGCTCCGTCCGCGTCGGAAACCAGGTCCACTGTCTGTCCGGCGCCGTTTATGTAGCTCACCTTTGTTTCCTGTTTAGGATAGAATTGGAAGATATAGAGATGATCCTCCAATGTCTCCACGGTGATGTCAAGCGCGACGCTTTGCCCCGTCCTGGCGTGGGTTGCCGTGACCGTCGCCTCGCCGTTGCCGACGCCCGCAAGAGCAAATGTCGTGCCTGGGGAATATTTCGTGTAGGTGAAAGCCCCCAGCGGCTCATAGAGCGTCCCCTGCCGGTAGTTCACCGTTGCTACGGCGGCGTCGTCTGAGAGCCACTCGATCTGGTCGGTGATGAGACCCCACGCGAAGTCGCCGTAGTTGATGCTGATGAAGCGCTGCAGGTTGATGTCGCGCCGCAGCCCAATGATCCCATCGCTGCCATCGGTGTTATACAGGTTTGCGATATAGCTGCGGTTGCTGAGTTTCAGTTCACCGTTGTGGGCGATATCAGATCCCTCGGCGTCTTTGACCAAAATCTCTATAGCGTCGTGGCTATAGACATATAGGGTGGTGGATGCTGTGGCGGCGCCTGATGCGTTGAACCCTATCGCCATGATATTATAAGTGTCTTTGAGCTGCCCGCCCGCTACCGGTGCGATCGAAAGCGGGAAGTTGTTGTGGCCGGCGGTATAGACGTCTGACTCATTATACAGGTCGCCGTTTTTGTAGACTGACAACGCGAAATCGTCCGTTCCCGGCAGAAGGTTTGATACCGTAAAGCCAATCTGCACGCTTCCTTTTGCGTCGGTGATATACATACCGTCGCCGAGGTCGTCGAAGGTGATCGACGCGGGCTGGGGATAGATGTAAATGTCGCCCGATGCGCTGAGTATTGCCGGCGCGTTATCGGGGTCTTCCGCGCTGATCTTAAACGTATATGCCGGGGTTAGGGCCAGATCGAGCCCCATAGCCGACAGCTTGGTCAACTCACTCCCGCCTATCGTATACGAGGGGGACGTCAGCGCGCCTTGATACAATACCGCCTCGGCGGAGGTTTGTTCGTCAGTCAACGTTATCGTGAACTCCGTACCGGGGTCGAGGCTAATCAGGTTCGTCACCCAGCTTATGGTTAGCGGCTCGCCTTGCCTGACGCTGAAGCTCTTGATGACATTGATAAACGGCAAACCGGAGACGTCCACCGTAAACATGGGTGTTTCCGCCGTCACCGGTGCGCCGATCCCGCCATTTAGCGCCGTTGTGATAAATTTGACCGTGCCCGCGCCTACAGGAGTGATTACGCCCGTATCCTCGTCAATCGTCGCCACGCTCACATCCGAACTGGACCAGGTGGTCGGATAAGTCGCGTTTGTCGGCTCGACCGTTGCCGCCAGCGTTAAAAATGGCACGGCGTAGGCGGACATATAGATTGTCCGGGTTGCGGGGTCATAACCGGGGGAAGCCGCACTATAGCCGCCGATGGTGATGCCGGTGATATACACCGGCTGGGCGAGGGTCGCATAGATCAGCTTATCGTAGGCGATAAGACCGCCCGTGAAAGCGCCGCCCACATCCCGGGTTATATCCGTGCCGTAAAACAGCGCTATCTGCAAGGACTCCGCGTAAGGCGCGTATTTGTCCGCCGGGATCGTTGCGGTATATTCGCCGCTTTCCGGCATACCGGTGGTGACGGGTTCCTTGGTCACAACCAGAGGATAAGTATCCAGGTCGTTCGTCTGCGGGTCCCTCACCGCGATATAGGCGCCACCCAGGGTTTCATCCGCAATATCCACGGTATTACGCAGCCAGAGGCTGACACGGTCGTCCTCATGGTCGGTGAGGGTCGCAATGATATCGTCGTCTGAGGTATACTGCGTCTTGTCGAGATCGAGGCTGACCAGCGCCATTGATTTCAGGGGCGAATCTATATCCATGCCATAGATATCATAAGGCTCATCGAGCTGGATGTCGCTCATATTGCTGGGATTCGGATCTAGCGCGTTGCCGACCAAATCATTAAAGGCGTTGGCAAAGCCGGCGGGGAACTCTATCTGCAGCCTGGTAGCGTTGTCCAAATCCTGGACTGTATAAAGGAAAGTGTGGTATTTGCCCACTGTGCCGCTACCGGCTACCCCAGCATGAGGGACGATTCTTCCATTGACAATGAGGCTGGTGTCAGAGCTGAAATTGACCACCTCGGAGAATTCCAGGGTGATGGGGATGACGTCGCCGGGGCGGTAGGTCGGATTTTTCGGTACATGGATTTCACTCAGTGCTGGGGAAATGAAATCAATTAACGTGAAGAGAGTATTTACGTAACTCGGTTTTGCCGCTCCTATGGTGATGTTATTACTGTCTGTGTAAAACCCCCAGTAATAGAGCCAGATAGAGTCGTAAAGACCCTGATTGTTGATATAATCCAGAAACTTTAATCTTGTAAAGGTAAAATAGCCTACAGAAACATCTCCCCAAGGGTAGTATAAAGCGGTGTTTATATAATTATTGGCAGGGTCATAATTGATCACCGGCCAGCCAGTATAATCGCTACTGTCGTAGTATACACTTCCATCCAAAGCGACCGGAGTAACAAATTTGCCGTATGCTGAGGACATGCCACCATAAGGGTTTGCACCTTCAAATTCTAAATACGCCCTGACGCCGGCGGCATTGGAATCTTCCAGTGAAGCTATGAACCGTAGAAAATTCCTATCGTCTTTATCGAGGTGCATCGCGTTCGCATCGCTGGGTCCGCCTGCAGGTTCATAAGCTTGCCCCCCATGGTTAAGAAGAGCTGTAGAAGTATAAGGATTATCTAAACGTAAACTCGCTACGTAGCTCAAGGTCCGTTCGTCCTGAGCAGCGGGAAGATATGCGCCGTCCGCAGTCAGCTTTGCCATATCCGGGTTGGTGAACTGCACGATAAAGTGCCGTTCGCGGCCCCAGCGGGTTTCCGCGTCCGTACCGCCGTCAAAGGAATTTACGACCACAGAAACTTGTTTCGTGTCATCGCCGAGGCCGAATGTCACCGTGCCGCTGTTATCGGCGTACTCCCGCCCCGCTATAGCCGAGCCGTCAAGCAAACGGTATTCCACGCTGATGGGGAAATCATACACGCCGTCCAGTGTCAGCGTGAACGTTATGTCCACAGCCGCCGGACTCCCGCTGAGGACAGGGTCATCGTTCAACGTCACCGTGATGACTGGCAGCGCGTCCATCTCCGTAACCTTAGAGACCGCCACCGGCCAGCCCCCCGGCGGCTCCGCCGCCAAAGCCGTCTTGGTCAGCGGCATCGCGGGCAGCAGCGCCGTAGGTAGCAGCGCCACCATCATGGCGAAGATGAGTAGCACCGCCAGCGAGCGGTTACCTGCTCTTTTCATGCGTTTTAAAACTCGTTTCATGTTGATGTCCTCCATATAGCATAAAATTATCCTCTATGATATTTTTCCAGTAATATCATAGAGGATAGTTATATGTGTATGAAGTGTATTTTCAGAGCAAAAATTACACGATTATTCTAAATAATATATTCGTGAAGCTCTTTCTTGCCATTGATTAACAGCTTCTGATAAATAATTTGCATATTGTTATTAAGCGTTCCAACCGAAACATTGAAATGCTCCGCTATCTTCTTTATCGGGACGCCCTGAGCCGCTATATACGCAATCTCAAACTCCCGAAAAGTCAAAATACTCCGGACATTTTTCTTTGTGAATTGATTATGAAATGCGATCCAATTCCCATATGTATTTTTCCATTGATTGATTACGGCATTATAATATTCAGGATAATCCTGTTCCAGAAGTTTTTCCAACAAACCGCCGTAGTGAGTTAGACCCTCCGCGAAAGGCGTAATAAACCCATGACGCAGAGCTAAACGCAATGCGTCCGACAGGTAGCGCCTTGCCTCATCCATGCGCCCGAGCGCAACATTGGCTGTCGCACAAATAGCCCGCAGATAAATGCCGGCATACATGAGGCCATGCTTTGAATCGGAAAGTGCAAGCGCAGTCTGAGCAACAGCTAACATCAGCTCATAGTTATTCGTGTTCTGATAATACTTCGCTCGTTTAAAAGCCGCGTCAAGTTTTCCGTTGGCAGGCAGATTAGAAAAATCCCCGTTTTTCAGCCAATCGGGAACCATATCGGGCGCGAAAGCGGATACGTAAGCGGTGGCGAGAGCCAACTCCGCGACTGCCGTAACATTTGCGCCCAAATCGGACTGAACTATGTTTTTGCAGTATGTTTCTATCTCTTGAAAGAGCATGAAGTCCCCTGTACTAATAGCAGCCGCAATGGTAAGCGGACAAGCTCTCAGTTTTGCTGCATCGTCATCGCCTATATCTCTAAAGCAGCGGATTACTTTTTCAAAATCGCCCCGCAGATAAGCAAGCTCGCCTTTGAATTGAAGGCGCAGCCGTTCTTCATTTACCGTCTCCATAACCGCGTCCGGGTTATCGTGCGGGAAAGGCTTAATCGTAGCCTCGCATACGCGGTCCAGGTCGTCCGACAGGAGTTCATTTGTCTTGCTATTAAAATTTTCCTTCGCCTCACTACGTTCGCTCCTACTTTTACGCAGGTTACCAGGCTTTTTCGCATCAGCAGGGATTATATAATCACGCCCAACACGCGAAGCACCTTCAATGCGTCCATCTAACAATAATTTTTGTACCCAACGTATTGACACTCCCCATTTCTTTGCCGTTTGATTTACAGATAAGTATTCCATAATTACCCCTGTTTATATAGATATACGCCATGGCGTATATGGCTAAAATATTTTTGAATTCATCAACAATATTATATACGCAAATACGCACAAGTTGCAAGAAAAATTAGTGCATCTAAATGAACGCGGGGACGGTTCTTTTGTGAACGCGGGGACGGTTCTTTTGTTCAAAAATGAACAAAAGAACCGTCCCCGCGTTCACAAAGAACCGTCCCCGCGTTCACCCGCGTTCATTTATACTTTTATTCATATTTTCTGGGGTGTTTTCACCTGAGAAACGTGTATTGATAAGGCTTTGTTGCTTGTGGTAGACTTTGTGTGTACGCTGCTTATATCGAATCTCAATAATCGTTATTTTGGTGAAATGAGATCTTATGTTGGCGCATCTGATGACACTGTTAGTGCGTCTTATGTTTGCAATGAATAATAAGATATAAGATTCTAGCACCACAGTGAGCAGTTACATATAATAATTAAAAATGTAATAATTTGAAATAATTAGTTGAAATTAGAATAATTATGATATATAATCAGAAAAACTCCTATGAAGTATAGGAATTGGCAAAGGTTGTCAAAACAGCAATAGACAAAATGTGAAGGGAGAAAATAGGCATATCTCCTCAATGAAGAGGAAAAAATTGTTTGGAGGATACTATGAGTAACAAAAAAATAAGAAATAAACTAATAGCAGCAATGTTGACAGTGGTACTCCTATTTGGATTGATACCACTATCCATGTTGGCATCACCTGGGAACACTCCTAAGGTCACCTTTATGGTTGATGGGACTGTCTATAAAACACTAGACAGCTCCGATGGACTAATCCAGGTAGGCAACAATTATGAAATCACCCAGGTACATATGGCGGAGCCAACGAAGCCTTGGCCTTCGGGAATGGTGTCCTTTCGAGGGTGGTATGAGACTCCGAATCCCAGCGACACAGATGATTCCTTTGATTTCTCGGCAAGCATAAGCCAAAATGCGAACATTACATTATATGCAGTTTTCAGCGATAAGTACCTTATTCGTTTTATTTATGCAACAGGTGAGGTAATCGAGACCCAGGAGCTTTTACCTAATACACCTATATTACAAACATTGCAACCGATTGTTCCGCCAGCTCAAAATGTTCTTTTCGTCTATTGGTATGTTTTGGAAGACCATATAGACAAGAGCCTTCCGCCGGCTGCTTTTGCATTTGGGTCTTTGGCGAATAGGGATGTCACCCTGGTGCCATTATTCAATGATGAATACTTCGTGTTTTTCTATATATCAGAAGGCACACAGGTTCCCTATGGTACTGTTCCAAAAGGATACACAGCCCAAGAGCCTAGTCCACCGACAAGGCTGGGCTATAGTTTCAGCCATTGGTCGACCAGCCCAGGAGCTGCTCCATATAATTTCGGAAGTGCAGTAAACGACAATATAACCTTATATGCGGTATGGACACCAGAGCTTGTGGATTATACCATTGTTTACTGGCTGGAAAAACCCAATATCATTGGCGATGCTGGAACAAATGTGAGCAATTATGCTTTTTATGATTCCGAAGTTGTTAGTGCGACTGCCTACTCGGGTACTGCCATTACAGTTGGAGCGGGAGCGAGCTTCCTCGTCGATACAGCAGCTCTTCCTAGTATAGCAACACAATACGGTACCGTTTATGCATATTATAGCCATTATAGCACCAACAATGCTCCCCAAGATACGGTAATGGGTAATGGTAACTCCATAATCAATATCTATTACAAACGGACTGTTTATACACATATATTTGATCTTAATCCTGGATCTGGTGAAGGTGGAAATAATTCTCCAAATTTCATATATTATGCAACAATGAAATGGAAAAATACAAATCCTTTCATAGGTGAGCAAGGAATTACAGGTGACCTTTTATCATTAAATACAACATCGTATAACACAATTTATTCCTTTACTGCTAAATATGAGCAAGATATATCTGATTTATGGCCCAGTAGTCACAATGTTGATTTTAATCATTTACGACAGTCAAGGGATTTACAAGCAAATACTTGGTTTCCACCGGTTCAACCACATTTAGCATATATTCAAGGATGGGATGGCACAGAGAACACATACACTTTATATAATAATTCTACCCATAGATGGACTTTAGTTGATGATATCCTTCCGAAGGTAAATGACACTGCAACACATTACGCATACTGGGTTTCTTACGCTGATGTATATACTATAAACTACCTGTTTGAAAGCTTGCCAAATGAAAGCGGTGGTGTGTTTTTCAATGGAAAATACTATATACGCCAAGCAAATATTTCACAAACACTACTAAGTCAAAGTAATGAAATGGCAGCCAAAACCCTTGAAGGAGTACAAAGTGTCAATCCTGGCACACAAGATACAGTTGTCAAAAACTTTTATTATGACCGCATAAGGTATGACTTTAGCTTTAACGCCATGGGTGGAACGGTTACTTTAAATGATAATCTATCCTTTTCCGGTTCAAAAAGCGGAACAATTGCTACTTATGATGATGTCATGTTTGGCGAAACCCTTGACCGTTATATTCCAATGTTAGAGCCAACGCGAGTGGAGCATGGAATTACATATACATTCAAGGGCTGGTTTTATGAAAGCGGGTATTATACGCAATATAAAAATGGAGATACCTTACCCAATTCCGCTGTCACCCTTTTTGCCAAATGGGAGCCAAATCCGTTTACGGTGACTTTTTATGATGATTTGACAACCAATACTGTGCTAGATAGTTTTGAAAAACACTTAAATGAATCATTGGATTTGTCTGAAGCACCAGCGTATATTGTCGGTGCATTTTATCCTGGCAAAGGAGTTTTTGCCGGCTGGCAATTGTTTATGCCAAACTCCAATAGTACAATGTGGTATTTGTTCGATACAGTTGTAACATCGAATACCAACCTCCATGCAGCCTGGATTTTCTCAGGCTTTACAGTGACTTATGATATAGGAAATGGAACAGGAACAACTCCTGTGGATGCAGGTTCCTATTCCTATAATCAGCAGCTGCGTACAGCTTTAGGCGATGGATTCTCCCCACCAACGGGTATGATCTTTATAGGCTGGGAAGATACAGCATCTACGACATTTTATTATCCAGGTACCATTGTTGCTCTTCAAGGAGACATGGTTTTTGGAGCAGTTTATGCTGACCCAGGTTATGTTGTAAAAATTGTATTCCATCCCAATTATCAGGGTGAAAACACTGTCACATGGAATAGAAGACTCCAAGATACCTTAGTAGAATTGCCAGAAGCTTTCTGGACTAGGAATAATTATACATTTAAGTATTGGACTCTAGGTACCAACGATTCTACTACGAATTTTGATGCTCTGCAGGAGTATAGCTATAATGATTTGGGTATTAGCAATAATGAAATCAATTTATATGCCCAATGGGAAACTGTGGAGTATACAATCACATATGTCTTGGGTGGCGGGACGAACCACGCCAGCAATCCCACTCGGTATAAAACCAGTGATACGCCAATTACCATTCAAGCCCCCACTCGTAGCGGATATAAATTCAACGGTTGGACATCGGTTGAACTAGGTATAAGCACTGCAACAGTTAATGTTTCAATACCCCTTGGTACTACAGGGAACATCACATTGACCGCCCACTGGACTCCCGATAGCCCCACAGGACCTGGCGGTCCCAGCGGTCCTGGCGGTCCAAGTGGTCCCTCGAACCCACCTCCTACAACACCACCAAATAACGAAACGATTCTTGATTCCATAGAGACTCCTTTGGTGGAATTTGACGATCTAAATCATTTCGCATATCTCATTGGATATTCCGACAACACCGTTCGACCCAATAGGAATCTCACAAGGGCAGAGGCTTCAACAATTTTCTTCAGGCTCTTGTCCCAAGATAGCCGTAAAGATATATGGAGTACCAATAATGCATTTCCTGATGTGGCTTCCAACTCTTGGTATAATAATGCCATATCCACATTGGCGAGGGGAGCGGTTCTCGAAGGCTATCCCAACGGAAACTTTGCACCAAATGCGACTATAACCCGAGCAGAGTTCGCCACGATTGCCGTGAGAGTCAGAACAGCAGTTGATATGGAAGAATTATCACTGGGTGTAAGCAATTTCACTGATATAGCTGGGCATTGGGCAGAGAATTATATTAAGTATGCATACGAACTTGGCTATGTCAGCGGTTATTCCGATGGTACCTTCCGTCCCAATGCGCCCATCACCCGAGCCGAAGTAGCCACGCTACTCAACAATGTCCTAATTCGCCATGTGGAATCAGATGAAGATATGCTGGTTAACATGGTAACCTGGTCAGATAATCCAAAGGGTGTATGGCACTATTACGCCATTCAAGAAGCAAGCAATTCCCATAATTATGAGAGAAAGCTCCTTGAAGCTGTCGATGGAGCCGAGGCTATAGAGAGTTATTTTGAAAAATGGATAGAACTGAGAGATACACCTGATTGGACAGCTTTAGAAAAACCCAATGCAAGACCCGAGGATGTGGTTTACTAAAACTGTAAAACGTAAAAACGCAGGGGTGAGACGTAGAAATAAGAAGCGTCTCACCCCAAGTTTTTACCTCCCGATACTGCTGACTACTCATGTCTTGTTATTTATATCTTGCGATACCTTGAATATAATAGTAAAATACAAGCAATTTACATTATATTATGAGGTGAAATCCATATGATACTTTGTAGCAGTGGAAAAATGCGGGAAATTGACAGGCGCGCTATTGCTGATATGGGTGTTGCCGAGTCTCTTTTGATGTCAAATGCAGCTGCCCATGTCGCCACTGCTGCGATAGAGCATTTGCCCTTGGGAGGCTCTGCGGCTGTGTTTTGTGGAACAGGGAATAATGGGGGAGACGGGTTTGGAGCTGCTGCCTATTTGTTGGAAAAAGGTGTTCCAGTGCGGGTGTTCCTTGTTGGGAATGGTGAAAAAATGACACAAATATCAAAGGAAATGGAAGCTCGATTTATAGCTTTAGGCGGAGTTACCGAAGCTTTTACCAATTCAGATGATATATGGGAATATGTAGATGAATGCGATGTACTTATAGATGCCATTGTTGGCATTGGTTTAGTCTCCCAATTAAGAACAGAAACCCAGCTTGCTGTGGAGCTAATCAATGCTTCAAAGGCTTTTATAATTTCAGTTGATATATCCAGCGGTGTGAATGCCGATACAGGTGAAATACATGGTATTGCCGTGGAAGCTGACCTTTGTGTGACATTTACTTTAGCAAAACCTGGGCATTTCATCGAACCTGGTTGCGTTGTCAGAGGAGAGCTTCGCACCTGCGATATTGGTATCCCTCAAAGTATCATAAATAGTGTTCTTACTGCAGATTCTTTTGCTGTGGGTGCCGAAGATATAAAACTACCACCAAGACGTGCTGATTCCCATAAAGGCGACTATGGAAGACTTTTTGTTCTTGCAGGAAGCGTTGGCTATACAGGAGCTCCTGTACTCTCTGCTCGCGCTGCTTCAAAAATGGGAACAGGACTAGTTTTTTTAGCTGTTCCCACGGATATATATGGCATAATCGCAGGAAAGCTTATTGAAGAAATGCCTTTTCCTCTGCCTTCTGATGATGCTGGCAGGCTAGCGGGAAGCGCAGCAGATGAAATCCTACTATATTCACAGCAATGCGATGTGAGTTTAATTGGTCCTGGTCTAGGTAGGTCACCTGATATAACAGATATGCTAATATCCCTTATACCAAAAATCGAAACAAGCCTTGTTTTGGATGCCGATGGACTGAATGCTATTTCTGATAATGTCGCCATACTCCAAAAATCCACAGCAAACATGATTCTCACGCCCCATCCTGGTGAGTTCGCTCGTCTAGGGGGAGATTTATCAGCTAAGGACAGACTAAGCGCAGCGAAGGATTTTGCAAAGGAGTATAATTGCATCCTTGTACTAAAAGGACATCGGACGATAACGGCATTTCCCGATGGAACGGCATATATAAACACCACAGGAGGTCCCGCCATGGCTAAAGGCGGCTCTGGAGATGTGCTAGCTGGTATGATTGCTGCGCTCATTTGCCAAAAATTCCCCATAAAAGAAGCTGTCATTACAGCGGTTTATCTACATGGCAAAGCAGGAGACCTTTGTGCCCAAGAATTTGGTGAATACTCCGTAGTGGCAAGCGACATAATCAATATGATACCCAAGGCAGTGAAATCGTTACAGTGAAATGTTACTAGTCATGGAGGAACCTATCCCATGTCATTGCGAGGAGCAAAGCGACGTGGCAATCTTAATAGACAGCAATTTCGGTGTAGTAAGATCCTTCGCTTCGCTCTTAGATGACACAGTTTGTGCCTACGAAGCACCCCGTGACCAGTAACGGTGAAATCGTTCTGAATGCTTGTTTTGGTACTTTTACGTTGCGTTGCTAGTGGATACGTGATATACTCTGTTTCGCATGGGGTTTTGCGCTGCGCCATTGAGGATAAGGACGCAGTAGCAAAAATGCAACATACACGAAGGATAAATGTAAAATGAAAGGAAAAAGAAATGAAAATTAAAAAATTACTCGCACTTCTCCTTGCTGTATTCATGCTTGCAGCAATATCAGCTTGTTCATCGAACAATTCGCAAAACAGCTCTTCTCCCGATGGGGAAGATGAAACACTCCCTCGTGAGGATGTACGTCTAACCTTTGCAACAGGCGGCACAGGCGGAACCTATTACCCCTATGGTGGAGCCATAGCCATGGTCCTAGATGACGAAACAGGATATATTAAAGCAAATGTCATCGCCACAGGTGCTTCGGCGGAAAACGTCCAACTCATTGGTGCTGGCGAAGCCCATCTGGCATTGGTGCAAAACGACACATTGGATTATGCATATAATGCGACCAATACTTGGACTGCTGAAGCCGTAACGAATCTGGCAACCCTTATGACATTATACCCTGAAGTTTGCCAAATCATAGTCACCGCAGATTCTGACATCTACAGCGTTTCTGACCTTGCAGGCAAGCGTGTTTCCACAGGTGACATCGGTTCTGGTGTTGAGGCAAACGCCATTCAAATTTTGGAAGCCTATGGAATGACGGTGGATGATATTCGTCAGGAAAGCCTGAGCTTTGCAGCTTCTGCTGATGCTATGAAAGATAGAGTCATAGATGCTTTCTTTGTCACTGCTGGAACGCCAAACACCGCTGTATTAGACCTCCAAACTTCTAGAGAATTGCGCATAATTAGCATTGACAATGATATAATGGATGAATTGATTGCAAAATATCCTTTCTACGCAAAATACACCATCACCACAGAGGAATATAGCTTCCTCCATGATGATGTGGATACTGTTGCCGTCCAAGCAACCCTTATTTGTTCTCCGGATCTTGATGAGGCTGTGGCATATGATATAGTAAAAGCAATCCTTGATGGTAAAGATGATCTTATTGAAGCCCATGCAAAAGGCATTTTCATCGATGCCGAATATGCTGTGCAGGGTGTCAGTGTGCCGTTCCATCCTGGAGCTCAAAAGTATTTTGAAGAAATAGGAGTATTAGGTTAGTACATAGTAGTACTAGGTTAGTACATTGAAGCGGAACAAAAGAGGGCTTATTGCGGCGAGCGTAGCTTTGATTATACTCGCCGCTTCCCTTTGTTTCATGGAATATAAGAAATATCAGCATGTCCAACTCCTTGTTTTGACCAATGTTTCCAAAAGTATGTTCTTAATTCAAGCAAGAGCACCAGATGGAACTGACTTTTCCATTTCATATATCCATTCTGTGAACAAAAGCCCCATCACAGAGTATTATGAAATAATTGAAGGTGAAATATATCTCAAAGCAATACGTTTTGAAAGTTTTGGTGCTGGAGTAGAAACGGAGCTTTCAGATGGACAAAACCTTATTGTCCATGATGAGTATATGATGATAACAGGCATAGATCGCCATATCCCCGTCCTTTTTATTTACATTGGCAGGTCGGAGGGGCAAATTTTTGAAATCTACGGAATCGAGTCAATTTTAAATAACTTTGGCAACCCTGGAGAGTTGCTCTCATTTCAAATCAAAAATTAAATGGGGTTGATACCATGTCAAATGGCGAAAACTTTGATATAAACTCGAAACCCGCACTGGAAGCGGATGAGCTGCTAGATATTCCCAGCGAGGAAGAAATCCAAAAAATCATGGCGGAAGTAGATAAAGACAGCAATACGCGCCGATTTACCGGTGTGCGAAAAAGTATCGCGTCTTGGGCTTGTATTGCACTTTCCGTCTTTGTAATTTTGCTCAATACGGTCTGGAGAGTGTCTCCCCAGATGCATAGAGCTTCTTTTGTAGCATTGATGCTTCTGTTTTCCTTTATCTTTTATCCAGCGAGAAAACAGGACACATCCAGAGATAACTATGTTCCCTGGTATGACATATTGCTGGGCTTAATTGGTGCTGCTGCTTTTTTCTACTATGTTTATAATTTTAGAATAATAGTTGGGCAAATGGGACGCTATACCACCGTTGATTTTGTTGTTGCTGTAATAGGGATTATTATCCTGTTTGAAGCTTGCCGTCGAGTTGTGGGAATGCCCCTTATTGTTGTGGTTTCGCTATTTCTCGCCTATGCTTATTTCGGCAAATACATTCCTGGAGACTTCGGTCATGCAGGCTATACGCCCCAACGCATATTCAACTTTTTGTTCTATACAACAGAGGGAATCATAGGAACACCCATTGCGGTGTGCTCCACATTTATTTTCATCTTTGTTTTATTTGGTTCTTTCTTAGAAAAAACGGGAATCGGTCAATTTTTTATCGATTTGGCAAATAGTCTCGCAGGACGTTCTGTAGGAGGCCCTGCGAAGGTTGCTGTCATTTCCAGTGCTTTGCAAGGAACGGTATCGGGCAGCTCTGTTGCCAACACAGTGGGTACAGGTTCTTTCACCATACCAATGATGAAAAGAATGGGTTATCAACCACATTTTGCAGGAGCAGTGGAAGCTGCAGCCTCAACTGGCGGGCAAATAATGCCACCTGTAATGGGAGCCGCTGCTTTCCTTATGTCAGAAATCACAGGTTTGCCATACTCTCGCATAATATTGGGAGCGGCGATACCAGCGGTTCTATACTTTTCCAGCATTTTCGTGGCCGTTCACTTCGAGGCGAAAAAAATCGGTCTAAAAGGAATGCCAAAGGAGGAAGTTCCCCATTTCGGCAGGCTCATGTTGGGAAAGGGACATTTGCTCCTGGCTGTATTTGCCATTGTTTTTTTCCTGAGTAGCGGCTTTTCCACAACTCGCTCAGCACTATATGCAATCGTGGTTGCCATTGTCATGAGTATGTTTCGCAAGGATACTAGAATGTCTGTGAAATCTTTTTTAGCAGCCCTTGAAGATGGAGCGAAAAATAGCATTTCTGTTGCCATTGCTTGCGCCATGGCAGGTATGATAGTGGGTGTAGTTACAATGACTGGTCTGGGGCTGACCTTTGCAAAGGCTTTACAAAATATAGCAGCATTGATCAGCGTGGAATTTATCAGGCTTCTCGTTGTGCTCTTTTTCTGTATGATTGCTTCTCTGGTATTGGGTATGGGAGTACCCACCACAGCGAACTATATCATTATGGCAACCGTCACAGCTCCCATCGTTATTAGAATGGGTATACCGCTGTTGGCTGCCCATATGTTTGTTTTCTATTTCGGCATCATTGCGGACATCACACCACCGGTTGCTCTAGCAGCATATGCCGGGGCTTCCATTGCCAAGAGCGACCCAATGAAAACAGGCATAACGGCAAGCCGCCTAGGGATAGCTGCCTTCATTGTGCCTTACGTCTTTGCCCTTAGCCCGCAAATTCTGTTTATAAATCCATCTTTGGTGGATGTGTCGAGGGATATTTACTATTCGACTTACCCCAGTGTCATTTCAATGATACAAGTCTCGGTTTCCGCTTTTGTGGGAGCATCTGCCATTGCAGTGGCTCTTACAGGATATATAAATGGGAAGCTTTCCTGGCTGGAAAGGCTTATCATTTCATTAGCTGGCTTGATGCTGATAATCCCGGAAAATATCACAGATATAGTAGGTATATCCGCAGTAACGATAATGTTTGTACAGCACAGTTTGCGAATGGGTCGTGGAACTCGTCTGGAAAGCTGAGGATATTCAACGAAGAATCGATGTAACTGTACATAAAACTTACCCCCAAGGAGGTCATTATGAAAAGCAAGCTTTCATCGAGCATAGCCTTGATAGCGGCAATCATTTTAGTATATGGTGTGACAATGCTAGCTACAGCTGCTCCGGGAACCCAGGATAATCCTTTTATCACAATGAATTATCTTGAAAATATATTTTTAACCCAGATAATCGATGAATTGAAGCAAACAGAAAAGGAACTGACAGAAGTCTTTGATGCGAAAATAACAGAGCTTGAATCCAAGCTGGCTGAGTCACAGGGTGGTACAATTGAGCTTCCCAGCGATACGGACAAGTTTACTGTAGTGACCTTGAGTAGCGGACAATCACTCACTTGCTCAGTGGGTGCGGAAATAATGCTGCGAATCGGTTCTGCCAGCGCAGTCGGCAACGCACCAGCTCTGGTGAATTATACCAGCGGGAATACTCTGTCTGAGGGAGAACCCCTCGTTGTCAACAATATGTATTTAGTCACCATAGAATCAAATGGCATCAAAGCGACAGCCGAAACAGTAAGGGTACTCATACGAGGAACATATAGCATCGTATAAGTATTTTTTATCAATTAATGAAACAGGGTAATCTGTACTTAAATACAGTACCCTGTTTTTGCGTTTTTGTGCTGAAAAATCTAAAGATGCACCATATTTGAATCGAAAATAAAGATAACAGCAATATGAGGCTAAACAAGCTTTTAAATTATACCTGGGGTATGCTTTTCTATACCACTAGAGACCACTAGCGATGAAAATCCAGCGCAATATATGTACCTTTCCGTTTACTAGAGTAATTCGAAGCGTTACATGGCACAAGGAGTCAATTCATGAAAAACATCCGGCTTGCGACTTTGGCAAAAATAATAATCCCCCTTTTTCTTGTCTGCGCCGCCGTGGTTTTGATAAGTTTTGTTTTCTATCAATCAGCTATTTCCCAGGAAAATGATTTTTTGAACACAACCATCGAAAGCTTTGGTGTTGTGTTGTCACCCCACATTACATCCAGACTTGATGCTGTTCAAAGTAGATCGGCAATGCTATATACAGTACTCACCTGTGTAATTGGTGTTTTTGTTGTAATAGCATTGCTAGCTCTTTTTCTGATAACATATAAATTGGCTCCCATTCAAAATGTTGTTACTGTAGCAACGAAACTTGCCCATGAAAATATGGATGATAGTGATTTGGGCATACCAGATGATGAGCTGGGAGATTTGACTCGGGAACTGGCTTATCTTATAAAAGTAAACCATGACAATATGAGCGTTTTGGAAGATGCCTTGGAAAAAGCAAATGCTGCCAGCAAAGCAAAGGGCGATTTTCTTTCCAATATGAGCCATGAAATACGAACACCAATTAATGCCATAATAGGTATGACCAATATAGCTAAAACCGCTCAAAGTGTAGAGCGAAAAGACTATGCTTTGGAAAAAATCGGTGACGCATCTAACCATTTATTGGGTATTATAAACGACATACTTGATATGTCGAAAATTGAAGCAGACAAGCTGGAGCTGTATCTGGAAGCCTTTGTTTTTGAAGAAGCGTTGAAAAAAGCTGTTAATATCATCAATTTTCGTGCGGTGGAAAAAAAGCAAAAGCTTTCTGTTTATATAGATGATATGATTCCCCGAAGAATTATTTCAGATGACCAGCGTCTGGCGCAAATTATAACGAATTTGCTATCCAATGCTGTTAAATTCACAGCTGAACACGGCACCATCGATGTATATACAAAACTACTAAATGAAACCGATGGTTTTTGTGAAATCCAATTTGATGTGGTGGATAATGGTGTGGGAATCAGCGAAGAGCAGCAAATAAGGCTGTTCCACCCCTTCGAACAAGCAGAAAGCAGTACTACTCGGAAATATGGCGGAACAGGTCTGGGTCTCACCATAGCGAAACGCATCATCGAGTTGATGGGAGGGGACATTTCTGTAAAATCTCAGCTAGGAGAAGGTTCCACATTTACTTTCACCATTAAGGCGGAAAAACCCAGCGATGATAATAAAGCTGCTTTCCAACCAAAGGACAATCTTGAAATAGAAAACATACGCATACTAATTGTTGATGATGATGTGGATGTCTTGGAATACTTTGTAGATATTGCAACAAGATTCAACATTGCCTGCGATGTGGTCGGCAGCGGACAAGAAGCCATAGAACGTCTTGAGAGCGGAAACAAGTATGATATGTGCTTTGTGGATTGGAAAATGCCATCCATGGATGGCATTGAGCTTTCACGTTATATAAAAGAAATCGATAGCGATAGGTCTGTTTTGATTATGATTTCTTCGGTAGAATGGGAAGAATTAGCCGAAGAAGCCAACGAAGCGGGGATTGATAAGTTTTTGCCAAAACCCATTTTCCCATCAACCTTCATCGAATGTGTCAACCATTACTTGGGGATTGACTTGCTCAGGGAAGAGGAGAGCGAAAAAGCCGAGATGGTGGATAGTTTCAAAGGCTATCGAGTCCTATTGGCAGAGGATGTGGAGATAAATCGAGAAATAGTAATGGCTCTTCTCGAACCCACGCAACTGGAAATCGATTGCGCAGAAAATGGTGCAGAAGCCGTTCGGATGTTCAGCGAGGCTCCTGATAGATATAATATTGTTTTCATGGATTTGCAAATGCCGGAAATGGATGGTCTAGATGCCACAAGAGCCATAAGGGCTCTAGGCTACGAACATGCGAAAACCATACCAATAATTGCTATGACCGCCAATGTCTTTAAAGAGGATGTGGACAATTGCATAGCAGCAGGAATGGACGACCACATAGGAAAACCAGTAGACTTCGAAGTAGTAATGAGCATCCTAAGACAATACCTATATCGCCAACAACCGACAATGCACCAGTTTTAACAATGAACAATGAACAATGAACGATGAACAATTACCCAAAAATGCAACACAATACAATGACATTCGTAGGGCGCGGCATCCCTGACGCGCCGCTTCGGAAGCAATTAACAATGAACAATGAACGATTATCCCAAAATGCAACACAATACAATGACATTCGTAGGGCGCGGCATCCCTGACGCGCCGCTTCGGAAACAATGAACAATAAACGATAATACAATTATTAATCATTAATCATTAATTATAAAGTTGGGGTGTTTACAATATGAAAAAAACGATAATGCTTTTAGTGATTCTGATTCTGGCGAGTTTGTTTTTTACTGCTTGTTCTGGTTCTCAAGGATCTCAAGGGAACGGTGTATCGAGTTCACCTTCCACATCGGAGGAAGGTGAGGACAACGACGATGGACTGGCGATTGACGACCCTAATAATCCCGTCAATATGGTTGACCTTGACTTTGTGATTGAAGCCCTGCAAAATCCCGATGAATGGGTTGTCATCGATGTGAGAACTCCTGAGGAATTCAATGGAGAGAGCAGACTGCCCAATGCATATGGTTCGGGACGCATAAAAGGCGCAATCAATGTAAACAGAGAACTTGTCTATGATGCCAGAGGCGAAATTCGTCCTCAAGATGAACTCATGGAATTGTATGAATTCATTGGCGATAAAAAAGCTATTGTGTACTGCCACGGGGGAGTTAGGTCTGCCTTCGTTTGGTCGATTCTATATGACCTTGGCTTTGAAGTGAAAAACTACAGCGGCTCATGGATTGATTGGTCCACTGCTGCAACGGTAGCAAACGGAGAAGCAAACGCTCTTGTATTGGAATTTACAGAAGTGTGGACAGATAATAAAGGAATAATAGAATAGCTGCAGTGATTTAATTCAAGCTATCTGCATTTATCTCGAACAGTCGTGTAATTTCATTGGCAAGGAATCGATTTTCGCTTTTTTCGAGATTCGGGTCATCATCAAGAATCTCCTTTGCTGCTTCTTGAGCCTGGCTCAATACAAGCATATCAGATGCCAAGTTGGCGATGCGTAGTTCCGGCAAACCATGCTGTCTGGAACCAAAGAAGTCACCAGGACCGCGCATTTTTAAGTCTTCTTCGGCGATTTTAAAGCCATCATTTGTTTCTTGCATGACAGCTAATCTCTCTTTGGTTGCTTCACTGGCTGTTTCACCGTTAAATAATATGCAAAAGGATTCGTGTTTACCCCTGCCGACTCGCCCACGTAGTTGGTGTAATTGGGACAAGCCGAATCTTTCAGCATTTTCCACTACAATTAAGGCAGCATTGGGTACATCGATACCCACTTCGATGACAGTGGTGGCAACAAGAATATCACTTTCGCCATTGGTGAAAGATAGCATTGCTGCATCTTTTTCTTTGGCTTTCATTTTGCCGTGAACGAGGGCGACATGTAAATCGGGAAAAAGCTCGTTTTTAAATAATTCATAATGCTTTTGAGCGGATTTCAAATCGTTTTTCACCAAAGCGTCTTCATCATCATCCTCTTCCTCTTCAACCATAGGACATATAACGAACACTTGACGACCTTCTCCCACTAGCTTTCTTATGAAATTATTTATTCTTTGCCTGTAATTCTCACCCACTATATATGTTTTAATTTCCTGCCGACCAGGCGGCATTTCGTCTATAATGGAAACATCCAAGTCACCATATACTATTAGTGCCAATGTGCGGGGGATTGGTGTGGCAGACATTACCAATACATGGGGGCTGTCACCCTTTTCGCTCAGCATGGAGCGTTGGTTTACGCCAAACCTGTGCTGCTCATCTGTGATGACAAGGGCGAGATTACTAAAGCTCACTCCCTGCGAAATTAAAGCATGGGTTCCGATGATTAAATCAATTTCGCCAAAGCGCAGTTTCTCGTGCATTTCCCTTTTATGTTTTGCAGTGAGACTGCCAGTTAGCAAGTCCACTCGTATACCAAAGGGTTCTAGTAATTCTGTCAGTGAGTTAAAATGCTGATTTGCTAAAACCTCGGTTGGAACCATAAAGGCAGCCTGGTATCCACTGCGCCATGCGCTCCAGCAGCAAGCAGCTGCAACCAAGGTTTTTCCAGAACCCACATCACCTTGAATGAGTCTGTTCATGGGTTGTTCTTTCATCATATCCATCAAAGCATCATCAATGGCTCGCTTTTGTGCATTTGTAGGCTCAAATGGTAAAACAGCATAAAACTCTTTGATGTCTGGGAGTTTCAAGCTTGTTCCCATTGCTTCGCTACGTCTGGAGCGTAAATGCTTCATCGCAATTGCAAGTGTGAAAAGCTCCTCGAATATAAGTCTGTGTCGAGCAATATTTAAAGATTGAAAATCCGTTGGGAAATGGATATTTTCATATGCATAGGAAATTCTACAGAGTTCATATTGACGGATTACGCTCTCGGGAAGCACTTCGGGGAGTTCCTCGCCGCATTTGTCGAGTCCTGCACGGATAGCACTCACTATGCTTCTTTGATTTAGTCCTGAAGTTAATGGATAAATCGGCATTAGGCGACCAGTAATGGTGCCATGATCTTTATCTTTCTCAAAGAGCGGATTTACCATTGTTGGTCGAAAAAAATCTCCAGATATTTTGCCATAAAAAAAATATATTTCTCCCTGCTTCAATGTGTCTTTCAAATAGCTTTGGTTAAAAAAAGTGATTTCCATTATACCCGATTCATCAGTTACGGAGAGTTTAACATAACCAAGCCCCTGACGAACATGGGTGAGTTGTGGAGCAGAAACAACAGCAGCACGAATACACACAGCCTCCCCGATGGTCAGTTCGTCAATGTTTTTTATAACAGTGCGGTCTTCATATGCTCTAGGAAAAAAGCTCACCAGGTCAAGCAAAGTACTGATACCCAGCTTTTTCATCATTTTTTCCCGAGCCTCACCAACACCCTTTATGTACCTTACACCCATGGCTAAGTCTAGACTCATTTTGGTAGCTCCTCACTCCTAACTCCTAATTCGCGAGCGCGACAAGGTTTCTTTCAATTGAGGAATTACTAGGCTTGTCATTACGATTTTTATAGCATCGCCCAGTAGGAAAGGGAAAACGCAGGCGGTTAGAGCGACTATCAATGTTGCTCTTGTTTGGAGCAAAAACCATATCACACCGCAAGTATACAATAAAACTGTACCGATTACCATGCCAAAAATTATTTTCAGCTTTGAACCATTTGAAATATCCGACATAAACCCTGTTACCATGGCAAGGGGAAGGTAGCCGATAATGAAGCCGCCTGTCATACCTGCTATTTTGTGAAAACCGCCTTCAAATCCGGAAAACACAGGTAGCCCAATCGCTCCCAGAACAATATATATACCCACTGATGCAGTACCATACTTTGTACCCAATGAACCCGCCGAAAGGTATATAATCATAGTTGCAAAAGAAAAGGGAATGGGCCCGATACTTATAGACAAAGGAGCCACAGCACACAAAACTGCAGCATAAATCGCCGTATAAATCATATCTCGCAAAGCAAACGAAGTGTTTCTAGTGTTCATATATACCTCCTAATATGAACGCGTGAACGCGGGGACGGTTCTTTTGTTCATTTTTTTCGTTTTGTGAACACGGGGACGGTTCTTTTGTTCATTTTTTTTGATACTCCTACTTCTGAACGTGGGTGAACGTAGGGACGGTTCTTTTAAACTACGCCTACCTTTGTTCACAAACGCAAAAAATGAACAAAAGAACCGTCCCCGCGTTCATTCAAAAACGCAAAAATGAACAAAAGAACCGTCCCCGCGTTCACGTCCCCGCGTTCACGTCCCCGCGTTCACGTCCCCGCGTTCACCCGCGTTCATATTTTTATGCTGACTTCGCCGGAGTTTAGGGTGGCGATTTCGCCGTTTTCACACTTTATTACCAATCTGCAATCTTCATCGATTTCCAGTGCGTGAGCTGGGGTGATGGCATCGCCAGATAGTACAAGGATGTCACGGCCAAGCAAAATGGAGCGGCTTTTGTATGCAGGTAAAAACCTACGAGCCGATATGTCTTGATAATATAACCAAAAATTGTCCAAAATAGCGGCAATCAAGCGGCAGCGTATACCATCGATTTCAGATTGATTCTCTAGGATGGAAGTGATGACCAAATCCACTTCCTTGGGATAACCTTCAGCAGGCTTGCTCACATTGACTCCTATACCAAGGACTGCGTTATCGATTGCACCGCTTTCCATATCATATGTGGCTTCTGTCAAAATTCCACACACCTTTTTATCCCCTAAGAATAGGTCATTCACCCATTTTATACCCACATGAATCCCCGTCAGTTCTTCGATTGCCTCCGCAGTTGCCACGGCTGCTGCGGAAGTTATAAGCCCTGTATCGGTGGAATCTGGCGAAGGTCGAAGCAAGACGCTGAAATATATTCCATGGCAAGCAGGGGAGTGGAAAGACCTGCCCATTCGTCCTTTTCCTGCACTTTGCTCCTCTGCTGCAATGACATAACCTTCGGGGAGATTCGATGCTGCCAATTCTCGCAACAGGCTATTGGTGGATGTTACTGTAGTTCTCACATCGAAATGAAACAAGTCAGGATTTTTTACATGGGCAGCAATACCAGCATCAGAAAGCTGGCTGCTTCGACTTATAAGGCGGTAACCTCTATTTGTCAGTGCATCGATTCCGTAACCCTCTGCTCGCAAAGATTCAATACCTTTCCATATTGCATTTCTGCTGACATTCAAGCTCTTTGCCAATGATTCACCAGACAAATATTCATCTCGATTGAATTCTAACAATCGAAGAAGCTGACCCTTTACGCTCATAATAACTAAATCCTTTACAATGACTAGTAACGATGAATATATTAATGCTTGCTATGATTATACAGATAATAACACAAATGTCAACCATCTATTACAAACAAGTTGACAATTTTAGGGCAAAGTTTTTCCTCCTTTGCTATTCCCTTTTAGGTGAAAATATATTATACTATCCGAAGCCAGCTCAACGAGATTATAAATGGGAGGGTTTCCAAAATGCCCGAAAAGAAGGCAGCCTATAAGCGCGTCTTGCTGAAAGTGAGCGGGGAAGCACTTGCAGGCGAAAAAAGATTCGGTCTCGATTTCGATATGATATCAAATGTATGCAAAGCAATTAAAGAATGTTTAGATATGGGCGTAGAAATGGGGATTGTTGTCGGCGGCGGGAATTTTTGGCGCGGTGTCCAAGATGGCGGGGGGAAAATCGAGCGAACCAGAGCAGATCACATGGGGATGATGGCAACTGTCATGAATGCCCTTGCCCTTGCTGATTGTCTGGAGCAAATGGACATTGAAGTCAGAGTGCAAACTGCCTTGGAAATAACAGCAGTGGCAGAACCATATATCAGGCTTAGAGCGGACAGTCATTTGAAAAACGGTCGAGTAGTTATATTCGGCTGTGGCACTGGCAGTCCGTATTTTTCCACCGATACAGCCGCAGTGCTCAGAGCAGCGGAAATCGGTGCGGAAGTAATATTACTCGCAAAAAATATCGATGGAGTTTACACAGCAGACCCAAAAATAGACCCGACTGCCATTAAACTCGAGACGATATCATACAGCGAAATGCTCAACCAGCGGTTAATGGTGATGGATTTAACCGCCACATCCTTATCCATGGACAATGACATCCCTGTGATACTTTTTGCCCTTGATGATCCGGAAAACATTGTCAGAGTCATAATGGGAGAAGCAATTGGCACAAGGGTGAGCTAGCAAGAAAAGGAGCTTATGTTATGTACGAAGAATATGAAAACAAAATGAAAAAAACCATAGAATCCCTGCAAACTCAATATACATCAATTCGGGCAGGGCGAGCGAATCCCTCGATTCTGGACCAAATAAAAGTAGAATATTATGGCACTCCCACACCCATGAACCAAATTGCGTCTATTTCTACTCCAGACCCCAGGACATTGGTGATTCAACCTTGGGATGGTTCCAGTTTGAAACCCATTGAAAAAGCTTTGATTTCATCTGATTTGGGGATAACTCCAGCCAATGATGGGAGAGTAATTCGCCTTGTGTTTCCTCAACCCACAGAGGAGCGGCGTAAAGAACTCATAAAGCAAGTGAGCAAACAGGCAGAGGATAGCAAGGTTGCCATCAGAAATGTCAGGCGGGATGCTCTGGAGAGTTTTAAAGCTCAGAAGAAAAAAGGCGAAATTACCGAAGACGACATGACGAATACGGAAAAAGACTTGCAAAAACTCACAGACAAATATGTCTCCGAAATCGACAAGGTTGCCGAAAAGAAAGAAGCGGAAATAAAAGAAATCTAACGCAGTTTATATAATAATCTAGTTTTCGCTTTATGTATTCAAAAGCGTTTAATAGTGGCTGTTTAACATTTTGAGCAGCGTATTTCAGATATGGGAGATGATGGAACTGTCAAGCACCGACTTGGAAAAAGGGTGGGATTCCGATAAGCTCCCTTGTCATATAGCAATTATCATGGACGGAAATGGCCGTTGGGCACAAAGGCGAGCATTACCAAGGACAGCGGGCCATGCAGCAGGTGCCGAAACCTTTAGGCGCATAGCTACCTATTGCAAAGATATTGGAATTAAGTACCTGACTATTTATGCTTTTTCCACCGAGAATTGGAAAAGACCTCCTGCTGAAGTGAAGGTCATTATGGAGCTTTTGGAGAAATATCTACACGAAGCCCTTGGAAAAATGGAAAAAGATAGGGTAAAAATGAAGTTTTTCGGTGATGTGACAGTCTTGTCTCCAAAACTCCAAGAACTTATCGCACAAACCGAGGAGCTATCAGCGAAATTTGAAGGTGTGCAAATTAATATCTGCGTCAACTATGGTGGTCGAGATGAAATCGTCCGCGCCGCTGAAAATTATGTTAGTGATGTGAAAAACGGACGCATAGCCGATGAAAAACTAACCGAAGAATCCTTTTCAAGATATATGTATTCAGCAGGAATGCCAGACCCCGATCTCGTGATTAGACCAAGCGGCGAACTGAGATTGTCGAATTTTCTCATTTGGCAAACGGCGTACTCAGAACTGTATTACACCGATGTTTTATGGCCTGATTTTAGCGAACAGGAGCTTGATAAGGCTATTGTTTCATATCAAAATAGGAACAGAAGATTCGGAGGTATATGATGTTAAAACACAGGTTGCTGGTTACGGCTGTGCTTTTGCCGATTTTTTTGATTATATTGCTCTATCTCCCTTCATATATTCTAGCTGCTTTTATATCCATTGTTTGCGCCATATCAGCATACGAATTGCAGCGAGCAATTGGAGCAAAAGAACATGAGAGGTTGACAATTTATGTTGTATTAACAGCCATAGTAATACCTGTGGGTGCTTATTTCGACAAATTGGAAATCGTACTCAAAGCCGTCTTACTAGTTTTGCTATGCATCGTATTTTTAGAAGCTATTCCCGTTTATAAAATGAAAAGGCAAATTACTTTTGCACAAATAATGACCACTATTTTCGGTGGTGCGTTGATACCCTTCATGTTATCGAGCTTAATTAACTTGATTAATATGAAAGAAGGGCGAATATTTGTAATGCTGCCAGTGATAGTGTCCTTTTCAACCGATGCCGGAGCATATTTTGTTGGTATGTTCATGGGTAAACGCAAATCGTTCCCCCTTATTAGCCCAAACAAAACAGTTGAAGGGCATATTGGTGGTTTTCTAATAGGTACCATAGCCATTGTGACATATGGAGCGATTATATACTTTAGTACATTACACGATGTGAGTTTCCCAGTTTTGATAATTTATGGCATTGTCGGTGCTGCAGTCAGCGAATTGGGTGATTTGGTTTTTTCCCTTATTAAACGCGAACACGAGGTCAAAGACTTCGGAAATTTACTCCCCGGTCACGGAGGAATGCTAGACAGAGTGGACAGCATGATGTTCGCCGCCCAAACCATGTACCTATTAGTAACAATGCTACCAGCGATTTCGATTAATTAATAATGAATAATGAATAATTAACGAAGGATGATTATCTCGTTTTAATAGACAATGAACGATAGTAATAATTATTCATTTTTCATTATTAATTCCAAAGAGGGTTTGTGTAATTGCCAAATTTAGAAAACCTTACCAACCACAACGCAATATCAATACTAGGCTCCACCGGTTCCGTGGGGGGGCAGACTTTGGAGGTTGCTGGGTTGTTGGGGCTTTCTGTGCTTGCTTTGAGTGCTGGAAGCAATGTTGAGCTTTTGGAAGAGCAGGTGCGAAGGTTTAAGCCAAAAGTGGTTTGCCTTGCTGATGAGAAAGCTGCACATGACTTTAAAATACGAATTGCCGACATGGATGTGGCGGTTTATTCGGGTGAAGCCGGTCTAATCGAAGTCGCTTGTGTTACAGGAGCGGATACTGTTGTTACTGCTGTTTCGGGTATGGTTGGCTTGCTTCCCACTATGGCGGCAATAAAACAAGGGCGAAGGATAGCTTTGGCAAATAAAGAAACCTTGGTCTGCGCAGGGAAGCTCGTGATGGAGCAAGCGGAACAATGTGGAGCTGAAATAATCCCAGTTGATTCGGAACACTGCGCCATTTTCCATTGCATGAAAGCTAGTTCAAGGGAAGCCATAAAAAGTATCATTTTAACTGCATCGGGAGGTCCGTTTCGGGGAAAAAGCAGAGAAGAAATGAAAGCTGTGACACCACAAATGGCTCTGCAACATCCCACTTGGAATATGGGGAAAAAAATATCCATAGATTCATCCACAATGATGAACAAAGGTCTTGAAGTAATAGAAGCGGCGCATCTTTTTGACCTACCGGTGGATATGATACAAGTGGTGGTGCATCCTGAAAGCATTATCCATTCCATGGTGGAATTTGTGGATAATTCCGTGGTCGCTCAATTAGCGATACCAGATATGCGACTACCCATCCAATACGCACTCACATATCCCGAGCAAATCCCCTCCCTTATTTCTCCCTTAGACCTAACGAGCATATCAAAGCTAACTTTTGAAAAACCTGATATGGAAGCCTTCCCATGCTTAAGCCTAGCATATCAAGCAGCCCAAATGGGAGGTACAGCAGGAGCCATACTAAACGGAGCCAACGAAGCCGCTGTGGACCTATTTCTCCAAGAAAAGATAAGCTATCCACAAATCTACGAGTCCATCAAAACCGCCCTAGAAACTATCCCAATAATCGAAACCCCCACCCTAGAAGACATTATCGAAGCCGGAAAAGAAGCTAATCAATTAACAATGAACAATTATTCATTATTAATCATTAATTAAAAGATGTATATTTTTATTTCTATTATTGCTTTTAGTTTAATAATTGCTACACATGAGCTGGGGCACTTTACGGCGGCGAAGCTGTTGGGGGTCCGAGTTTATGAGTTTGCCATTGGCATGGGACCTGCCATTTTGAAAAAGCAGGGGAAAGAGACCCTTTACACATTGAGAGCATTGCCCATTGGGGGCTTTTGCTCCATGGGTGAAGACAGCGAATCCGATGACCCGCGCTCATTTAATGGGCAAAAACGCTGGCGACGCACCATTATTTTAGCAGCTGGTGGTATTGGAAACCTAATCTTTGCCTATATACTCACATTATTTCTCATAATACCCGTTACTCGATTTGTTGGAACGACAATCACCGAATTGGCTGATGGATTTCCAGGTGAAGGTATTTCTGGCTTGATGGTTGGCGACACGATAATATCTGTTAATGGTGAAAAGACACATTATATTGAAGATTTCCGCACACATATGTATTTTGCCCAAAGCAGCCATGTGGATTTGGTGTTGAAACGTGACGGAGATATTCTAATAAGAAATAATTTCAATCTTGAGATGCGGGAGTATGAGACTGACGGTATAGTCCAGCTGAGATACGGTTTGTCCTTTAATGTAATAGAGGCGAATTTTATTGAAAAACTAAAATATTCCGTCTTTTCCACCATAAACAATGTGGGACTAATTCGCCTTAGCATTGCACAGCTCTTTCGCGGGAATGCCAGCATCAGAGACTTATCGGGTCCGGTGGGGATTGTTGGCATGATGAATGAAATTGGTCAAGAATCCAGCAGTTTCCGTGATGCTCTATATAGTTTAATAGATATTACAGCGTTCATTGGGGTAAATATCGCTTTTATGAATTTACTTCCCATTCCAGCCATGGACGGCGGTAGGATACTCTTCCAAGGCATAAACTGGTTAATTGAAAAATTTACCAAACGTAAATTAAATCCAAAGTACGAAGGCTATATCCACGCAACGGCAATGGTTTTACTACTTGGCTTAATGGGTTTTGTACTGATTAACGACATATTGCGAATCATAAAAAGCTAGAAAACTAGTTTAATTAAAAACTCAACGGAGTTATTGTATAGAGGGGTTTTTATACATATGGGCAGCAAGAAACACATCATGGTGGGTGATGTCAAAATCGGCGGAGCTGCGCCAGTCACCATTCAATCGATGACAAACACTAAAACAGACAATATACAAGAAACGGCAAAACAAATCAATATGCTTTCCGACTTGGGTTGCGATATTATAAGGGTTGCCGTACCCGATTTTTCAGCTGCCGATGCCATATATGAGCTGAAAAAGCAAATAAACATTCCTTTGATTGCTGATATACATTTTAACTACAAGCTGGCTATTCGCGCTGCCCAGCAGGGTGCCGATAAACTCAGGATCAACCCATCAAACATCGGAACTGCTGAAAATGTCGGTGAAATAGCCAGCATTTGTAATGACAAAGGTGTACCGATTCGTGTAGGTGTAAACAGTGGAAGCATCAGCAAACAGCTTTTAGAAAAGCATGGTGGTGTCACAGCCCAAGCCATGTATGAGAGCGCAATGGAAAGCGTGGAACTACTCAATTACTTTGATTTCGACGACATTTGCATATCTGTGAAAGCCTCCAGCGTAGCTTTGACCATAGAAGCATATAGGCTAATATCACAAGAGACTGACTATCCTCTCCATTTGGGTGTTACAGAAGCCGGCACCGAATACATGGGGCTTGTGAAATCATCCATTGGCATTGGTAGCCTCTTGGCAGACGGAATTGGAGACACATTACGGGTTTCATTGACAGCTCCTGTGGAAAACGAAGTTGCTGCAGGACTGGCGATACTCAAAGCACTAAATCTGCGCCAAGGATATGAGCTCATTTCCTGCCCCACTTGCGGAAGATGTAAAATCGACCTTGTTTCCATTGCCCATGAAGTCGAAGGACGGCTGCTGGCTCTGGATAGAGACATCACAGTCGCGGTCATGGGCTGTGCTGTGAACGGTCCTGGGGAGGCTTCTCGAGCAGATTATGGCATAGCCGGAGGCGATGGTGCCGGTGTCATTTTCGCCAAGGGCGAGGTGGTGAAAACTGTTCCCATGGAGAATCTAGTGGAAGAGCTGTTTTCAATAATCGAGAAAGACTAATTTTCCTTGGATATACCATATTGAAAGGATGCGAACCAGTGAACGCAAATCCTGTATTACTATACGATATGTTTCCATTTTGCGAAAATTTTAAGTTGGTTCCCGCTGATTTCAGCGAAGCCAGAGTTACCTTCGCCGCTGTCAGTAAAGATAAAAGAACAATGAAGGTGAACCTTTCATTGGTAAAGCCAACCCCGCCAGCGGATATAAGCACATTGGAAGATGTCATCGCCCAGGAATATGGACTGGAAAGCGTTGACATCACAGCGGTTTATGCCCGTTTGGACTTACCCATTAAGAGCGATAGCAGCAGCGCAGCAGCAAAGAAAACTGATGCTCCCATATTGGGTAAAGAAAGCAAAAGTGCAATCACACCCATGGAGCTGGTGACGCTGGAATTGGGCAAGGTAACAGTGAGAGGCGAAGTCTGCGATGTAAATTCTCGAAAAATCGAAAGACTGGGTGCTTGGGTACTGGAATTTGAAATAACTGATTATACAGGAACTTTGAGCGTTTCAAAGTTTCTAAATGATGAAAACTCCGAAGCACTTGTAAAGCAAGTTGTAAAAGGAATGTGGTTGACGGTTTCCGGAAATCTGAGTATCAGCAGATACAGCGGTGATTTATCCCTTGACCCTCAAAGCATCGTCCTTGCTCAAAAAGAAGAGCGGGAAGATTTAGCAGATGAAAAGAGGGTGGAGCTTCATTTACACACCAAAATGTCCACCATGGATGCTGTGACCGATGTGAAAGAAACGATCAACCGCGCCGCAAACTGGGGTCACCCAGCCATCGCCATAACCGACCACGGGGTTGTTCACTCCTTTCCCGATGCCTCCGCCGCCGCGGCTGCTCTAGATGGTAAAATTAAAGTAATATATGGAGTGGAAGGCTATTTTGTCAATGATGTGGATGGAACCAGAGCAGTATATGGGCTGGATGAGAAGCAGAGAAGATCAAAGGAAACTGGTGATTTTTCCGATGAATTTGTGGTATTCGACATTGAAACTACGGGTTTATCTGCCATAGATGATAAAATATTTGAAATTGGTGCTGTATTGGTGATAAATGGGAAAGAACAGGATAGATTTCACACCTTTGCAGACCCTGAAATGCCTTTACCCAATGAAATAACGAAACTCACAGGTCGCCAGGACAGCGATTTAGTGGGAGCTCCTTCTCAAAGAGCTGCCATAGAAGCATTTCTCGATTTTGTTGGAGAACGTTTCGTAGTCGCCCACAATGCAATTTTTGATGTGGGCTTTATTTATGAAAGCTGTTTAAGATTGGGTATAAAATACACACCCCGATATATCGACACGTTAGCCCTTGCTCGCTTTATATTACCCCAATTGAGTAATCACAGGCTGGACAGCCTTGCCTCTCACTATGAATATAAAGGCTTCAGCCATCACAAGGGTGATGAAGATGCTGCAGCAACAGCTCATATATTTATTAAGCTATTGGAAGGCTTGGCTAGTATTGGTATAAGCAATATTAGTCAAATCAATGATGCTCTCCGAAAAGGCACTGAGCAAAGAAACAGACGAGATCGGGTCAAGCATATAATACTCCTGGCAAAAAACCAGACAGGACTGCGAAACCTATATAAGCTTGTGTCCAAAAGTCATTTGGAGGATTTTGAAAGGTTTCCCATTATTCGTAAAAGCGTACTCATGGAGCATCGTGAAGGCATAATCATAGGTACAGCCTGTGAAGCAGGAGAATTATTCGAGCAGGTTGTACAAAGGCGAAGCTCATTGGAGCTTAGCCAAACAGCAGAGTTTTATGATTACTTGGAAATACAACCTATTTCCAACAATATGTTCATGCTATATGGCGATAAACCCCAAGCGAAAAACGAAGATGAACTCAGATCCTTTAACCAGCGTGTGGTGGAGATTGGCAATGATTTGGATAAGCTTGTTGTGGCAACCGGCGATGTACATTTTTTAGACCCAGAGCATGAAGTTTTTAGACAGATTCTACTCAACTCAAAGGGTTATGATGATGCCACCAACGAATTACCCCTTTATTATAGAACTACGGAAGAAATGCTGGAAGAATTTTCCTATCTTGGTGATGAAAAAGCATATGAAGTGGTGGTGAAAAATCCTGTAGCCATAGCTGATATATGTGAAATCGTCAGCCCCTTACCACCACCGAAAAAACTGTATTTGCCCTCAATCGAGAATAGCGCAGAGAACCTAAAAGCCTTGGTATATGGCGAAATGATTAACTTGTATGGTGAAAACCCACCAGAAATTATCACAACTCGTGTTGAAACAGAAATGAATGACATACTCGATAGGGGATACGATGTCATATATATGACTGCGCAAAAGTTGGTTGCCGATGCTCTGATTAATAAATATCTCGTTGGTTCCAGAGGCAGCGTTGGCTCATCAGTCGTTGCGTATTTAGCGGGAATTACAGAGGTCAATGCTCTCCCAGCCCATTATAGATGCCCAAATTGTAAAACAAGTGATTTTACTGTGAGCGAAAAGTGGGGCTGTGGAAGCGATATGCCCGATGAAATATGCCCAAAATGTGGAACAGAGTACAAAAAAGAGGGGTTTAATATACCATTTGAGACTTTTTTGGGTTTTGATGGAGAAAAGGTTCCCGACATAGACTTGAACTTTTCTGGAGAATATCAAACCCAAGCCCATAAATATACCATTGACCTTTTTGGTGAAAGTCATGTGTATAGAGCTGGAACCATCGGCACTGTTGCAGAAAAAACTGCCTTTGGATATGTGAAAAAATATCTTGAAACAACTGGTAAAATCGTGACTAAAGCAGAAGAAAACCGCCTGGTTCGAGGTTGCGTCGGCGTGAAACGTTCAACGGGACAGCATCCAGGCGGGCTAATAATCATACCCCAGGGGATGGAGGTAACAGACTTTTGTCCAGTGCAGCATCCTGCTGACAGTGGCGACAAAGGTATAATAACAACACATTTTGATTATCACTGCATGGAAGACAATCTAATAAAAATAGATGCACTGGGACATGATAATCCCACGATGATAAGAATGCTGGAGGATATGACTTCTGTAGATGCAAAGGGGATAAGGCTAGATGATGCACAAACCATGGCATTATTCAAGTCTCCAGCTGTCCTCGGTCTACCTGAAGACGATGATATCATCGGACCCACTGGCACCATAGGAATTCCAGAATTTGGCACGGGTTTTACCCGCCAAATGCTCAGCGATACGCTGCCCGAGAGCTTTGACACCCTGGTGAGATTATCAGGATTCTCCCATGGAGAGGGTGTATGGATTGGAAATGCAAAGGATTTGATAGCTTCAGGGAAAGTATCCGTTGAAGAAACCATAGGATGCCGCGATGATATAATGAATTTTCTCATTTCAAAGGGAATCAGCGATAGAAACGCCTTTCGGATTTCAGAAAGTGTGCGAAGGGGTAGGGGATTACCAGAGGGAGCTTATGAGGAAATGGTGGACCATGATGTTCCCGATTGGTATATAGATTCATGTAAAAAGATGAAGTACCTATTCCCAAAAGCCCATGCAGTGGCGTATGTAATCGAAGCCTTCAGAATCGCTTGGTTCAAGACTCACAGACCTTTGGAGTTTTATAGTGCCCTCTTTTATCGCCGCAGCCAAAAGAACACCTTTGACGTGGAGAGTATGACCCAAGGAATCGATAGGGTGAGGGCGAAGATTAATCAAATAAAAAACAACCCCGACCCCAAACAAAAAGACGAGGATCTTATCCCAACATTGGAAGCCTGTTACGAGTTTTATATGAGGGGCTTCGGCTTTGAAAAAATCGACATCTATGAATCAGACCCTGTGAAGTTTATCATTTCAGGCGAAGACAAACTGAGACCTCCCTTTGTCGCCATCAGCGGCTTAGGCGAAACAGGAGCCAGAGACCTAGCACAAATGCGCATCGGTCGTGAGTTCATATCAGTAGACGAAATATCCGCCGCCTGCCCAAAAATATCAAAAACCCACATCGAACAACTAAAAGCCCTAGGAGCCCTCCGCGACCTACCAGATTCAAGTCAAATGTCGCTTTTTTAATGAACAATGACCAATGAACAATGGACAATTATCGCAAACCGCAACACACCCCCAATGACATTCGTAGGGCGCGGCATCCCTGACGCGCCGCCCCAAGCAGTGCAACCCCATCAACCGCAACACACCCCAATGACATTCGTAGGGCGCGGCATCCCTGACGCGCCGCCCCAAGCAGCGCAACCCCATCAACCGCAACACAAAACACCACATCCGACAACAACGGAGAAAACACCATGACTGCTAACATACTCGCCATAGGCGACATCGCTGGAACTGTGGGGCTTGATATGCTCTGTGAAAAGCTCCATTCCATCAAAAGACTATATGACATTTCATTCACCATCGCCAATGGTGAAAATGCGGCGAGCATAGGCATAAAAACGGAGCAAGCGGAAGCCATGCTAAACGCAGGTGTAGATGTGATAACCTTGGGTAACCATACTTGGGGTAAAAATGAAATCATACCCTTCCTCGATGATTGTGCATATATACTTCGGCCAGCAAATTTCGCTCCCCAAGTGGCTGGGCGAGGTTGGGCAGAGTACGAAACTGCTTTCGGAAAAGTATGCGTAGTAAACTTAATTGGACATTCGGGGATGAACTCAGAATACAGCAATCCATTTTTTGAAATTGACCAAATTTTGAAAAAAACTGAAAATAGCATTATCTTTGTGGATTTCCATGCCGAAATGACCAGTGAAAAATACGCCATGGCGTATTATTTAGATGGTAGAGTAACTGCTCTTTGGGGAACCCATACCCATGTGCAAACATCGGACGCAAGGGTATTTGCAGGTGGACTTGGTTATATAACGGATTTAGGCATGACAGGACCCATAGACTCCATTATAGGAATGAAACCCGAACAACCAATTTCCAGATTTCTTGGAAACCCGCCAGGACGTTTCGAGGAAGCCGATGGCGAAGCAAAAATCGAGGGTGCAATTTTCGAAATCGACAGCGAAAGCAAAAAATGCCTCAGCGTAGAACCCCTAAGGATTTTTTGAACGAGGGGACGGTTCTTTTGTTCAGAAATGAACAAAAGAACCGTCCCCATGTTCACATTGCACCAAGAACAGCAACAATATAAATGACAAGGCTCAACCAATATGTGGAGCTTTTCATAGATAAATAATAATAAAGTAGGAGGAAGAAAAATGCAGGAAGTATATGAATTTTTGAAGAAGGCAGGAACATATTACCTCGCCACAGCCGATGGAGACCAGCCCCGGGTTCGACCCTTTGGCACAGCCCATATTTTCGAGGACAAACTATATATCCAAACGGCGAAATCAAAGCCCGTCGCCCAACAAATGGCAGCCAATCCAAAAGTCGAAATCTGCGCCATGAGCGGCGGAGCATGGATAAGAATCGCCGCAAAAGCCATCACTGATGATAGAAGAGAAGCCAAAGAAAGTATGCTGGAAGCATACCCCAGCCTGAAAGACAGATACTCAGCAGACGATGACAACACCAACGTCTTATATCTCCAAGATGCCACAGCAACCATAGAATCCTTCGGCGGCGAACCAAAAGTCATAGAATTTTAGCTTGTTTTTGAACGCGGGTGAACGCGGGGACGGTTCTTTGAACGCGGGGACGGTTCTTTTGTTCAGAATGCGGGGACGCCCCCGCATTCTGAACAAAAGAACCGTCCCCGCGTTCAAAGAACGTCCCCGCGTTCATTTTTGAACAAGGAACCAGCTCCACGTTCATGTGTTCATTCACAATCCTTGTTTGTTGACGAATTACCGCATAATAATCCTTGAAAATATAAAGAAACAGGGATTGACTTCCTGTGATTCGTGTAGTAAACTATTGTTGAGGTGGAAGCTGTGATTAAAAGAGCTATTGAAAACGATATACGCAACGAAGTAGTAAACGGTAAAAAAGCGGTTATTTTGCTTGGTGCGCGTCAAGTTGGGAAAACAACATTATTACGTTCATTGTTTCAATCTTATGATGATGTATTGTGGTTGAATGGTGATGAAATAAATACTCAATTGCTGCTTACTGCGCAGAGTGTCGAGCAGCTTCATAACCACATCGGAAGAAATAAGATTATCGTCATTGACGAGGCACAAAGAATACCAGATATAGGTCTAGTACTTAAAATAATTATAGACAATATTCCGCAGGTTAAGGTCGTTGCAACCGGAAGCTCATCCCTTGATTTGGCAAATACAACAAATGAACCACTGACTGGCAGAAAAAGACAATTTAAATTGTATCCGCTGTCATTTTATGAAATGTCTGAGCATCATGGGCTACTCTCTGAGACAAATCATTTACCACATAGACTCATATATGGATACTATCCCGATGTAGTTGAATCGCCTGGTGAGGAACGGCGCTTGTTGCAAGAATTGACTGATAGCTACTTGTACAAGGACATACTTGCGTTTGATAAAATAAGGAAGTCAGAACAATTGATGCGCTTGCTACGTGCATTGGCGTTTCAAATCGGCTCACAAGTCTCCTATACTGAATTAGGTCAATTGTGTGGTCTTGATAACAAAACAGTCGATAAGTATATTACAATTTTGGAACAGACATTTGTAATATTTAAACTCGGGTCATATTCGCGAAATTTGCGTAATGAATTGAAAACTAGTCGTAAAATCTACTTTGCTGACAATGGAATCAGAAATGCTCTCATTGCAGACTTCCGTCCAATTGATTTAAGAGATGATATCGGCAAGTTGTGGGAGAATTTTCTTGTAAGTGAACGTTTCAAACGCAACGAATATACAGGGAGCTATGCAAATTCATGGTTTTGGCGTACACAATCACAACAGGAAATTGATTATGTTGAGGAGCAAGATGGTTATTTAACTGCATATGAATTTAAATGGAACCCACAAGCAAAAACAAAGCAGCCTACCGCATTTCGTACAGCATATCCAAATAGTACGTTTTATGTCATCAACAAGGACAACATATCAGACTTTTTGTTACGATGACAGTCATAATTAGAGCCGAATTCGTTCACAGTCAAAATATGAACGAATTATGAACAAATGCGAAGAGTTCAAGCTTACTATATCAGGAGTTCATATGAAATGGGTCAAAATTTAATGTTTATTTAATGCGAAGGTCGATTTCGATGGAAAAAAAGTGCTTTTTTTCGCAAAACCTATACTTGGGATAGTTTACAAAATGACAAAAAAACCCCATAATGTCAGTAGGGCAAAACACAAAGGAATGGAAGGGGACTCAGGGAAGAAGAATGACCACGTAAAGAGTTCATAATGAACCGAAAATTGCTGTTACCAAGTGCGGAAATAGATATAAAATAATGAAAAATCAACGAATTTATTAAATATCATCCGCTCTTAATTGCCCACAGCAAACCAAAACCATGACTGTTTTGCAAAAAGCTTAACACCTCTACGATTTCATCTAGCGCAAAACACCGTGTAATCCAGAGCATCCCACGATGTCATCACGGAACACCCACTGTGTAATCCGAGAATACCCATCGTGTAATCATGGAGTACCCCGCCGTGTAATCCTAGAACACCCACCGTGTAATCCTAGAACACCCACCGTGTAATTCGGGAACACCCATTGTGAAATCCTAGAGCACCCCACTGTGTAATTCGGGAACACCCATCGTGTAATCCTGAAGCACCCCACCGTGTCATCCTGAGCGAAGCGAAGGATCTAACTCCTCAACAATGAAGCCAAGGTGATTCATTCGCAATTCGGTAGTAATAAGCAAGAACAGTCACAACATATTATATTGGAGGAATACATATGTCATACACAGACAGACAGACAGACAGACAGACAGACAGACAGACAGACAGACAGACAGACAGACAGACGAACTTTGTTAGCAGGAGCATAGCGACACTACTTGCACTTGTAATGGTGTTTGCCTTGCTTACAGCAATGCCGCTCAAAGCAAGGGCAGCATCGGATATTAATCTCAGCAGTCTCGGCTCAAGCAATGTAAGCAGCCCAGCTGGCGAAGACGCATGGAATTATGTTGTCTCAACCAATACTTTGACACTGACGCAAGCGTACGGCAATTATACGTTGTTCGGTAGGAATGACAACATCCGCGTTGTCGTTGCCGCATCTGCAACAAATTCAGATGTCTACTTAAACAACGTAGCTATAACTAGTAACGCACTTGAAAATGGCACATCCGTTGGCCCGGCATTTGTAATGAACGCTTCCCAATGCTTTATTTACGTGTCTGCTGGTAGTACCATAACCAGTACAGATAATCATGCGCTTCAAATAAGTGGCAACATTGAGTGCATCATTTACGCATACAGTAACTTAACAGTAGAGTCAACATCCAGTAACGTAACTAACGGATTCCGCCTTGGAAACGGCTCCACGCTTAATATACAGGGGAGCGGTAATGTCACAGCGATGTCATCTGGTGCTGGACAGGGGATAGCTTCAGACTCAGGTGGTGCTACACTAATAGTGGGAGGTACCGGTACAGTCACTGCTCGAGGATCGAGTGGGTCCGCGTATGGAGAGGCTATTGATATCAATAATACAAGCATACGGATGGGTGATTACGCCACATTGAGAATGATAAACAATTTGACGTATAACGAGAGTCACACATTGATGCGGGCCACCTCGAATAGCGAATTCCACTGGAGAGTGACACATGCCACAGTAACAAGTGGCGGTGGCAGTGCTGCAAGTGTTGGAATTAGTATACCGCCAGGTAATCAAGCCACCATCGAGCGCGTTGCTCCAACTCCAGTGACATTCAAGGGAGCAACGGCGAACGGTATCAGCGGCATGATAACTTCGACAAGAATCGAGCTTGAGTTCGATGCCGACATAGATGAACTGAGTGCAAGCGACATCACAATTACAAGCGGCACTGGTTCGGCGACAAAAGGTGCGCTTACTTTTGATGCTTTCAACGCCTCCTGGAATCTTGCTATTTCTGATGTGAGCGAGGGCACGGTATCTGTAGCTATAAATGCTCCCGCAGGCTATACTATAAGTGGCTCACCCCAGACGGTGAATTTACATGAGGCGTATACCCTAATCACTGCGGGGGCTCTTGGCGGTGTGACTTCGCCAATTGCAGGTGCGACACCTTCGACCTCAATCACAGAAACAGCGCAGTACACAGGCACTGTGACCTGGTCTCCGGCAGATGCGATATTTGACTACAGCACCATCTACACGGCGACTGTGACGCTAACAGCGAAAAATGGTTACACATTCAGCGCATACAGTGGAGGCTTTGGGAATACTAGTGACATAGAAGGGTTCACAATAAACGGCATAGCACCGACGAACTGGCTAGACAATACCGGAGCAACACTTCAGTTTTCCGTGACCTTCCCCATTGCTTATGGGATTGATGTCAGAGCGGACGGTGCAACGATTCCGGAGAGCGGGACATATGCATTGCCATCTGAAATGATTGGTTATGGATATAGCCCATGGAAAAATTTCAACATATATAATACTGGTGCAAATGTGATTACCAATCTTGATGCAACCCTTACAGACGGAACAGCGTTTATGTTGAATAAGGCAAATCTAAGTTCGACGCTTGGCACTAATATTGTGACAAGCTTTAATGTAAGTGCAAACGACAATCTAACCCCAGGAACATATACCGACACGGTGACGATCACCGGCGATAATATTTTGCCTTACACATTCACAGTCAGCTTCACGGTGACAGATACACCTCCAACCGATGTGAGCTTTACGGCAACGCAAACAGGCGGTGCTAGTGACACTGCGGATTCGACAGGTATTGTCCTCACGTTCAGCGAGCCAGTGACAGGACTGACAGCTGGAAATGTCAGCATCAGCAATGGTACTGGTTCGGTTACAAAAGGTGCATTGACAGGTTCGGGAACAACATGGACAATTGGACTTACTGGCGTTGCTTTTCAGGGTGACGTAACCGTGAGCGTTGCCAAATTCGGAACGTTTAATGTAACCACTGGACCGCATACGGTAGCGGTATATAAAGATCTAAGGCTTCCAAAGCCCATTCTCAGCGATTTGACCTACGCCGACCCTGCTGGTTTATCTCACACATACAACGGCTCAACGCAAGGAATCGGTACGGTGTCAGGTCCTGCAAACATGGGTGCGATTAAGGTGCTATATAATGGAGTAGATGCTCTTCCTATAAATGCTGGAACATATGCGGTGACTGTTGATATAGCTGCTAGTACTGACTATGATGCAGCGACTCTTTCATTAGGTAATTATAGTATTGCACCACAAAACCTGACAGCTGCTACGATAGTAGCAAATTTCGGAGCACCGACTTACAATGGAGTGGCGCATACTCCCAACCCAACTGGCGTGACCTTTAACACTTTGCCCGTCGCATTAACGACTGATTACACACTCAGCGGCTGGTCAAACAATACTAATGCAGGGACAGCAAGTGTTACTTTCACAGGTGTTGGTAACTATACTGGAACACAAACATTTGGTTTTACAATAGGTGCCAAAGACCTAACTCTGACAGCTGATGATAAGTTCATCTCAATTGGAGATGGAGAGCCATCGTACACCTATACAGTTTCTGGGCTAATTAGCGGAGATGCTGCAGGCTTCACCACCGAACCTTCGCTTGCTTTGACAACTGCTTTTGACAGCTCAACAGCGGGAACTTTCACAATAGGCATAACAGGTGGAGTAATAAGCAACACGAATTATAACATCACCACTCGCAACAGCGGTATATTAACCGTCACAGATAAAACAATCGTCACAATTAGCGGTGTCACCATTGATGATATGACATACAATGGAAATGCCATCTCGCTTGGTGGAGTATTATCAGTTCAAAGCAGTGGTGGAGAAGTTGATGATTATTTACCGCTAGTTTATACTTATTCAGCTGTTCCTATCAATGCTGGAAATTATACCCTTGTGATTTCCACAGACCCAGCTGACCCATTATATATCGGTGTAAGTGCAACCATCAACTTTACTATAAACAAAGCTAATATTACTGTTACAGCTGATAATAAATCAGCAACAGTGGGAGCAGCAGAACCAACATACACTTACACTGTATCAGGGTTAGCTAACGGTGAGACCTTAACAACAAATCCAACGCTAACATCACCAACAGCGAATATGTCTGCTGTTGGTACATACCCCATAATTCCGACAGGTGCAGTAGCACCCAGCGTGGGTAATTACAATGATATCATTTATAAAAATGGAACGCTGACAGTCAATCGCTCTGGCGGTGGCAGTAGTGGCGGTGGCGGTGGTGGGACCACTACGATACCAAACACGGACACGCCTACTACCGAGACACCCGATGACGGCGAAACGACTGACGGAATTGTCAAAGAGCTGGCAACAGAGGTATTCACAGACGTGAATGAGAGTGACTGGTTCGCTGAAGCTGCTAATTATGTCTACAGCAAAGGCTTGATGATTGGTGTTGAAGACGATAGGTTCAACCCCAGCGGAACACTCACCAGGGGCATGATAGTGACTATACTCTATCGCCTGGAAGGTGAGCCCAGCGTAGCAAATCTGGCTAACCCCTTCAGCGATGTGGCTAAGGATGTCTGGTACACCGATGCCATCAAATGGGGAGCTGCCAACGATATAGTCCTAGGCTACGGCGACGGCAGATTCGGACCCAATGACCCGGTTACCAAGGAACAATTGGCAGCACTCATATACAGGACTCAGCTTGCTACAAAGAAACTACCACCTGACATCCTCATGGACTTCCAGTGGAACGATTGGAACTCCATTAGCCAATGGGCTAGGGGTGCAGTCAACATTCTGACCATCCAAGGAGTGTTCAGAGACATTGAAGGTGCGAGCTTCAACCCCAGGCAGCCAGCGACGAGAGCAGAAGTGGCATCCATACTCTTCAGGTGGCTCGATTCAGTAGCATGATGAAAAATGGAAAGAGAAACAGAGGAAAAAGAGACTTCCTGCCATTGCCACAAATGCGGACAGGCTCTGACCCTAGATGACAGAGTGTGCAGTTCCTGCGGAGTGATGACCCACATAATCTGCCCCTATTGCGGTACGGATACTTTCATCCAGAGCAATTGCCGAAACTGCCGTAACTCTTTGTTCGTAGCCTGCCAAAAGAAAGGCTGCGGAGCAGTCCAACTAATCAGCCACCTCCACCTATGCAAAGCCTGCGGAGCCGATATGGAGCTGGAACTGGACAAAGATGAAGTGCAGAAGCTGCAAAAACCATAGTTTCATAAACAAAAAACCTGTAAATCGAAGCACGATTTACAGGTTTTTTGTTGAACAAACTCGCATGTTCACTAGTTGAAATCTCAGTGATTATCTACAATAAAATATTTTCGAGTAAACTGTTGACGAGATCCGATTCATGCGGAACAATGAACTTACAAAGGCGTTGCCGATAAGCGGTCAGCCTACAATTTTGCGAAAATAACCGCAAAGTTTTGAGGACCAGCGGTTATTTTCTATTGTCCTTACCAGACTTCCATGTTACATAAATCGCAATAGCTGCGAGAATAAGTGACAGGATTTCATAAAGTAACGTGTTGTACCTTGTTTCGTAAAATTAAAGCCCAAATCGCCACTTTCATCGAGATATATATTTGCCATTTTTATACACACCTAAAATTGTGAATTATATGTAACAAAACCCCCTGTGCCTTAACGCGGAACTCTCCGGAACCGCTCGACAGGGGGATTTACTTGATATAGTTATTATGGCATATTTATCATAATACTGCAAGACTTTTTTGAATGTATTAAATTTTTGAAGATTGCAAGTTTAATTGCCCAAGTTTTTCCAGTAGACTTTTTGCAGCAAATTCTTTGCATAGATTGGCTTTCTTGCCCTTGTTTACCGTTCCATGCAGATGCTGTGTTGCGTCAAGGGCGCA
>Ga0099364_10000158_pt1 | contig 114323 bp, 100 predicted proteins | sample TergutTh196P3_FD_73070 | JGI IMG/M metagenome (GOLD analysis project Ga0099364, IMG submission 73070) | Microcerotermes parvus P3 segment gut microbial communities from Pointe-Noire, Republic of the Congo - Th196 P3 | ecosystem: Host-associated > Arthropoda: Insects > Digestive system > Gut ...
CCACGCGGCGTCGCTCCGTCAGACTTTCGTCCATTGCGGAATATTCTTAGCTGCTGCCTCCCGTAGGAGTCTGGGCCGTATCTCAGTCCCAGTGTGGCCGTTCACCCTCTCAGGCCGGCTACCCATCATCGCCTTGGTAGGCCCTTACCCCACCAACTAGCTAATGGAACGCGGGCTCATCTATTGGCGAGGCCGAAGCCCCTTTCTTTGGAAGGCTACAGCCCTCCAACATTATTCGGTATTACCCGCTATTTCTAACGACTATCCCCAACCATAAGGTAGATCACCCACGCGTTACTCACCAGTCCGCCGCTCTAGGATAGTGCAAGCACTATCTTGCCGCTCGACTTGCATGCTTAAGACGCGCCGCCAGCGTTCGTTCTGAGCCAGGATCAAACTCTCCATGATATAACTCATTCGGTCCGAAGACCGTCTGAAATCACTTAAAGTTTACACAAAACCCTTACGGGTTTAGTGTTTGGAGTTTGTAAACAAACTCCACATCCCTATTTAGGAATTGATTTCAATTCTCTCATACAAATGCTTCTTGGCTTTGGCTATCACCTGGTAAACCAGACAATAGCCTGAAGTTTCAACCAAAGGTTGAAACTTCCAAGCTAAAACCCCCTAGGGGTTTTAGCCCTCCCCCTTCCCTATATTGACAAAGAACGCTCCCCCAGAGGGGGCTGTGCCTACGGTAAAAACCGTGCCCACAGAATATATAATATCCCCTGACCAAAGGTCAAGGACAAGGAAACCCACGAACAAAGATAGTACGTGGATTACGTTTAAATGTAGTGTGACTTACAGATGACTTTACTGATGAAAAGATCTGAAACCCAAATAAGCAGGCAGAACCCTTCTGCCTGTCAGACAACACTGTAAAAGAAATATAGTGAAAATAAGAAATAATGTCAATAGGTTTTAAAGAAAATTTTAGAAAATAATCAAAAATGAGGTAAGAGAGTGCGGAAAAGCCCAGAAGAGCAAAAATCTCTATTTTCTTGTACTAGAAGGGCTTAGTTTGGGCCAAAGGAGCCCAGATTAAGCATCAGGAGCAGGGGTTTTACGATACACCGAGAGGTAATCGAAAAAAGAAACTATGGCAATGATGACGGAAACGAGGAAAACGAGGCCCGCCGCGACCCTAAAACCCTGAACAAGGGGTTCAGTAAAACCGAGACGGAGGGCACTCGAGGCCAGCAAGGCTAAAGCTATGGCACTAATATAGGACACTGTTTTAATTTTTCCCCCCATTCTGGCTCCCAGGGAAACACCCTTTTTTAACATGAGATTTCGAAGGAAGAGGATACCAAATTCCCGGTAGAGTACCAGGAGAAACAGGAAGGGGTGGAAAAAGCCATCCAGGACAAAGCAAAGAAAAAAGCTTATTTGAGCCAGGGTATCCGCAAAGGGGTCATACAGCTTGCCAAAATCACTGACCGCCCCCTGTTTACGGGCAACCATTCCATCCAGCATATCGGTAATGGAAGAGCCAATAAAAAGAAGCCACAGAACCGGAATGGTCCACAGGGGGCCATAGCTCTGATGGGCCTCTGCCCCCATGCTAAAGGCACTGGCAGGCAGGGGGGAAAGAAGGCGGGGCAGATAGTACAGGAGGAAGAAAAGGGGAGAAATGATCAGCCGGGACGAGGTTATTTTATCTGCCAGGGTCATAGGGGGAGTATGAGCAGGGAGGCAGGGTCTGTCAAGCCAGTATCACCCTGTGGCGGGAATACCGGAAAGGGAGCCTCTATCAGTAAATCCTTCTGTCTACTGTAAAACCTGATCAAAACCACCGGTAAAAAGATCGTCCAAATCCTGTTGAATAAAATTCCTTACATTCAGGGGCAGCCAGCTAAGGTTGTGGAACTGACGGAGTAAAAAGAGCCCATCCCCGGAGAGGGGCGGACCGGCAAAACGGCAGAGTTCGACAATAGATCTGGCGGCGGACAAAAGAAGCTGGGGATCCCGGTGGGGATTATTGGGACTGAGGAAAAAGGCATAGGAATAGAGGATGAGCCCATCGGGATCGACCCCTATGCGGCCTATGGCCTCAGCACAGGCGGCCCGGACCGCCGGTTCGTGGTGGCGGTTAAAAATTTCCGCCAGGAAGGGAATGGTGTCTCTGGAACCTATCCTGCCGAGAAGGCGGATAAACTCTATCTGCTGTATGGGCATTACCCGGGGACGCACCTGATCAGGGTTGCCCTCGTTGAGGAAGTAGCCAATCATCTCGTGGAGGTAGGCCACATAGAAGGGCTCTTCTTCGGCTATCTGACCGGAACTAATGGTCCTTTCGATGACCTCATACATCCGTTCCTGCTCGACCGGGTCCCATTGAAAGGCCCCCAGGGCCCAGGGTGAGGGGGGAGGATCCCCAAGGCCGTAATTCCCCTCGGGCATGGGGCCGTAGTAACGGGAACGCCTTGGCACCACCAGGGGCCTGGAATCTACCCGGTAGGCCCGGAGGGCGTTATCGCTGCCGCTGACATAGAGCATTCCTTCTTCGCTTAGGGCCGGAACAGCGGCGGCTTCATCCATCTTGAAGGTAAACCGGCGGCGGCCATCTACATCAAAGCCGGTGGCCCCCCGGGTCGAAAGGAGGTATATGCCCCGGGCATCAAATTCCATGGCCACCTGGGTGGTTTGGAGCACCACAGCCCCGGAAAATCCCGGGCCCCGCTCTATGGCGGTCTCGTGACTGTTGCCGGTCCAGAGGATGTGGCCCGTATCGTCAAGAAGCTGCATCCTGCCGTCCTGGAGGGTCACCGCCACGGTGCTGCCCCTGCCGGCGGCGGCCACGGGCATTTGCTCCAGGGAGGGGAAGCTAGTCCGGGAAAGGCGGTTTCCCCTGGCCGCCCCTTCATTAAAAACGATTTTTTCGGCCATCCCGTTGGTGTAGAAAAGTACATAGCTTGGATGACCTCCGGACATGATAGGCACCGTCAGAAAGGGGAGATCGTTAAGGCGGATCCGGTCTTCAGTGCTAAACTGGTTAAGCCGCACAAAGTCCTGGTTTTCTAAGACCGTTACCATGCTGCCTACGCTGTCGAGGATGGGGGCTACCACCATGGGATTCCCCAGATCCTTACTCCACAGGGGCTGTCCCGAGGCGGTACGGGTATATACTTCTGATCCCAGGGGGATAAATACCCTGCCGTCCCAGCCCACCACCGGCGGAAAAGAAACGGGCCTGCCGAACTCTATACGCCAGACCTCATAGCCTATCCGGTTGACCGCCATAAAAGAACCTGAGCGGTTACTGACATAGGCTACCCCTTCTACCGAACGGGCTATATGGGGGCTCACTGCATCTTGGGGATCGAATCTCCAAAGCTCGGTGCCGGACATAAAGTAGGATCTAATACTGCCGTCGGCTCCGGCCACCACCATGGTCTGGGTCTGCAGATAGGGCTGGCCGAGGACCCGGGTACCCAGGGTTCTTTCCCACCAGGGACCTGCCTGGACGGGCATATTGGTCTGAGAAAATAAAACTGCGGGGATAAAGAAGAGCCCAAACAGGATAGCAGATATTTTATGGTTCATGGAAACCTTCCTTTTTAGTTGATTTTTACAAACCTGGTGTAGACCACCCGTTCAGTTGGATAGACCGCAGGGCCGCTGTAATTTGTGCCGCAGGGCAGGGAACCATAGACCAGGTCAAAATTTTCCCTGGCCTCATCAAAGAGTACCCTTAGCCCCAGGGCGTTAATGATCTCGAAGGCCGGGAGGGCATCTTCAAGTTCCAGGCTAATTCCCACCGTGGCATCGGTCTGTATGGTCCGTCCTTCCAGGTTCACCGCCCGCCGGCGGTACCCGGCATAGGTATAGGTCCCGGATCCTATGGCCTGGTATTTTATGATATTGGTCCCGTCATGTTCCCAGGTGTCATAACGGTGGACCCTGACGGTCCTATCAAAACGGAATTCCAGAATGGTGATGACCGGGCCGTCGGCCATGTTGATGACCGATTGCCAGGTGCCCAGAAGAAAGTTAGGGACCGGTATATGGATGGATATCTGCTCGCCAAAGGCCTCCATGGAGATGGCCCCCAGGGTGGCACCCTCGGAACGGGAGGTATTAAATTCCCTGCCGCTTCTTCCGTCACTGGTGGTGGCGATAAGGACTACCCTGCCGTCTATGCGCCCCGTTTCTCCCCTGACTATGTATTCGGCGCTTTCTGCTTCCGCCCCGGTTAATACCGTCATGACCCCCCAGGAGGAAAGTTCGGCGGCTATGGCATTCGTTACCTGATTAGCTTCCGCTGCGGTGGATCCAGGGTTCTCGGTCGAAACCGTAAAGGGCAGGATCCCCACCCTTGGCAGAACCTGGGAAAATAGGGGACTTACCAGTAAGATAAGAAAGAAGCTCAAGATTGATTTTTTCATAGTACAACCTCATCTTTAGTTGTTAAGCATCAATTATACCCTAGTTTCAGGGTTGGGTATATTACCCAGTTTTTTGTCATGCCGGCTGTTTAAGAGGGAATATAAAACGGGGATCAGGAAGAGGGTCATAAAGGTACTCACCGCCAAGCCTCCCACAAAGGTCTTCCCTATGGGCTGTATGGTCTCGGCCCCGATGCCGGGGAAAAATGCGATGGGGGTCATGGCCAAAATGGTGGTAAAGGCGGTCATCAATACGGGCCTCAGGCGGCTCCGGCCAGCCTCAAGGCAGGCCTCATGGACCGAGAAACCCCGGGCCCTTAAGGTATTGGTATAATCCACCAGGATGATCCCCGCATTCACCACCACCCCTATGAGGGCCACGATGCCCACCATGGAGAACATGGACATGGATTCATTTCCTATCCTATAGATCCAGATAACTCCAATAAAAAGCATGGGAATACTGAAAAAGATGATAAAGGGATCTACAAAGGATTCAAATTGGCTGGCCATGACTCCAAAAATGAGAAAGATGGCCGTGGCGACGATTAAAATAAAATGCCTGGAGTAGGCCTGGATCTCCTGGGCTTCCCCGAGATAGCGGACCGTAACGCCCTCATGGGGAATCAGGTACTCCCGTACCACCGCCTCTAGATGGCTCTGCATATCAGTCACGGCGATTCCCGCCGGCAGATCCCCGGTGATGCGGACCACCCGCTCCTGCCTTTCCCGGCGGATGGACGAGGGGGCTCGGCCTTCGGCGACGGTGGCCACATTCGAAAGAGATATCCGGGAGCCTCCCCGGCCCATGACAAAGATGGCGTCCAGGTTGGGCATCCCCTCCCGGTCCTCATCCCGGAGCATGACCCGGACATCCATGAGCCGGTCACCGGTGGACATGGTGGTGGCGGTGGTACCGTCCATGGCAGTGCGGATTTCACTGGTGATGGCCGACATGGAGACCCCCAGAGCGGCAGCCCGGTCCCGGTCGATTTGGATGATCAGCTGGGGAGCCCCCTCTTCTATATTTACCCTGGGGTCTTCTATCTCGGGGATATGACGGCTAATGATGCGGACTATCTCGTCGGCGGTTTCCCGGATGGCGATGAGGTTCCGGGAAGAAATGGCTATCTCCACCGCCGAAGAAGAGCCCATGGCCCGGCCTGCCCGGAAGCTGACCACCGCCTCGGGGATCTCATCGAAGATGGGGCTGAGTTTTCTGATGATGCTGTCGGGGGTATCTATCTGGCGGGCCGGTTCGGGGAGGGTGATCTGGATTGACCCCTGGGTGGTGCCGCCCCGGCGGGCAGTCAAGATAATATTATTGTACCCTTCGATGTTGTCCCGGATTATTTCTTCAAGCTCAAAGAGGAGCCTTTCGGTCACATCTATCGTGGTCCCCTGGGGCAGGGACACATTTATGTTCACATTGTCATCTATCCGGGAACGGAAGAACATGTTAAGGCCAATGTCGGTGGCCTGAAACAGAGACACCACCAGGAGCGCTAATACAAGGATGATAATGAGCAGCCTCTGGCTTAGGCAATACCGCAGGGCCCTTTGATAGGCCCTCTCGGTGCTTAAGAGGGCCCTCTCTATCCCCTGATCCAAAAGATGCAGCACCCTGTTCTTTAAAGGTTTCTGTATCCGGGTATCTATCTTCATGATGGAACCGCCGAGGCTGGGAACCAGGGTGACCGCCACTACCAGGGAGCAGATGAGGGAGATTACGACAGTAAAAATGAGGTCATTGAACATCTGGCCCATCATCTCTAGCTGGTTACGATAGATGATGAGGGGGATGAACACACAGAGGGTGGTGGCCGTAGAAGCCACGATGGGTCTTATCATTTCCCGGCTCCCCAGGATGGCTGCTATATTTGGCTTCGCACCCCTTTTCCGGTAGCTATAAACATTTTCCAGGATAACAATTGAAGCATCGGCGGTCATCCCCATGCCCATGATGAGGCCCGTTAGGGTCATGAGGTTGAGGGAAAACCCAAAGACCGCCATGAACATCACCGTCAGCAAAATAGAAATGGGAATAGCCAAACCGATTATGACGGTTCCCTTTATATTTCTCAGGAACAAAAAGAGGATGAGCATGGCCAGAACTATTCCATGGAAGGCATTCATATAGACCTGATTTAAGGTGGCGGTGATCATGGTAGTGTTATTGGAGAGGACCTCCAGGGTTATTCCCCGGGGCAGCTGGGCGTTAATTTCATCCAGGGCATCTATGATCCTGTTGGCCACCAGCACCTGATTACCGTCTGCTTCGGCGGTGACTTGAATATAGACCCCGCTCTGGCCGTTCACATGCACCCGGGCGGCATTTTCGTTGTACCCAATATCTACGTCGGCTATGTCCTCCAGGCGTACCACCTGGGAGCGGTTTGCCTGTCCCGCCACAGGGGTGCTGATGGTTCTTACCACCAGCCTCCGGATCTGCTCTATGCTGAGCAGCTCTTCCTGGGTGATGATTTGGTACTCCATGGTGCCCCGCCTTAGGCTACCCCCGGAGGCTACGATGTTCTGTCCCCTCAGGGCGGTGATTACATCGTTAAGGGTCATGTCGAAGGCTGCCAGGCGGTTGAGGGCCACCTTAACATTCACCTGCTGGGTGGTGCCGCCGGTGACCTCCGCCGATGCTACCCCGGTGATCCGCTCTATGCGGGCCTGGATCTCGTCTTCGGCAAAAAGGCGGAGCTGATCGGGGGGAAAGCTGCCCCGGACGATAAGGCGGATCACCGGGGCGGCGGTGGTGCCAAAGCGCCGCACGATGGGGGTCCCTGCACCGGCGGGGAGGGAGTTGGCGATCCGGTTCATGGCGTTTTGGGCATCGGTCATGGCCTTATCCATGTCGGTGCCATAGGCAAACTGAAGGTTTATCGACGAAGACTCAAAGGAAGAAAAGGAAGTCATGTTGACCAAACCCTGGGAACTGGCCAGGGTGCGTTCTATCCTTTCGGTAACATTCCGTTCCACATCATCGGGGCCCGCCCCTGGAAAACTGGTCCACACGGAGAGGACGGGCATCTCGGTGCTGGGAAAGAGATCCAAAGAGAGGTTAGGGAGCATGGTAAAGGCTATACCTATGATGAGGGCATAGAGGATGGTTATGGTTACCGGGTGGTTTACCGAATAGGAAGCGACATTTTTCATCCCTACTCCACTATCCTGACAGGATCACCGTCGGATAAAAAGTTTTGCCCCGCAATGACAACCAGGTCTCCTATGTCCAGACCCCGGGTAACCTCCACAAAGGATTCGTTCTCCAGCCCTATTTCTACCTCCCGGCGGGAGGCGTTATTCTGACCATCGACGATGAAGACCACCCTGGAACCATAGGTGTTAATCACTGCCTCCCGGGGGATTAGGGCCACATCCTGCCGGGTACTGGTGACAAGGCCCACGGTGGCAAACATGCCGGCCCGAATCCTAGGATCCATAGGGCCCTGGAAGCGGAGGCGTATTCTGAGGGTCCTGCTTACCGGATCCAGGACGGGGCTTACCTCTTCCACCAAGGCCATGAAGGTTTCTCCCGGCAGGGCCTCTAATCTTACCTGGGCACTCAGGCCCCGCTGGGCCGCATTGCTGAACCGCTCGGGTACATGGGTTTCTATCATCAATGAGGAAAGGTCCCCCACCACCAGGACCGTCGTCTGGGCGGTGACCGTATCTCCCCTGCTCACCGGGGTCTGCAATACGGTGCCGCTGATGGTGGAAATGACGGGGCTTTCGGAAAAAATCTGCCCCGGCCGGGAGGGATCTACCATGGCCACCACCGCTCCCTGGCGGATCTCATCGCCCACCTGAAAAAAGGTACCGGCTATTCTTCCCCCCACGGTGGGGTATAGCGAAACCTGGTTAGCCGCCAGGATATCTCCGTTGATCACCACATTATTTTCTATAGTATCCCTTTGCACGGGGCTCACCCGGACGGTGGTAGCCGCCCTGGGAGCGGCAAAGCCCCCTCCCCTAAAGCCCAGTAAGCCCCCTGGACCATCCTGGGCATTCAAAAAAGGTATAAAGGGCCGGACTGCAAAAAAAACAGAAACTGCAATAACCAGGATGATTCCGAGGGTCACCATGGTCCGGGGCCTTAGTTTCTGTCTTATCTTCACTCCACACTCCTTGCCACTGTCTTCCAGTCTATATGCAAAGCCGCCGCAAGATCCAGAAGCAGGGATTGCTGGGAGAATTCCACTTCCAGGAGGCGGTGCCTGGCATCGGTAAGGTCCCTCCGGCGATCTTCCAATTCCCTAAATTCCACCGTTCCATTCCTAAAGCCCACTTCGGTGGCCTCCAGGGTGCCCCGGGCCAGTTCGACCCGCATCCGGGCTATGTCCAGGCTCGTCTGTATATTATTCAAATTCGAAATAAGGGAGCGGATTTGGGTCTTTGCCGCCGTCTCGGTACTCTGCAGGTCCAGCCGAGCCTTTTCGATCTCCGCATCTCCGGATCGGATGTTCTGGTTTTGCCGGGTCCCGGGGATCCAGGAGTCGATGGGGATGCTCAAGGTGATGCTGCCGCTTAAGCTATCCGAAAAGGGGTCATTAAGGCCCTGTCTTTGCAGGGGGCTTAGGGGGGAAGAAAAACCCCGCCAGGCGGTACTTACACTGAGGGTGGGAGACCTGGCCGAGAGGATATTTATATTCTGGGTCAGTTCCAGCCGTTCAATGGTCTGCCGCTGCCGGATTATGTCGGGCCGCCGGGGCAGGTGGTCTTCGATCAATTGCTCCGGATCGAGAGCCAGGGGGATCGCTTCGATGGATCCTGTAAATTCTACATCGCAGTCCGGATCCAGACCCAAAAGGGCAAGGAATTCCCTTAAGGCATTTTGGTAAGAATTTAGGGCATCGCTGAGGTTATACCTGGCGGTTTCGGCGCTAAGCTGGGAATTAAGCCACAATAACTCGCTTAAGAGCCCGTTCTGCCGGGCTATCCGGTCCTGTTCCAGCTTCACCAGAGCCAGGTCCAGGGCTTCCTGCATGATCGCCAGGTATTCCTGACGGGTAATAAGACGGAGGAAATCTTTAATTACCTGGATTTCCAGCTGTTGGACCGCCCCTTCGTAGTTAAGCAGCTGGGAACGGTAGGCCAGTTCGATCCGGCGCATGGATGACCTAAGGGAGGCATTCAAGTTAAGGGAAAGCCCCAGGTTTATGGTATAGGAACGCATATCCTGGTTGTATTGAAATCCCGGATCGGTAAGATAGGGGGTCGCCGGAAGAAAGGTCATCCCCGCACTTAGGTTAAAACTTGGAAAAATCTCCGACCATAGACGGCTGGCAGAATAGCCCGCCTGGGCCAGGTCTATGGCACTGCGCTGCAGGCTTAGACTGTTGTCTATGGCCAGTTTAACCGCATCGTGCAAACCCAGCTGCAGGGGTTCTGCCCTAAGGAGGGATGTTAAAAGGATGAAAAATAGCAAGGGAACAGTCCGCTTCCGCCCTAGACGCAAAAGATCCTCCGTATATAGAACCTAAGATAAGCAGCCATAGTTACAGGACCACCGTTAGGGGACCCTAGGGCTGCTTCTTCATCTCCGGCAGGTAGGGGCGGTACCGTTCGGGAATAAGCTGCCTTTGAAGCCTTGGATTATTACGGGCCTCGTTATTGATAGACCGGTGATAGAGCCGCCAGAGGTCTTCGATGGGGTCCTCAGGTTCTGATGCCAAAGGAGGACCGCCCTCTTTAGCAGGCACCAGGGGCTTTAACTCGAGCTTCCCAGCCCCGTCACAGGAAAGGCAGAGGGAGCGCTTTTCGTCGATGATGGCCCAGGGGCTGTCTCCAAAGCGGAGCCGAAAATGCTCCCCCAGGGCGGGGAGTATATAGTAATCCGGGGCACAGCGGGCCTCGTATACCCCCTGGACCAGCTTAAACCTTAAGAGCCCCAAGAGGCGGTGTATCTCATGGCTCACCCGTGCCGCTGCCTTGAGGACCGCCGCTACATCCGGATCGCCCCGATCAAAAGCTACCTGGGATGCTGCGGCCCTGGAGCCGGAGCGGAGTACCTTTTCGGCAAACCGGGAAATTTCATTATGAATGGGGAGGCAGCTCATCTGGGCATGGATGAGCGCATAGAAGGCATCTATGGAGAGCTCAAAAATTTCTGCCAGCCCTGGGGTCTTTGAAATGTCGGGGGCCCTGAAGGGTGGAGATGCTTCTTCGAAGAGATCCTGTTGATCCACTCCAAAAGGCTAGCATATACCTATACAAAAGTATAGTGGTCTTGTTCAACAACAATGGGTTTATGGCAGGGGGAACTCAAAGATGGCCAGGGCGGTTTCTTCCATGGGGGTATCATAATAAAGATAGCCGTACACGGCGGCGGCCCCCAGGACCAGGCGGCCGTAATCCCGGGTCTCGGGGAACTCTATGGTTTCCAGGAAAAGATCCAGGGGAAGGGCCCCTCGGTTCCTGTCTTCGGCGGTCCAACGCCGGACCCGGCCCAGGCCCCCATTATAGGCCAAGAGGGCGAGCATGGGGTTTTCCATAAGATCATAGAGGTAGCGGAGATAGAAGGCCCCCACATGGATGTTAATCTCCGGGTCCCTAAAATCTACATCGGGGCTCCGGTAATCCCCCAGGCCCTGGCGGAACATACGGCCTGCCATGTCTTCGGCGGTGGCTGTCATGAGCTGGGTCAGCCCCATGGCCCCCACTCTGGAGGTAGCGCCGTCATTAAAAAAACTCTCGGTCCTGATTAGGGCAAAAAAGACTTCGGGACTAATGTGCACCGTTTCTGCATGTCCCTCTATGAGGTCCAAAAAAGGCCGGGGGTAGAGAAGCAGGAGATCCTCCCGCTGCCATTGGTAGTCATCCCTGCGGGTGTAACGGGAGATAAAACTGAGCTTTTCCTGCCACCGCTCTTCACCGCTGAGGGCTTCGGCAATACGCCGTAACTCGCCGATGGGCAAGAGGCTTTCCCGGGGCCGGTAGTAGGGAAGGGCCAGGGCAGAAGCTCCGGATTCAAAAAAGCCCAGCAGGAACTCCGCCTCCATAGGGGCCTCGCTGTCCTGGACTTCCGGAACCGGTGGTTCTTCTCCTCCAGCCGGATAGGGAACAAAGTTCTCCCCCAGGGAGAGGGCCGCCATGGTGCGGTAGTAAAAGGATCCCCCCTCTTCTTCCAGGGCTATACGAAAATAGTCCTCCGCCCTTCGTCCCCCCCTAAGGTGGCCCTCCTCTACTGCCCTCCCCAGGATCCATGCGTATTGGGCCCGGGAGGCACTGGAACCCTTCTGTTCCAGCCCCATGAAGAGGGGCAGAAGATCCGCCCAGCGCCGGTGGCTTACAAGATGGCTGGAAAGGCGGTCCAGGATGGCCGTATAGGCCGACATATCATCCCAGCGGTGCATGGTTTCCAGGGCCACCGGTATGGCCAGGAGAGGATCCCTATTGATGGCGTTCATGAGGAGGTACCAGATGCAGGCATCGGACTGGATCGGATCAGGGGCCAGGTCCAGGGCCCGGTAAAAATAATCAGAAGATACCAGGAAATTTCCCCGGGCCCGCTCTATGCGGCCCACGAAAAAAAGAAGCAGGTAGAGCCGCAGATCCCTTTCTGCCTGGTCCAGGGCCCTGACAAAGGTAAAAAGATCCTCAAAATTCTCTTCTTCGTGGAAGTCCCCGTAGGAGGGGGGAAGGTCAAAGACAAGGTTCTGGGAAGGGGATGATTCCAAAAGACTGACCCAGGACCTGAATAAATGGAGCCCCTCCTCCCACTGGGAGGGATTGGCCTGTATAGCCCTTCCCAGATCTGAAATGAGATCAGGATATCGAAGGAGGATGGTACCTCCGTCAAAGAGGGCAGGAATAAGACTGCTTAAGATGAGCCTATTGTTTCCGGGGCTAAACCGGGTCGTCAGATAGAGGCGCTCCATGGGACCCAGGAGTCCCTCCAGGGAACCGAGCTCCCGGTATACCCAGCGGCGGCTCTCCTCAAAGGGAGCATCGAAAAGAAAGGCCCCAAGATGCCGGGCCAGATCATCCCCCTGGCTGGAAGAAAAGGCTCTCCACTGGGAGAGCAGCAAAAGGGCCCTGGACCAGGCTTCCATTTCTTGGGCCCAGGGGTTTTCGGAATAGGGATGGGCTAATAAAAGCTGGGCGGCTTCTTCGAAATTTCCCAGCTGGTAGAGGCAGGCCCCCCGGAGGGTGTTAAAGCTGAGACTGGTATTGGCCCTCTGGGCCCGGGAGTTTAGGTAGCCTAGCAAGTCCCGGACCCGCCCTGGCTCCATATCACCCAGGATCCGGGGGAGCAGTTCCAAGGCTGCCTCCCGGGCAGCGGGTACCGAGGCTGATCCCAGGGCGGCACTAAAGAGGAGGACCCGGAGATCCTCCCAGGTTTCATCGGGCTCTAAAAGAAGGGCCGCATAAAAGGGCATCCCCGGATACAGGGTGTTCAAGGTCCCCAGCTGAGAGAGGGCCCTGGAAAAGTCGGCCCCCAGATCGGCGGACTGGATAAACCCTATGTCACCCCTTCGAAGCCTTTCGGCCGCTTCATCCCGGGGGAGGCCCAGGATCTCCGGGGAGCTGCAGGATGCCAGGGGAAGGATGACACATAAAAAGAAACAAACCAGGCAAACCCGCAGGGCATTTTTTACATGAACCAGGGTCAGATCCTTAATTTCTGGGAGGAATGCGTATGGTAGATCCCGAGATAATTAAATCCGGGTTCCGGATGTTATTAAACATGGCAATCCGGGGGTAGAGCCAGGGGTTCCGGTAGAAGGCCTCGGCTATGTCCCAGAGGGTATCTCCGTAGCGGACCTGGTAGAGTACCCCTTCCCGGGGGATGGAGGCCGGAACCCTGTAGGAGGCCACAGGAGGTACCGGTCTGGTCCGGACAGCCGGTGCTGCTGCCGGCGGAGGGGAAGCAGGAGCTTGAATCACCGGTACGGGAGGAGCTGCAGGAGCCGGGGGAGCTGAAGCCGGGGGCGGTGAGGCAGGGGTTTCCGTGCCCTGGGTCTGAGTCTGGGAACCAAAGGCTTCCCCTCGCCCTGAGCCCAAAGTGGGTTGGCGATCCCTAAACACGAAGAGCCACAGGGCCAGACCCAGGGCGCTTATTAAAAGGATCCCGCAAACCAGAGCCAGCCAGGGGAATTTCCGGCCCTCCCTGGAACGGGGTTTAGGCTCATCTTCGTAGAGGCCCGTGGGGATCTCCCCCGGTGAATCGAGATCAAAATCCAAAAGGACATATTCGTTATTATCTTCTTCCAGCGAAGCAAGTGAAACATGAAGAGACTGGTGGATCCCCTGGGTAGAGGCATCCAGATCCTTTGCTTCCGCATTGATGTCCCCGTCGGGGGTGGAGCTAACAATTAATTCGATGGAAGGATCACCCTTGGGTCTAGGTGTGATGTGATCCACCACCAGACTGCCAATATAAAAAGCATCGGCCATGGTCTGGGTATGGCTTTTGTAAAGATCGATTTGCACGCTCTGCTGCATATCATGGGCAGTGGTAAGGACCAGCCGTTTTTTGGCATGAAGGTTTTCTCCAAGGATTGAATAAAACTCTCCATTTGCCACTTTTAAACCTATAGTTGAGGCCAAAGGTATGCTCCTTTCTTTTCTTTACTATCTTCGGTAAAAAAAGGCTGCATCTGTACATTTTCTATTAGGACAACCCATAAACAATACTAAAGTGCAGGTCCCCCTTTGTCAATCTTTCAGCTCCTAGAGGGGATCACATTATTGAAGAAAACTGTAGTTTGACCGATAATATAGCTATGAATTCCCTGTTTCCCATAATAATTGCCGTCATTGGTCTTGCTCTGGTGGCCGTCATCATAATGACCTTCCTCAACCGCTCTTCGGGAGGCGGCGGGGGAGGAGGAAAGCGGCCCAAGAGCCGGGATGCGGCAATCAAGAGAGCAGTAAAGAGGCTCGATCAAAACCCCCATGATCCTGGGGCCCTGATGGAACTGGGAGATCTTTACTACCGGGAAGAAAATTGGGATCAGGCCCATAAAATATATGGAACCCTCATGGAGCTGGGCAGCCAGGGGGCCAGTGACTTTGAAAACAACCTGCGCTGGGGCATGTCGGCCCTAAAGATGGGGCTCACCGAAGAGGCCTTAAAGGGCCTTAACGCAGCACGGAGCATAAATCAAAATCATTTCGAAGCTTCCTATAATCTGGGAGTATTGGAATTCCAAAGAAAAAATTACGAGAGGGCCATCCAGGTTCTTAATCAGGCCAGAATCCAGGACCCCGAACATGCCCCCACCCTGCGCACCATGGGGCATGCCTACTTTCGCCTAAAGAAAAACAAAGAGGCCATGAGCTATATCCGCAAGGCCATAGATTTTGCCCCCGATGATAAAGAATCCCTCTACACCCTGGCGGAGTGTTATTACGAATCTAACCAAACCGAACAGGCCCTGCGGATCTTTACCCACCTAAGGGGGGACCCGGTCATGGGAGCCAATGCCTGCCTTACCTGCGGGATCATCAACTCCGAAGCCCGGCAGTATGAAAAGGCCATTCAGGATTTTGAGCTGGGCTTAAGGCACGATAACATGAAGCCCGAGGTCCGGATCGATCTTCGCTACCGGCTTGCCCAGTGCTACCTTAAAAACAATGACATCGGTAAGGCCCTGCCCCTCTTACGGAGCATCCAGTCCGAGAGCCCCGCCTACAAGGATGTAACGGTCCTTATAGGCAAGTACCAGGAACTAAACGCCAATAAAAATCTGCAGATCTTCCTCATGGCCCCCTCTGGGGACTTTGTGGCCCTCTGCAGAAAGATAGTCATGAGCTATTTCCCCCGGGCCAAGGTCAAGATCGCCAATATATCGGTCAACAAGAACGAATGGGCCGATATTCTGGCGGAGGTGGACACCCCAAAATGGTCAGACATCATCATGTTCCGGTTTATCCGTACCCAGGGTTCCATAGGGGAACTAATAGTCCGGGATTTTCATTCCCATCTTAGGGAAGTAAAGGCCGGCAAGGGGGTATGTATTACCGTGGGGGCCTTCACCGAAGAGGCCCGGCGCTATACCGAGGCCCGGCTCATAGACCTGATCGAAAAAGAGAGGCTTACGGCCATCCTCAATACCGTAGATGCCCGGGTGGCAGCCCAGGCCGAAGCCCGGCGCTAGGCTCCGCAGAATACCACAAAAAAATCAACAAATTTACCAAACCCATGGAATTTTATGTACCCCTATGGTATATTACCAAAGGAGGGTCCTATAACCAAATAGAGCCTTTTCATATTATTCGTTTTTAATTAATTAAAGTATGGGGTGAGGGAATGCTGAAAGAGAGGAAGACGGTAGTACTAGTCGATGACAATCCTATAAACCTTAGGTTAGCCAGAAACACCTTAATGGACTTATATGATGTTTTTACCGTTCCCAGCGCCCGAAAACTCTTCCAGCTTTTAGAAAGAACCCTGCCGGACATCATCCTCATGGATGTAATGATGCCCGAAATGAGCGGCTACGATGCCATTAAGATCCTCAAAGATGACCCCCGAACCGCCAGCATTCCCGTCATCTTCCTCACCGCCCGATCGGACCCCAACAGCGAGCTAGAGGGCTTTGACCAGGGGGCGGTGGACTATATTTCCAAGCCCTTTTCGCCCCAGCTGCTCCTAAAACGGGTGGGGGTCCATGTGCTGGTAGAATCCCAGCGGAAGGAGCTGGAACACATCAACGAAAACCTCCATCACATGGTAGAAGATAAGACCAGGGAAGTGATGGATCTGCAAAATGCCATCCTCAAGGCGGTGGCAAACCTGGTAGAAAGCCGGGATGATGTCACAGGGGGGCACATAGAACGGACAGAACGGTTCTTAAATCTCCTTATGGAAGAGATGCTCAAACAGGAAGTCTACCACGAAGAACTGGAAACCTGGGACCTAAAACTCTTCCTCCAGTCGGCGAAACTCCACGATGTGGGAAAAATTGCCATCCGGGACAATATCCTCATGAAACCGGGGCCCCTTACCGCAGAAGAACACGATGAGATGAAAAAACATACCACCTTTGGAGAAACAGTCATCGGCAGGATCCAGGAAGGAACCAACGAGAGCATCTTCTTAACCCATGCCCGGATTATGGCCGGGGCCCACCACGAAAAATGGGACGGCTCCGGATACCCCCGGGGAAATGCGGGGGTCGACATCCCACTCCAGGGCAGATTAATGTCCCTGGTGGATGTCTACGATGCCCTTATTTCCGAGAGGCCCTATAAAAAAGCTTTCACCCCCAAGGAAGCCATTGATATCATCAAGGAAAGCAGCGGAATCCAGTTTGATCCCGCCCTGGTGGGTATCTTTGTTTCCGCTTCGAAGCACTTCCATTAAAACCGGGTGGGGATAAGCTTGAGGTAGTCCTCTACCCCGCCCTTGTTAATGCAGCACTCGATTATTTCTTTCCCCAGGGGACTTAGGTCAGGTACATTGTACTGAGATATCTCCTTAACAAAGAAATCCCTCAGCATGGCCGCCCCGGTGTCATAGCCTTCTATGCCCACCTCTGCCTGGGTTTCGGGCTGGAGGAAGGCCTTGCGGATATACTGGCCGTCAATTTTCACGCTATCCAGGCAGTAGCCCAGAAGGTCGGACCGGGCGGGGACCAGATGGTCGGGCCTAAACTGGGCATTCCCCCGGCGGGCTATGTATTCCCTGGCCAGCCACTGGGGCATGAAGCCCACCCGGTAAGAGCCTATGTGCTGGTTGGGTATAAGCACATGGCGGGTGGCGGGGGCCCTGATGATCTGTTCCAATAGAAAGTTGGCGTGCATGACCCATTTTCCGGTAAGGAAGGGCCCATAGGATCCTATGCCCTCACTGGTCATCCCCTCGGTTTCGATGATGCTGGGGTTATTGTGTCCCCGGGGAGCGGCCAGGCGCCAGAGCCAGGCCAGGGCGGGGGGCAGGATGTGGAGCATCCCCAGGATCCCATAGGTGGGCCTTCCGGAGCTACAGGGGGGAGTCCGGACCCCGAAGGATCGGACATCCACTTCCACGGGCCCGTTCACGATACCCGGAATGAGGCGCCGGGGCAGGATGACCCGGGGGTTCGGACAGGGCTTCCCGTCAGAATCTATGGTATGCTCCCAAATAAGGCAGGTAGAGCCGGGGACCCCCTGGAGGTTAATAAATACCAGGGGCTCCGAGGGGTGGGTGCAGATCTTTTCGTATAAGGGCTCGGTGCCGTACTCGGGAATATTATCGACCCGGATAAACCAGCCGTCTTCGGCGTCCTGGATTACCAGCTTCCTCGAATCGTTCTGCATGGCCGGGTGGCACATGGCCATGTCATCGGCCACCGGGCGGAGTTCGCAGGGTTCCCCTATGGTTAGGTAGAATTTCTCCATGGTATTCAGGTTCTGGCCTATGAGGATTTTTCCATCGGGCTCCCGGTGGATCTGTTCACCCATCTCGCTCTTGCCGCCCCCCGAGGCCCCCTCGTGCATGATGACGATTTCATTCTCGTAGGGGGTAATAAGCTTTACCGCCGAGGTATGGACCGTCACCCAGTTTTCTTTCTCCCCCATATCCAGGAGGAAGCCGTAGACCCCCTTTTTGGCACTGGGGCCCGGGTAAAGGTTATAGGAAAACATCTCGTAGAGTTCTTCCCCCCGGCTGTGGACCACTATCTGCTTGCCGTTAAAATGGGTATGCCGGTAGGGGGGGGCCAGGTATATGGCCACCTTGGGCTTAAAGGTCTCTCCCTGGTACTCATCGATATTCATGAAAAACTGGAGACCCGCCAGGCCGCAGGCAAAAAAGGCTGCATTGGCCGGGGCAATCAGGACCGCATGGTAGCCATGCTCCAGGCCCCCGGCGAAAAAGGGAACCAGGATAAGCTCCTGTTCCTTAAGCCACCTAAAGGTATCCTGGCGCAGATCGGAAAAATCGGCCTTGTATTCATCCTTAAACCTCGGTTTATCCGTAGGAAGCTCGTCGGCCACGATTAAGCAATCCGGATCCCGGCGGCGCATATAGTCTTCGGTATAATTAACGGCGGCACCGTTTTTGCAGCGGACCACCACGGCTTCTTTATACAGCTTTCCATCTGTTTCGTAGGAGACATCAAAGCTATTCGAATCGGAGCCCCCCAGGGCCATCTCCACCAGTTCATCTCTGGTTTTTGGGATCTTATATCCCTTGCAGCCCGCCAAGAGATCATATATATCTCTGGTAAAGCTAAACTTGCTCAAACTTGACATGTACATAGTACTCCTTCGGCTCAGCATACCGGGGATGAGCCCCCTTGTTAAGATCCCCTCCGATTGCCCTTTTGGCCAGGTCTTGCTTTTTTGAGAAAAACCATGAAGTATATAATAAAGCTGAAAAACGGAGGACTACATGAGTATCATTGAATATGTCGAAGCCAGGGAGATCCTAGATTCCCGGGGAAACCCCACGGTAGAAGTAGATGTCTTCTTGGAAGACGGATCAGTCGGAAGGGCTGCGGTTCCCTCGGGGGCATCCACGGGCATCTATGAAGCCGTGGAGCTTCGGGACGGTGACAAGGGCCGTTACCTCGGCAAGGGGGTCCTCAAAGCAGTAGAAAACGTGAATAACATAATAGGACCGGAAATTCAGGGCCTGGATGCCCAGGATCAGGTGGATCTTGACCGGACCATGATAGAACTGGACGGCACCGAGAACAAGGGCAAACTGGGGGCTAATGCCATCCTGGGGGTTTCCATGGCCGCCGCCAGGGCTGCCGCCAATTTTCTGGATGTCCCCCTCTATAAGTACCTGGGCAGTTTCCATTCCAACCTGCTTCCGGTCCCCATGGCCAACATCATCAATGGCGGCAAGCATGCGGACAACAAAATAGACTTCCAGGAATTCATGGTCATGCCCGTAGGGGCCGAATCTATCCGTGAGGCAGTACGCTGGACCGCCGAGGTCTTCCACTCCCTTAAGAGCCTCCTCCACGATGCGGGCAAAAACACCGCCGTCGGGGACGAAGGGGGTTTTGCTCCCGACATAGGGAACGAAGAAGCCCTGGAATACATCATGAAGGCCATAGACAAGGCTGGTTACAAGGCGGGGGATCAGTTCGGCATAGCCCTGGACTGTGCAAGCTCCGAACTCTTCGACGAGGGGGGCAAGAAGGGCTATAAGTTCTGGAAATCAAATCCAGACAAGATCTTCTCCACCGACGAAATGATAGACATCCTCGTGGGCTGGACGAAAAAGTTCCCCATCATTTCCATAGAAGATGCCCTGGACCAGGATGACTGGGAGGGCTATGTAAAACTTACCAAGGCCCTGGGGGACAAGGTTCAGATAGTGGGGGACGACTTCTTCGTCACCAACACCAAGCGCCTCGAAAAGGGCATAGGTATGGGGGCCTGTAACTCCATCCTCATCAAGGTCAACCAGATAGGAACGGTCACCGAAACCTACGAAGCCGTAGAGATGGCCAAGCGGGCGGGCTATACCTCAATTATCTCCCACCGCTCCGGCGAAACCGAAGACTCCTTCATCGCCGACCTGGTGGTGGCCCTGGAAACAGGACAGATTAAGACCGGCTCCATGAGCCGCACCGACCGGGTGGCCAAGTACAACCAGCTCCTGCGAATTGAAGATGAGCTGGAAGGGGTGGCCGAATATGCCGGAAAGAAGGCCTTTTACAACCTAAAGAAATGAGAGTCATAGGAACCAGGGCCCTGGGTCTGAGGACTCCCATCATCCGGGAAGGGGACGACCTGGCGGCGGTGGTCTGCCAGGCGGTGCAGGATGCCATAGACCATGAGCAGGTCAGGATCAACGACGGGGATATCATAGGTATCACCGAGGCGGTCCTGGCCCGCTGTCAGGGTAACTACGCCTCCCTGGAAGAGATCGCCGCCGATGTGGGGGCCAAGTTTTCCCCCGACAGCCATGTGGGCATCGTCTTCCCCATCCTCAGCAGGAACCGCTTTGCCATGCTCCTTAAGGGCATAGCCCAGGGAGTAAAAAAGGTGAGCGTCCTCCTCAGCTACCCCGCCGACGAGGTGGGGAACCAGATTATCTCCTGGGAAGATGTGGACGATAAAAACCTTAACCCCTTCTCGGACTGCTTGGGGGAAGATGAGTTCCGGCGGCTCTTTGGCTACGATACGAAGCACCGTTTTACCGGCATCGACTATGTGGAGTACTATAAATCCCTGGGTGATAACATAGAGATCATCCTCTGTGCGGACCCCAAGCGCATCCTGGACTATACAGACCAGGTAATCACCGCGGACATACATAGCCGGTCACGGACCAAGCGGGCCCTCCTCTCTCAGGGGGCCGCCAAGGTGGTGGGTCTGGATGAGATCCTCAGCGCTCCGGTGGGGAACAGCGGCTACAACGAGCAGTACGGGCTTTTGGGCTCCAACAAGGCCTCGGAAGAGCGGGTAAAGCTTTTCCCCCGGGACTGCGATGCCTTTGTTCAATCCATGCAGGAGGCCCTGAGGGTCCTCACCGGAAAAACCCTGGAAGTCTTAATCTACGGGGACGGGGGTTTTAAGGACCCCGTGGGGGGTATCTGGGAGCTGGCCGACCCGGTCATTTCTCCGGCCTTTACCAAGGGCCTATCGGGGACCCCAAATGAGTTAAAACTAAAATACCTGGCGGACAATAACTTTGCGGACCTCTCCAAGGATGAGGCCCGGGAAGCCATAGTCAAGGCCATCAAGGCCAAGGCCGGCCGGGATCAGATGGGCAAGATGGAATCGGAGGGAACCACCCCCAGGCAGCTTACGGACCTTTTGGGGAGCCTCTGCGATCTGGTGAGCGGCTCCGGAGACAAGGGGACCCCCATCGTGCTTATCCAGGGTTACTTTGACGATTATGCCGCCGGGGGGGCCGACATGGCCGGAGGAGCCTTCGAGGGGAGCGGCAAGATCCTCAGCGCCCCCTTCGGCGGAAAAAGCCGAGCAGCCCTTTAAACATCCTGTCCCCGCTCAGCCCCAAGAGGACCAGACCCCCCAGGGCAAAAACCAGACCGTTCAAGAGGAGGGGGAGGCCCTGGGAAACCAGCCTTCCCCGGCCGGCAAAAAGACCCAACATAAAGGGTGATATAAGCAAAACCGGCACTACCGCCAGGGCAGAAAAGACCCCCATCTTTGCCATGTAAGAGAGGGATCGCAGCAGGGTCCGCCCCACCTCTATGGCGGGGTTTCGTTTTAAGAAGTACAGCAGCACCGCCGTATTGACCGCACTGGCTATGGAAAGAGCCAGAGCTATACCCCCGCCCCTGTAGGGGGACACCAAAAGAGCCGCCAGACTTATGTTTACCCCGAAGGAAATAATCCCCGCCAGGGTGGGGCTCTTGGTGTCGCTCTGGGCGTAAAAGGCCGGAGCCAGAACCCGGTTAAGGGCAATAAAGTAGAGCCCCGGCATATGAAAGGTAAAGGCCCTGAGGGTAAGAGCCACCGATTCTTCGTCAAAAGTCCGGGTCTGAAAGAGGAGGCGGATGAGGGTCTCCCCCTGGGAGAGGGCATAAAAGGTGATGGGGATACAGATTAAGGCAATGATGTCCATGGCCTGGGCCAGCCGCTGGTTGTACACATCCCAGCGGCCCGACTTGGCGTATTCGGCCAGGTCAGGGAGCAGCACGGTCCCTATGGAAACCGCAAAGACCCCCAGGATTAGCTCCTGGAGCCGCAGGGAGTACTGCAAACTGGAAACCACCCCCTCCCCGGCATTCCCCGCCAGGGCCGTAGAAACCAGATCGTTTAACTGATAGGCCGCCATGCCTATGATCGTGGGGCCTATGAGCCGCAGCACCTTCTTGGTCCCCGGGTTCTCCATGGCTCTTTTTAAACTGGTAAAAAAAAAGCGGATCTTCATCTTATGACGGATCACAAAGGGAAGCTGAATGGCTGCGCAGAGGAAGCCCCCCAGGAGGACCCCAAAGGCCATGGCCCGGGCGGGATTCGCCATATAAGGGCTCAAAAGATAGGCACTGAGGATGGTTATTACATTGAGAAGGATGGGAGCAAAACCCGAGGGGATAAAGATCTTCAAACTGTTAAGGATCCCCTGGAAAAAAGCGGCCAGCGAGATGAAGGCTAAAAAGGGAAACATGAGCCGGGTAAGAAGCACCGTCTCGGAAAATTCTTCCATCCCGAAAAACCGGATCACCAGGGGGCAAAGGATGATGCCCCCCATGACCGTAAGGGTCACGAAGAAGGTCAAAAACGTAAGGATGGCCGAAAGGAACTCCTTCATGTCCCCCTGACTGTTCTCTAAAAGGTACTCCTTAAAGGTGGGAATAAAGGCCACCGCTATGGAACCCTCTGCAAAGAGCCGGCGGAAGAGATTGGGGATCATGAAAGCTACCGAGTAGGCATCGGAAAGGGCGGTGGTTCCCAGGAAGGCCGCCTTGGTCATTTCCCGGGCCAGGCCCAAAAGACGGGACACCAGGGTAAGGAGGGACAGGGCAGAACCATGACGGATGAGGGCCCGGCCCTGGGATTCTACGAGGGGGTCGGCGGCAGGCACAGAACCCGGCTTGGGACCTTCCGGGGCACCGCTCAAGGGGAACCTCCGGCCAGGCCCTCATGGTCCTCGATGATCATCTGCAATTCCTGAAGCAAAAGATCCGGGTCTATGCTCCGTTCCCGGGCAGAGAGCCCCGGAAGCTGCCTTTGCATCTTTGCTATCTTGGTCTGCAGATGATCCGTCTCATCCCTAATGGTGTTGATCTTGGTGATCAGTTCCTGAAGCTTCTGTTCAGCTTCTTCCGCCAGATCTGACATGCCCCGGGAACGGGCGAGGGCTATGCGGTGCCGCCATTTTACCAGGTCCTCTTCCAGGGCGGCCAATTCTTTTTCGCTTAGTTTAAGGGTAACGAGGAATTCGTAGATATAGGCCGCGGCCCCCTGGGCGCTCATCCCCGTCAGATTGCTCCAGTCCTCGTTAAGGGCTTTGTCGTCCATGGGCACCCTACCAAAAAAAACTCTGTTTAGCGGCAATAAGACTTGAACTTATGACCGAACGGATATGAGCCGTTTGCTCTACCGACTGAGCTATGCCGCCAATAATATGCACCACGATACTATGGCTCTTGGCCCCATGTCAATGCGGAGGCCCGGCCTTGCATAATACGTAAAAGGGGGATTAGAATTCATCTGTAGAAAAAAAGGAGGCAAAGATCATGTCCACCGGCGCCCTCATTATGCAAAAAGCCCAGGAGCTGGAGTTTCTTGCCTCGGCCATCATCCCCTACCCCTCCTTTGCCGAATACACCCAGGGCCTCGATGCCCGGGTAGAAAGCTTCCCCCATTCCAGGGGACATTACGAAGCCCTTTATAACCAGGGAAAGCCCATAGAAGGAGCCCGGTCCCTTATCGTCTGCACCCAGGGCTACCATAGCTACCAGGTGCCGCCGGGCCTTCAGGGGCGGATTGGAAAGATGTACCTCTTTGATAACCGGCTTAGCTATGCCCCCCAGTACCGTCTGCGGCAGGAGTTCGAAACCTACCTAAAGACCCTGGGGCTTAAGCTGCTCCCCGGGGGGGTGCCCTCCCGCTGGGCCGCCGTCAAGGCGGGGCTGGCGAAATTCGGCAGGAACAACTTCGTCTACGATTCCAGGGCAGGGTCCTATATCATCGTCCACACCTGGGTCACCGATGCGGAGCTGGACTATCAGGGGAACAAAGAGGAACCCCACCACCCCCTCTGCCGGGAGGACTGCCGCAAATGCATAGAAGCCTGCCCCACCAGGGCCTTATCGGGGGACTTTTCCATGGACCGGGGGGCCTGCATAGCCCAGCTTAGCTTCTTCGGCAAAGAGGATATGGATCCGGATCTGCGGCGTGAAATGGGCCAATGGCTCTACGGCTGCGATGTCTGTCAGGATGTCTGCCCCATAAACAAGGATGCTCTACAGCAGAAAGAGACCTTTCCCCTCCTAAAAGAATTCGAAGCCCACCTGGAACTAAAAGCCATCCTCGACATGGATGAAGAGAGCTATCAGCAGATCCTCAACCCCCGGTTCTCCTACATAGGGAAGGACAACCTATGGCTTTGGAAATGGAATGCCCTGCGGGCCATGATTAATTCCGGGGAACAATCATACCATTCTGTCATTTCAAAGTACTGCGAAGATCCCGATGAAAGGCTCAAAAACCTGGCCCTCTGGGGGAAGGCTGTCCTCGAGCTGAAATAAAAAAACCCCGCCAGAACTATACCGGCGGGGCAGCAATCTAAAGAAAAAGTTTAAATGGCGATGCCGGCTTCCGGGGTGGAACCCATGTAGTTCTTCCCAAGGTAACCCCTGGGAATGGGCTCGGGCCGCTCAAAGGTACTGGTCATCTCGTAAAATTTCTTGGTCTCGCAGCTGTCGTAGAGCCCCAGGAGGAGTTCCAGACCGTGGAAGGCCATCTCTTTACTGGTCCGGGGCTTACGGCCCCTCCTTAAGGCCCAGGCGAGTTCGGCGGGACCTATGCCCCGGCTGTTCTCGGCAAAGCCATGGGTGGGCTGAAGGGTTACGGGCTCCGTGTGGCCCTTAAGGATCACCTTCACCTCCCCTCCAAAGCGGTTGGGGTCGGGCATGTAGAGGATCCCTTCGGTTCCGTACATAACTATCTGGGGCAGTTCGTTCTGTATACAGCAGGAGTTAAAGGTCATGGACCCATAAATGCCGTTGACAAATTCGAAGCTCCCCACCACCAGGTTTTCTGCCTGGAGGGTGAACTTTTCGCCGAAGTTATCCCTGTTGGGAAGGAAGTGGGTCCGCTCGGGGTTCCGGGTCTGGACGAAGCCGGCCACGTGCTTTACGGGGCCCAGGATGGACAGAAGGGCGGTGGTGTAGTAGACCCCCACATCGAGGCCTATGCCGCCCCCGGGGAAGGCCGTAAAGGGGAAGCGCTCGGCCAGGATGCCCGCATCCCTGTTGAGGGTAGCATACACCGAGGTAACCTCTCCAATGAGGCCCGCATCGATATAGAACCGGGCGGTCTGGATGGCCTCGCCCATGAAGGTATCCGGGGCGTTGCCAAAAAGAAGGCCCTGCTTGTCCGCCAGCTGGGCGAGTCCCCGGGCCGCTTCTATCGAAAGGTCTATGGGCTTTTCGGAATAGAGGTGCTTTCCCGCGTTCAGGACCTGGGTGCTCACCAGGTTGTGGTTCACCGGGTCGGTAATATTGAGGACCAGCTCGATGGACTTATCATTGAGGATCTCCTCAATGGTCATCTGCTTAATGTTGAACTGGGTCGCTCGCCGTTCCATCCTTTCTTTAATAATGTCACAACAGCCCACTACTTCAAGGATTTCAAAATTTTGGGTCATGTTGGTCAGGTAGATCTCGCTGATCATCCCGCAGCCAACCACCGCCACCTTTACCTTTTGGAACTTTGCCATGCTCTGCCTCTCTTAATAAAATGTAGGTCTCTAAATGTGCCTCAGGAACATTATAAAAGGTTATTCTCCCGGGCCGCAAGGTATATGGCACTATTCCAGCGGGATTTACCCAGAAAGGCCTGCTTGGTTTTTAAGTCGTCGATTCGGCCGGCACGGCGCTGGAGCCTCTTGTAGGCCATGCTTACCAGGGTGGTAATATCTATCGCCTGGGGATCCTGGCCCCTGGGATTCTGGCTGTCCCTGTGGGTATCCTTGTAGTCCTTCAGCATCAGATACCAGGAGTGGAAGAAGAAGGCATCGTAGGGGTCCGAATCGGGCTGAAGCTCGTCCCGGATAAAACGCTGCATGGCCCCCAGGTACTTCAGCTTCATCTCGGGGGAGCTTTCCAGGGCATACTGGGCCAGAGTTCTATAGACCCAGACGGTCCTGGCCCCCGAGGCCTTGGTGTTCTGAAACATGTACTCACACTGGGAATAGCCGCTCTTCCAGTCGGGCTGCTCGGTATAGGAGAAACCCTGTTCAGAGCCCTCCAGAGAGGAGGCATAAGCCTCCGCCAGGCGGAGCACCCTCTGGTGATCCCCTCCATAATAGGCCCCCTCGATTTCGAAGATCCGCCCGTCGGAACCGGAAAGGTCTATCCCCAATTCAGATCCAGGGTTCTGGTTTAAAAAGACCAGGGCCCTATACCTCCAGGCCGCGGCAGTATGAAAGGCTCCCCTCCCCAGCATCCCCGAACTAAGGATGGCCTCGAAGACCAGGAGGGCATCTTCGTAGAGGCCCACTTCAAAATAGATCCTTCCTTTTAATAGCTTAATTCGGTTTTCCCAGTCATGGAGCCCCAGGGTCCGGGCGGTCTCCTCGGCCCTCAGGGCCAGCTGCAAAGACCGGGTAAGGTTGCCCTGGATAAAATAAATCGAGGCCCCGTAGTAGCAGCTAAGGATGAGCTCCTCGTGCTGGGATGACCTTCCCGCATGCTCCAGGGCAAAGCCTATGTACTCCATGGCATCGTCCAGGCGCTGGCGGGAAAAATGCACCAGGGCAAAAAGCCGGTGGGCCGAAAGCCCGTCCTTCCCCAGCTTTTGATTGAGCTGCATAAGCTTCCGCACCGATTCCGATGCGGCCCCCAGGTTTCCTATCCCTATGTCGTAGGCCCCCTGGTTAAAAAGAACCTGGGCCTGGTAGCCCTCGTAGACCTCTTCATCCTCCAGGTTCAGCCTGGGGGGGGGCTCCTTAAAGGCCCCATGAATTTCTTCCTGGGTTCCCCATAAAAGGGCCTTCTGGGTTTTATAGATGAAGAAAAGGATCCTGACCTTGTCCCGGGAGACCGGGCCCGCCGAGACCAAGGAAGGAAAGGAGCCATCCCTGAGGGCCTCTTCGATTCCCTCCCAGGTGCCATTTAAGATGTCGGCCCTGAGGGATCGCAGAACCAAGACCTCCCTGGGGCCCTGGCCTAGCTCCAGGAGGATCCGGAGCAAATTAAAACAGGGCCGGATTCGTCCCAGGTCGGTCCAGGCCAGGATCCGATTCCGCACCCCCTGGCGGACCCGGTCCTTCCAGATCCCCGATTCTGCCGAAGAGAAGGACTCAAAGGCCCCCAGATCCAGCCGGGGATCTTCGGGCCTCACCAGCCCCAGGACCTCCAGGATGCCCAGAGATCGTTGATAGACCTGGGGGCTCAGGTCCTCTTCTTCGAAAAGCTGGGGGAACAGCTCCGAAGGAAAGTAGCGGCCCAGGAGGCTCATAAAAAAGAGGGTCTCTAAAAGGGACTCGGGAAGGGCCTGAAGGATCTGGGCCGGATCATCTTCATTAATAGGGGCTCCCCCGGGGGACCTGGATACCTGGCTAAAGAGGGGCATCCAGTCCCTGAGGGTCTCGCCCCCTGAGCTATCCAGGGCCAAAAGGGGGATCTTTTTCTCCAGGGCCCCATAAACCTCAAGGAAGATCTTCCTGCTCATGAGGTCCCTGCCGCTGGGTTCCTGGATAATTAACAGGGGGGCCCTGCCCCGGGAAGCCGCAGAGTGGGCATAGGATCGTAAAAGGAGGGATACAAAGCTGCGTCCCTTTTCGAGGGTATAGGGGGACCACTCATCCCTGAGCCTTTCCCTAAAGAGGAGGGCCGAAAGAGCTTTTAGCTCAGCATACACTTCCGGAGCCAGGAGGGGGGCCATAGAGGCCTCGGCCTGGGAGAAGGCATCGGCAAAACAGACGAGTCCCCGGCCCCCGGCCCCAAAGGAAACCCTCAGGGGGCTTTCATCCTTAAAAAAATGATAGATCCCCTTTATGTGGGCCCTGCTCTTGGGGCCCAAAAGGATCAGGTTTCCCCCCCCGGGATCCAAAAAGGAGCGCAATGTTCCCCAGTCCTGGTTTTCATAGAGATGGGAGTTGGAAGCCATGCCGGGGGAACGAAAAGATAGAAGTTCCCTAAAATCCCCCAGGGGGGAAGGGCCCCCAAAGATGCAGAAAAACTCCAGGGCCCCCTGAACCTCCGGGGAACACCAGATCCCGGCGGGATAGGAGGCCCCTTCCCTGCCCAGGGTGCTGGAAAACTTTAGGAGTTCCTCTTCAGAAACCATAGCCCCCAGGGTCAGGGCGGCACCGTAGAGATCCCCCTCGGCCTCTTGAAGGGCCCTATGGACCTCCTCGCAAAAAACCAGGATCTTGAGCCAAAAGCCTATGCGGTCCCGGTCAAATTGGGCCCCCAGACATTGGGGCCCCAGGGCTCCCGGCTCCCGGCTAAAGAGGGCCCCCGCCGAGGAAGCTGAAAGGGTCACCGCTTCTTCAAGGGATTTTATTAGGCTGGGCCTGGTCCTGCTTAGCTGTTCCCTAAACCGGATGGAAAACATCATGTGTACCATAGGAATAGCTTAACTATATAACAAGGAGAGAGAAAAAGAAATGCAAGGCCCGATAGTTCACATCCCTTGAATAAGAAAAGGGAATGAATAAGAATGGAGCTAGTATGTCACAGAGGAGATACCATGGCACATGAAGACTTAAAGGGCAGATCCCTTCTCACCTGGCTGGATTTCCAGGCCCCCCAGATCCGCTACCTCCTGGACCTAAGCAAAACCTTAAAGGCCCAGAGCCGAGGGGGAGAGCTGCATCAGAGATTTTTAGGCAAGACCCTGGCCCTCCTCTTTGAAAAACGTTCCACCCGGACCCGCTGTGCCTTCGAAACCGCCTTTGGTGAAGAAGGGGGCCACCCGGTCTTTCTTTCCACCGCCGATATTCAACTGGGGGGGAAGGAATCCCTGGAAGATACGGCCCGGGTATTGGGGAGCATGTTCAGTGCCATCCAGTTCCGGGGCTTTAAGCAATCCACCGCCGAAACCCTGGCGAAATTTTCGGGGGTCCCGGTCTACAACGGCCTCACCGACGATTACCATCCCACCCAGGCCCTGGCGGACATCATGACCCTGGAAGAAAGCTTTGGCTCCTCCAAGGGCAGAAAGCTCTGTTATATCGGAGATGGCCGGAACAACGTGGCCCGATCCCTCCTGGTGATCTGTTCCAAGCTGGGGATACATTTTACGATCATCTGCCCCGCCTCCCTGGCCCCGGATCCAGCCCTGGTAGAAATCTGCGCTCCCCTGGCGGCGGCCACCCAGGCCAGGATCCACTTTACCGAAGACCTGGACCAGGTTAAGGACATGGACGCCCTCTACACCGATGTCTGGACCTCCATGGGGGAGGAAGACAAAAAGGAGGAACGGGAAAAACTCCTTAAGCCCTACCAGGTAAACCAATCCCTCATGAAGAGGACCGGCCGTTCCGACACCATCTTCCTCCACTGCCTCCCGGCGGTAAAGGAAGAGGAGGTAAGCACCGAGGTAATCGACGGCCCCCAGAGCCGGGCCTGGGATCAGGCAGAGAACCGCAAACACAGCATCAAGGCCATCATGCTGGCCACCCTCTAGGGATGGAGATCCTTAATGATTCCCGGGAAAGTCTCGAAAAGGCGGCGGCCCTCCTAAAGAGGGGGGGCCTGGCGGCCTTCCCCACCGAGACCGTCTACGGTCTGGGGGCCGACGCCTTTAACCCCCTGGCCCTGGCCCGGGTCTTCGAAGTAAAGAACCGCCCCCGCTTTGATCCCCTGATTATCCACATCGCCCATCTTGATGCTTTACCGAGGGTCGCAGATCTAAAGCTCCTCGAGGGGGCGGCGGCCGAACGGCTGGCCATCCTTTCCCAGGCCCTCTGGCCCGGGCCCCTGACCCTGATCCTCCCCAAGCACAGGGACCTGCCGGACCTGGCAACCGCGGGGCTCCCCCATGCGGCGGTCCGCTTTCCCAGCCATCCTTCGGCCCAGGCCCTGATTCGCCTTTCCACCGGAGCCCTGGCAGCCCCCAGCGCCAACCCCTTCGGCTTTCTCTCCCCCACCCGGGCCGAGCATGTGGCCGCCCAGCTGGGGGACCGGGTAGACCTCATCATAGACGGGGGAAGGTGCCCGGTGGGCCTGGAATCGACGGTCCTGGATATCAGTGGAACTATCCCCCGGATCCTAAGGCCCGGGGGGATCAGCGCCGAGACCCTGGGGGCCCTGATTGGAAAGGTGGAACTCTCCCTGGGCTCCGATGGGCTGCCCCAGTCTCCGGGCCAGGAGAAGGGCCATTACTCCCCCCGGACCCCCCTGGAGTTCTGCGAGGGGGATCTCTCCCTTTTGCCCCCGGAAAAACAGGAGGGGCGGCTCTACTTCAAAAAACCCAGGGAGGGGGACCAGCCGCCCCATAGGATTCTTTCGGCCCGGGGAGATCTGGGCGAAGCGGCGGCCAACCTCTTTGACATGCTCCACGAACTCGATGGGATGGGCCTGGATCTGATCCGGGCCGAGGCCGCCCCCAACCAGGGCCTGGGCCTGGCCATCAACGACCGCCTGAGAAGGGCCGCCTTTAGGGGGGAGGAAAGATCCTAAAATAATTTTCGTCTATCCGGGCCTCTAGCTCCCCCGGATCGGCACAGGGGCTCCCGGCCTCTTTGCGCAGGGCCCCCAGCTTCTCACAGATCACTTTCAGATCCCCATAGGATGAATGGGCCCTTCCCCGCAGGGGCTGGAAGGGGGCATCACTCTCCAGGAGGAACCTGCCGGGATCTCCCAGGGCCCCAAAGGCCATGACCTTCTTGTGGTTATTGCAGATCCCGGCCCCCAGGGAAAAATAGGCGTTTAGCCCCCGGCGAAGGAGGGCCTCGGCTTCCCCCAGGGTTCCATGCCAGGAATGAAAGATCACCCCCCGAAGCCGCTTAAGATCCCCCGTGTGGGGGAAGATTTTATGCAAGGCCCGCCTCTGATGAATGACCAGGGGGAGGTCAAAGGTCAGGGCGGTTTCCAGGTGGAGGCGGAACCACTCTTCCTGGAGCTTTTCCTTCTGGCGGTACCTTTCTTCGAAGAGGTCAAAGCCCGTCTCCCCCACCCCCCCAAGCCGGCCCTGGGCTGCCAGGTCGTAGAGAAGGGCCGGGTCCGGCATGGCCAGAGAATCTGCCATGCCGCTTAGCTGGGGGTGGAGGGCAAAGGTACAGGAGATAGGGGGAGCCCCCTCCTCCCGGGCCCTACGGGCCAGCCCTTCGTGGTACTCGAACTGTTCCAGATTCCAGGCGCTGGCGGCGGCGGCCACCCCATGCTTTCGGCGCTCAGGCTCCCCATCCTCTAGCTCCGATAGATCCCAGGGGTGGCAGTGGGCATCCGTCACCGGTACCTTTCCTCTTCGCTATAGATGCAGCCGCAGTAGCTCTGCATATAGTAGCCCCGCTCCCGGGCCAGATCCTGGCCGGTCCTAAAGAGGGGACGAAAATCCCTATAAAAAAATTCTATCCCAAAATGGCGGCTCCATTCTTCCCCCATGGCCTTGATGGCCCCATGGTCCTGGTAGGGGCTAATAAGAAGGCTGGTGCTGAAGGCCCCAAAGCCTTGTTCAGCGGCAGTTTTAGCCGCCGACCTCAGCCGCTCCTTATAACAGTAGGTACAGCGCCCCCCCTCCCGGTCCTCCATTCCCCGGGTCCCCTCAATGAAGGACCTTAGCCCGTACTGGTCCTCTTCGATGAGGGGGACCCCTTCATGGGCCGCCAGATGGCGAAGGCTTTCCCGGCGGGAGCGGTATTCGGTATAGGGATGGATGTTGGGGTTAAACCAGTAGAGGGATACTTCATGGCCCTCCTCTTTCAAAGCAGTGAGGCACGGGGTGCTGCAGGGGGCACAGCAGGAGTGGAGCAGGATCTTCATACAAGGAGTATACCATAGGGCAACCTTCGAAGGCCCGGCCCCTAGGGAAGATTCGGGCCCCCGGGGCTCAGGTTTCCGCTGCCCGTAAGGTACCAGTCCAGGTGGGTCCCCGTATGGGCCCTCCCCTCATGGCGGGAAACGCTCCTGGTAATGGAAGTCCTAATATCGGCGGTGTTCACTGCATGGTCGGGGCCCCCCAGACCCCCATGGGGACTCATCCAGGCCCCGGCCTTGTAGAGGAAGACAGCCGCATCGGAGAGCTGATTCGAGGTCCACCAGGGGCCCCCCTGCTCGCTGAGCATCAGCGCCGTGAGGACCCCGTCATCCTGATCGAGCACATAGACCGCATCGGTCTTACGAAGCAGCTTGGCAGAGCCGGGGATGTAGATATCCCTGGCATGGGGGGAGGCATCCCGCTGGCCCGACTCGGCCAGGTTATCTCCGTACTCGGAGCGGGCAGAAGCTTCCAGGGTCCTCAGGTGGAGGACCACATAATCCCCGGCCTTTACCTCCACGGGCTGGAACTGGTAGATCAACTTCCCTTCGTCGTTACTGGCCGCAAAGACCCTCAGGGCCCCCAGGTTCCCCCCCTCGAGGATCTTGAACTCGATGTATTCGGACCGGGGAGAGGAATACTCGGTCCGCAGCTCGTTGATCAGGAGGGCCGGGGGCCGGGGGTTCCGGGACATGAAGTCCTGGGCCAGTTCCAGAACCTGCCCATGCTGGTCCTCTACCCTTAGCTCTGCCCTCAGGGACAGGGCCGGCCCAGGAACAGAGGAGAGTTCGGCCCTCAAGGTATAGCCCCCCTGGTCATCGGGGAAGCCCCGGAGCCCTCCATAGGAGAGGGGATACTCCCCCTCCCAAAGGTTCAGGGAAAGGAGCTCCACGGGGGCAGAAAAGCTAAAGAGGATCTCGGTTTCGGTTGGAGTCCGGATCCCCTTAAACAGGAGGGCCGGGGGCTCCGGGAGCCTCTCACTAAGGTCCAGGGCCTTTACGGGGGGGAAGGGAGCGGGCCGAAGCTGTCCCTCCTCCAGGGAACAGGCGGAAAGAATTAAACCCAGGGCCCAGAGGGGCAGCCAGCTAAATAATTTCATCATGGGATCTCCTTTCCCCTATACGGCCCGGGGATGCAAAATACTTCGATTTTTGGAAATTTACTTAAAAAAACATTCAGCAGAAGAGCCGGGGCTTCCCTTGTTAAACCCTCCTTTTTGCTATAGGATCGGAATTCCTATGAAATTCCAACGGCTCTTTACCGATCCCTCTTCGGGCCCCTATAAGGGTATTACCTTTGAAAAACGAAAAAGCGAAATCCGCGGCGCCCAGGGGAAGCTCCTCTTTTCCCAGGAGGCGGTGGTGGTCCCCTCCCATTGGAGCCAGATAGCCACCGACATCATGGCCCAAAAATACTTCCGCCGGGCGGGGGTCCCCAAGGATAAGATCCATCTATGGAAGCAATTCTGTCCCGCCGGCAAGGATATCCCTGTCCCCGCCGACGGGGCCGAACACGACGCCCGGCAGGTCTTTCACCGCCTGGCCTACACCTGGATGGACTGGGGCCGCCGGGAGGGATACTTTGATTCCCCCGAAGACGAAAAGACCTTTTACGATGAGACCTGTTACATGCTGGCCCGCCAGATGGGGGCCCCCAACAGCCCCCAATGGTTTAACACGGGCCTCTATGCGGTCTATGGCATAGAGGGCCCCCCCCAGGGGCACTACTACTACGATCCCCCCTCGGGGTCGGTGAAAAAAGCCGAGAACGCCTACGGGCGGCCCCAGCCCCATGCCTGCTTCATCCTCTCTGTCGAGGACGACCTGGTAAACGAGGGGGGCATCATGGATCTGGTGACCCGGGAGGCCCGGCTCTTTAAGTACGGCTCCGGGACGGGGTCCAACTTTTCCCGCCTCCGGGCCAAGGATGAACAGCTCTCCGGAGGGGGGGTCTCTTCGGGGATCCTCTCCTTCCTTAAAGTGCTGGACCGTTCCGCCGCGGCCATTAAGAGCGGGGGCACCACCAGGCGGGCCGCCAAGATGGTAACCCTGGATGCGGATCATCCCGATGTGGAGAGCTACATAAACTGGAAGGCCCAGGAGGAACACAAGGTGGCCTCCATGGTCACGGGCTCCAGGGTCATCCAGACCTTCCTGGGGCAGATGAAGGGGGCTCTGGATTCCTTTAGGGGCCCCGAAGAGGACCGCTTTGATACCAAGAAGAACCCGGCCCTAGGGGGGGTTTTACAAAGGGCCCTGGCTGCCGGGATAGATCCCGCCTACCTTTATCAGCTGCTTAGGCAGTTAAAGGAGGGGGACAGGGACCTGGACCCCCAGGTCTTTACGACCAACTGGGATGACGAGGCCTATAACACCGTCTCGGGACAGTCCTCCAACAATAGCCTCCGCCTGACCGATGACTTTATGGAGGCCCTGGAAAAAGACGCCGACTGGGAGCTCCGGGGACGAATAAAGAAGGGGACAAAGAAGACCCTCAAGGCCCGGCATATCTGGGATCTGGCGGCCCGTTCAGCCTGGGCCTCGGCGGACCCGGGGCTCCAGTTTCACACCACCATCAACGACTGGCACACCTGTCCCGCCGGGGGGGAGATCCGGGCCTCTAATCCCTGTTCGGAATATATGTTCCTGGACGACACGGCCTGCAACCTGGCCTCCCTCAACCTGGTGCAATTTTACGATCCCAAGACCCGCCGCTTTGACACCGAAGCCTACCTCCATGCCGTACAAATATGGACCAGCATCCTGGAAATCTCGGTGGCCATGGCCCAGTTTCCCTCCCCCAGGATTGCCGAACTTTCCTATGAGTACCGCACCCTGGGCCTGGGCTTTGCCAACCTGGGGAGCCTTTTAATGATCATGGCCCTCCCCTACGATTCGCCCCAGGGCCGCTTGGTGGCGGCGGCTCTCTCGGCTCTCTTAAGCGGAGAGGCCTATGCCCAGTCGGCCCGCATGGCCGGGCAGCTGGGGCCCTTCGCCCGCTACGGCGAGAACCAAGAGGCCATGCTCCGGGTTATCCGGAACCATCGCCGGGCAGCCTACAATGCCCCAGCCGCCGAATACGAGGGGCTCCACCAGACTCCTCTGGGGCTCAATTGCCCCAAGGAACTGGCCTACCTGGGGGCCGCCGCCCGATCTGCCTGGGACAGGGCCCTGGAACTGGGGGAGAAGCACGGCTATAGGAATGCCCAGGTCAGTGCCATAGCTCCCACGGGGACCATAGGGCTCCTGATGGACTGCGACACCACCGGGGTGGAGCCCGACTTTGCCCTGGTAAAATTTAAGAAACTCGCCGGAGGGGGCTTTTTCAAGATCATCAACCAGTCGGTACCCCCGGCCCTTTTGGCCCTGGGCTATAAGGAGAAGGACATCAAGGCTATCACCGCCTATGCCTCGGGCCATGGAACCCTGAAGGGGGCCCCCTGGATCAACCCCGAAAGCCTGGCTGCCAGGGGTTTTACCAAGGCCGCCCTGGGAGCCGCCGAGGGGGCCCTGCAATCGGCCCTGGGCTTCGGGGGGGTCTTTAGCCCCTGGATCCTGGGCAAGGATTTTTTCGAGAAGAACCTGAAACTGAAGGCCGACCTCTATGGCAGGGAAGACTTTAACCTTCTGAGGCACCTGGGCTTTTCCGAAGAAGAGATAGCCCAGGCAGAGATCTATACCTGCGGTACCATGGGCCTTGAGGGGGCCCCCATCCTAAAGAAGGGGCACTACGGAATTTTTGACACCGCCACTGCCTCGGGGAAGGGGGCCCAGCGCTCCATCCCCTGGGAGGCCCATGTGGAGATGATGGCCGCCTGCCAGCCCTTTATCAGCGGAGCCATATCCAAGACCATCAACATGCCCAATAGGGCCAGCTACGATGATGTAAAGGGGGCCTACATGCTGGCCTGGAAGAGGGCCCTTAAGGCGGTGGCCCTGTATCGGGACGGCTCCAAGCTCTCCCAGCCCCTCTTTACCTTTGCCCCCGGCACGGACCCCCTGGCGGACAGCATCCTGGCCCTGGGCAGCCCCCTGGGGGATAAGGATGAGGGTGATACTGAAGACCGTATTATAGAAGAAAAAAAGGAAGCCCCCGGAAGGATCCGCAAGACCCTCCCCAATCGCCGAAAGGGCTACACCCAGAAGGCCAAGATAGGGGGCCATTCCATGTTTATCCGCACCGGGGAATACGAGGACGGCAGCCTGGGCGAGATCTTCCTGGACATGCATAAGGAAGGAGCGGCCTTTAGGAGCCTTTTAAACAGCTTCGCCATCGCCGTATCCCTGGGGCTCCAGTACGGGGTCCCCCTGGAAGAATATGTGGATGCCTTTACCTTTAGCCGCTTTGAGCCCAATGGGGTGGTCCGGGGCCACGAGTATGTAAAGATGGCCACCAGCGTCATAGACTTTATCTTCCGGGATCTGGCTATCAGCTATCTAAAGCGGGAGGACCTGGGGCAGGTAAAGCCAACGGATCTGTTGTCCACCGGCATGCGCCACGACAGCCTGGCCGAAGAGGAAGCAAAGGCCCCCAGCCCCAGGACACCGGCTCCCCGGAAGGAGGCCCCTGGGACCCCGCCGCTTAAAAGCTCCCCTGCCGCCGAAGCGAGGCTCCGGGGCTACGAGGGGGATCCCTGCCCCTCATGCGGAAGCTTTACCCTGGTCCGCAGCGGGACCTGCATGAAGTGTGATCTCTGCGGAGAGACCACCGGGTGCAGTTAGAGCCCCCCTACCGGTATTACGCCACCCTGGTCCCGGGCCTGGAGGGGCCGGCAGAGGATCTGGTCCGTTCCCGGCTCCCGGGGGCCCAGATCCTCCGGGTCCTCTCGGGGGCCCTCCTCTTTGAGTGTTCCTGTTCCTACGATAAACTGAACCTTCTCTGCTTTAATAATATTTTTACCCCCCTCGATATTAAGGAGACAGGGCCGGGAGGGGACCCTGAAGATCTTACACAACACCCCAGTCAGGTCCTGGGCCTTTTATCTAAAAACCCCGGAACCTACAGGGATCTGATGGCCCCTGCCAGCACCCGGATCCGCAGCTTCCGCCTTTTTGTTTCGGAAGAAAATGTTCCGGCCCCCCTGGAGGAATCCCTCCGCCGCAGCCTGGAGGCCACCATAGGGGGCCTTACGGGCCTTAGGGTCGAGCGCCGGGGGGCCGACACGGAGTTTTGGTTCCTCCGCCGCCGGGAGGGCCTCTCCCTTTTTATGAAGCGTTTGACCAATAAGGGGGGTCCCAAGCCCAGGGCCGGGGAACTCTCTGCTCCCCTGGCTTGGCTCCTCTGTCACCTGGGGGGCCTGGGTCCTGCCATGAGGGTCCTGGATCCCTTCTCTGGCTACGGGGCCATCTGCGAGGCGGCCCTAAAATTTTTTCCCATAACAAGCATGTATGCCCTGGACAGGGACCAGCAATCTTTAGGAGCCATGCTGAAAAAACCTTCCCTAAAAAAATTCCTGGAAAGCAAAAGGCTCATAGCCCAGGGGGGGGATTTTTTTGACAGCTCCCTCCCGGAGGACCTGGATGCCATCGTAAGCGACCCCCCCTGGGGGATCTTCAAAAAAACCGATGGGGATCTGGGGGAGTTTTATGGAAAGATGCTTGCCCATTGTCATGGTCTATTAAAAGAAGGGGGCCGGGCCGTCTTTCTCTGCGGGGCCCCGGAGGACTTTGAAGGGGCCCTGGCAGGGAGCCCCTTTAGGCTGAGCCAGAGCCTCCCCATTTTGGTCTCGGGGAAAAAGGCCCGGGTCTATGTCCTCGAGAAGAAGCCCTAGAGATCCCTCCCCGCCTCGAAGGCCCTCTTTAGGTGCCGGGCCCGGTTTTGATCCCGCTGGGGGAGTTCCCGGCTGGTCTCCTCAAAGATAATCAGCTCCCCCGATTTAACCCGGTCAAAAAAGCGGTCCCGGATCATGGCCCTCTCCATGGCCTCCCCCAGGCCCGTCTCGGCAAAGTAGGCCAGGCTGTTCCCGGCGATGGCCAGGCAGAGCCCCTTCTCGAGCTGGGGCATCCCCCGGTTTTCCCCGTAGGCAAAGCCATAGGTCCAGACCCGGTCAAACCAGCCCTTAAGCTTTGCCGGAGCATCGGTCCAGAAGACAGGATAAATAAAGACCAGGGCAGAACTGGCCCTGATCTTTTCCTGCTCCCCCGCCACATCGCGAGGAAGGGGCAGTTCCCGCCGGTAGTAGGCCTCCCGCCGGTACTCCTCTTCGCTCAGGTCACTTTTGAACTGCATCTTGTAGAGGTCCGAGAGGACATAACTATGCCCGGCCTCCCGGAGCCCCGCAATAAAGCTGTCCCTGACCTCGGCAGTGAAGGAGTCTTCGGAGGGGTGACAGTAGATGATGAAGACTTGCATGGTATATAGCGTAGACTGTAGATGGCAAAATATCTAGATTTGAATATGCCATATCTATATTGAATCTAAGACCTCAATCGCAGTTCACCGCTGGACTACAAATAAAACCATCTGCCAGAGGGGTGGGGGCCGCTCCGGTCTAGGAATTGAGATGAACCCGCCTACGGAGCCCCCGGCACCCAGTTTCTTGTCTTGTACCATTGCGTTCAGCTTCCCTCGCACATACTGGATGCCGGAGCTTATTTCATTATCCTATTCTGCTTTACTCGCGGTCTCCTCCGGCGGGGAATTCTGCGCATGTATGCGCCGATATTTCCTAGCCCCAAGCAGCCCCCACCCCTCCCGCTCATGCTTTACTCGACGGTAGTTTCAAAGCAAATGATCATAGTAATCTACTCTACACATGTGATCGCGGGGGGGAAGAGGGGTGAAAAATGTATACAAGGGTGTCAGTCACCGTTGGTTGGACTTTTTTGAGTTATTTTATCTTTTAAACATACTTCATAGAATTTTTTTGGTACGTACCAAATTTTTTTTTGGAAGCGTTTTGCCAATATTCTCCATAGAAAGCCCGGCACGGAGAACACAGCAGGAGGAATGTGACGACTAGGAATAAAGATACATAAGGTGATGACAGGCAGGTTTGTTCTCGCCATAAATAGAACATACATTAGGGAGGGGTGGGGGCTGCTTGGGGCTAGGAATATCTGGGAATTCCCCGCCGGAGGAGACCTCGGGTAAAGCAGAATGGGATAATGAAGGAAGCTCCGGCATCCAGTATGTGCGAGGAAAGCTGAACGCAATGTTGGTAGCCTAGAAACTGGGTGCCGGGGGCTCCGTAGGCGGGTTCATCTCAATTTCCAGAGGGGAACCTCCGTCGTTGTCACTCCTTCGGTGGGGGTTCCAAGACCTGAGCGGCCCCCACCCCTCTTGCGCTTGTCTGTAATAAATGGCGAGAGCAAACCTGTCCAGCATGAGCTGGTTGCTCTGGGTAGGTCTTAGATAAAAGGCGATTATATTTTCAAATTACTATTGACATTTTTCCTCTAGTGTACTAGTGTTATAGTACACCATGCTTGTGTAGCAATGGAAGGAGGAAAGGATGCCCCCATGGGATAAGTGGAGATACGCCTTTGACGACCGGCAGCCAATTTACCGCCAGATTATGCTCTGGTACAGCCAGGCCTTGGCCAGGGGTGAAGTAAGCCCCGGTGAAAGGATCCCCTCCATCCGGGAGATGGCGGCCCTCTTGAAGGTGAACAGCAACACCATTCAAAGGGTCTACCAGGAACTGGAACGGGAGGGCCTCATCGAGAGCCGCCGGGGGACCGGATATTTTTTAACGGAGGATACGGAGATGTCAGCAAAAACACGAAGGGACCTGGGTCACGAAGCCCTGGAACGCTTTGTAGTAGAAATGCGGGCCCTGGGCTATGAAGACCGGGAGATAGAAACCCGCCTGGGCAGCTACTTAAGGGGCCCGGAGAGCACAAAAAAAGGAGGCCAGGGTGGAACGAATTCTTGAAATCCGGGGTCTGGAAAAGCACTTTAAAGGAACCGAAGCCCTAAGGGGACTCGACATGGATATAGAGGGGGGCGAAATCATCGGCCTCTTGGGCCCCAATGCCTCGGGGAAGACGACCCTCCTCAAGATCATCGCCGGGCTCCTCTCTGAAACGGGGGGCCAGATTGGCTACCATGGAGGGCTTCCCCGGGGCCCCGAGGCCCGGCTCAGCGTCAGCCTCTGCCCAGACGCAATGGTCTTTCCCCGGTGGATGCGGGTCCGGGATGCCTTTGCCTTTTACCAGGACATGTACGGGGACTACTCCCCCGACAGGGCCCAGGAGATCATGGCCATCCTGGACCTCAAGGACATACAGCATAGGGCCATCCACAAGCTCTCCAAGGGCATGAGGGAACGGGTGGTGTTCTGTCTTACCTTCTCGAGGGACACAAAGCTCTACCTTCTGGATGAGCCCCTGGACGGCATAGACCCCCTGGGAAAGGTAAAGGTTATAGAAGCCATCATCGCCATGAAGCGCCCGGACTCATCAGTCCTGGTCTCCACCCATCTGGTGAAGGACATAGAGCGCATCCTGGACAGGGTCTTTTTCCTGTCCAGGGGAAGGATCCTTTTTTCGGGCATCTGCGATGCCATGCGGGAAGAGAGGAATCAAACCGTAGAAGAGACATACCTGGAGGTATTCACCCGTGAAGGCACAATTTAAATACGCAACACTCAACGGCATATACATCCGGCTCCCGGTCTTTGCCGTCATATTCATCATGAACATGGTCTTCATCGTCCTGGGATCCCGGGGACTCCTGCCCCTGGCGGCCCATATCACCGCCGTATCCCTCGGAGGACTGGGGCTGGGTCTCATGCTCGCCGCCAACATCATAGGGGACATCACCATAGCCAGGCGTATCCTGGGCTCCCCCGAGGGCTACCTCCTCCTCCTCTGCCCCACCCCCCGTTGGAAGATGCTCCTCTCCGGGGTCCTCACCATGACCTGGATGGATCTGGTCAGCATGATCATCATTTCGATTCAGGTGGCCATCCTCTCCATCAACCTGGCAGACACGGTGAGCCCCGGGGTCTGGGAATTTACCCGGATAGCCCTAAGCCAATCTTCGGACTATCTTCCCGCTGGCATATGGAGCATCCTCCTGACATGCAGTTCCTATCTATTGGGCTTATTAATCGTCCTCTTCAGTGTCTGCTCGGCCAAGTCGATCTTAAAATCCCTGCCGGCCCCGGGCTTCTTCGCCTTCCTTCTGGGCTGCCTCTGCCTTTATGGGGTAAACCTCTCCCAGATCCTCCTGGGGCCCCTGGGCACCGTTTCCCGCTTCGGCCTCTTTATCACGATCAGCTTCCCTGGTTTTGAATGGCTTCCCCTTTTGGTCCTCCTCTTTCTGGCCCAAGCGGCGGGGCTTTTCATCCTCACCTCAAAATTTCTCGAACAAAGGATAGATATATGAAACAGACCGCATTCGGTAAAAAACCCGGCATAGCTAAGCTATGCCTCCTCTTCATCCTGCTGCCCCTACTTGGCTCCTGCGTCTTTCTCAATTTTTCTGGGATTAATACAATCAGGGGCCAGGGGGAACTGGAAAGTTTTAGTTACCCCCTGGGTTCATTTAATCGGGTCCGGGTGGATGGCTTTATCGCCATCCATTATCACCCAGGAGCTTCAGGGCCGGTGATCCTGGAAATTCAAGCCAACCTGGAAGAGTATGTATCGGTTCAGGTTGTAGATAACGAACTGGTGGTCACCATGAATAGGAACATCCAGGGGGGAAGCACCCTAAGGCCCCGGCTTCACATCAGCAGCCCCAGCCTGGAAGCTATTCATCTAAACGGCGCCTGGGAGTTCACCGCCCATGATCCCTTGAGGACCGGGGCCCTTTCCCTCACCTTGAATGGGGTTGGAGCGGGCACCATGGAGCTGGAAGTCCAGACCCTCCATTTAAACATGGGGGGGGTGAGCAACCTGGTCCTCCAGGGGAGGACCGACACCATGGAACTCTCCATATCAGGGGTGAGCAATCTTGAGGCCCGGGACCTGGTGGCCCGGGAGGGGGATGTTCATCTTGGAGGTGTGGGTTCTGCGGCCATCCATGTGGCAGAAACCCTGCGCCTCAATGCCCGGGGTACCGGCTCCATCGAGTACAGGGGGTCCCCCCAGCTGGACCTAAACACCAGCGGGACCATGAACATCCGCCGGATCCCTTAAGTCTTGTGCAGCAACCGCTTACAAAAATCCTGAGCGTTTGACCGAGATATAACGGTTAATGAGGGCGGCGGAGAGATCCTCGGAACTGCTCTCGAGGGTGAGGGTTCCCGAGTGTTCCCAAGACCGGTAGAGATCCCGGCGGGAGGCGAGGTAGGAAAAGGCCGCGGCCCCCTCGAGGGCTTCGGTCATGTTCTGGGGCCTCCTCTGGGCCAGGGCCTCGGACTCCCGCTCCCTTAAGCTCACCATCAAAAGGAGGTGCCGCTTCTCCACCTGCCGGAGGATCCAGGAGAGGGACTCCCGGTCCTCCTCCCGGAAATTGCTGATGAGGATGATAAAGGTCCGCCGCCGGAGCCGGGAGAGGGCTTCCTCCAGGGCCGAGAAGGGAGAGGAAGGAAAGCTGGTACTGTTAAGATCATAGAAACTGTTCATAAGATGAGAGAAGGCGCTGAGGCCCTTGCGGGGACTAAACCAGCGCTTGTCGGCCCCAAAGCTCCCCAGGGCCACGCTGTCCCCGTGCTTTAGGCTAATCCAGGAAAGTAGCAGCACCGCCTCCAGGGCACTGTCAAACTGCATGCGGCCCCGGGGGGCATCCAGGCGGTGGAGCCTATAGCCCGAGTCCAGGAGAAAGAGCAGCTGCTGATCCTGCTCTTCCTGGTACTCCTTGATGATCACCTTCCGCCGCCGGCTCGTGGCCCTCCAGTCCACCGCCCGGATGGAGTCCCCGTCCTGAAAGTCCCTGAGGCTGTTAAACTCCATGCCCAGGCCCCGGCGGCGTACATTCTTAAGCCCGCTCCGTTCCAAAAGCCCCCGGAGGTCCTTGCCGGCGGAAGCCTTTATCCGGTTAAAGTTGGGATAGATCCGGACGCTGCTCTCCAGGAGCAGCCTTACTTTAAGACGCCAAAACCGCAGGGGGGAGCTAAGCATGAGCTCCAGGCCCTGGAAAAACCAGAGGCCCCTTTGGCGGGGAATGAGGGTATAGGAGAGGATGAGGGTACCCTCCCGGAGGAGGAGCTTTCTATCCAGCTTGAAGGGGAAGCTCTGCTGGGCCTCGGTTTCCATGGAGAGGGGGTGGAGATCGTAAAGCCAGATCCCGAAGGGGAGTATGCCCCGGTCGGTCCGAAAGACCTCTACCCTCACCTTGACCCCCTCGTCCTGGGCCAGTGAAAGGGGGTGCTCCCGGCGGGCCCCCAGGCGGTCGGTAAAAAAGAAGAGGATGAGGCCCTCTATAATAGTAATTAATAGAAGAAAGAGCCCCGTGTAGAGCCATATAAGGGAGATCAGATCCGAGAAGAAGGCCGCGGCCCCCAGGAGGAACCAGGCCAGAGCTGCCCCTACCAGGCCAGGGCCGCTTTTCATGTCCGGGGAGCCTCCACTTTGGAAACCAGGGCCTCCACGGCCTGGACCTCGCTGAGGCCCTCCAGATCGCTTTCGGCGGAGACCCTGATCCGGTGGATCAGGACCGGCACCGCCAGGGCCTTGATGTCATCGGGGATGACAAAATCCCGGCCCTCCAGGAGGGCCCGGCCCCGGGCACAGCGGATCAGGGCCAGGCTGCCCCGGGGGCCCGCACCGGTTTCCAGGGCCGAAGACCCTGCCTCCTGGGAGCGGGTGGCAGAGACCAGGCGGACCGCATAATCAATGAGTTCCGGCGCCAGGTGAATTTGGCTGGCCAGGTCCCGGAGGGCGATAAACTCATCGGAAGAGAGGGCCTGGCCCACCCCCTCCAGGGAGAGTTCCGCTCCGGTGCTGCCCTCCAGAACCCGGCGGACCATCTCCTTTTCTTCCTCTGCCCCCGGATAGTCGATGAGCAGCTTCATCAAGAAGCGGTCCTTCTGGGCATCCGGCAGGGGGTAGGTCCCCTCGTGCTCAAAGGGGTTCTGGGTGGCCAGGACCATAAAGGGCCGGGGCAGGGGATACTCGTTCCCATCCAGGCTCACCTGAAACTCCTGCATGGCCTCAAAGAGGGCCGCCTGGGTTTTGGCCGGGGAGCGGTTTATCTCATCGGCGATGAGGACGTTGGTAAAGACCGGGCCCTTCCGGGTGATAAAGGTCCCGCTCTGGACATCCAGCATGATGTTGCCGGTGATGTCGCTGGGCATGAGATCCGGGGTAAACTGGACCCGCCGGGATTCCCCTCCTATGGCCTTGGCCAGGGCCCGGACCAGGAGGGTCTTACCCAGGCCCGGCACCCCCTCCACCAAAAGATGGCCCCCCGCCAAAAGGCTGATGAGGGTCTGGTCCACCAGTTGGCGCTGGCCTATAAAGACCTTGGCTATCTCGTTGCGGACCCTGTCCAGGGCCTCGGCGGCGGATTGTAAAGCACCTTCGTTTGTCATATACGCTCCAAAATGGTTTTATATAAACCTACCAGGGCCGGGAATTCCCCCGGGCCCGCCGGCTCATGGTACATGATTTTTCTTAACAAGCCCATATCACAGTCCTTCATGGTTTCTTCCATCCAGAGGCGCTGGTCCTCTTCATCCCTTAGGCCCCTTCGGCGGGCCAGGCCCCGGCGGATCTCCCTCATGTAAACCTGGCGGTAGAGATCCAGGGCCCTGTAGCGCCTAAGGAAGCGGCCCTCGGCCAAAAAGCGTTCCCTCAAGGGTTTGGCGGACCCTTCTTCATCCCCCCGGACCAGGCCAAAAACGGGGATCACCGCCCAGAGGCAGATGAGGATGAGGACCACCGCCGAGATAAGGAGGACCGTAAAATTCCCCTGCCGGAAAAGACTCCCCAGGATCCCCTGAACCCGGGTCTGCCCCCGGATGAATAGCCAGCCCTCATCCTGGGGGTCCGAGGCCCCCAGGGTACCGGATCCAAAGATGCCCCAGGCGAGCCTGGAATTGGGGGGCCTCTCTATATTATAGGAGCTAAGAAAATTAGGGCGTCCGGTGACAATCAGGGCTCCCCTGCCCCTCCTGACTTCGACCATCCGGGCTATGCCGCTCCAGTCCAGCATGAGCCGGGCATCGGCATGGGGCTCCAGGAGGCTAAAGGCCCGGCTGCGGTCATAACTGGGGGAGTCCGAATCATAGGTAGTGCCCGGCAGGGCCGTCCCCTGATCCAGGGAGATCCCAAACTCTTCGATGAAGGCGTAGACCCCGGAACTTTCCAGGCCCAGATCGAGATCCATGTACCTGCCAAAGTCCAGGGACAGAAAGAGGAGGCCCCCCCTTTCTATCCAGCGGCTCAGGTATTCGCTGGTACCATAGCTCCAGCGGAAGAGGGAGGCCTGGATGAAGATCCGCCCCTGGGGCGATCGGGCCAGGAGGGAGAGGTCCCCCGAATCATGGACCTGGACCGGAATCCCCTGGTCCCTTAGCCAGCGGTCCAGGGCCAGGTAATCGTTAACTTGGGCTTCCCGGCTGGGGGCTACATAGCTGACCGTGTCGTAGATTTCGAAAAAATACCAGGCCCCCAGGGCAAGGAGGCCCAGGACAAAGACACTCACCCCAAGGCCAATCAGGTAATTACGGTTCATCCCGGCCCTCCTCCAGTAAAGAGCGGCCAAAGGCCAGGGCCCGTTCAAAGGCACCCTGGGCGGGGGGCCTTTCGCCGTAGGCAAAGTAGATCCAGCTGCGGACCAGATCTTCGAAGGGGGGAGCTGCCTGGCCCTGGGCCTGCCGGACCAGGTGTAAGCAGCCGTACTCGGTGGCATGGGGGGGAAAGCTAAGGGAATGGTAGAGGCTAAAGGCCCCAAGGCAGCCCGAAAGGCAGGCGGCCCAGGCTTCGCGGATCCTCCCCTCCCGAAAACTGATCTCCGCTATGGCAAAGAGGCTTTCGGGGCTCTCGGAGGACATGAGGGGGTTCTGGTGGACCCTATAGCCCCTTCCTTTTTTGGACCGGGAAGACCCGGCGTAGGATCTCCTGAGCCAGTAGATGAGGAAGCCCACAAAAACCAGGGCCCCCAGGATGATCATATAACGGAGGACATGGGCAAAAATCTGGCGGAGCCTCATGAGCCAGTCCACAAGCTCCTCTTCCAGGGGCTCCGGTTCTTCGATCTCATGGCGGAGCCTAATGCCCCAGGACTCCCTGGTTCCCCCAAAATCTGATGAGGAGAGGATCTCTATCAGGGCCTCCCCTTGTTCTTCAGACAGAAGGGGAAAGTCTTCGCTAAAGTACTCGATGTGGGGCCTCTCCGCCTCCTCGCTGGAAGAGAGGGCCGGGGCCCCCAGGAGCAGAAAGGCCAGGACAAGGACCGATAAGAGGGGCCCCTTCTTTGGCCCCCGGGCGGCCAGCTTCTGAAAGAGGATCTGCAGATCCCATCCCTCGACCTCTACCCGGCTGTTTATATAGAGCCCAAAGCCCATGCAGACATAGAGGCTTTCTACCAGGAAATAGTTGAGGCAGTAGGCGGCGAAGATAAAAATCTCTGCATTCTGAAACCCGTACTGGAAATACTCAAAGGCGGAGGGAACGATAATCTGGATCATCATGATCGAAAAGATAATCTCCCCAAAAAGAAGCATCCCCTCCATTAGGAGGCAGAGGATGGTGATTAAAAAGCAAAAGTTTAGGCCCCCGGGGGCAAGGGCCTTCTTGCGGCTCCTGATTTCCCGGGGCCGAATCTCCTCCAGAAGGCGGATAGGCATATGGGCAGCCCGGTTAGGGCTAAAGCGCCGCCAGGAGAGGTCCCCCGCCAGGCCCCGCCAGAGGCTTCTTCCAAGACCCCGGCTCAAGCTCCTTTTTTCTTCTATCCCCGGGAGGCCAAAGAATCGCCGGGCCACCACATGAAGAACCAGGCGATCGAAGAGGGGCTTGAGCCACCAGAGGATCAGGTAGGAGTAGGCGCTGTATGCTTCGGGAAAGAGGCGGAGGCCGCAGGCAATGATCCAGAAGGGGATGGCGAAGAAGGGGATGAAATGGACTGCATTACTCCGCCAAAGGAGTACCCCCGAATCGGCGGCCTCCCAAAGCCCCCGGCGCCGAAGATGGAGGGCGCTCTCGGAAAAGAAATTCATCTAGGAATGAGGTTATGCCAAAAATCAAGAGAAAGCAAGGGAAACCACCGCCCCTTGTTTGAAAATCCCCAAAAATGAGATATAATGTAAGCATATGATTTCTCCCTTCATATCCCTGGACCCCCGAAGAGTTCTGCTCATCCTGGGCCTCGGAATATGTGCCTCTACCCTTTACCCCCAGGACCCAGCCCTGGATTCCCACACAAGGCCCGAGGCCCTAAGGCGGCCCGAGGGGGGTGAGAGCCCCCGGCTGCCCCAGGATCTGGTCATAGGGGAGCTGGGCCAGGGACAGAGCCCCGATGGGGCCTATGCCTATGCCCGGGAGTTTCTCGATGCCCTTTTACAGGGCCGGGGGGATGCGCCCATTCTGCTAGAAGCCGCCGGCACCCTCCGCCAGAGCCACCACCATGTGGTGGACAGCATCAGCCCCCGGACCGTCCGCCTGGGAGGGGGCCGCTTTGAAAGCGATGGGTCGGTGTCCTTTATATTAAGGTTCATAGGGCCCCAGGAGAGTATCACCGGTGAACTCTACCTGAGGGAAACCGAGGGGATATGGGAGCTCGACGACCTGATCCTTGAAGAAAAACGGGAACTGGGGGACCTGGACGACAGTTATCGTTTTGACTTTTCCCCCTACGAGAGGTTTTACTAGGATGCCCACCCCGATTAAACGCATAGAAATGGAATTCCTCCTCAAACTCCTCTATGATGATCTTATCCCCGTAAAATACCTCCAGGGCCAAAACCAATACACCTTAAGCCTTACCAAGCCCGCCAAGGGGCAGCTCCACTTTACCAGCGACCGCCCCATAGAAGGGCTGGAAAAGAATGACCGCCTTCAATTGATGTTTAACTACCACGGGCAGATCATTACCTTCCCCGTAAAGGCCGAGTCGGTCCGGGACACCCAGATCATCTGCCCCATGCCGGAGATGCTCTACAAGAACCTGGCCAGGTCCTTTTCGCGGGTCAGCACCCCCCCGGACTTGCAAGTGGAGTTTAGTTTCCACGGGGACCGGTACTCCCTCTCCTACCCCAAGACCTCCGAGTTTACCCAGGAGGAAGAACCTTCCTTCGAGGCCCTGGACCCTCAAAACTTAAAGGGTCTTATCGAACAGATGGAAGAGTGGATACAGATCTACGCATCGAGCCACAAACTCATCATGTTTAAGGATACCAAGCCAACCGAGATCGAAGAGATCCTTCTGACCGAAACGGGGAGGTGCATTTACCTGCCGGTGACTACCAAGGGCCTTCCCGCCGATGACCCCTACCCCGTCAAGCGGCTCGTCACCGAGGGCCGGTTTAAACGCTACCTGGAAAGCACGGGGGTCATCGAAAAATCTCTTGATACAATCTATACGCAATTCTTAAAGGATAAATTCGATGCGGGCATTCTTTCAGATTTATGGGTGCCCATCCTCTTCCATGAGTATGTGGTGGGCTACATTCACATCTGGATCGATTATTTTAGGGAAGACCTTAAGCCCTTCGACTATCTGGTGATTGACACCCTCTGCCAGTTTGCAAAAATCCTGGCCTACTCCCTAAAAATAAACGGCTACTTTGAAGAGGGGAAACTCCACAATGAACCCTTCCAGGGGAAGATCATCGATATCAGCGCTTCGGGGCTCCTCTTTGCATACCCCAATTCCACCTTTGCCTCCACCCTGATGCCCGACAGCGAGCTTCAGGTAAAGCTCATAAGCCCCCGCAGAATAGTGAATGCCAAGGCCAAGATAGTGCGGCGCTACAGGGATCGTATTCAGAGTTACTATGGCTGCCAGTTCCAGGATCTGGAACCGGAGAATATACGCTACCTCTTTGAAAAAATTTACGGGAAGCCCTTTACCGACGAGGATGCGGCTTTTCTCTCCGGCGAAGTGTAAAGGCTACCTCTCCAGTTTGCGGTAGACATGGCGGTGGGGCCGGTCTGCCTGGGCACCTAGCTTTTCCCGGCGCCACTGGGAGTACTCGGTCCAGTTGCCGTCATACCAGACCACCTCATCCTCTTCGAAGGCCAGGATATGGGTGGCCACCCGGTCCAGGAACCATCGGTCATGGCTAATGATCAGGGAAACCCCGGCGAAGCTGTCTATGGCATCCTCCAGGGCCCTCAGGGTGTTTACATCCAGGTCGTTGGTAGGTTCGTCCAGAAGCAGCACATTGGCCCCCTCCTTCAGCATAAGGGCCAGGTTGAGCCGGTTCCGCTCGCCCCCGGAAAGGACGGCGACTTTCTTCTGTTGATCCGCCCCGGAGAAATTGTACCAGGCACAGTAGGCCCGGGAGTTAACCTCCTTGCCTCCCTTGCCATCCACCGCCCCGAGCTTGATGATGTCCAGGCCCTCGGAGAGCTGTTCCCACACGGTCTTTTCACCCTCCAGCCTCTCCCGCATCTGATCTGCCCAGGATAGCTTTACGCTCTCCCCAAGCCGGACGGTCCCCTCGTCGGGCTCTTCTTCCCCGGTGATGATCTTAAAGAGGGTGGTCTTTCCCGCCCCGTTGGGCCCTATGATGCCTATGCAGGCCCCGGGGGGGGCGGTGAAATTCATCTTGTCAAAAAGGAGCCGCTCGCCGCCCCCTATGGCGGGATAGGATTTGCTTAAGCCCTGGACATCGATGACCAGCTGCCCCAGCCGGGGACCCGCAGGAATGGTGATCCTGCTTTCACGGATCTTCTCCCGCTGGTCATCCTGGTAGAGCTTTTCGTACTGGTTAATTCTGGCCTTGCTCTTGGCATGCCGGCCCTTGGGGCTCATGCTGATCCACTCCAGCTCCTTTTGAAGCTGCCTGCGCCGGTCGCTCTCTCCCTTTTCTTCCTGGGCTAAACGCTTTTCCTTCTGATCCAGCCAGGAGGAGTAATTTCCCTTCCAGGGAATGCCCTCCCCCCGGTCCAGCTCGAGGATCCAGCCCGCCACATTGTCCAGAAAGTAGCGGTCGTGGGTGACGGCGATGATGGTCCCCGCATATTCCCTTAGGTGCCGCTCCAGCCAGGCAACGGTTTCGGTGTCCAGGTGGTTAGTCGGCTCGTCCAAAAGAAGGATGTCCGGCTTGGCAAGGAGGAGGCGGCAGAGGGCCACCCGGCGTTTTTCGCCCCCCGAGAGGTGATCCACCAGCTCCTCAGAGGGGGGGCAGCGCAGGGCCTCCATGGCCAGTTCCAGGCGGCTATCCAGGTTCCAGCCGTCGGCGGCTTCGATCTTCTCTTGCAGATCCGCCTGCTGGGCCCCCAGTTTATCGTAATCCGCATCTTCCTGGCCGAAAGCTTCACTCACCCGGTCAAATTCGGCCAAAAGATCCACCAGATCCTGAACCCCTTCGGAGACTATCTCCTTTACCGTTTTTCCCGGTTCCAGGTAGGGTTCCTGCTCCATATAGCCTATGGTATAGCCCTCGTTCAGGGCCGCCTCACCGGTAAAGTCCTTGTCTTCCCCGGCGAGGATCCGCAGAAGGCTGGTCTTTCCTGAGCCGTTAAGTCCCAGGACCCCGATCTTGGCCCCGTAAAAATAAGAGAGGCTGATATCCTTTAAAACCTGCTTGGTCCCATGTTTTTTGGATACCCGGTACATGGAGTAAATAACTTTTTTATCATCTTGAGTGGACATGGTCCTATCCTACCCCAAAAGAAAAGAGAAAGCCATAGTCTGGGTCTCTTAGGAAGGGGGGGGCTTGGGCTTTTTTCTGAGGGCATGGAGACCAGAATCAACGGTTCCCCGGGGTATGCCCATCACATCCGCCACCAGCTTGTTCGAAGCCGTGACGCTCATTCCCTCCAGGCGTTTCTTCATGGAAAAAAACCGCTTCCTGGCCCGGAGGTACCTAAGCTGCATCCTCATGTGGTAGTCCGTGCCGGGCTGGGCATAGTGCATCCGTTTCTGGTAGGCCAGGCAGCGGTAGTGCTGACAATGGATCTGCTCCCGAAGCTTGCGGATCCTTTCTTCCTGGGCTGAACGGCGGGTGCGCAGTTCATTGAGCATAAGCATGATTTCTTCCCCCTCCATGCCAAGACGTTTTGCTGCCATACGCATAAATTCATCGGTTATAAAATGATATGATTTTAAAAGAAGGATCAGTACCTGCCGTTGGTTCAGATCCTCCGGAAGGGAATCATCCTGGGAAGGATCGGCATAGTCGGGCTCCCCCTCGTGGGTCTTCATTTCCTCCGACTTGGCGAGCCACCACATGGTTTCGGTAATATAGTGATCCGCCTCCCGTGAGCGGTACTCCCTGGCTGCCCCCTGGATGAGGCCCATGATGTAGGCATCGAAGGAAGAACCTCTATCTTGATAGAGATCTATGGACCGGGAGATCCGGGGGTAGAGCCAGGACAGAAACTCCCCCCACCAGTCATGGCTTGCCCTGATATGGCGGTATTTTTCATAATTATTTAGGAGGAAAGAAAAAATCCTTCCCTCCAGATCCTTCCTATCCAGTTCCCCCTGCTGGTACTGATGATGCAATTTTGATAATGGTTTGTCATTGTACCTTTCATCACTCATCCTTTACTCCTTACTCCAAAAATTGTGGATCTGGGTACATCCCATCATTTGGAATACGGAGTAAAATGAGGAAAACACTTCGATACCCATGACAAATGTCACGAAATTTTTTGAAAATTTTTTCGTCTGCGGAGGCGAGATCTTTACTCTCTGGAATTTCTCTAATTTTGTTGGGGCCGAAAATAACCTGGATCTTGACAGTACATCATTTATAATGTATCATTTAAATGTGGAAGCAAAATGGCTTGTAACATATTACACAGCAAAAGATGGGTCGAGCACTGTGGAAAAATATCTTAAGGATCTTCCTGTTAATGAACGAGCAAAAGCGTTGGCTTTTATTGGTCTTCTAAAGGAGTAAGGACCAAATTTATATCGTCCGTATGCTGATTTATTAGAAGATGGAATACATGAGCTTAGGGTGAAATTAACCGGAACACAGGTAAGGGTGCTTTATTTTTTCTGCTATCGAAACATCATAGTTTTGACCAATGTTTTACACAAGCACTCAGATAAAGTGCCAAAGAAGGATGTAAGCATTGCCAAAGAATGCCGCATAGATTATCTAAGCAGGTTTTCTGAAAAAGAAATTAAGGAGAAAAGTCATGTTCTTTGAAGATCATCTTAATGAGGAACTTAAAGACCCGGAGTTTAAGAAACTATATGAGGAAGAAAGCCGCCTCCTTCGTCTTGGATATGAAATCTCAAAAGCCAGAGAAAAAAAAGGTATAACCCAGAAGGAGCTTGCCGAAAAAAGCCAGATCACCCAACAGCAGCTTTCTAAAATAGAAAATGGGGTTAATTGCAATTTGCTTACTTTTATTAGGGTATCTTCTGCCCTAGGTCTTAATTTAAAGGTTACTTCGTAAACGAAGCTTCGAAGGCCTGTATCACCTGGGGTTTTAGCTCCCCTATGCGTCCCTTGATGCTGCAGCCGGAGGCGTTATAATGCCCCCCGCCTCCAAAGGATGCGGCGATGCTCCGGACATCCACAGTGTCCCGGGAACGGAACCCTATGGTGCAGTTATCGGGACTCTCCTGGCGGATCACCACGATGGCCTGGACTCCGGCGATGGAGCTAAAAAGCTGGTATAGGGTATCGGAGTCCCGGTTTTCCAGGCCATATCGCTCGGTTTCTTCCAGGGTCTCGGTGGAAACAATAAGCCTGCCATCGTAATGGGATTCGGCCTTGCTTAGGATATGGCCCATTAGCTGCCGTGAGCCCAGGCTTTTTCCGCCGTACATGGCATCATGGGCTCCCTTGGGACTGGCCCCCAGGGCTATCAGGGCCGCGGCAGCTTCGAAGGCCCCAGGCTTTCCCCCGTCTATATGGCGGAAGAAGCCCGTGTCGGTACAGAGCCCCAGAAAAAGCAGTTCTGCCTCTTCCTTGCTTGGTTCCATCCCCAGGGCTTTTATGAGCATATAGATAAGGTAGGTAGTAGAGGGGGCATTGATATCGATGAACCGGGGAAGCAGGGGGTAAAGCTTCTCGTCGGCATAGCCCCCCATGGTGTGATGGTCTACCACGGCCACCGGAAGACCCTTAAGGGAAGCCTCAAGATCGTCCCCCAGCCGATCCGGGGCGGAGCAATCGACGACTATGCATCGATAGGAGCCCGGCTCGGTGTGGACCTTGGAGAAAAGGTGTTCGTGGGGGATAATTTCACTGCGCTTAAAGGGGCCCGCCGAGCAGAGGAGGACCTTTTTCCCCATCCGCCGCAGAACTGAAGCCAGAGCTACCTGGCTCCCTATGCAATCGCCGTCGGGTTCCTTATGTCCGGCCACCACAAAGCTGTCCCCGGAACGGATAAAATCAAGAAATGTTTCGCTGGGCTGCAATTGATTCAAAGCAATAGCTGGAAATTAAAATTCCAGTCTTACCTCGGTGACACCCAAAAAGTATTCATCCAGGTCTATGTTAAGGGGCACCACAGCCCAGGTCTGGTGGGCCCTATCCCTGCGCACCCTAAGCCGCACATGGGAGAACTCGCCGTTCCTATAATAGACCGTCATGGACGGCCATTCGGCCCCCCTCATGATGTGGGTGATATCACCCTTTCCTTCCAGGCTCTGAAACCAATCATAGGGAAGATAGGTCCGGGCTATATGGTTATGTAAACGGTAACTGACTATGTAACCCATTCTATAAAGGTAAATTTGTTCAATGGGGACATTGATATAATAAAATTCCGATTCCTGCTCGGGAAGGCGCATCTGGGAATGGACATAGACCCCCTGAATTAGGACCGCCAACACTACCAAAAGAAAAAACTTTTTCATTCAAGTCCTCCTGACTTTCTATAATTATATTGCCCCATGGGCTCTTTCGCAAGGGCTTAGCCCCTAATTTTCATAGGCCCAGCCGCTCCGGGAAAAGGAATAGGTCCCTGGACGCATTCCGGTGGACGAAAAATAGGTATCAAAATTATTGGAAGTGGTATAGATCACCTCCCCGTCTTCGTTGATGTAATCCACCGGGGGAGCCATAACCACCCGGGTGATCCGGCTCTCAAAGACCCTTCTTCCCAGGGTACTGACAGAGCCGGGGATGGTAATCCTGGTGAGGCGGTTGTTGAAAAAGGCCCCATCCCCGATCTCGGTGACACTGTTCCCGATTATCACGCTGGATATGCGGTTACTGGAAAAGGCCCCCTCGCCGATAAAGGTCACATTGTTGGGGATGGTTAATTCCCTAATCCGGTTGTAAAAAAAGGCGTAGGATTCTATGGTGGTGACCCCCTCGGGGATGGTCAATTGAACGATATGGTTCTCTGCAAAGGCCCCCATGCCTATGGTTCGGACCCCCGTTCCTATGGTGATATCGTTGATCCTGTTCCCGGTAAAGGCGTTCCGGCCTATGGTTTCCACATTATCCCCAATAACCAGGGTGCTGAGCTCATTAAATGAAAAGGCGGCCTCCCCTATTTCGAGGACCGTGTCGGGGATGCTCACCAGGGTCAGGCCCTTGCGGGTAAAGGCCCCCTCACCTATGGCGACGATGGGCATGCCGTTGATCCGGTCGGGGATGATCAGTTCCCTGACCCTCCCCTGGGAACCCACGATGATAAGCCCCCCCTGATCCTCCTCAAGGAAGATCCTTAGACCCGTCTGGGCATAGAGGGACAGGCCGAGGAACATGATAATACCTAGGAAAGCTGCTTTCTTCATGGACCCTATCGATCACTCCTTATAGTTTATCGGCAGAAAAGCCGAAAAAACGGGAAGAAATGAGCTATGGAAGCCCCGGTCAAGGGTCTAGACCTATTGCTAGATCTTCCCCGCTTCTTCCAGGCTCCGAAGGCCCTTAATGCAGAGTTCTACTCCCACCAGCTGGGGGTGGGTCTTTTCGTCCTCGTACTCGACGATATAGTGCTCGGTTCCCCCCTGGTCCCGGCAGAAGCGGAGGAAGTCCCCCCAGTCTATATCATCTTCGCCTATCACCGGCCCATAGCCCCCGGATGCCGAGTAGGGCTTTAGATGGACCGACTTGGCCCGGCCGGGGTAACGGCGCATCATGGCCATAAAATCTCCATTTCCGTGGAGGGCGTTGCCGTTGTCAATCTGCACTACTATGGCAGGGTCCGTATTGTCAAAGAAGACCTGGAAGGGCAGCTGGCCCTCCATCATCTGGAACTCCTGGTGGTGGTTATGGTAGCCCAGGATCATCCCCTGGTCCTGGAGCCGCTTGGAAATCACATTGAACTCCCCGGCGATCTTCTTCCAGTCATCTATGGTCGAGGTAAGCTCCGCCGGCAGGGCCGGAACTATGACATAGCGGTTGCCAACACTCTTAAAGTAGTCCATGGTGGAGTCGATTTTGTCAGCCTGCAGGGCCCCCCAGGGGGTATGGTAGCCCACCAGTTTTAACCCCGCATCGGAGAGGGCGTACTGCACATCCTGGGCGGCGAAGGAGAAGCTGCCAAAGCCCTCCACCCCGGTGTAACCCATGGCCCGCAGCTTATGCAGGGTCCCCAGGGGATCCTGCTGTAACACCGTCCGAACCGAATATAACTGAACTGAATAGTTAAAAGACATAAAATACCTCCTTAGTGGAAAATGCTATCATCACCGACGCACCAGATGCCGTCGTTGGCCATTTCCATCTTTCCCGACTGGGCAGACCTAAGCCCCGCGTCCAGGATGCTCATGGCCGCCATGTTCAGGGGCAGGTCCAGCATGGGGAAGAGGGGCTCTCCGGTATCCAGGTGATGTAGGGTCTCCTTGGCCAGATCGTCCCTGCCCGCCGGCAGGGGGTCCGCCTTGATAAGCTGGTCTGGGGTATCGCCGCCCCGCTTTGTGTAGACCTCCACATCCCCGTTCAGGCGGACCACCATGGTCCCCTCCTTTCCGTAGAGCAGGGGGCCGTTGGGGACCCCGCTGTTCACGGTGGTCCAGGAGCCCTCGAGCATGGCCAGGGCAGAGGCAAAGCGGACCGTGATGGCCGAGAAATCATCGGCACTCCCATAGGGGGAGTTGAAGTTGGCCTTAATCCCGTAGGCCGCCTGAGGGGGGGTCCCCACAAACCAGGACGCCATGCAGGCCCCGTAACAGCAGTAGTCCATCATGGCCCCCCCTCCGGCGTCGGAGCGGTACCACCATTCCTGGCCCTTCTCGCTGTCGCTCATCGCCTGACCGTAGGAAAAGGGTCCCAGGGAGTCGGCGTTCCGGTAGCTAAACTTAAAGAGCTTCCCTATGGTGCCCTGGTCCATGAGCCTCTTGGCGGTCCTGACCCCCGGGTACCAGGCGCTGGGCCAGTTGGTGATTACCCTGGCCCCCTTTACGCGGGAAGCCCGCTCTATCCGCAAAGCCCCCTCCATGGTCACCGACAGGGGCTTCTCTACCACCACATGGATTCCCCGGCGGAGGATCTCTTCCATAACCACCGGGTGGAGGCTGTTTTCGCAAGAAACCAGAGCTATGTCGATCTGGTTTTCGTCCAGAAGCTTTATATAGGAATCGTAGGGCTTCACTTTATATTTATCCAGGGCCCATTGGTACTGTTCTATCCTGGTACCCCGCTCCTTACTGACGCTGGGTACTATGGGTTCCACATCCGCGGCGGCCACCATCTGGACCCGGTCCCCCAGGGCAGCGAAAAGATCCATGGTACTCTTCATGTGAACATGGGCAAACCCTATGGCCCCAATCCGGTATGTTTTTGGCATGATTACCTCCATGGGGCAGCTCTCGCCCCTGGTACCAGCTTAGCACAGGTCCTCTGGAAAATATAGCAATACCGGGTTACCATGGATTATTACCAAGTCCCCCCAAGGAGTATACCTATGTCCGGAAAAAGCCCCCTGCATACCATGACCCTCACGAGCCCCACGGAGTTTTGGAACGATTCCTGTTCCGCCGCCGAACTGGCCTACGCCATCGAACACGGCGCCACCGGCGGCACCAGCAACCCCATCATCGTAGGGGAAGTGTTAAAAAAGGAAATGGACACCTGGCGGCCCCGGATCCTCTCCCTTATTCAGGAGCATCCCACCGCCACCGAGGATGACATAGCCTGGCGGATCATGGAGGAGGTAACGGTCAGCGCATCGAAGCTCCTCAAACCCATCTACGACAAAAACCAGGGCCGCAACGGCCGGCTTTCGATACAGACCAATGCCAAGTACTATAGGGATCCCAAGGCCATAGTCCAGCAGGCCCTGGAACTGGACGCCCTCTATCCCAACAACAACATCAAGCTCCCGGTCTCCAAGGCGGGGGTAGAGGCCATTGAAGAACTCAGCTACCAGGGGGTTAGCATCAATGCCACGGTCTCATTCACCCTTCCCCAGTCTATTGAGGTGGCCGAAGCGGTAGAACGGGGCCTAAAACGCCGGGAGAAGGAAGGAAAGGATGTCCAAACCATGGGGCCCGTCTGCACCATCATGGTGGGCCGCATGGATGACTGGCTCAAGGTGATCATGGCCCGGAAGGGGATCATCACCGACCCGGCCTACCTTGAATGGGCGGGGGTGGCCATAGCCAAGAAGGCCTACAAGCTCTACAAGGAACGGTCCTACCGAACCCGGATCCTCATCGCCGCCTATAGGAACCACTTCCACTGGTCCCAGTTCATAGGGGGAGATCTCTCCATGACCATAGTCAATGACTGGCAAAAACGCTTTAACGCCAGCGACGTGGAAGTGAAGAACCGCATGGATGACCCGGTAGACCCCGCCATCATAGCGGAGCTGGAAAAGAAGTTCCCCGACTTTAGGGCCGCCTACCACGAAGATGGCCAGAAGCCCGAAGAGTTTGAGCACTACGGCTCCTTTAGGCGGACCATCCTGGCCTTCCTGGCCGGTTATGCAGATCTTTTGGGGGTGATCCGGGGGATCATGATCAAGGACCCCGATATCACCGGTGAGTAAGGAGCTCTATTTAATATAGCCCTGGCGGTGGAGGAGTTCGGCATTTAAGATGCCCCCTCCGGCGGCTCCCCGGACGGTGTTATGGGAGAGCCCCACAAAGCGGAGGTCAAAGACCGGGCAGGGCCGGATTCGCCCCACCGTCACTGCCATGGCCTTGTCGGCATCCCGGTCCCGCCGGGGCTGGGGGCGGTTGTTTTCTTCCCGGATGATGATGGGCCTTAAGGGGGCCATGGGAAGCTCCAGCTCCTGGGGCAGGCTCTTAAAGCTCCCCCAGATCTCCTTTACCTCTTCTATGGTGGGTTTCTTATCCCCAAAGAGGACACTGACACAGGCGGTGTGGCCGTCGGTGAGGGGAACCCTGTTGCAATGGGCCGCGATCTTGATGCCCTGGGCATTGGCTATGCGGCCATCCTGTATGCTCCCCAGGATCTTCAGGGGCTCTTCCTCGGACTTTTCTTCCTCCCCCCCTATATAGGGAACAATGTTGTCTATCATGTCCAAACTGGGCACCCCGGGGTAGCCGGCCCCCGAGACGGCCTGCAGGGTAGAGACGATGAGCTGTTTAATCTGGAAGCCCCTCTGGATGAGGGCATAGAGGGGGGTGGTATAGCTCTGGATGGAGCAGTTGGGTTTGACGGCGATAAAGCCCCGGTCCCAGCCCCGGGCCTTCTGCTGGAGGGGGATGATCCCCGTGTGTCCGTGGTTTACCTCGGCGATGAGGACCGGCACATCGGGGGTCCAGCGGTGGGCCGAGTCGTTGGACAGGACGGGGATCCCGGCGGCGGCATATGCTTCTTCCAGTTTTTTGGTGGCTTCCTTGTCTCCCAGCTCCACCGCCGAAAAGACAAAGTTCAAGGTCCCCGCCTTCTGGGCTGAGGCAGCGGCGTCCATATCACTGGCATCGGCGACGATGAGGTCCCCCGCCGCTTCGAGGATCCCGGGAAAGTGGACCCTTCCGGCCACCGCATCCCGGTATTTTTGCCCGGCAGAACGGGGAGAAGCGGCCAGATAGGTCACCTCAAACCAGGGGTGATTTAATAGGAGATAAAGGTACTGCTGGCCCACCATGCCGGTGGCCCCCAGGATCCCTACGGGAATTTTAGACATGAAATCCTCCAAAATAATTTCTCACAGAGACACAGCGGCACAGGGGGCCTTACGAAATTTTTACCAGCTTCTCTACCGCGGCCCTAAGGGGGGCTTCGTTCTTGGGGTCCAGGGGACCCAGGGGGAGCCGCACCGGCCCCGAGGGGAGCCCCGCCCAGCCCATGGCCTTTTTAATGGGGACCGGATTGGTCTCGATAAAGGCGGCCCTCATGAGGGGAAGAAGCTCAAAGTGAACCCGCCGGGCCTCGGCGAAGTCTCCGGCCAGGCAGGCCCTGGTGAGGGCCTTTACCCTTCCGGGGACCAGGTTGGAAATAACAGAGATCACCCCCTGTCCGCCCAGGGCCATGAGGGCCAGGGTCATGGGGTCGTCGCCGGAGACCACCGAGAAGGGCTGGGAGCCCCCATGGCTGGGAAGACCTATCTTTTCGAGGACCTCCCCCATCTGGCCCAGATCGCCGGAGGCCTCTTTTACCCCCGCGATGCCGGGGATCTTGGCTATCCTTTCCATCAGGGCCGTGGGAATATTCCGCCCCGTCCGGGAGGCAATATTATAGACGATGATGGGGATCCCCGGTTTCGCCGCCGCGGCAAAGTGCTGCATAAGGCCCTCGTCGTTGGGCCGGTTATAGTAGGGGGTCACCACCATGGCATAATCCCCCCCCAGGGCCTTGGCCCGCTCGACGTACTTCACCATGTGACGGGTGTCGTTGGAACCGGCCCCTATGATCAGGGGGACCCGGCCCTTTACTTCTTCCACCGCAATGCGGATGAGCTTTTCTTCTTCATCCTCATCCAGGGTGGGGGTTTCGCCGGTGGTGCCCAGGGGTACCAGGCCGTCTATGCCCTCCTGGATCTGAAAATCAATGAGCTTCCTAAAGCCCTCGTAATCGACCTCCCCCTTTTCCAACATGGGGGTGATTAGGGCCGTATAGGCCCCTTGTAAGATGGTCATAGTATATCCTCCAAAACATCATCTACCGTAAAAGTACCTGTCCGCTTTTCTGCGACCAGCCATTGGGCCGCCAGGACCGCCCCCGAGACCAGACCGTCCCGGTTCCGGGCCCTGTGGCTGATCTCGATGGAATCGGCGGGGGAATCAAAGATAAGGCTGTGGTCTCCAAAGACCGAGCCCACCCTGAGGCTGGCATAATGAAGCTCATCCGCTTCGGGCTTCCGGTCCAGCATCTCGTAGACCCCCCGTTTCTTCCGGGTCATTTCTTTTAGGACCCCCTGGACCAGGACCTTGGCGGTCCCCGAGGGGCTGTCGGCCTTGTTGTTATGGTGGGCCTCAAAGCCCCCCACATCGTATTCAGCAAAGGGATCCATGAGCTTCGCCGCAAAGGAGGCGATGCGGAAAAAGAGGTTTACCCCCAGGGAAAAGTTGGAAGCCCAGACCAGGGAGCAGGAAGCTGCTTCTACCGCCGCCTTGACCTCATCCAGCCGGTCGTACCAGCCGGTGGTGCCGCAGACCGCCGGGATCTTTTCCTGGGCCAGAAGGATGAGGTTGTCCGCACTTTGGCTGGGAAGGCTGAACTCTATGGCCAGGTCCAGGTCCTTTAGGGCCCCGGCTTTGCGGGCCTCTTCCAGGGAAGGAAAAACCTGGGCCCCCGAGGAGGGGCTGCCCTTGAGGACCGGTTCTATGATGAGAGGCACCTGGTGCCCCCCCTGTAATAAACGTTCTTCTATAAGACGGCCCATCCTGCCGTACCCTACAATCAAAGCCTTCATTTCTACTTAACTCCTTTTGGAGAATCAGGGTCTTCTTCGAAGAACTCCTCGTGGAGCCCCCGGACTACCTCGGCAGCTTCCCCCTGGTCTACGATGAAACTGTTGTTCACCTTGCTGGCCCCCTGGGAGACCATCTGGACCTGAATGCCCAGGAGCTCACAAATTCTGAAGGTCCGGGAGAGGATCTCCGATGAACGCCGGACATCCCCTATTATACTGACTATGGCCTTGCCGGTCTTGATCTCCACGCTGGCGATTCCCAGAAGTTCCCGTCTTACCTGGGCCAGGTCGTAATGGGAATCCACGGTGAGGGAGACCGACACCTCGCTGGTGGCCACCATGTCGACCGAGATCCCCCCCCGGGCAAAGATGGTAAACACTTCGCCCAAAAACCCATGCTGGCCCAGCATGCGGGAAGACACGATGTCGATGAGGGTGACGTTCTTCCGGGAGGTGATGGCCTGGATGGGGGGTATCTTTCCCCCCTGGGCGGGCATAATCCGGGTCCCCTCCACCGAGGGGTTATAGGAATTTTTTACCCGCACCATGGTGCCGGTTTTGATACAGGGCTGCATGGCCCGGGGATGCAGGACCTGGGCACCAAAGTAGGCCAGCTCCGAGGCGGCCTCGTAGCTGATGGTATCCACCACCCGGGCCTTCTTTACCAGATTGGGATCGGCGGTGAGGATCCCGTCCACATCCTTCCAGACCTGGACCTCCTCGGCCCCGCAGGAGGCTCCTATCATGGTGGCCGAAAGGTCCGAGCCCCCCCGGCCCAGGGTGGTGATGTTCCCCCCCTCGTCTTTGGCGATGAAGCCCGTCACCACCGGAAGGGAGCCCTCCAGAGCGGGATCCAGAAGACGGGCGGGGATAAGGCTCCAGCTCTCTTCGAGAAGCTCCGCCGAGGTGAAGTTGGAGTCCGAGAGGAAGCCCGCATCCCAGGCATCCAGGGGATGGGCCCTAAGGCCCTCCTTTGTCAGATAGGATGCCACGATGCGGACCGAGAGGCGTTCACCAAAGGAGACCAGGTAGTCCCGGGTCCGCCCGGTGAGTTCCCGGAGCAGGGATATCCCCATGAGGAGATCCCGGAGCTCATCCAGGAGGGAAGTAATCTCCTGCATGGAGCCCTCCCCTAATTGGAGATCCTCTGCTGCCCTCCGGTGGAGATCGATGATCCCCTGAAAGCTCAGCCGCCCTTCCTTGAGGGCTGTCTCCCCGGCCCCCAGGAGATGATCCGTCGTGTCCCCCATGGCGGAGAGCACGAGGATGGGCTGGCGGTCCAGATGGGCCTTAACGATCCCGGCCACATGGCGGATCCTCTCTGCATTAGCCAGGGAGCTCCCGCCAAACTTCATCACTATCATGGGGCCCAGTATAGATAAAACGGGGAGCTTAGGCAATGAAGGGGGATCAATAGCATATTAAAGACAAGACCTCATCAACACACGCAGCTCACGCTGGACAGGAACCTTCATCCCTGCCGAGCTCCGCTGGCGGTCTGACCCAAAAATCTAAGCCTCCTAAGCTGGCCTTACCTGCCCGCCAGAGGCTCGTCATGGACGAAGTTCCTGCTCCAGCTGAGATAACTATGCGTGGTTTGACTAAGAAGAGCCTTTTATTTCTATCCTCCAGGTGTGGTGGGTAAAGAATAGTAATGGCCCATGTACGACAAGGGTGTCATATTCACAGGGCTGGTAGAAAAAAGGGAAAAAAGAAACAGGACACTTTGCATGTTTTCCATTTTATAAAACATTCAATGTGTCCTGTTTTCAGAAATCCATAAATTGATAATTTTAAGCAAAAACCGGTTTGATCTCGCCACTAAAAAAAACAAACACGAGAGGGGTGGGGGTCGCTGCGGGCTAGGAATATCTGGGAATTCTCCGCCGGAGGAGACCGCGGGTGGAGCAGAATGGGATAATGAAATAAGCTCCGGCATCCAGTATGTGCGAGAAAAGCTGAACGCAATGTTGGTGGCTTAGAAACTGGGTGCCGGGGGCTCCGTAGGCGGGTTCATCTCAATTCCTAGACCATGGCGGCCCCCACCCCTCTTGCGGGTGTATATGTGTTAGGTGGCGAGATCAAACCTGTCCAGCGTGAGCTGAGTGTGCTGGGTTGGTCTTGGTCTAAGATATAGGTATGGCATGATCAAACCCACCCTGCATGTTATAGTACCCCTATGATTCCTCTTCATAGCCTAGTGTTATACAAAACTAAACCCGCCTTAGTAAGTGGCTTTGACGATGACAAGATTCTCATCACCTTGCCGCAGGGGGAGTCCCTGAAGGTGAGGGAGAAGGACATAGAACTCCTCCATGGGGGGCCCGCCAGCCTCTCGGAACTGGAGGGGGACCCTCCACCGGGGGACCCCCGGGAGGCCTGGGAGCTGCTTCTGGATGAGGGGGAAGCTCCGGCCATAAACCTGGGAGACCTGGCGGAGCTCATCTATGGGACCGGGGGGGCCCGGAACGTCTGGGCTGCTTACCAGGTCCTCAAAGAGGGACATTACTTCAGTGGCTCCCCGGAGGCCATCAGGCCCAGAACAAGGGCCCAGGTAGAGGAAGAAGAAAAACGCCGGGAGGAGCGCCAAAAAGAGTCGGGGGACCGGGAGGCCTTTCTGGGGTGGCTAAAAAAACTGCCCCCCTTTAAATTCCCGCCCCTTGATGGGGAGGAGGCCCCCAAGGAGGGCTCAAAAGAATTGCCCCCCGGCAACGAGAGGTTCCTTCAAGATGTGGAGGCCCTGGCCAGGGGCTTAAGCGATAAGAGCCGGACCCTAAAGGATCTGGGGAAGAGCGAAAGCCCCGAAGAGGCCCACCGGCTCCTTCTGGCCTCTGGGGCCTGGACGGTCTGGGAGAACCCCTACCCCGGCCGTTATGGCATAGAGAAGGGCAGTGCCGCCGCACCGGTGCCGCCCCCCCCGGAAGAGGAGCGGTTGGATCTGGGCTCCCTGGAGGCCTATGCCATCGATAATGCCTGGAGCAATGATCCCGACGATGCGGTTTCCCTGGAGGGGCCCGGCTTGGGGGCTCAGGGGCCCTGGATCCTCTGGGTCCATGTGGCCGATCCGGCGGCCAGCATCCTCCCGGGGAGTCCCTCGGACCAGGAAGCCCGTAACCGGGGGGCCAGTCTCTACCTTCCCGAAGGGACCTCCCGGATGCTCGAAGAAGGGGCCCTCCCCCTCTATGCCCTGGGAGGGGGCGAAAAACGAAAAGCCCTCTCCTTTAAGATGAAGCTTAAAAATGACCTTTCCATAGAGTCCACCGAGATTATCCCCTCCCTGGTGAAGGTCACGAGCCTTAGCTACCAGGAGGCCGATGTCCTCATTGACCAGGGCTCCCCGGTCTTATCGAAGCTGATGGAGCTGGCGGAGGCTAACATGGAAAGGCGCCTGGAAGGGGGGGCGGTGCTCATCGAACTTCCGGAGGTCCACATCCACTGCTCTCCCCACACCAAGGAAATAAAGGTAGACCCCATCCCCCATTACCGCTCCGCCGAGCTGGTCCGGGAGTGCATGATCTGGGCCGGAGAGGGGGCCGCCGCCTGGGCCCTCCAGCAACAGCTGGCCTTTCCCTTTATCAGCCAGGAGGCGGGGGAACTGCCGGAGGAAAGGCTGGGGGGCCTGGCCGGGGCCTTCCAGATCCGGCGGAGCATGAGGGCCCGGAGCCTCTCGGCCAAGCCGGGGGTCCACTGGGGCCTGGGGCTGGATGCCTACACCCAGGTGACGAGCCCCCTGCGGCGCTACACCGACCTCCTCTGCCACCAGCAGATCCGGGCCCGCCTGGGCCAGGGGGCCTACCGGGACATTAAGCCCCTGGATGAAGAAGAGGTCCTCCTCAGGGCCGCCGCCGCCGAGGCCGCCGCCGCCGCCCGGGTCCGTTGTGAGCGGGCTTCCCGGACCCACTGGATGGGGGTCTACCTGGCCCAGTCTGCCGGATCAGAGCAGAGCTACCCGGGGATCATCCTGGATAAAAGGGGCCCCCGGGGGACGGTGATGATCCCCCCCCTGGGGCTGGAAACCCAGGTGAGCCTGAGGGGTGGAGGGGAGCCCAACCAGGAACTCAGCCTAAAGCTGGGAGCCATCAGGATCCCCGAAGGGGAAATTTCTTTTATTCCCTTAGAGTAGGTTTTTATTCTTCTGAGCTTCCGGTCCAGCGGATCCCGGTCCAGAACCTATAGAGGGCCGTTCCCCGGGGGGGGTCTTGAAGAGGCCGGGAACCCCAGGAATAGAGGGGGAGTTCGGCCCCCAGGATAAGGTAGAAGGCCGGTCTCAGCCGAAAGGTCCCCTCCAATCCGATAAAGTAACTCTTAAATGCATCGGTCTCGGTTTCGTCGACCAGTTCGCAGAGGGCCTGGGTATAGATCCGGCTCAGCCGCTGGTAGCCCAGGTCCAGGACCATCCTATAGGGCTGACCCTCCTCAAAGACCTGGCCCCGAAAGAAGACCCGGTACGATTCATCTTCGATAAGAAGATCCGCTCCCCTGCGGACCAGGTGGCGGCGGGTGCTCAGGTTCATCGAAGCTACCACATGGGGGACCCAGATCCCTAGGGAGAGGTCGGAGCTAAACTGGGAATAGTCTCCTATCCGCTTATTATCGATCTGGGAAAAGGTGGAAGAGAGGGCCCCCCGGGTAAAGATGATCCCCGGCAGACGGAGGCTCAGATCCCCGGAGGCTCCGGGATTCATGGTCCGTTCGGGAGTATTAAAGAGGCCCAGAAAGGGGCCCAGTTCCAGGCTTAGGTACTCCAGGTCGGTCTTTAGGGTATAGGAAAGCCTGTTACCGGTGATGGGGTTCCTTTGAAAGCCCAGGTTATGGAGCAGTCCCCCCTGGTTATGGGAAACCCTAAGGAGGAAGAGGGGACTGAGGGCGGCATCGAAGGTTCCCCCCTGGGCACTCAAGGAGCTCCTTCGGCTCTGATCAAAGGAGAGGTTCCCCAGGCCCCCCTGGACTTCCAGCTCCAGGGCCGGGGCAGAGGCCAGGGAAAAGAAAAAGAGGAAGCCCAGGATGAAAAGAGCCGGAGCCCTGGGGGGAGCCATTAGAAGGCCGTCCTTACACCGATGAGGATCTCAAACATTTCAGCGGGAACCTTGTGGGCCTGGGGCCGGATGCGGAGCTTCGCGTCCCAGCGGATGCCATCGGTATGATAGGTAAGGACCGGGCCTATGCGGAAGTTCAGCTCCTCGGGCCTATGGACCCCCAGTTCCCCCGAACATTCCAGGCCCCCCGAAAGCCCCGAGGCCCGGTTTCCAAAGAGGGCCCGGATGTTTAGCTCCGCCCTCCCCTGCTCGCTGGGGTTCTTTACATGGTGGTACTCCACGGGGTGGTAAAAGAAGGTCATAAAAAGGCTCAAGGGGCCCAGGAAGAGCCGGGGCTCTATGAGGACATAGAAGTGATCGATGGTAAGGCTGTCCCCCTGGAGGATCCCGGGGACCCCGGCCTGGGCGTAGAACTCCACCCCCTCTCCGGCCAGGTGGGCCATGAGGCCCCAGCGGAACTTATGTATATCCCGGGGGCCGTTCCTCGAATAGCCCGTAAAGGCCTCCAGGTTTAACCAGCCCCGGCTAAAGAGGACCCGGAGATCGGCGGAGAGGTAGTTTTCCCTCCCCTCATCATCGTAGTCCCTGAGGGTCCCCAGTTCGGGGGAGAAGGCAAAGTCATGGTAAAGGTAGAGGATGGGAACCAGGTACTCCCCATTCCTTAAGGCCCCCTGGAAACCCGTGCCCCGGACTCCATGGATGCCCTGGTAATGACGGCTTACATTGCCCCCCACTCCCCGGGGGAAAAAGGAGGGGCCCCTATACTCGGTTTCGAAGGGGGTACTGCCAAAGTAATGGGGGAACTCCCCTCCGGTCCCTATGTTGTCCCCGGCTCCTATAAAATAGGAGAAATCCAGGGGCAGGCCCCCCAGCCCGTAGATGCTGGCCCGGGCGAGGCGCAGGCCCAGATAGGCCTCGTTTCCCTGGCGCAGGGTCATGGCCCCCCCCAGATCCGGGGCTGCCAGGGCAAAACCCAGGAGGAAGCCGTAGCGATCCCCCCCCAAAAGGGCTATATCGGCGGAGACCAGGGATGAAACGAGGAATTCCTCCTCCTGGACCCAGCCCTGGCTGGCCATTTCTATCCGGGGGACGGTGATCTCCGCCCCAAAAAGGCTAAGGGGGACCAATATGGTCAGGAGGGCCCCAAGGAAGGGGAAGGACCTGCCCAGCTTACAATACCTCATATATAGCATTGTACTACCTGGAGGAAGAAAATTCAAATGTCCTGTAATTTTAACTTAAACCTTGATCCACCGAAGATTATAGTATATGGTTAACATATCATGAGTGATTATTTAGACCCTAATAATGAAGAGCTTTTAAAAGACTTCTTCAGCGAAGCCCAGATGCAGGTCGATACCCTGGAACAGAATATTCTGGTTCTGGAGAACGACGGGACCAACAAGGACGCGGTGGACGAGATCTTCCGGGCGGCTCACACCCTTAAGGGGGGCTCCGCCACGGTGGAGATGATGGAACTCTCCCATTTTACCCACCTGGTAGAGGATGTCCTGGATGCGATCCGGAGCAACCAGATTGGGGTAAACGGCGATGTGGTCGATATACTCCTCCAGGCCATCGATGTGATCAAGGCCATGCTGGAAGAGCGGATGAGCGGTTCGATGTATAACGAGAATACCTCCGACATCGAAGGGAAACTCAAAGCCCTGCTCCCCGCGGATCCCAAGGCCAAACGGGCCCCCGCGGCGGCTCCAGCGGCAGCCCCGGTTCAAACTGCGGCCCCCGCAGCAACACCGGCTCCGGTAGCAACAGCAGCAGCAACAGCCGCCCCCGCCGCATCTGCGGGGAGCTTGAGCGAACACGATCTTCAGGAACTAAGGGAATCGGTGGACGGCGGCATGCCCATATACCGGGTCTCGGTAAAATTCGATGAATCGAGCTTGATGAACACCGTGGGGGGCATACAGGTCTATGCGGCCCTGAAGGGATCAGGAACGGTCCTAAAGACGGTGCCGGAATTTGAACAGCTCTACGAAGACAACTTCTTCCCCGTGGTTGATTACTATATTGCCACAACGAAACAGCCCGATGACTTAAAAAAGATAGTCCTTATCCCCGATGTCTCATTGGGCTCCGATGTAAGTGACATAGGCAGCTCCGCTCCGAGTGCTGCCCCCGCTGCCCAGCCCGTTCAGGCTCCGGTCCAGAACGCCCCGGTCGCCGCGGCTCCAGCAGCAGTCCCTGCGGCAGCTCCTGCGGCTCAGACAGCCGCTCCAGCGGCCCCGGCGGAGGATCATCCCGCCCCCGAGGGAGGGGGCCGAACAGGAGTTTCCTCGGAGGATTCCAGAAAAGCCGGCAAAGAAGCGGGGTCCATCCTCAGGGTCGATTCCAAGCGGATAGACGATCTTTTAAACCTGGTCTCCGAAACGGTTATCACCAAGGCCACCTTCAACCAGATCAGCACCCAGTTTGGGGACATCCAGACCGAACTGCACAACCTGGAAGGAATGTACCGGGAAAAAATCAAGGATCTCTTTGACAGCCTGCCGGAACATCTGGAAAGCATACAGGCCGGAAAATCGGTAAAGGAAGTCCGGAAAGAAATCGGCGAAGAATACGGGGACATCTTTACCCTCTTCGACGGCTTTGAGGCCTCCCTAAAAACCCTGGTGGGCAAGTTCCGCTCCACCTCCCAGAACCTGGGCCGGATTACCGGGGAACTCCAGGAGGGGGTCATGAGGATCCGGATGGTGCCCATCAGCCAGATCTTCAGCCGCTTCCCTCGGCTGGTAAGGGATCTTTCCAAGAACCTGAACAAAAAAATCAACCTGGTCATAGAAGGGGAAGAGACCGAACTGGACAAGTCGGTCATCGACGACCTTCTGGACCCCATCATGCACTCGGTACGAAACTCGGTGGACCACGGTATAGAGACCGCCGAAGCCCGGATCGCCGCAGGCAAGCCCGAAGAGGGCATGGTCCTCCTTAAGGCCACCAACGAAGGGAACATGATCGTCATCGAAATTGCCGACGACGGCAAGGGCATCGATGTGGAGTCCGTCAAGGCCAAGGCGGTGGAGAGGGGAATCCTTAACCCCAACAAGGTCCTGACCGACGTGGAGGCCTTCCAGCTCATCTTTGAGCCCGGCTTTTCCACCGCCGCCCAGATTACCGCAATTTCGGGCCGGGGGGTTGGGCTGGACGTGGTCCGCCGCTCCATCGAGAGCCTCAACGGTTCGGTGACGGTGAACTCCGAAAAGGGGAAGGGAACCAAGTTTACGATCAAACTGCCCCTTACCCTGGCGATAATCCAGGGCCTTCTGGTCCGGGTGGGACAGGAGATCTACTCCATCCCCATCACCTCGGTCATCGAAAGTTTACGGATCAAACCCGAAGATATTAAGCTCATCGACAGTAACGAGGTCTTTAACATCCGCAGCGATGTTATCTCCCTTTTACGGCTTAACCGGCTCTTCGGCATCCGAAGCGAAGAACAGCAGGAGTACTACTTCATCGTCATCGTCGGTACCGCCGAAAAGAAGATGGGTTTTATGGTAGACAGCCTCATCGGCGAGGAGGACGTGGTAATCAAACCCCTGCGGGATCAATTTACCAACTCGCCGGGCATAGCCGGGGCTTCCATCCTGGGAGACGGTTCAGTGTCCCTCATCATAGACGTGGGGCAGCTTCTGGAACTGGGTCTAAAAAAAGAGATGGAAAACCGCCGGACCCGGGAATCGTCCAGCCGTTGGTAGACAAGGACAGATGCAACACATAGTGAGGAACATATGGCAATGATGAGAGACCTGGCGCAGGTAAATGCGGATCTCCAGGAGCAGAAAGAGCGGGTCGATACGGTTGATTTTAAAATGGTTACCTTCTCCCTGGCCGGAAAGGACTACGGGGTCGACATCATGAATGTCAAAGAGATAGCCAAGGCCGATAAATTCACCTATGTCCCCAATGCGGCATCCTTCGTCCAGGGGGTCTATAACCTGAGGGGCGACATCATCCCCATCATCGATCTTCGCATGTTCTTTCACCTGCCGGTGGAGAAGAAAAACGACAGCATAGAAAACATGCTCATCCTCCGGATCGAAGACCGGGTCTACGGCACCATCGTCGACAAGATCGACAAGGTGGTGGGCATAAACTCCGAAAGCATACAGCCCCCACACCCCATCTTTGGGGACATCAACATTAAGTTCATCAGCGGGGTGGTAGAAAAAGAGGGGGATCTCTACATCATCCTGGATGTGATCCGGATCTTTACCCAGACCGAAGAAGATAAGCAGAAGCCCAGGGGAGTGGTCGCCGAGGCCGCTGCAGGGCCCGCCTATTTCAGCCCCCCCATGGACACCCCGGATACCCAGGAATCCAGGGCAGCTTCTGCTGATACGGTCCTAAACTTTATCAAAGAAAGCCTCCCGGCCCTGCGGCAGTTCTACCCGGGGAGCCTTAACGAGGAATGGATACGCCGCCGCTTCGCCGACTGGAGCGGGACCCGTTCCGGAGAGGCCCTGCAGCTAAAGACCGCCGGCGAGGCAGACGAGTACCTTTCGGGCTTCTATTCCCCCGACACGGGCCGTTTCTGGAGCGAAGATTATGCGGCCCTGGTAAAGAGCCTCTTGCCCACCTTAAGCTCCAACAGCATACAGGTCTGGAACATAGGATGCGGAAGGGGCTATGAAACATATTCATTTGCCTGTATACTAAAATCGCGTTACCCCGATGGGTACATAAAGATTTGGGCCAATGATAACGACCTTATGGCGGTTTCACAGGCCCCAAACATGACCTTTGAGCTCGAGGGGGTGCCGGATTACTGCAAACCCTACATGACCAAGGGCAGAACCGGCTACAGTTTTAACAAGGCCATCAAGGATTCAATCGTATTTGAATACCATGATATTTCGCACGAGAATCCATTGCCGGATTTGGATATAATCATGGTCCGGGATGTCTTGAGCTTCCTTCCGGTCCAGGATCAGGAACGGATAATCCGGGGCTTTGCGGACAAACTGAAAGGCCGGGGTATGGTAATGACCGGCAGAAACGAAGTATTGTCCGGAGCAGATTGGGAATTTATCGGCAAAGAACCGGTATCCCTCTTTATGCATGCCGAGTAGAATAAGAAATAGATAAGGAGCAATGGTATGAGAGTTGAATACATCAATCCCTTTGTTGAGGCCGCCTTTAACGTATTAAAAGAGGTCTTGAATACGGAAGTAAAGCGGGGGGATCTCTACTTAAAATCCTCCACCATGCAGATCCAGGGGGTCGCCGCCCTGGTCGGACTCGCGGGGGATGTAGAGGGCCGGGTACTTTTTGATATGACCAAGGATACCGCCCTGTCGGTGGCCAGCGGCATGAACAACGAAGAGATGACGGTGTTTGATGACCTGGTAAAGGCCACCATTACCGAATTAGCCAATATGATCACCGCCCAGGCGGTTACCAAGCTCCACGAACTAGGCTTTAAGTTCGATCTTACCCCCCCGGCTCTCTTTACCGGTGAAAACATGGAAATTGCCAACAACATGGATGTGGAAGCATTGATAGTCCCCATGGAACTGGGAACCGGCAAGGGCAGCAAGATAGAAATTAATGTCGTGATCCGGGAACGGGTCTAGATATCCTTTTACATGGGTTCCTTTCTTAAAAAAAAGAAGGAAGGGGCCCTCGTAAGAACCCTACCAGGGGCGGTTAGCTCAGTTGGTTAGAGCACTAGCTCGACACGCTAGGGGTCACAAGTTCGAGTCTTGTACCGCCCAAAAAACCAGCCTATATCCGAACTACTCCAATAGCATTTAATTAACCAATAGTATAGAATGAACAGGATGGGAATAACCTTCGTTTTTGTTAATCAAAAGGGGGGAGTGGGAAAGACTACCTCCGCCATTAATATCGGTGCCTACCTGGCAGAGGCGGGAAAGCAGGTTCTCCTGGTGGATTTTGATTCCCAGGCCAACCTTTCCAGCGGCGTGGGGGTCAGCGAGAAGGACGCAAAACCAGGGGTCTATGAGCTCATATCGGGCCTGGCTCCCATCGAAGAGGCAATCCGGCCTACCCAGGTAGCAGGGCTCCAGGTGATCCCCGCCGACAAGGACCTTTCGGGAGCGGCGGTGGAACTCATCGAACAGGAAAAACGGGATTACTTTTTATTGAATGCCCTCGCTCCGGTAAAAGAGCGGTTTGACTATATTTTAATCGACTGTCCCCCCTCTTTGGGGGTCCTCACCTTAAACGGTATCACCGCCGCCGACTCCATCCTTATCCCCATGCAATGCGAATACTTTGCCATGGAGGGGCTTACCCATCTATTAGAGACCTTTAAGCGGGTCCAGCTAAGCCTTAACCCCAAGCTCAGCATAGGGGGGATCTTCTTTACCATGTACGATCCCCGGACCAGGCTGGCCCAGCAGGTAGTTAAGGAAGTAAGCGCCTACTTCGAAAGCAAGGTCTTTGCGACCATAATCCCCAGGAATGTCCGGCTTTCGGAAGCCCCCTCCCACGGTCTTCCGGTTTCCAAATACGATCCCAACTGCGCCGGAGCCAGGGCCTACAAGAGCCTCGCCCAGGAGGTCTTAAGCCGTGGCCCTTAAGAAGGGCCTGGGCAAGGGCCTCTCTGCCCTGCTGCCCAATGAGGCTCCCCCTGCACCCAAGGGGGAAGAAAAGGGCCCCGCAGCAGAAAGCCTCTTGGGGGGAAAAGGGCCGGCCAGGGAGCTGGAAGTTTCCCTGGATATCCTCAAGGCTAACCCGGCCCAGCCCCGGAAGCATTTTAATGAAGAAGAACTCACCGAGCTGGCCGATTCTATCAGGCAGCAGGGCATCATTCAGCCCATCATAGCCGAAGAGGCCCCGGACGGTACCTATAGCATAGTGGCCGGGGAACGGAGGGCCCGGGCAGCCCGGATGGCGGGGCTGGAAAAGGTGCCGGTAATCCTGCGATCCTACAGCGAAGAAAAGCGCATCGAAGTAGCCCTGATCGAAAACATCCAGCGCTCTAACCTAAACCCCATAGAAGAAGCGGCGGCCTATAAACAGCTTATGGAGAGGGGAAACCTGTCCCAGGACGAGGCCGCCCTGCGGGTAGGGAAGAACCGGGCCACCGTTGCCAATGCCTTGCGGCTCCTCCGGCTGCCCCTGCCCATGCAGGAGAGCATACAGAAGGGCGACATGAGCCCCGGCCATGGGCGGGCCATCCTGTCCCTGACGGGCTCAAAGACCCAGGAGGCCCTCCTAAGGGAAGAACTCTACAAGGAGATCCTAAGGAAGGGCCTTTCGGTCCGGGAGGCAGAAAAAAGGGCCGCCAAGCTGGGGGAAGAAGGAAAGAAAAAAGAAAAGACCCCCCCAAAGAGGGACAGCCAGCTTAACGAGATGGAAGAAAAGTTCAGAACCCGATTGGGCACCAAGGTGATCTTATCGGGGGACCTAAGCAAGGGGAGCATACACATAGACTATTACTCTATGGAAGACCTCCAGAGGCTCTACGACATACTCGGGGGCGAGGAACCCTAAAGACCCCGGATTATTTCTTCGTTTAATTCCCGCATGATAAGGGCCGCCAGCCTGACCACATTCTGGAAATCCATCAGGGAGGCTATGCTGTAATGGGTGTGGATGTAGCGGGCAGGTACCCCTATGACGATCACCGGTATGGCCCGGCCGCTTAAGTGGATCACTCCGCCGTTGGTGGACCCTCCGGTGCGGACGGCCTCCTGGACGGGGATCTCCCGGGAGCGGGCCAGGTTAAGGGCCAGCTTTTGAAAGCGGGGGTTGGTGATCATCCGGTTGTCTATGTGACGCAGCATGGGCCCCTTTTTTAGGGCCGTCTGTATGCAGGAACTGTCCCCCAGGGTATCATCGGCGGGGGTTCCCTCAAAGACTATGGCTATGTCGGGTTTTACCCATTGGGCGCTTACGGTGGCCCCCCGGAGCCCCACTTCTTCCTGGGCCGCAAAGGCGGCGCAGACATCCACCCCCAGGTCTTCCCCGGAAAGCTCACGCAAGGCGGCCAGGATGGCCCCGCAGCCCAGGCGGTCGTCAAAGGCCTTGCCTATCATGATGTCATGGGCCTGGCGGTATTCAAAAGCTACATCGGGCACCACCGGGGCGGCCATAGAAATTTGGTAGTCCTCCCGGACCTCCTTTTCGCTGGAGGCCCCCACATCTATGACCATGCTGCTAAGATCCGGGGACTGTTTGCGTTCCGCCTCGGAGAGAAAGTGTGGGGGCCGGGATGCCACGATGCCGGGGATCCAGCTGCCCTGATCATTGCGGACCAGGACCCGGTGGGCTGCCACCGTATGGGGGACCCAGCCTCCTATGGGAAGGAAGTCCAGGGTGCCGTTGGAGCGGATGTACCTGACCATAAAGCCCACTTCGTCGGTATGGGCATCAAGCATAAGGAGGGGCCTTTGGCCCCGGTTCCCCTGGCGGCGGAGGTAGAGATTCCGCATGGAGTCTTCTTCCCAGTCCCCCAGGCCTTCGCCATGGCTGCGGAGTACGGTCAATACCTGATCTTCAAAACCCGAAACCCCCGGGGCTTCGGATAGGTCCTTAATGAGACTTAAATACTTCTGCTTGTCCATGGCCTATGGTATCATGGAGCAGCTAGGGACACAAGGAGGGCTATATGGCTGAAAAAGCCTTAGGGATAAAGCAAAAACTGGGGTTTGGAATTTTTGACCTGGGGGGGAACATGTTTTTCACCCTCATGGCCTTTTGGGCCCTGGCCTACCTGACCAACACGGTGGGGATGAGCCCCGCCTGGGCGGGCATGGCGGTCATGGTCGGCAAGATCTGGGATGCGATCACCGACCCTGCCATGGGCTATATCTCGGACCGGACCCTCTCCCGGTGGGGGCGCCGGCGGGTATACCTCCTCTTTGGGGCCCTTCCCATGATGCTGTCCATGGTGTTTTTTTTTAGTGCCCCCGCCTATCTACCTTCTTCCCTCCACATCCTCTGGGCCATAGGAGCCCTGATGTTACTGAATACCGCCGCCACGGTCATAGGGGTCCCCTACTCTTCCCTCACCCCGGACCTAACCAGCGACTACCATGAGCAGTCTTCCCTTAATGGCTACCGCTTCGGCTGCGCCGTCTTTGGCACCCTGGCCGGGGCCGGCGCGGTGGAACCCCTGGTACAGCTCTTTGCCCGGCCCGGTTCGCCGAGCCCCATGCTGGACCCCCGGGGCTTTTCCTTCATGGGCCTCATCCTGGGGGGGGTGATGATGATTGTCACCCTCATCACCTTTTTCGGGACCAGGGAAAAAAAGGTCTACACCCGGGAAGAACTCCCCAAGGAGGGCTTCTTCGCCACCTTTGGAGGGGTCTTTAAGAACAGGCCCTTTATGATCCTCCTGGGGACCTATGCCCTGCATATGGCGGGGATCTCATTTTTAACCACCATCCTGGCCTTCTATACCAGGGATGTCCTGGGCCGGGAGGATATCACCACCTTTGCTTTGATCTTCCTGCTTTTGACGGCCATGGTCTTTATCCCCGTATCGGTCCTGGTTTCAAAAAAGATAGGAAAGCGGCGGACCTACCAGATCTGTTTTGCCATCCTCTCCAGTGCCTGCGCCCTCATCTTTTTCTTCGGACACCGGCTGCCGGATATCCGTATCTTTTACGCCATCATGGTTTATGCCGGCATAGGGGTGGGCTTTAGCTATGTGGCCCCCTTTGCCATGGTCCCGGATGTGATCGAATACGAGGCCCTCAAAACGGGGGAACGAAAAGAGGGGGCCTATTACGGGATATGGACCTTTACCTCGAAATTAGGCACGGCCCTGGCGGTGTTTTTCGCGGGCCTCATCCTGGACCTGGGGGGCTATGTTTCCCAGACCGGTGAAATGATCACCCAGGGGGCTTCGGTGGTAAATGCTATTCGTCTGGTGGTGGGCCCCATTCCCATGGTCATCCTTCTAGGAGCCATGCTGAGCATCCAGTTTTATCCCCTGGATAAGGAGCGGTACCCGGTTTCGTAGTCCACCAGGCTCTCCAGGGTCTGGCCCTTCATGTAGCGGCGGGCATTGGAGAGGTTCAGGTCCATCATGTACTGGCCTGTTTCTTTCATGAAGCGGCCCCCGGAAACATGGGGGGTGATAAGGGCATTCTCTAACTTCCACAGGGGGTGGTCCGCCGGCAGGGGTTCCGGGTCGGTCACATCCAGGCCCGCCCCGGCTATGGTTCCCCCTTGCAGGGCCTCCACCAAGGCCTGGGTATCTATGGCCGAACCCCGGCCGGCGTTGATGATGATAGCCTCCTGCTTCATAAGGGACAGTTCCTTCCTTCCTATAAAACCCCTGGTCTCGTCGGTCTGGGGCAGGGCCAGGGCCACCACATCGGCCCGAGCCAGGGCCCCTTCCAGTTCCTCGGCCCTAATAAGCTGATCCACATACTCTGGTTTCTCCCGGGAGGAGCGGCGGAGGGCCATGATCTGGGCCCCCAGGGCCTTCATGCGCCGGGCATAGCCGGATCCTATGTCCCCCAGGCCCAAGACAAGGACCACCGAGCCGTCTATGCTTTTTACAGAGCCCCGGTCGGTCCAGAGCCCCTGGGGCTGCTGATCCCGGTAAAGGTGGAGTTTTTTCTGCAGCAAGAGGGTCATGGCCACCATGTGTTCAGAAACCGTATGACCATAGACCCCGGTGGCGCAGCTTAGAAGCACCGACCTGTCCAGGTCCCCCCTGGTGTAGGCATCGGCCCCGGCACTCTGGAGCTGGATCCATATAAGATTGGGAAAGGAGGACAAAAGATGCAGCGGCGGGTTCCCCAGGATGATCTTTGTGTTAGAGGTGATCCCGGGATCCAAAGATTCCAGGGAACCTTCCCCTTCGGCAAGGTAAAGGACCTGGTGTCCCTCTAATACAGTTTCAAGATTATGACGGAAGTCAGGGTCGGCCTCGAAGAGGACCAGGGTGTAGTTCATAGCCTAGCTAAACTTAAAGGGATTGTAGCTAATCCCCTTGTCATAGGTATCAAGGCCCTCTTTTTTCTTTAGGTACCAGGCCGAAAGGTAGGTCAGGGGGGTAAATAGAGCCTCTATGGCTACCTTTAAGAGGCAGTTGGTTAATACCAGGGTAAGGAATAGCTCCCAGGGGAAGACCCCTGCCAGGCTGGCGATGGAAATAAAGATGAGGCTGTCCAAAAGCTGGCCCACCACACTGCTCCCCAGGGCCCGGACGAAGAGCAGGCGGCCCTTCATCAGCACTTTTAAGCGGGAATGGATGACCGCATCGAAGAATTTACCCACCAGATAGGCGCTGAGGCTGGCAATAATGATGCCGCCGCTGCTCATTCCTCCCAGGATGGCCTCGAAGGCCCCGGAGCCCGCATAGTCCTCCCAGGTTTCTTCGCCGGGGAGGACCGAGAGGATGAAGAGAAAGAGGGCCGAGATGGCCAGGGCCAGAAAGCCTATCCATATAACCCGGCGGGCGGCGGCAAAGCCGTAGACCTCGGTAAGGAGGGCCCCGATCACATAGGCCAGGGGAAAGAGGAGGGTCCCCCCGTCAAAGGCCAGATGGACCCCCATAATAGAAAAACCCAGGTCTACGATTTTTGCAGAGGAGGCTATATTGCTGATGATAATGACCGCCGCAAAGAGGCCCGTCACCAGATCAATATAGCGCCCTCCGGATGGTGCTTTGGTATCCTCCATTAAGCCCACTTAATAAAGTTGCTTCGGTAGGGGTGCACCAGGGCCTCGTGCTTGGGGAGGATCCTGATGGTGTGCCCCTGTATGCCCGTATCGGCACATTCGACCTTTACCTGGTAGCGGTAGGAGTTCCCTTCCCTGTCGCCGGCCTTCATTTCGGCCCGCCGGGCATTGGTTATCCCCGCACTTTGGTTGGACACGGAGCCATAGTAAAGCTCCACCAAAACCTCGTCAGGCGAGAGGGGGCCCAGTTCTATGCTGGTACTGACGGTCAAAAGATCGCCCCTTTGCATGACCGGTTTGACATTGGATTCTAGCTTGCCTATGGTGATGCCGTCCCAGGCCTGGCGCAGTTTAGAAAGATAGGCAGCCAGGGCTTTTGATTCCTGGAAATCATCCTTCATGATGCGCCGGTAGTTCTTAAGGGCCGGAAGATAGAAGTAATTGGAGTAATCCATGAGCATCCGGTGGCTGGACATGGACTGGCCAATTTCTTTCATACAGGTCTTCATGAGCCTGATCCATTCACGGGGCAGGCCGTCCCGGCCCCGGGCATAAAAGAGGGGGATAATTTCCCGCTCTAAAAGATCATAAAGGGCCTTGCTTTCGATTTCATCCTGTAGATTGGTGTCGGTGTATTCCTCACCCCGGCCTATGGCCCAGCCAACTTCGGAGTTGTAGGCCTCGTCCCACCAGCCGTCCAGGATGGAACAGTTTAAGACCCCGTTTATGGCGGCCTTCATGCCGCTGGTTCCCGAGGCTTCCAGGGGGCGCCGGGGGGTGTTAAGCCAGACGTCGCCGCCGGTGACCAGGTACTTGGCCACGGTGATGTCGTAGTTTTCGACGAAGATGATCCGGCTGGTCACATCGTGCTTCTCGGCAAAGTGGACGATCTCGCGGATCAGCTCCTTCCCGGGCATGTCGTGGGGATGAGCCTTACCGGCGAAGATGAGCTGCACCGGCCTTTCGGGGTCCTTGATCAGCCGCAGGAGCCGGTCCGGATCCCGTAAAAGCAGGTTCCCCCGCTTATAAGTGGCAAAGCGCCGGGAGAAACAGAGGGTAAGGGCATAGGGTGAAAGGGCATCTTCGGCCTGGCGGATCCGGCGTTCGGCGGCCCCGGTGCGCTTAAACTGCTCCCGGACCCGTTCGCGGACAAAGGCCACCAGCCGTTCACGGCGGCGCTCGTGGGTCCGCCATAGCTCTTCGTCGGAGATCCGGTCCATCCGGTTCCAGACCGCCAGGTCCGTCGGCTCTTCGTCAAAATGGGGGCCAAAGTAGCGGGCCAGAAGCTCGCTCATGTTACTGGAAACCCAAGTCCGGGGGTGGACCCCGTTGGTGACATGTCCTATGGGAACCTCTTCCAGGGGGAGCTCCGGCCAGAGGGCCTTCCACATGTCCCGGGAAATTTCCCCGTGGAGCCGGGACACCCCGTTGGCATAGGCGGCCATCTTGAGGGCCAGGACGGTCATACAGAAGGTTTCATGATCATCGTAGGGCCTTTCCCTGCCCAGACTGAGGAAGTCCCTCCAGGCCAGGCCCAGAATCTGGGGCCAGTTGCTGAAGTATTTTTCCATCAGGGTGATATCAAAGCGTTCGTTCCCCGCGGGGACCGGGGTATGGGTGGTAAATATGTTGGTGGGCCATATGACTTCCCGGGCCTCATCGAAGGTGAACTTCTTTTCTTCCATGAGCTCCCGGATCCTCTCCAGCCCCAGGAAGGCCGAATGGCCTTCGTTCATGTGGGTGGCGGCGGGGTTAATGCCCAGGGCCCGCAGAGCCCGGATTCCCCCTATGCCCAGGAGGATCTCCTGCTGCATCCGGGTTTCTTTGTCCCCGCCATAGAGGGTGGCGGTAATGTTCCGGAGATCCTGGGTGTTTTCGGGAATATTGGTATCCAAAAGATAGAGGGAACTTCTGCCCACCCGGACTTCCCAGATCTGGGCCACCGCAATACGGCCGGCCATTTCCAGGGAGATCTTGATGGGTTCCCCATTTTTATTCATCTTTAGTTCCACCGGCATGTTGTACCAGTCATTTTCGGGGTAGCTTTCCTGCTGAAAGCCGTCAGCATTAAGGTACTGCCTGAAATAACCCTGCCGGTACAGGAGCCCAACCCCCACCAGGGGGAGTCCCATGTCGGAACTGGTCTTCATGTGGTCCCCCGAGAGGATCCCCAGACCCCCTGAGTAGATGGGGAGGGACACATCCATACCATATTCCATGGAAAAATAAGCTACCACGTCTTTACGGGAACCCTTGTACCAGGTATTCCCCCTTTTGTACTGGAGGAAGCGGCTATAGGTCTCGTTAAGAGCCGCCAGGTAGGAGTCATCCTTGGCAGCTTCGGCGAGCCGCTCCTGACTTACCATCCCTAGTGTTCTAACCGGGCTCTGGTGCGAGGCCATCCATACATCAAAATCCAGGCGGATAAAGAGCTCGACGGCGTCAAAATTCCAGGACAGCCACAGGTTCCGGGCAATTTCTTCCAAAGGCTTTAAAGAGTTCGGAAGTTTTGGTTTTACAGTGTAGGTAGAAATATTCATAGAATAAGAGTATGCCCCAATGGTAATATTGTCAATGGAGTTGTTTGTAAACTAATTATCTGGAAAATTGGGGGCCCTAGCGGAGCCTAAAGCGGTCGGAGAGCTGCTTAAGATGGCTCCCGATGAAAAAGGCCCCGTAGCAGGTAAGAACCATCCCTATGGTGAGGCCCAGGGGCAGTAAAAAGGAAGGCCCCTCTTCCCTGCCGAGACCTACGTAATTCATCCCAAAATAGGAGCTGGGAAGGGAGAGGAGGACAAAAAACCCTATGATAATCCACAATTTGAAGGAAAATCCCGGTTTAGCGTAGATCGGTTCTTCTGTTTCCAGGGCCTCTTCTTCGAGGATCCGGGCCATGAGGGGCTCGGAAAAATCCGGGCAGGGGGGGAAGAACCCGCTGGTCATGAGCTCCTTTACCTGTTCCAGGGTCTTCAGTTCCTGGCTGCACCGGGGACAGAGGACCAAATGGAGCCGTATGCGTATCTGGGCCAGGAGGGGCAGGTTATGGTCCTTCTCGTCTTCATAGAGGGCTTCCATAATGCTCTGGCAATCCGTCATAATCTGCTTTTTCATGAAACTCCTCCGCCTTCAACGCTGTCAAAACCTGCCAATTTCTCCCGCAATAACTTTTTTGCCCGGAATACATGGGATTTAATCGTATTCACCGGGTACCCTGTAATTGATTCTATCTCCTGGTAGGACCGGTCGTAGAAGAAAAAGAGATCTACGCAGATCCTATACCGTTCGGGCAGATCCTCCAGGGCATCCAGGACTGCCTTCCGGGCCGCCTCTTTTAGTAAAGTAACTTCCGGCAGGTCATTGGGGCTTATGAGCTCCTCTTCTGCCAGGCTCTGGTATTCCTTCTTTCGGTTTATGCTGTTTACCGCCGTAGTATAGGCTATCCTATAGAGCCAGGTGGAGAATCGAGACCTGCCTTCAAACTGGGATAGACTCCGGTACACCTTTAACAGCACCTCCTGGGTAAAATCCGATGCGTCCTCGGCATTACGGAAAAAACTCATCCCCATGCCATGGATGGCGGCCTGATAGCGCTGGATCAGAATGCGGAACAGTTCCTTCTGGCCCGCTACTATCTGGGGGACTATGACCGAATCTTCATCATCCCCATGGGAAACATCATTCCAGAGGGTCATGAATTCCTGTCGCTGCGCCTAATCCCGTAATACACTAATAAGCCGGTCCCCACGGCCAGGGGAATGATCCCCCCCAGGAGTCCGAAGTTTACCCCCAGGGCTATAATAAGAAAGACCGTCAAGGAAAGCCCCACCGTGGCCAAAAGGAGCCCCGCCAGAAGGCTAAAGGAGAGGAGGTCGAATTCGGGCCGCTGGAACTGCCCCGACTTGATAAGCAGGGTCCGGCGTATGTGGTTCCAGAGAAGGTAGAAAAAGATCACCACCGAACCCATGACTATCCCGACGATGGGGATGATAGAAACAATTACCTGGGCTGCCGATGAAGAGACAGGCTCCATAGACCCTCCTTTAAAATTGCCCTCGTTAATTTGACCCCCGGGCATGCAAATAGTTGCACCCTATTTAGTCTTATGGGGATCCCTAGCCTATGACCATAAAATCGGTAAAGTAAAGGGTTTCTATGCGCCCCAGCCGCAACACCGCATTTAGCTCCCGGAGCAGATCGGACTTAATCTGCTCTTCATCTGCCCCCAGGAGATCTTCGATGGTATAGGAAGCTATATAGGTATTAATGATATCCCTAAAGTCCCCTACCCTCAGGGCCAGCTCCTCAGTAAAGGCCAGGTCTTCGGGGTAGTATGGAAAAGCCACGTTGATTATCACCACCCCCGGCTGAAGATCCGAGGTGGAAACCCGCAGTCTGCCTATGCCGGTGAAGATTTCGGCAGTCCCCGCCGGTACTGTCTGGGGAGCCAGAGGAGGAGCCCCCGAGGGGGGATTAAAAATCGAAAACAGGGTGCCGCCTATGATGATGAATACCACCAGGACAAGACATACCAGTAATATCCGGTAGAGAACCGCCAGAAACCCTGGTTTTTGGCGTCCCCCTTGGCTGCTTCCCATACTTCATTTAAGGCCACTGTCTATTCATTGTCAAGTATTTTGGGTAATAATGGGACACACCCAAATAAGGAGCAGATCATGGTTATCCATAGGAATGAAATGAAGACGGAAGTACGGGAACGCATGAGGGAGGGGGACGGAAACACCAAGCTCACCTACCTTTTAGACGGGAGCACCCAAAAAAACGCCCGGATGTTTGCGGAGCTGGTCCTGGATCCCGGCTGTTCCATAGGGTACCACCAGCATGATTCAGAAACCGAATATTACTTTATCCTTTCGGGGACCGGCGAAGTAGATGACAATGGCAAGCCGGTCCAGGTAAAGGCAGGAGATTCGGTCATCACCGCCGACGGGGAATCCCACAGTATAAAAAACACCGGCCAGGAGCCCCTGGTCCTCTATGCGGTCATCGTAACCTATTAATGAGCTGGTACCAGAAACGCCGGGAGAGGATCTACGACTGGATGGCCGGGGAGGGAATCTCCCTGGTCATGATCGAAGACAGCGAGGGCCGCCGGAACCAGGCCATCCGTTGGCTCACGGGCCAGCCGGGGGACGCCCTCCTCTTTCTGTCGGCGGACCGCCGCTCCCTCCTGGTACCCTGGGATATCAACATGGCCAGGATCTATGCCGAGGCCGATGCCCTTATCCCTTATGGGGAGTTTAGCCGGCGGCCCCTGAAGGCCCTGGCAGCGGCGGCGGAACGCCTTGGTGTCCCCCGGGGTTCCCGGATAGAGATCCCCGGCGATACCTCCTACCCCCGGTTTTTGCAATGCGTAGAAGAACTATCGGACTACGACATCATCTGCCGGGAGGGCAGTGTCTGGACCGAATTACAGAAGGGCCGGGCGGTAAAAGACGAGGACGAAATCGCCATCTACCGTAAAGTCTCAAAAATAACCAACGAGATCATTTCCCTGCTGGAAAAAAGGATCCGCCAGGGGAAGTTAAAAACCGAAGCAGAGGTGGCCTTCTTTATAGATGCCGAGGGCCGAAAAAGGGGCTGCGAGGGCATGGGCTTTGAGACCATCGCCGCCGGGCCCTCAAGGAGCTTTGGAATCCATGCCTTTCCTTCCTTTACGGGGGAACAATTTGGGGGGCCCGGGCTTTCTATCCTGGACTTTGGCCTGGTTTTCGGGGGCTATACCAGCGATATCACCCTGACCTTTGCGGCCGAACCCCTCAGCAAGGGCCAGGAAAAAATGATTTCCTTGGTGGAAAAGGCCTATGCCCTCGCCTCTTCGATGATAAAGAGCGGTCTTCCCACCCGGGAACTAGCTCAGGCGGTAGATGGCTTATTTGGGTCAAACAAGCTGAGCATGCCCCACGCCCTGGGCCATGGCATAGGGCTCCAGGCCCATGAGGCCCCCTCCCTGCACAATAGATCCGAAAACGAGTGGGTCCTGGAACCGGGGATGATCCTGGCCCTGGAACCGGGCCTTTACGATCCGGTCCATGGGGGCTGCCGGATGGAGAATGATTTTTTGGTTACCGAAGAGGGGGCCGAAGTACTCACCGAATCCAGAATAATCCGGCTCTAATATTACATATCCCTTTCTGCTACGATGTTAACCCCGGTCCCGAATAAATCGGAGATAATTACATCCCCCATCTTTACCGGGGAATTAAGCTGTATCTTATTTACCTCTTTTACCACATCAAGCTTGTACTTTTCGCTGATGGCCCGGTCAGTTTTTACGGGCAGGACCGGATGGATGCCCCCATTAATCCGTACGGTGGTGCAGATCATGCGCATGGGGTTTGAAATTTCGTCCTTAGCATATTCCAGCCCCTTTTCGCAGCGCTGGCCGTTTACTTTTAGGTCCTCGATGGTACCGCTTACCTTGAGCCTGCATCCTACGGGGCAGACTATGCAAATAATGTCTCTGTCCATCTACTTGGCCCCTCCCACTTCCAGGCTGATCTCTATGTCCCCCTGGGCATCTTTAAAAAGCTGCTTGGTAAGCACCTGCTTGATCATTTCTCCGGGGTTAAGGTTTTGCTTTCTAAAACTGGCAAGCTGTCTGCCCTGGTTTTTAAAGACTATCCTTGCTTCGTCGTAGATCTCTTCTACCCTCATAAAGAGGTCGAACTTGTCGGGCATGGCGGAGTAGCGCAGTCTCTGGGGAACACAGTAGGTGATACCCCCCGAAACCCGGGCGTTCATGGTTTCACCCTGGCTGTCGATTTCGCCCTTCACGTAGCGGGCCGCATTGGCGCCGGCCTTGTTGCTCTCTTCGGTGACAAAATCGACCACATCGTGGACATGAACCACATTGCCGCAGGCAAAGATCCCCGGAACCGAGGTTTCCATGCTCTCGTTCACATAGGGGCCGCTGGTTCTGCGGTCTATTTCTATCCCTGCGAGTCGGGAGAGCTCGTTTTCGGGGATGAGGCCCACCGAAAGAAGAACCGTGTCACATTCGTACTCTTTTTCTGTCCCCGGGATCACCTCTTTTTTCTCGTCGGTCTGGGCTATGGTAACCCTCTCGACCCGGTCCTTGCCGGTGATCTTGGTAATGTTATGGTTGTACATGAGGGGTATGCCGTAGTGTTCCAGGCATTGGACGATGTTCCTGGTAAGCCCCTTGGCGAAGGCCCCCCGGTTGATCACCGCAATGACTTCGCCCCCCTCCAGGACTATCCTTCGGGCCATGATCATGCCTATGTCACCGGCCCCCAGAACTATGACCTTTTTACCCACCATGTAGCCTTCGATGTTGATATAGCGCTGGGCTGCCCCGGCGGTGAAGACCCCCGCCGGCCTGTCCCCCGGGATCGCCAGGGAGCCCCTGGTTCTTTCCCGGCAGCCCATGGCAAGGACTATGGCCTTGGCTTCTATAGTGAGGATCCCCTTGCTGTTGGTGGCATTGATGATCTTATCTTTGGAGATAGAAGTGACGATGGTATCCAGGAGTATGTCTATCTTGTCCTTCCTGGCCATGTTGATAAAACGCTGGGCGTACTCGGGGCCGGTGAGTTCTTCGTTAAAATAATGGATGCCAAAGCCATTGTGGATGCACTGCTGTAAGATGCCCCCCGCTTCGATATCCCTTTCTAACACGAGGACCTTTTCTATGCCCTGCTTTTTTGCTTCGATGGCGGCCGCCAGGCCCGCAGGCCCGCCGCCGATTACAACAATGTCATAATGTTCCAATCCGGACCCCCTACTTGGTTCTTCCCGTTAGTATGTATGACCCGCTCTTCTCTAACATGATTTCTTCCAGGGGCAGGCCCAATTCCCGGGCCAGGATCTGCTGCACCTTGGGGCCGCAAAAGCCCCCCTGGCATCTGCCCATCCCTGCCCGGCACCTTCGCTTTACCCCATCCACCGATACGGCTCCGGGTTTGCGCTTAATGGCATCGACGATATCACCTTCTGTTATCTGCTCGCAGCGGCAGATGACCCTGCCGTAGAGGGGGTTTTGCTTAATGAGGTTTACCTGATCCCCTTCGGCCAGGTCGATGAAAAGCTTGCGCTTGATGATGGGATTAAAGGATTGCTTTTTCTTAAGAGCCAGGCCCTTTTCTTCCAGGAGGGAAACCACATGGACAGCGATGGCGGGGGCGGCGGTAAGGCCCGGGGACTTAATCCCACCCACATCGAAGAAATGAGGGGCCCCCTCTGCTTCCTGGACGATGAAATCGCCGGTGTCTGACTCGGCCCTGATCCCTGAGAAGGTTCGGATGGTGTTCCGGGTGCTTAGCTGGGGTACCAGGAGCCGGGCTCCCCTTCGGGCCTCTTCCAGGATCTCCTCGGTGGTCCCCACATCGTTTCTATCGTCCACATCATCCGAAGCGGGGCCCATGATGATATTGCCGTGGGCGGTGGGGGCCACCAGGATGCCCTTTCCTATCTTGCTGGGACAGGGAAAGAGGGTGGCGTTTACTACATTGCCTTCGACCTTATCAAGGAGGAAGTACTGACCCCGGCGGGGATTGATTTTAAAAGCTTGGGGGGCAGCCAGGTCATGGATTTTATCGGAAAACACCCCGGCGGCGTTGATGACATAGGCAGCCTGGACGGTCTTATCCGCCGAGGAGATAAGGTAGCTCTCTCCCTCTTTTTTTATTCCCTCGACCTTAAAGCCGAAGATATACTCCAGGCCGTTTAAGACCGCAGATTCCATTAAAGAGATGGTTAGGAGCATGGGGTCTACGATGCCGGCGGTTTCGGCAAACAGGGCCCCCCTGGCTTCGGGGTTTATGGCCGGCTCTTTTTTAATGAGCTCATCCTTGGACAGGATGCTTAAACCCGGGATGCCGTTATCAAGGCCCCTCTGCCTTAACACTTCGATATGGGAGAGCTGTTCATCATCAAAGGCCACCACCATGGACCCATTTCGGATAAAGGGAACGCTTAGCTCTTCGGCTATGGCGGTGAACATTTGATTCCCCTGGGCATTAAACTTTGCCATCAGGGTATGTCCCTCCGGGTCGTATCCGGCATGAACAATACCGGAATTGGCCTTGGAGGTACCCATGGAGACATCATTTTCCTGTTCGAGGAGTATAGCTTTTAGGTCGTATCTGGAGAGTTCCCTGGCTATTGCTGTCCCGGTAACACCTGCGCCTATAATTGCAACATCATACATACACGGACCGCCGATGGAAGTGATTGTCCTTTAATGATACCAGCCAATTTTTAGAAAGTCAACGTAAGGCCTTCCTAAAATAGGCGGTCCAGGATGGGACCTAGCTGACCGGTTTCGTAGAGGGCATCCATGATGGTATAGCGCTTTCGGATCATCTGGGCCTTTATGACCGCATCCTTAATGCCCTCGGGGCTCACGCCAAAATCCTGGGGTGAAACAGGACAGCCCGCTTCGATGAGGTCTGCTCTCACCTTATCCCTGGAGCCAAGCCTTTGGACGGCAAAGGTTTTGAGTTCCCCCAGGAGGCCCCCTAGCTGCCTAATCCGGGCCGTCCACTGATCATCATCGAGCCATTTATCCCGGCTGGCCTTTTCTACCATTTCGCAGATCTGGGGATCGGGAAATCGCCCGGCGATGCTCAGGCGGCGCTCTTCCCAGGTTTCCCGGTGGGGGCGGCAAGCTTCGACAGAAATGTCTTCCGGTGAAAGGGAATAGAAGGCCTCCATGAGGGAGACCGAAATAAGGGTGCCCATGGCCACCTTAAAGCCGTGGGAAACCGGAAGACCATCCTTGGACAGGTGTTCCATTTCCCAGATATGGCTAATCAGGTGCTCGGCCCCCGAGGCAGGGCGGGAGTCCTTGTAGATCTGCATGGCACAGCCGCTCATGGTAAGGCCCCGGAAGACATTCGAAAGGGCGGTGCTGTCTCCCCCTTTAAGTTTGCCCGGCTCTGCTACCCAGAGGGGGAGATCCTTTTGGACCATATCCCACACGGGGGGATCTATTTTTTCTATCCCCAGCCTGTCAGCCAAAAACCAGTCTACCCCGGCGGCCAGCTTGGCGTAGAGATCCCCGTAGCCCGAGGCGGTCATGTCATAGGGGGCCGAAAGAAGGACATCCGTGTCGGCCGCCACCGCCGCCGGGGCAGGACAGGGCATGGTGATCTTATAGCCCCCCTGGACCAGGGAGGCCCCAAAGGCGGAATAGCCATCCACCGATGCGGCGGTGCCCACACAGGCATAGGGAATGTCCAGCTCGAAGGCCGCCCGCTTTACCAGATCATTTATGGTCCCGGAGCCCACAGCCACCGGAAAGGCCTGCTCTTTTTTTATGTGTTCTGCGATCGCTACTACCCGCTGATGGTCCGGATCTATTACCCCCAGGGAGCCGGGAACCAAAAGGAGTTCGCTGAAGGGGATCCCCTGCTCACTGAGGATCTGAGCCAGGGCCTGGCCCGCTGCAGCTTTGGTGTGTTCATCCTGAATGAGGATGAGGGGAAGGGACGAGGGATTAACCTGGGCGACCATGGAAGGAACCTCTGCCAGGCATCCGGGTCCCTGGATAAAAATTTTGGTATCGACCCCGGGGGGCAGTTCTATTGATGGCATAGGATCCTCCTTTTAACGAGGATAACAGGAACCGGAAATAAAATCAGCTCCACTATAATGAAAGTATTTTTTTCTATATAATAGCTGCATGGAGAGATTCGACCTCTCGAAGGATTGGGTACTACTACTCCCCACTGATATTCCCCATGTGAAGAAGGCCTCGGAGGATCTGTCCCGCTGCCTGGGCCTCCTTTTGGGCAGGGAAGCCAATAAGGGGCCCATTATACTGGAGCCCTCCAGCCCCCTGGTCTGCGACGAGCAGGCCCATGTACACCTGGCCAGCGACGGCGAGGGACCGGAACACCGGGGCTATAGCTGGAGGGTGGGAACAGACCGGGTGGAGATCCGGGGAGAATCGGGCCGGGGGCTCTGTAACGGCATTTATAGCTTCCTTGGGGCCCTGGGCTTTAGCTGGCCCTCCCCGGGGGAAGAAAGGATCCCCCAATCGAAGGGGAGCCTGGCCCAGACCAGGATCCATGACTCCTCCCATCCCGGGGGCTTTCACCCCCCGGGAGACCCGGCCCTGGTGCCCCCCCTGGGAAAACTGCGGCGCTACCTGCCCGCCGGCAAGAAGGAGCTAAGGAAGATCGTATCCCAGGGTGAAGTGTTCTTTTTTTGGGCAGCCCGGCAGGGCTGGGATGCCCTCGTCCTGCCCCTGGCCGCCTGCCTCTCCCTGGGGCGGCGGAAGATAGAACAGCTGAAAAAAGCGGCCGGAGAATTTGGCATAAGCTGTGAGGCCGGGGGACACGAGCTGTCCTTGCTGGTCCCCAAAAGAAACTTTTTATTCCATGGTGATTTTTTCCGCATGGAAGAGGGCAGGCGTAAAAAAGATCATCATTTTTGCCCCACCAGCCTGGGGGTTATCTCCCTTATAAAAAAGAGGGGGGAGCAGGTCCTAAAAAAGGCAGGGGAACTGGGGGTCTACCACTTTTGGCCCGATAGGGGGGCGGAAAAAATCTGGTGTTCCTGTCCCGCCTGCCGGGCCTTTAGCCCCCTGGAACAGTATAGGATGGCCCTTAATGCCGCGGCGGATGTACTGACGGGAGTCTACCCCAGGGCCCGGCTAAGCTGCCCCGAAGAAGAGGGAGAATGCAATATAGGGATGAGGAAAAATATGTTCAGGATGGAGCGGCCTTCGCTATAAATTAATCCGAAGGGATATTAGAGTTATTACCCTTCTTCTTGCTTTTCTTTTCCTGCCGTTTTTCCTTTAAGCTTTTTTGAGGGGCCTTTTTATTGTCCTTCTTGTGCAATACACGTTCAGCCATATGATCCTCCAGGCAGGGTCTAGTATAACACGGGAGATGAAAGTATATCAACTGGAATAAGGATGGAGCAAAATGAATTCAGAATCGTTAACCGAAATGGTTGCTGTATTAGCAATGCAGTTAGGTATTATCTTTTTCTCTGTCCGTATCTTCGGCAGGGCAGCAAAAAAAATAGGAATCCCCCAGGTATTGGGGGAGCTTATAGCAGGAATAGTCATAGGGCCCTACGCTCTGGGGGGGATCCCCCTGCCGGGCTTTGCCGAGGGCCTCTTTGCCTTGGGCCAGGGAACCCTGTCGGTAAGTTACGAGCTCTACGCCATCGCCGCCATAGGCTCTGTCATTTTGCTCTTTGCATCGGGGCTGGAAACAGACATAGGGCTCTTCCTGCGCTACTCCGTAGCCGGAGGCATCATAGGCCTGGGGGGGATAGTTTTCTCCTTTATTGCAGGGGTCTCCATAGGGATGCTCATGTTCGGCACATCCCTCTCAGATCCCATGACTCTCTTTCTTGGAGTCTTATCTACTGCCACCTCCCTGGGCATTACCGCCAGGGTTCTTTCGGATCAAAAAAAGATGGATTCCCCGGAAGGGGTAACCATTCTGGCGGCAGCAGTCTTTGATGATGTGCTGGGTATCATAATCCTGGCGGTGGTCATGGGCATCGTGGGATCCCTGGGAGGCAGCGGGGGGCTTAGCGGATCAGCCCTATTGGGGATAGCAGGTAAAGCCTTTGGAATCTGGCTGGGCTTTACGGTCCTGGGTTTTGTCTTTGCAAAAAAAGTGGCGCTTTTCCTTAAAATTTTCAAGGACAGCAGCGACTTTTCCATCATGGCCCTGGGGATAGCCCTCATCCTGTCAGGTTTTTTTGAGAAGCAGGGCCTGGCCATGATCATAGGGGCCTGCATTACCGGGCTCTCCCTTTCTAAAACCGATATAGCACCGGTGATTCAGGAAAAAACCGAGATCCTCTACAGCTTTTTTGTCCCCGTCTTTTTTGCAGTCATGGGAATGATGGTAAACATCCGGGAAATTCTAAACCCCCAGGTGCTCACCTTTGGTGCCCTTTACACAGGCCTTGCAGTTTTGGCAAAAATCATAGGCTGCGGCGGGCCGGCTCTTTTAATGGGGTTTAATATAAAGGGAGCCCTGCGCATTGGCTTTGGGATGGTGCCCCGGGGAGAGGTAGCTATCATCATCGCCGGCATAGGCCTTACTTCGGGAATCCTTACCCAGCAAATTTTTTCGGCAGCCATTATTATGACCCTCATCACCACCCTGGTGGGTCCCCCGCTTTTGAACATGGTCATTAAGAGCCCCGGATCGGGGACCCGAAGGCCCGCCAAGGGGGATGAATCGGCCTCGGCAAGCTGGGACTTCCCTTCCCGGGAGATCGCCGTGATAGTAACCAATACCCTTCTTTCAGATCTTAGGGACGAAGGCTATTACATCCAGAGCATGAATCTCGAGAAGGGTCTTTCCCAGGCCAGAAAGAATGATGTTTCCCTTTCGATTAAAGATGAGGAGAACATCCTTACGATAGAAACTGCCAGGACAGATATGCCCTTTGTAAAAACCGCGGTCTACGAAGTCATCGCCGAACTCTATGAGGCGGTCCACATGCTAAAGGAGTCGGCCCACCCCGATTATTACCAGGAAGACCAGATGGACGAAGAAGCCCGGACCAGCCTCGATCTGGCGGGCCTCTTCGATCCGAAGTGCATATCCCTCGATTTACAGGGGCAGACCAAGGGGGAGGTGATCATAGAGCTGGTCGATCTCCTGGACGCCCAGGGAAAGCTTCTGGATCGGGAACGGGTTATAAAGGACGTCATAGAAAGGGAAAGCAGCTTCAGCACCGGCATGGGTCATGGTGTAGCTATACCCCACGCAAAGACCGATGGGGTCAATAAATTTATAGCCGCCCTGGGAATCAAAAAAGAGGGCCTTAATTTTGAATCCATGGAGGGGGATCTGTCAAAAATCATCGTCCTCATGGTTTCCCCAAAGAATGTCATGGGGCCCCACATCGAAGTCCTATCGGCCCTTAGCTCCCTCTTAAAAGACGAGAACATCCGGTCCGGGATCCTCAATGCTGCTTCAGCAGAGGAGCTCCTGGAGGCGATAATTCAGGGGATAGGGCACCATCACTAGACCCGGCTGTATTCCCGGCGGCCCTGTTCATAGAGGTTTCTGCCCTGGGAGTCTATGGCCACGGTGACGGGGAATTTTTCGATCACCAGTTCGCGGATCGCCTCGGTGCCCAGGTCATCAAAGGCGATTACCTTAGCGGATCTCACACATTTTGCCATGAGGGCCGCCGCGCCCCCTATGGCGGCGAAGTAAATGCCCCGGTACTGAACAATGGCCTTAATAACCTCAGGGGACCGCAGGCCCTTACCTATCATCACCTTAATGCCCTTGGACATCAAAAGGGGAGCATAAAGATCCATCCGCCCCGCGGTGGTGGGGCCTATGGAACCTATGGGCCTGCCCGGTTTCGCCGGAGAGGGTCCCGCATAAAACACCGCCCTGCCCTGAAGCTCCAGATGGGGAGGGAACTCTTCGCCCCTTTCTATCATCTCGACGAGCCTTAGGTGGGCCGCGTCTCTGGCGGTGATTATGGTGCCGCTAAGGTATAGGGTTTCGCCCACCGATAACAGTTCTATGGTTTCGTCCTCTATGGGGGTAAATAGTTCTCTCATAGGATCCCCTCGCTGTGTCTGGTTACATGGCAGCCCATATTTACCGCCGCCGGAAGGCACGCAATGTGGGTGGCAAAGGGTTCTATATGAACCCCCAGGGCGGTGGTTCTGCCCCCAAAGCCCCCGGGCCCTATGCCCAAGGCATTGATACTTTCAAGAAGTTCTGCCTCTACTTCGCCCCAGAAGGCATCGGCGGGGGCAGAACCCAGGGGTCTAAGCAGGGCCTTCTTGGCCAGAAGGGCTGCCTTCTCCATGGTTCCCCCTACCCCTACTCCCACGATGACGGGGGGACAGGGATTAGCCCCCGCGACGGACACTGATTCTACCACAAAGGATTTTAAGCCCTGGAGCCCCGCCGAGGGGGTAAGCATCTTGAGGGTGCTCATGTTCTCGCTCCCGGCGCCCTTGGGGGCGGCGATGATCTTTACCCTGTCCCCCCCCACGACAGAATAATGAATGACCGCCGGGGTATTGTCGTTCGTGTTCTGCCGCCTAATGGGATCTTTAACCACCGAGTTTCGAAGGTAGCCCCTGGCATAACCCTGGCGGACCCCCTCCTGGATGGCCTCTTCCAGGTCACCCCCTGTTAGATGAACCTCCATGCCCAGTTCAATATAAATGACCGCCATCCCCGTATCCTGGCAGATGGGCACCCCTTCTTCCCGGGCAACCTGGGCATTGCTAATCAGGGTCTGCAAGACATCCCGGCCCACCGGTGATTCTTCGGTCTTAAGGGATTCCTGAAAGGCCTCTTCGATATCCTTGTTAAGATCGCAATTCGCCCGGATGCAGAGCTCACTGACCAGGTCTGTAATGGTCCCGACGTTTATCTCTCTCATGGCTGCTCCTAAAAAATTACCGGTCTGTTTAAATTAAAAATTTCCCGGTGGTTTGATCCGATGAGGCCAACCAGGGAATAGGTATCGTTCATCCTGTCATAGGTAAAACTATCCAGGAGCTTAAATCCATCTATTTCGGAAGTGTTCCGGACATGGATCCGGGGACCATTACACCTAACGGGCTCAAAATTACCGATTTGGATATGATCTTCGTCATAGTAAGCTACGTCCAAATTCGATGCAATGGTTTCCAGGATCTTCTTTTCCAGCAGGGCCAGATCGATATCCGGAAGCTGATCAAAGACCAGGACAAAACCCCGGCGGACATCGGAGTTCCTCCAGGTATGCTTAATCTGCAGATCCCTTTCGAGGAGCATGGTGCAGATGTCTTCGGCGGTGTGGACCTGCTTTCGAAACTTAAGGGAAGTATGAACCACATGGCCTATATCCTTGGGGATGGGGCCAAAGACCCCGGGCCGGGTTACGATGATTTCTTCCCCTATGCCAATCATTATTTCTGCATGCATCTTAAGGGCAGGATAGAGGATATCAAAATGCTCGACGATGACCCTTCTTCCCTTTTCCAGGGCCTGGCGCACAAAGCTTACTATCTCGTGCATCTGGGTAAAGGCGGTCTGAAACCTCATGTCCAGGTGGTAGGTGGTGGTCTCCGCCAGGCTGTCCATCTGTTCCGGCACCTGCATCTGCATCACCTTATGGGGGTTAATGCCCTCATCGTCATTCACCAGTTCCAGGCCGGGAAACATTCCCTTAATTAAAGAAGATTTGCCTGAACCCGCATCTCCTATGATGCCTATGAGCCGGTCATCAAAGGTGAGATGGCGCTGGGAGATCTCCTCCCCCAAAAAAAGGAGCCGCTCCCGGCCCCTGGGGGCAAAGTAGACCGAATAAAAAGCTGCCCCATGAATGATGTTCCGCATGAATTACTCCATCTCAAATTCAAAGGCCATGAGGGGACCATGCTGCTGGGCCCCATACACATCGGTTTCCCCCAGGTTTCCTGAACAGAGGGGCCGCACTATGGTGATCTTAATGGCCTTGGCGGGATCAAAATTGACCACCTCCATCACATCCCCTTCGTTAATGCCGTAGAGCTTGGCAAAGCTCCGGGCCCCCAGTACATTGGCCCCCGCCACCTTTTTGTACATCTCCTCTTCTTTAAACATGACGTCAAAGGTTAGCTCGTAGGGTCCGGAATTTTTGCTTCGAATTACCTGGGCCAGATCACGAAGTTTATAGTGCATGGCTCCCCCTATAATGTTTCATAGCTTACGGGAAAATATTTCCCCGGGTCTTCAGTTTTTAAAAGATGATAGAGGCTAAACTCGTAAACCTCCCCGGCCTTTAGATCTGAGGGCGAAAAGGGAAAGGCCAGGTTCCCGGCCGTAGAGATCCTCCCCTCGTAGCCATAATGAAGAAGGGTGCTCCGGGCAAAGGAACAGATCGTATTGGCGGCCTCCTGGGTAGGGGCCACCGCCTCGATGATGATCCCCAGCTCTGAGCCCGTATCACTGGGGATGTTTTTGAACATGCCCAGGACGGCGTTTTTCCCGTAGAGCTTCACGTCCAAGAAGAAGTCCCCTATGCCAAACCCCGCAAAGTTGGAATGCACCCGGGCCTTTACGGCCTCGATGATGGCATCTATCTGGGAGATCATGATGGGGTCCCGGCAGGCGGCAAAAGAGACGGTCCGGTACCCGATTTTCTTGGTCCCCTCCAGCTTAATAAATTCCCCCTCCGAGGGGATGAACCTGGTTCCGCTGACCCTGACGGAGCTTTCGGTCTCTTGGGTAAAGCTGCAGTTGTAGAGATCCAGCTTCCCCCCTGGGCCGGGGAGCACGTAGGGGTTTGTCTTTTCGTAGAGGGTATGGGCCGCCACCGAAAGGGTGGTGCATTTTCTGGTCGGGGACAGGGCTTCGACAACGAAGTGATCATGGCGCAGGTAACCCAGCATGCAATCACTGCCGCTGCCAGGACTGGCGGCGATGGCGGCACATTCGAGGATCTTTCCCAGGTGGGTGGCAAGACCCCGGTCGAAGCCCTCTTTTACCGCCAGGGCCGCAAAGACCGCCGGGTCGTAGGCCCTGCCGGCACAGATCACCTGGGCCCCCCCTTCGAGGGCGCTGATAAAGGGTTCTATCCCCATTTGGGCCACGATGTAGCCCGTCTTGTCCAGCTCTTCTTCCACCAAGTCCGGGGCGGGACTCAAGGGGCTAATGTCCCCGGCCTTTAGCTTGGCCCTTACCTCTTCCTTGGGTATATCAGCGGGAATGATGGCCATCTTGAAGGAGAGCTGCTGCTCCCGGGCGATTTCCCGGATGATCTCCACATTCCAATCCAGGTGGGGTTTGGCCCCGCTGCCTCCGGCGGTTCCGATTATTACCGGGATCCCCGCCTTAAGACCCGCGGGGATCATGATGGCCAGGTCCCGCTTTACCGCATTCCGGTCGGTAAAAGAGATCCCCGCCCCCAGGTAGTAGGGGCCCGGATCGGTGGACCCCCCGTCTACGGCAATGACATGGGGATTTTTTTTCATCCCCTCATTAAATGATTCCTCGGGAAAGCCGTAGCCCAATATGGCGGTGGGGCTTAAGATCCTCATTTCATCCATAATGATACTCCCTACATAATCCCTGCGAGGGCAAGAATTCTGCTCATTTCGTTAAAGACGATCATATAACCCTCATCCACCCCCATGCCCGGTTTAGCCAGGATCTGGTCAGGCCGGGTGGCCATGGCTATATGGGCGCAGATCTCTGCCGACCGGTTGGTCTCGTTGCAGGTCCCTCCCAGGTAGGCCCCCATGCCATTGGCCTTGCAGTAGCGAACCGCCTCGATGGTGTTGTTTATCCCCCCCAGGTCAGGGGTCTTAATCTGGGCCATGTGGCCGGCTTTTCTGTCCGTAAAGGCCACAATATCTTCGTAGGTATTGCACCACTCGTCGGCCACAATTTCCAGATTGATGCCCCTGGAATCGACAAGCTGCCGCAGTTCTGCCAGAGCATCGATTTGGGCTTCCCTCTCGCCCATGTCTACGGGGCCTTCGATCCTTAGATGAAAGGGCTTGGCCTCTTTTTCCAGGGTCTCCAGGTAGAGGGCTATCTTGGCGAGGTCGTTATCAAAAACCAGCCCCAGGGTGCCGTAGACATCGATGTGGAGCACCGGGGCATAGCTCTTTATGGGACGCAGCTGCTGGATCCTCTTGTTCAGGTAGCGGACATACTCGGCCAATTTTTCTCCCCGGGTGCCCACCTTGTCATTAACATTGTTGAAAAGGCCGTGGGGGAGGACCTCCGAGCCCTTGAGGATCATCTTGTCGGGGTTGGTGTAGCGGTCATCGCCGGATTGGGAAAAAATGGGGATCAGGCTTTTGGAAAGTTCCAGGCCATATTCATCTGTGATAACCTTGGCCATGAGGGTCTTCCTGGCCTTGGCGGCTGCATCCAGGCAGGCCTGGGTAAGGCCATAGCGGATGGCGCTGTGCATCCGCTTGGAATTGCTATCCAGGTGCTGATCGACCAGGGCCGCCATCTCTTTAAAGGTGCCTATCTCTTTCCCAACCAGGAGGGGGGCCATCTCTTTTTGGATGACGGGGATAAAATCCTCAGCCAGAAAGAGGGGGTCCCGGCCCCCGGCCCCGGAGTACTGGACCGCCGCACAATCCCCGTAGGCAATCTGACCGTCCTCGAGGATGAGCATGACTGACACCGATTCGCCGGCCTGGCGGACCGAACGGAAGCCCGGAGTCTGGGGCTCCCCCAGGTAAGCCGCCCCATCGGCTATGGCATTGGCCTTAATGGCCTTTTGGTCATCAAAGAAAAATCCGGTTTTTCCGGCACTGCAGAGGAGCTCTTTAATTTTCATTATTTCCCCCTGCCCACAAGGGTTCCCTTCCCGATGGAATAGATATCGTCTATCACCATCTGGAAGCTCACGGGACGTTTTTCGTAGGCCCCCCTTTCATTGAGCTTTTCTTTATGAAAATCCTTGAGGTCCGCCCTAAGGGGAATGCTGGCGGGGTCCAGAAAACGCACCGCCCCGTTGTTATCCCTGGCGGGCATGACCTTCCCGGCATTGTAACGGCTGGGGGCAAAGGGAATGTCCAAGACCCCCGCCTGAAAGGCCCGGACGGTGCCCAGGGCAAAATCGCCCTGGCCCAGCTCCAGGGTTTTATCCAGAATGCAGCGGGTTTCGGCCTTGATTATGTCCGCCTCTTCCTGCACTGCCGGTACCTGGGCCAGGGACTGGTCTTTTAACATGGCCACCAGCTGCTTGGTCGCCCTAAGCCCCGCCGCATTGGCCTCCATGGTGGGGATCCCCATGGCTTCGTGGGGGGTCTTGACGATCACCTTGGTAGCCTTGGAGAGGGCTGCCGCGGCGGCGCCCCAGGAGATGACCCCGAAGGCCTTAGCCTCGTCGGAGGGGAAGCCCCCCATCCACTGGTGGAAGACGGTGGTGATATTCACCCCCTGGTACCCAGCCTTTTGCAAATACTCCTCCGCCAGGGCACTGAGGGAAATCACCGCCGCCACGTCCTGGATCAGGTTGCCGCACTGGCCATAGCCCAGGGTGATATCCTTTACCCCCTGTTCTGCCGCCAGGATGGCCTCGATGATCCCCACCGCATGGGAGACGCAGGGGGGTACCAGGGTTCCGGTCAGGGGCCCAAAGGGCTCCCGGTTTATAAGGACCCCCGCTTCACCGTAAAGGCCTATGAGGCGGTCCACATACTGCCAGTCTATGAGGGTTTTTTCCAGGGAATAGTTTTTTGAGTAGGGGATGTTGTAGGAAATACCGCCCCCCTCGTAGGAGGTAAAACCCCCGGCTATGCTAATCTCTGCCAGGAGCCGGGCATCGGGGGTACCGTGGCGGACCTGGACCGGTCTTTTAAGGGCCCCGGTAACATTGCGGCAGACCGCCACCCCGTAGTTTACCGCCGGAAAGCCATTGAGCATGGAACGCCCCGAGGTCTTGCTCTCCTCTATTCCGGTCTCTGCTTCCTTATACCGGTTAAGCCGGGTGTAACTATCTATGGTGGTGGGCAGAAGATCCGCCTCCCCTTCATCTTCCAGGAACCTGAGCAGCTCTATGTGCCGCTCCGGCAGGGCCACCCCTGCCCGGGGCTGGATAAGGGTCATGGCCTGTTCCTTGGCTTCTGCCAATTTCAAAGAAAAGGATTTTTCCCTGGGGATTTTGGCGTGAAAGTCCAGGGCATCCTTAAAATCGACCTCAGCCCCGGTGGGCCATTGGAGGAGCACCTCTTTTTGGATGCGGTAAAAATCATCATCCGATAGTTTCTTGTTCTGTAATGTTCCTTCCATTACACGACCTCCTCTATGGCCTTAATTTCTTCTTCCATGATATGCAGAGCCAGGGCGGGATCCCGCCTGGCTAAAAGCCCCATGGCGGAAAAAATATATGATCTATCCAGGTAGTACCTGGGCCCGGCGGGCTTTAGGAATTCCAGCTTTGTGGGGTCCAAAGCGGCGGCGCTGAGGATCCATTGGGGCTCATCGGCATTGATGAGAGCGCCCCCTATGCCTATGACCCCCGGGACCTGGCTGAGATCCTTGCCGTTTATCACCGTCACCTCCCCCAGGGGGGTATACATGGTACTGCTGGTTCCGCAGTGCCGCTCCACCGCCAGACCCACCGCATGGCGGGCCAGGAACTCATCGATCCTTCGTTCTCTGGAACGGGGCTTCGAAATGATCCCCGGGTTCTCCTTGCAGATCCGGATCCATTCGGCCAGATCCTCCGGGTCCAGGCCCCCCGCCGGGCCTCTTATGGCCGATGCAGCCGCGGAACTAGCCAAGGTATCTATATTATAACGCATCCCCAGGTCTCCTTCCACGGATCTTTTTGCATAGGGCTCGGGGAGACCCTTGATGATCACCTGGGGCATGGCGGGCCTTCCTTCGCAGATGCTGTACACATCGGTGGTGGCCCCCCCCAGGTCGACGGCCACCAGGTCCCCAAAACGGCTCGAAAATAGCTCCGCCGCCTCGAGGACCGCCAGGGGGGTGGGGATTACCTCGGCGCTCATCTCCTTTTGTATGGCCGATAAACCCTTGGCATGGATGATTTTCTCGATAAAGAGGGAACGGATGGCCTCTTTGGCGGGAGCGGTATCAAGGACATTGAATACGGGCATCACATTGGCGGTAATCCGCAGATCCTTACCCGCTTTTGCCAGAATGAGGCTGGCCTGGTCGGCGGCCGCCTTGTTTCCCGCATAAATTACCGAAAAATTGCCCTCGATTTCGGCGATCATCCGGGCATTATGGAGGATCACCTCCCTATTGCCCCCGTCAGTGCCCCCGCAGAGGAGGATAATATCCGCCTGGGCCTGGAAAATCTCTTCCTGCTCCCGGTGGTTGAGCTCGTATGAGTAGACCCCCGTTACCTTGGCCCCCGCACTGGCCGCTGCGAGGGCCGCCGCCTTGGCGGTAAGCTCCGGCACCAGTCCCAGGGCGATCATTTTTAAGCCCCCTCCGGCGCTGGAACAGGCCAGCCGCTCGGTGTAGGGGATCTTCCCCGTCTGGGCCTCCAGCTCTTTAAGGGCCTTCTCGTAGCCCTCCCGTATATCGCTGTGGATGGTGGTAAAGGCCCTGGCGGAACCTATGAGCCTTTTTGCAGCCCCGTCTATGGCACAGATCTTGGTATAGGTGCTTCCAAAGTCCAGGGTAAGGTAGTAACTCACAGGGCAGCTCCCACAGGCAGATCTTCTTAACTCTTGTTGACTTATACTACTATATATAAGATAATTGCACATCCATGAATGCCCAGGAGCTATCCTCAGGGCATTTTTCTGATTTTCATTAGGAGGAAAATTGTGAAAAAAATCGTATCATTTATAGGGGTGGCTGCAGTTCTTATAGCCTTTACCCTCAGCTGCGGTACCTCGGGTCCCGCATACTCCCTTGGGGGCTTTTCTCCCACCGAAGAGGACGGGACAACCCGTTCCACTGCGGACCGGAGTGCCGTTTCCAGAAGGGCCATGGTCTCTTCTTCGAAGTATGAGGTATCCCAGGTTGGAGCAGAGATACTCCGCCGGGGCGGCAACGCCATTGATGCGGCGGTCGCCATGGGCTTTGCCATCGGTGTCGTAGAACCCTTCTCTAACGGCGTGGGCGGCGGCGGCTTTGCCACCGTACGGACCGCTGCAGGTGAAACCTACTTTGTCGACTTCCGGGAAATCGCCCCCATCAACTCCCATCCCCGGATGTACATGGACGCGGCGGGGAACCGGATCCAGGATACTAACGTACTTGGGGGCCGGGCAGTAGGTATCCCCGGTGACGTGGCGGGCCTCTTATACATGCTGGAAAACTACGGCACCATGACCCGGGCCCAGGTAATGGCCCCGGCTATCCGCATGGCCACCCAGGGTTTTGAACTGACCGCGTTTGCCTATCGCTCCATCATGGACGGGTACGGCCGGATGACCCGGTTCTCCGACCCCTCTGCCTTAAGCGTCTACTTTGACGAAGACGGCCTCCCCCACGAAGTGGGGACCATCATCACCAATCCCGACCTCGGCAGAACCCTTCAGATGATTTCCGATGGAGGCGTAAATGCTTTCTACACAGGCGAAATTGCCCAGGCCATGGTTGATGCGGTAAATGGAGCTGTCATAAACGGAATCGGCGGTATCTTTACCTACGATGAACTGGCCAACTACAGGCCCTCCATCCGCACCCCCGTTTCGGGGACCTATAGGGGCGTAGAGATCATTTCTTCTCCTCCCCCCTCTTCGGGCGGCGCCATTCTTCTTATGATCCTCAACATGCTTGAGCACTTCGATGTGGCCTCCATGCAGGTGAACTCCCCCGAGTACATCAATATGTGGGCCGAAATCTTCAAGCTCGCCTATGCGGACCGGGGTGTCTACATGGCCGATACGGACTTCCAGGATGTTCCGGTAAACGCCATTGCCTCCAAGGAATATGCAGCTTCCCGGGTACAGAGAATAAATCTTGGCAGGGCCGCTCCTTCTCCAGTTGCTCCCGCAGACCCCTGGGCCTACGAAGACCGGAGCACCAACACCACCCATTTCTCCATCGCCGACAGCGCCGGTAACATGGTGGGCGTCACCAAGACCATTAACTTCTACTGGGGTGCCGGTGTGTTTGTTGAGGGATACGGGTTCTTCATGAACAACGAAATGGATGACTTTGTAACCAACAATGCCAACCACATGAATGCTCCCGAGCCCAACAAGAAACCCTTAAGCTCCATGTCCCCCACCCTCCTCTTAAAGGATGGGAAACCCTTCATGGTCCTGGGGACCCCCGGCGGAACCCGGATCTTTGCCAACGTGGCCCAGGTAATCAGCCTGGTGGTAGACCATGGCTTCGATCTTGAAAAAGCCATTGGCATGCCCAAGATCCACAACACCAGCGCCAACGATGCGATTACCTATGAAGTACCCAACTGGAGGGGCTTTGAAGACTATCTTGTCACTGAAGAAACCCTCGCCGCCCTCGTGGCCATGGGTCACAACAGACCCACCACCTTTACCGGTGGTGCTGTTCAGGCTGTCCAGTACCTGGATGACGGCACCCTCTTCGGCACCGCCGATCCCCGTCAGGACGGAAGGGCCGTAGGCCGATAGTATTAGCTAAGCGGATCCATCGGGGTCAAACCCGGTGGATTCTATAATCCCGAAAGGGAAAGTATTTTTAAGGAGTTGAACATGAAAAAGACAATATGCCTTTTAATGGTAGTGCTTCTCTGCGGAGTGTTTGCCTGGGCCCAGAACGGCGTCAATATAGCCGAAGGACCTGCCATGCTGACCTCCATAGGCCAGAGCCCCGATATGCAGCTTGTGAGCATCCTTCTGACCCGGGCAGGGATCACCTATGATGCCGAAACCCTGGTCACCGCCAACCAGCTTACTTCCCGGCATAATACCCTCATCGTCGTCATTGGCGGCAGTTCCAAGGGTCTTGGGGCCGCGGGGATTAGCCCCGAAGATGAACTCCGGCGCTCCGATGCCCTTATTGCCCGGGCCAGGGAACTGGGAATGCAGGTTATAGCCCTGCACGTGGGCGGCGAAGACCGGCGGGGTGACCTGACTGACCGCTTTATCCGGCAAGCCGTACCCCTGGCGGACTATGTCATCGTCGTAGCAGAAGGCAATAGGGATGGTCTTTTTACCTCCCTTACCAACCAGGCCAGGATTCCTATTGATTCTGTAGACAGACTACAGGCCATAGGCACCCCCTTAGCCGCAGCTTTTAGGTAAGCTATGCCCTTTGATATTGAACTGATTTATTTCCTCGTATTGGCAGGAGCCTTTCTGGTAGGTTGTTTTGCCCTTAAGCTGCCCGTGTCGGTTTCGATGCTGATAGCTTCCTACCTCACCATGCTGGTATCGGGGAATGGTCTTGCCATAAGACACCTGGTAGAAGGATCCTTTTCCTTCCTCGATACCTTTTTGGTCATCATCGCCGCCATGATCTTCATGCGCTTCATGACCGAGAACGGGGGCCTGGATGCCCTGACGGTGGTAATCATCAAGTACCTGCGCAACTACCCGGTCCTCCTCCTCCCCATGCTCATGATATTTGCCATGTTCCCGGGGATGATCACCGGAAGTTCCACCGCCTCGGTCCTCACCGCCGGTGCCATCGTTGCCCCGGTTCTGATTACCCTAGGGGTTCCCACCACCATTGCAGGGGCCTTTATCGCCATGGCGGGGGTTCTGGGTATGATAGCCCCCCCCATCAACCTGCCGGTTATGATCATAGGCGGGGGCATAGACATGCCCTATGTGGGCTTCACCCTCCCACTCCTCCTCTTGACCTTTCCCCTGGGGATCGTCTTCTCCTGGACCTTCGCCCTTAAACACACCAAAAAGGTCTCCTGGGAGGAGATCTCCTTAAAGTTGAATACCAAGGGATTTGAAGAACACGGATGGCTCTTGTTTATACCCATAGCAGCCCTCATCGTCCTCATGATCCTGGGTCAGCTTGTTCCTTTCTTGAGCATAGGCCTTCCCTTAACCTTTCTCTTAAGTGCGGTACCTACCCTGTTTATTGGCAAGAAGTTTAACCTTCTTACCACCGCCAAGAATGCGGTGAACGATGTACTCCCGGTCCTGGGAATTCTGGCAGGGGTTGGAATGATCCTCCAGGTCATGACCCTGACGGGGGTGAGGGGTTTTATCGTCATAAACTCCCTATCGGCCCAGGCCATTAACCCTGGCCTCATCTACGCCGCCATTGCTATTTCCATGCCCCTCTTTGGAGCTATCTCTGCCTTTGGTTCTTCCAGCGTCCTGGGGGTTCCCTTTATCCTGGCCCTCCTGGGGCAGGACCAGATCATAGTCGGGGCATCCCTGGCCCTGGTGGCGGGCCTGGGGGATTTTATGCCCCCCACCGCCCTGGCAGCCATATTTGCGGCCCAGGTAATCGGAGAAGATAAGTATTCCAGGGTCCTAAAACACCTGATTATTCCCGGTGTATTCATTGCGATCTATGCAATACTTTTTATCATTTTCTCCCGGCAGATCCGCGGTTTTCTTCCATAATATAAGGGGTCTATGATGTTTTATGTATATTTAGTTATCCTGGCGGGGTTTCTGGCCCTAGTCATCTGGAATTTTTTAACCGAACAGGGCTGGGCCAAAAAAGTCTGCATCGCCATGGTTATCATTCCCTTTCTCCTGCGTTTATTTCTAATTAAGTGAGGATGACATGAAGAAACACCTGTCAACCATAATTATAAGTGTCTGTCTCCTGGCGATAGTCATCCTTAGCTCAATAGAATTTCTTGCCCACCGCCAGCCGGAGGAAATTATTCCCGGCCCGGGGGTAACAGAAATTCGCATGTTGTCCGAATGGCTCCCCTCCCTAAGGGGAACCAGGGGTGACACGGAGGTCTACATACTCCGGGGCTCCCGGCCCGGGGGATCCATCATAGTCCTGGGGGGGAACCACCCCAACGAGCCCGGGGGCTATCTGAGCGCGGTCTTGTTGGTAGAAAATGCGGTGGTTGATCAGGGAACCCTCTATGTGCTTCCCCGGTCCAACAACTCGGGCTTTTCCCACAGCGAACCCCAGAATGCCAACCCCCAGTATTTTTCCTTTACCAAACCCGACGGCAGTATCCGCAGTTTCCGTTACGGATCACGCCTTACGAACCCCCTGGATCAGTGGCCCGACCCAGATGTCTACATCCATGCCTCCAGCGGCGAAAACCTATCGGGGAACGAAAACCGGAACCTGAACCGGGCCTTCCCCGGCAGACCCGACGGCAACTTTACCGAAAGGGTAGCCTATGCCATCACCGAGCTAATCCGCCAGGAGGATATCTTCCTTACGATAGACCTCCACGAGGCCTCCCCGGAATACCCGGTGGTAAACGCCATCGTTTCCCACGAGCGGGCCTACACCCTTACAGCCACGGTGATTATTTTTGGCCTGGAAGACCGGGGCATACAGGTGAGCATGGAATCTTCCCCCACTAACCTACGGGGCCTAACCCACCGGGAATTCGGTGACTTTACCGACACCCTGGCGGTCCTGCCGGAAACCACCAACCCCGCCCAGGGCCGGCTGAGGGGCAGAACCGATGAAGCTCTCGTCCTTACAGGAAAGGATAAATTCTATGTCCGGGCCCAGGCCCTGGGCCGCCTCTTTGTCCCCTATGATGAATCGGGCCACCCCCTGGAAGACCGGGTAGGCCGGCACCTCACCACCATAGAAGAGTTTGCCCTCTTCCTGGGCTGGGAGTATCCGGAACAGTCCATGGTTATTAGGGACATTCCCCAGCACAGCAGTTTATTACAACGGGGTATTGGCGCATACCTGCGATAAGCCTGTTGTATCCAAGGACAGATGGCCTTTATAGCAGTCCTGATCTTTTTATTCCTGTTTCTAACTGAGTTGGCCCTTCTGGGGGCCGCCAGAAAACGCTTTTCCCTGGTCATCCATGTAAATGGAACCAGGGGAAAGTCTACCCTTACCCGGATGATCCACGCCCTGCTTGCCAGCCAGGGTCTGGATGTCTATGGAAAAACCACCGGCTCTGCGGCCCGCCTTTTACTCCCTGACGGCTCTGAACAAACTATCGGCCGCCTGGGGCCCGCCAATGTGCGGGAACAGAGAAACATGATGCTCTATTCAGCTTTTACCGGGACCTCCAGAAGGCGGGCCCTGGTCTTTGAATGCAATGCCATCCAAGGTGAATTGCAGCAGATTTCGAGCCGCTGGCTGAGGCCTGACATTACGGTCATCACCAATGTGCGGCCCGACCATGTCCGAGAACTGGGGAGCCCCGAAGAGACCGCCAAAACTTTTGCCGCCGCCACCCCCAGGGGCTCGGTGCTTATCAGCTCTGAGGCCCGGTATAGGGGCACTTGGGAAAGGGCCGCCAGGGAAAGGGCCCTGGAGTTCCGCTTTGTGGACCCCCAGGAAGCCCCCGCCGGGGATTTCCCGGAGAACAGGGCCTGCATCATGGCCCTGGCGGATCATCTAAAGATGGACCGGGCCGCGGCCCTGGAAGCTATACGGAGCTTTAAGCCCGATGCCGGGGCCTTTAGGATCCACTCCTGGCCCCTGCCTAGACCCCCAGCCGGCAAGGCTGTAGACGAAGGCAGCGGTGAAGGGAGCATCTCCTTTGCCGATGCCCGAGCGGCCAATGATACCGAATCTACCAAACAGCTCTATCAAACAGCCCTGGACAGGACCAGTCAGACCAGGCCCTGGCGCATCCTCCTCCTCACAAGCCGCCAGGATAGGCCCGACCGGACCTGGGAGTTCATGCACTTTATTATGGAGATCCACAGGGAAGAGCCCTTTGATCAATACCTCTGTCTGGGCCCCGCTCCCCTAAGTTTTTATCTTAGGCTAAAACGGCGGGGAATTAAGGTTCAGGCCCTAAAGGGTCTGGAAGACCTGGACTGCTTCATAGCCCGATGGGCCGGAGAAAACCCAGGGAGGGATCTCCTTATCCTGGCAGCGGGGAACTACGGCGGCCCGGCCCTCCCCCTTTCCCGGTGGTTACAAGATAAAACCAGGGGGCCCTTATGAGCATCGAAGCCTATATAGTCACCGGGATCATCCTGGGCCTGCTTTTTACGGAGCTCGCCGGCCTTTCTCCCGGGGGAATCATAGTCCCCGGCTACCTGGCCCTCTTCCTCTCCAGGCCCCTGGAGCTCCTCCTCACGGCGGCGGCAGCCGCCCTCGTCATGCTCTGCCTTCACCTCCTCTCCCGGCTCTTCTTCATCTTTGGCCGCCGCCGCTATGCCCTGGCCCTGATCCTGGGCCTATGCTTTAAGCTCCTCATCGAGCACCTCGCCGCCCTGCCGGGGATCTCAGGCCTCCCCGCCACCCTGGGGGGTATACAGATCATAGGCTGGCTTATACCGGGCATCATTGCCCACGATTTTTACAAACAGGGCATAGGCAGAACCCTCCTGGCGGCGGGGACGGTCACTTCCCTGGTATTCTTAATCGCCCAGGGGGCCGCCTTTGTCCTTAACTAGGATCGATAAAAAGCTCATCCTTATATGCCTCCCCATCATCATCGCTGCCATCCTGGTTTCTAATCTATGGCGCTTTAAGGCCCCAAGCAGTGAGGCGGCCCTGGCTGTTTCCCTCTATACCGAAATCCTAAAAGAGGTAAACATCGTTGGGGTAGACTTTTCTTCCCTCACCACCACCGTGGGCTACTACCCCGCCAAAAGGGTCTCAGAAGATCCGATCACCGCCGCCCTCATGGTCCGGATCCTCCAGGATGCGGGGGCCGCGAAAGGGTCGGTCATCGCGATTAACGCCTCGGGCTCCTTCCCGGGCTTTACCCTGGCCGCCCTGGCAGCCTGTGCCGCCCTGGAATTAGAAGCCCATGTGATCGCCTCCATAGGCTCCTCTACCTTTGGGGCCAATGTGCCGGGAGCCACCATAGCGGACATGCTCATGAAAGATTCGGTTCAAAGCCTGGGCCATAGCATCCTGGGCTTTACCCCCGGGGGCTCCCGGGATCGGGGCCTCAGCATGGACCAGAATGAAATTAATAGGGTTTCCCGGATGGCCCAGAATGCAGGAATCCCTTTTTACCGGCCCCAGGGGCTGGTAGAAGCCATAGAGCTGCGGGAAACCCTTTTTAGGGAGGTTGGCAGCACCATCCTGGTAAACGTAGGGGGGAACCATGCGGCCAGCGGGGAAAGTTTAGAATTCTATCTTTTGGCTGGGGTCCTGGACCCGAACGAAATCGAGAACTACGATGACCCGGGCCTTATGCAGTCCTTTTTACGGGCGGGGCGGCCGGTCATTCAGATCCTCAATGTACGCCGGCTTTATGCAGATTATGGATTGGAGTTTAACGAGAGGGGTCAGCTCCTGGGAAACACCGAGTTTTTACTTAGATAAACTCTATATCTTTTTACCCAGGTCCTCTTCTATGTCTTTAATGCATTGCTCGGGAGTGGCTCCGGGGGGGTAGACCCGGGTAAAGCCCATCTCTATAAAGCGTTTTTCCACTTCGGCAAAATCGGACTTCCCAACCACCAGGTTCCCCCCCACATAGAGGGGAATATTTTTTAGGCCCGCCTCATCACATTTTTCCCGGAGCCCCCGGCAGTCTATCTCTCCATGTCCGTAGAGGGAAGAGACCACGATGATGTCCGCATTGGTTTCTACCGCCGCAGCTATATATTCTTCCTGGGCCACCATGACCCCCAGGTTGATGACATTAATCCCCGCCTGGGTAAAGGCATATTCGAGAATTTTATTCCCCACCGCATGGACATCGGCCCCAATTACTCCCATTACCAAGGTCACTCCCATATGGACTCCTTACACAAAAATCGCTAGATACCCTGCCCCCATGGTACCACATTCTATCCAGGTATCCCAGAGGAGGAAAAATTTCTCTATACAGATTCTAAATTTAATAGTATACTATTGATAATACAATCTGGAGCAAATGGTTGAGCGATAATGATGAATCCCGGGGGACATCACCTGGCGGTTCCAGGGAGGAACCACAGGCTGAACCCAATGAGGGGCAGTCGGGGCGCATGAGGCCTGGAGGCCGCGCTACCAACCTGAACCTGGAAGTTGAATCCAACTCGGGGAAACGTAAACTAATAATTGGGCTTACCTGGCCCGCCCTGGCAGAAAACCTCTTTACTTCCATATCCTCAATCATAGACATGATCATGGTCTCGGCCCTGGGGGCCCAGGCCATAGGGGCCGTAGGGCTCATCGCCCAGCCCCGCTTTGTCATGCTCGCCGCCTTCATGGCCCTCAACATAGGAGCCACCGCCATGGTGGCCCGCTTTAGGGGAGCCCGGGACCGGGAAAGTGCCAACATGGTCTTTAACCAGGCCCTGCTCATAGGCATAAGCATTTCTACAGTCTTAAGCGTGGTCATGTGGTTTGGGGGCCCCGGGCTCATCCGCTTCCTGGCGGGGTCCAATATTTCAGGGGACATGATTGCCGGAGCTAACTCGTATCTACGGATACAGATTTTTAGCTTCCCCCTCTTGGCCCTTACCTTTACGATTAACGCCGCCCTCCGGGGGGTGGGAAACACCAGGGCGGCCTTTTACAATAACGGGGTCGCCAACATCGTCAAGATCTTCTTTAACTTCTGTCTTATCGGCGGCAACCTGGGCTTCCCCGCCCTGGGTCTTACCGGCGCCGCCCTTTCCATGGTTATTTCCCAGTTTGCGGCTTTTTCCATGGCCTTTTCCAAGGTCATATCAGGCAGGGAATACATCCAGGTGGAGTTGAAAAAACTCTTCCATATTGATCTTTCAATGATTCGAAGGATCCTCCGCATAGGCATCCCCGCCCTCATCGAGCAGGTCTTTATGCGGACCGGCATGATGCTCTTTACGATCATCGTCACCTCCCTGGGGGACTACTCCTATGCGGCCCACATGATCGCCATGAACGTTCAGCAAGTGGCCTTTATGACCGGCATGTCCTTCGGAACTGCCTCTACCTCCCTGGTGGGCCAGTGCCTGGGAAGGATGAGGTCGGACCTGGCAAGGGTCTATGTGCGGCTCACCCAGCACATGAATGTGATGGTTTCGGTATTTGTCACCCTCCTCCTCTTTTTCTTTGGAGAGTATATCACCTCTTTTTATTCCGAAGATGCCGAACTGGTCCGCCTTTCGGCCAGCATGCTGAGGATCATAGCCATAGCGAATCCCTTTTCCTCTTCCCGCTTTGTCTTTGTATCTGCCCTGCGGGGGGCCGGAGACGCCCGGTATACCGCGGCGATTACCTTTGTGGGGATCCTCCTTATCCGGCCCATCGTGAGCATCCTTTTGGTGTTTCCGCCCTTTCCTTTTCAGATAGGTCTTACGGGGGTCTGGATAGCCCTGGTCTCCGACGGGCTCGTCTGCTTCTTCCTGGCCTGGACCCGGTTTAGGCGGGGCAAGTGGGCGGATATTAAGGTTTAATTTACAGGTCCCGCCTACCAGGAAACTTTCGCTGAATCTCCATCGTAGGAAAGCAGCTCCCGATCGCTAAAGAGGGAGTCCACGGCCTCAAAATAGGCCTGGTAGGATCCATAGACCGGAGTGTGGTTTTTTTTGATGTTCATGAGTTCCTCCCCGCCGGAAGCCAAGAGGCGGCACGAGAGGGCGGCAATAAACCGGGTGCTTTCCATATAGGCCCAATCGGGGCTTGCGATGCGGTAGTCGTTGCCGTGGCCCGAACCTTCGGCACCCCCAAAGCTAAGCTCTATGGCGGGCATCACATTGCTTAGGTCCCCTATATCGCTGGAAGAGGGTTCCCATCTATCGAAGAACTGGAGTTTTTCTTCTCCAAATAGTTCGGTCCCTACCTGATGGCTTAGGGCGATAAGCTCTTTGCACACTTTGAGGGGCATATAGCCGGGGATATCCTGTACCCTTAGGCTCGCACCCATGGACAGGGCCGCCCCGGAAAGGGCCCGGGTGATTTTTTTGTTTTCGCCTATCATGGCCTCCAGGCTTGAGCCCCTGACCATAGCTTCCAGTTTAATCGTATCGGGAATGACATTTACCGCCTCTCCCCCGGCGGTAAGGATGGGATGCACCCGGGTCAGGTTTTCTTCCCTAAAGGTTTCCCGGATGGCATTGATGGCATTAAGACCCAGGGTAGCCGCATACAGAGCATTCACCCCATTGTAGGGCCCCCCGCCGGCATGGGCGGCCTTGCCGGTGTAACAAAGGTATTTAAGCAAACAACCATTTTGGCCCCTATTGTTTATGGAAAGGAGCTTCTCCTTATTGCCGCTGAGGTGGATCATCACCGCCGCGGCGACTCCATCAAAGACCCCCCGGTATAGAAACTCCACCTTTCCCCCCAGGTATGTAATGATCCCCTTCTCGCGGAGGGACATGCGGTATTGGACTTCAAGAAGTTCTTCGGCGGGGACTGCCACAAACCGTATGGTGCCGCTTAGGGTAGCCAGGACCCGGGGGTCCCGAAGGAGGGCCGCCGTGCCCACCAGGCAGGCACATTGGGCATTATGCCCGCAGGCATGGACGGCCCCGGTATGGGGGTCCGCATCGGGGTGGCTGGCGCAGATGACACTGTCCAGTTCGCCCAAGACCGCCAGGATAGGCCCGGGGCGCCCTGTTTCCAGGTCGGCGTAAAAGCCAGGTATCCCATCCATAAGCACAGGAGCATAGCCCAACTCGATAAAACGCTCCTGTAGGTAAGCTGAAGATTTGACTTCCCGGTATCCTGTTTCGGGGTTTTGCCAGATATATTCCCCCGTATCCAGAATGAGCTTTCTATGCTGTTGAAGCAGCGTATCCAAGACCTGGATTACTTCTTTTTCTGCCATGTTGCCCTCCATAGGTACCCTTTCTTCCATTGTATCATAGGGTGTAATTGACAACCATCATTCCTAAAAGTACCCTTAGCAATATGAACATCATGAGGCAGCCCTTTCGCTACCGGCAAAGTAATGTAGTCTATTATCTTATTGGAATAAACATTCTCATTTATCTGGGGGTCTACCTTTTTAGGACCCTGCCGGTAATTCAATATTTTGCCATGAGCCCCGTGGCGGTGATCTATTTAAACCGGTACTGGCAATTCCTGACCTACATGTTCATCCACGATCCCCGGACCATAAACCACATCTTATTTAACATGTTCGCCCTCTTTATCTTTGGACGCCAGGTGGAATGGAAGATGGGAAGCCGGGAGTTCCTTTTGTATTACCTGCTCACGGGCTTTTTGGCGGGGGTTTTTTCTTTTTTCATCTATCTTTTGACCAATCAAGTTTGGATCAGCCTCATGGGGGCCTCGGGGGCCATCTTCGCCGTCCAGCTGGCCTATGCCGCATTTTTTCCCAACTCGGTCATATATATCTGGGGCATCCTCCCTCTGCGGGCCCCGGTGCTGGTCCTGGGCTTTGCAGGGCTGGAAGTGTTTTTCCTTCTGACCCGCTCTGGGGGCAATGTGGCCCATATCACCCATCTGGGAGGCTTTGCCTTTGGCTGGCTCTATTTCCAGGTACGTTTTGGCTTAAACCCCTGGTACGAAATGCGCCGATAATTAAAGGGTGAAAAAAAAAGTTTTATTAATCCTACTCATGGCAGTGCCCCTTATGCTCATTGGACAGGATGTGCTCCGAGGCCAGGTCAGGGTGGACCTCATGCCCATATACGGGGGCTTTGTAGAAGATGAATACCCCCTGGGGATAGACAGTGCCTATAGAAGGGCCCTGGAAGAGGCGGCCATGTTTATCTCTGCCCAGATCTACGGCTGGTCTTTTTATTACGACATAGGCGAGCGGGCCAGGGGCATAGATGAGGTCTTTGAGCTTTCCAGCCTGGGGGACATCACCTGGGGAGACCCGGGCCTCCATGTGACCAATGCCCATTTTCAAAACCAAACCCATCAGATTACCTCCCACCTTATGGCCGAGACCCTTTCCATGTGGGTAGATTATAGACCCACCCAGGCCCAGCATAGGCGCCTGCAGATGTGGCGGATGGGAAATATTAGAACTGCCCAGGCCATAGGATACGGCCCCTATGCCTTTCCCGGGGATGACAACGATTGGATGTCCATCCGAAGGGCCGCCCTGGAAGATTCCGCCCGGGCCGCCGTCAGAGCCATGCTCCAGGGGAGCGAACGAAACCGCCCCAAAGAAGCCAGGGGCTATATAAGCCTGGAAACCTTCCCCGCCTACCACATGAGTTCCGGCCGCTGGGCCGTCCAGGCCCGTTTCCGGGTAAACATCACTGAAGTGGTGCCCTTCGCGGCGCATTAGGGGTATTGATTGATTATTAATAATATAGGATTAAATATACTGCCTCAAATCAAAATCTAAGACCATCCGAGCACATCCAGCTGACGCTGGACAGGAACCTTCACCCCTGGCGAGCTTCAAAATGCTCGCCCGGGACGAAGTTCCTGCTCCAGCACAGATAGCTATGCGTAGTTAGATAGAAGATGATTATCGAATACCACCTGCATGATATAGTCTATGTAATACCATAATAATCCATAAAAAGATGGTAGAATAATACCGTTTTATATAGATCTCAGGAAAGGTGTAAAGGCCAGCCCAGGGCTTATGGTAGATTGAAAAACCATCAGAATGACAAGTAGCGGCTATTCAATTTGCTTAAAATGGGGTATATTTATAATAATCCGAATTAAGAGGGTAACATGCTACAATTGGTTTTAGAGATATTATAAGTTATTTTAGGTTTTGGAGGATTCTTTATTTCTAGACATATACATCGTTAATTAAATAATGCATATAGTTTTTTTGAATGAAATTTAATTGCAAGAAGGATAAAATGATAAATATCATTTTCCAGATTTTCCCAGGAGTTCTGTTATTTATAGCAGGTATTTCTATAGTTTTCGTTGCCTTGAAACATAAGAAAATTTCCTAATAATTATTAAGGAGATTAACAATGTTACATTTAATTCTCTATTCAATTATAGCAATTTTGTCATTTACTATGTTTTTTATGCTTAGGTAAATGGGGAATGGAAACCAAAATAAAGGAGATTAAAATGGAAATGACCAAGGAACGAGAACAGGAGCTTAACGCTTTAGAAAGACCCTGGACTAAAGATGAATTAAAAGAATGGGCTAAAGCCCACCCGAATGCCGCGAAAGAATGGGGTTCCAGGATGCGGCAGCTCATGGAAGAAGCCCGCAAGGCCAGGGAATCACAGGATAGCCAGGCTTAAACCACTTGGGCCAAAATGGTACACTTATACATTAAATTCCATCAAATATTTTCACAATTATTCTGATAAATTATAATTATGTAAAAAATGTACTGCCCAAAATGTAAGATCACAAATAATCTCATTTTCTGTACGATAATCACCAGATGAAAGCCCTGCTTCACAATATGGACCAGTGTACAATAAACCTTCTTTAAAACGTCTTTTTTCGTAATTTGTTTTAAACTTAATACTAATCATTCCGTCTTTTCGTAATAGATCATTTAATATTTCAGCGTTTTGTTTTGTAACTTTTATATCCTTTCCTATACCGCATAGAGCAATATGTGTTAAAACCCTCCTGTTGCAGCATATTTGTTCTTGCAAATTGTTAGTAAAAGGTGTTATCGGATATGCAAACCCTCCACATGGACTATAATAACGGCCCCCAAGTCTTATATGATACCAATTATTACTTGGAGTTATTTTATTTAAATGATTAATAGCGTTTGACAGAAGGTTTTTTGATGTTTCGTTCCTCCATGAATATGTATAGGCAAGAGTTTCAAGGTGATAAAGGCATGGCCACAATTGATTAGATTCTAAATAAGGATAATTATACTTTTTCTTTGATTCAGGATTAAATTTCGCTACATCCATAATAGATGATACTGAGTTAATACTATTAAAAGCATTTAAACTAATATCTATTAAACGTTTACAATATTTATCTCCATATCCTAGAATTGAAATTACTGTATCTATCAAAAGTTGTAATCCCCAGCCACAACTATTTCCTATCAACCGTTCATTAAACCTTACAATTTCTGAATTATTATAAGAAAATTCCTGTTCCAAAATTTCATTATTAATAAGTGCTTTTATGTACCTTTTAATAATCAGAAAATCTTTTGGTATGCCATAATCACATAAAAGCCTCGCTCCAGTTTCCCCATCTTGAAGTGGAGTTTGTTTTAGGCTATCCATACCATGCATACTTATCCCTATATATCCATTCTCCTTTTGATAATTTTCTACAATATTAAAACGAGGTGTTTTTAGGACATTTTTAAACAGTCTTTCTTCCTCTTTTTTGTTTTTTAATATCTCCCTTTGTAAACGATATTGAATAATTTCGCTTCCGTTTTCTAAAAGAAAGTCTATTGCCTTGCTTATATCCATATAATATTCCTTTTTTTTAATCAATAATGAAAATTATTTCTACTTTTACAAAGCCATTTCAAACTCGATTTCGTGTAATGCCGGAATATCATTATCACCGATAAGCGGAATTTCCGGGATGAGTTTTCTTGAATAATCAAGCTCATTCAATCTGACCGCACATATTGTAAAGCCGCGTCGTTGATAGAAACGAAAAGCATGGCAGTTGTCATTAGTTGTTTGCACATAAACCCGCTTACA